>Ga0307441_1000072_pt1 | contig 44253 bp, 39 predicted proteins | sample SalMarWE160420MG_FD_202149 | JGI IMG/M metagenome (GOLD analysis project Ga0307441, IMG submission 202149) | Salt marsh sediment microbial communities from the Plum Island Ecosystem LTER, Massachusetts, United States - WE1604-20 | ecosystem: Environmental > Aquatic > Marine > Intertidal zone >... | reverse complement strand
TCCGTTACCCGAATACAATACTTTAAGTAATTAATTTATTAACTTTTTACTGACATTTCTATTGAGTTTTACATACTGACATTTTTAAAGAGTTAATACAATAGTATTCATCTCACTTCATTTATAAATTTTCCAGAAAATCTTTTTTCTGACCGACAAAATAATTTAACTCTCACTTTAATTAAAAAATTAGAATTACTTAAACATTTATACTTCTTTAATTTGATGAGCAATAAACAACCAGATAGATAGAATTTAATAAGTTTGACTTTCATCAAGTTCCAATATATATTTCAACTTAATCTAAAAATAATGAGGGATTAAAATGCAAGAAAATAATGATTTTCTTAAATATGTACCTATTTTTTCCGATTTAGATGGCAATACCTTAGAACAAATATCTAGATTAGGTATTAGAAAAGCTTTTACAAAGGATGCAGTTGTGCTTTTTGAACATGAAACAGGGTCTGCATTGTTCGTAATTATAAACGGTAAAGTAAAAGTTTCAAGAGTAAGCGATGATGGAAAAGAAGTTATTCTAACTATCCTAGGAGAATCGGATTTCTTTGGAGAAATGGCAATTTTAGACGGTTTGGCTCGTTCGGCTAATGTAACAGCCATGGAAGACTCGGAGCTGTTTATAATTCAGAGAAGCGAATTTCTTGAACTATTGCATAGTCATCCGGAAATTGCAGTTGCTTTACTTCAAGAATTAACGCAGAGATTAAGATCAGCCGACATGAAAATAAAATCTCTATCTCTTAAAGACGCCGAAGGAAAGGTGGCAACAGTTATTCTTCAATTAGCCGACGATATAGGTAAAATAAAACAAGGAACCGTTGAAATTGAGAAATTACCTTTTCAACACGACTTGGCAAATATGGCAGGAACTTCCAGAGAAACTATTTCAAGAACTTTGCATTCATTTGCTAAAAAAGGTATGGTAGAACTGGATGGATCGCGTTTAAGAATCATCGATTATGAAAAGTTTAAAGAATTATTCAGTTAATTTTTAAGAATAGCAGAATGAATGGGAAAGTAGATTTACATACTCATACAACGTTCTCGGATGGTTTCTACTCTCCTGAAGAACTAATTAAAAAAGCCAAAAAAGCCGATATTGATATCTTAGGCATTTGTGATCATGATAATATTGCCGCTATTAAACAGGCAATCGAAATAGGTAAAGAAATAGGGGTGGATGTAATTCCCGGTTTAGAGATTAGTTCCGACATTAAAGATAGAGAAATCCATATCCTTGGATATTTTTATGAGCCCGATAATAGCGAACTTGAAAGATATCTGGTCTTTTTTAGAGAAGAAAGGTTAAGAAGAGCCGAACGAATTGTTACAAAACTTAAATCTCTAGGTTTATATCTTTCAATTAATGACGTCTTGGATAAAGCTAAAAACAGTGCAGTGGGTCGGCCGCATATTGCACAAGCAATGCTTGAAAAAGGATTGGTATCATCCTATTATGAGGCTTTTAATAAATATATAGGTAATGGAGGCCCGGCTTATGAGAAGAAAGTACATTTATCCCCCCAAAGTGCTTTAAAAATTATAAGCGATGCAGGAGGTTTAAGCTTCATTGCACACCCGGGGTTTATGCCGGAGTCGTTGTTAATGGAATTAATAACTTGCGGAATTGATGGGATTGAGGTAATTCATCCTTCACATTCGCAACAGCAAATTAGATTTTACAGAGGAATTGTGAATGAATATTTTCTTTTAGAATCCGGCGGTTCGGATTTTCACGGAGGAAAAAGAGAAGATGATAATAATTTTGGAAAATATTTTGTTAATGCTTCCATTGTTGAAGCTATGCAGCAAAGATTATTAAAAAACTCAGCTTAGATTTTTAACAAATATATTTATATAGAAAATTATGAACATTATTGAAGGAAATTTTTCTTGTGATAATTCAAAATTTGCTATTATAGTCAGCAGGTTTAATGAGTTTATCGGACAGAAATTATTAGAAGGCGCATTGGATTGTCTTAAAAAACATAATTGCACTGAACAAAATATTGATATAATAAAGGTACCGGGAGCTTTTGAAATTCCTCTAACCGCAGCTATAGCAGCTGAAAAAGAAAAGTACAATGCTATTATTTGCTTAGGAGCAGTAATAAGAGGTGCAACGCCTCATTTTGATTATGTAGCAGGGTCTGCAAGTAAAGGGATTGCCGAAGTTTCGTTGAAATATAAGATACCGGTGGCCTTTGGAGTGTTAACAACAGATACAATAGAACAAGCGATAGAAAGATCAGGGACAAAATCCGGAAATAAAGGCTGGGATGCTGCATTAACTGCAATTGAGATGGCAGATCTTATTAAAAAACTTTAGACCTTATTTGATTTTTTCAAATATATTGCCATTATAATATAGTTGGGTTAAATGTAGATAGTGTGGCTTTAATTTAACAACTGCTATCGATTGAGGTTCACTGTTTTTAATATAGGTATTTATATTAAATTCTACATTTTGATTATTAAAGGAAATAAATTCCTTTTCAATAACAGCTTCTGATTTACCACCTATAGGAAGAAATCGTCCGCCGTATAAATGAAAGATATATACCGAATCTGAATTTTGCTTTAATAAGATCTTGCTTGTATCGTTTGTTAGTTCAGCTCTTAATGGAGAAAATATTTCCAAATCTTTATTGTGTAATATCCATTGAATAGATTGTTGCACCCCGAGTTTCATCATGGGAACTCTATTTAATTTATCGGGTACACACCAGACAAAAACCGAATCGGTTTTAATTTCACTTTTTATTTTTTCCAAACTGGCCAAAGATTCTTTAAACTTATTACCTGCTGATACCCACTGCTGCATTAACAAAAAGTCGTATATTATTAAAAAAATAAAAATAGGAATAGCAATAACTTTCACAACTTTCCTAACATTTAATTTTTCCCAATAAAATTCTAAAATGCATGTTAAAGACCATATTAGACCTATAGAAGCGGTAAAAACATACCAACGCATTAGCTTTGGAAGAGCCGGTATAATAAAAATTGTAAACCAAGCAAAACCAGCAAGAACAAGATTTTTTTTATCCTTGTCTAACCGTTTAAAAGCATAAAGGATTAAATATATCGCCAGGATCGAAGCTAAAAACAATGATATTGCTACCAGCCAATTATGTAAATTTTCATAAACAATTTCCAAAACTTTTGGAGGTAAAAAAGCTAACGGTATATATATAAAATAATTTTTTATCCAAGTTATCGGACCACTATTACTGAAGTTGGGTGAATTAAATGGTGAACCTCCAATTACAATAAATCTATATAACAAGACGAGGCATAAAACTCCAAATGCTATAAAAATATGCTTTAATATTTCTTTAAATTTTATCCCCCCTTTCTCCGTTTTTGCAAGATAAGCAACTAATGGTATTAAAAAACCAATAAATGCTAATTCTTTAACCAGAAGTGAAGCAATAAAAAACAACAGGAAATATATTAGGGATCGTTTTGAATTAGATTTTCCTTCAAGGACAAAATAATAACTAATAAAACTTAATAATAACAATGCAGCAAGCAATGATTCCCCTTGATCGGCAATCCAGGCGATTTGAAATTCATGCGAAGGAAGAATACAGAAAAAAACAGTTAAAAAAAGCGATAATTTTATATTCAGATTAATTTTGATACTTACATATAAGATTACTATACAACAAAATATATATATTAAAAGACTAACAAATCTAAAAGGAAATGGTTCAAATCCTGCAATTAATAGAATTGCTGGGTGAATTATATTTCCCAGAGGTCTCCAATAATAATACGAAACATCAGGTGTCCAGAAAGACTTGAAAATTGATAAAAAAGTTTTACCTGAATTATAGCCTAAAATTTGATAATCATCATTGATAAATGGTATATATAAAGCCGGGAACCATGAGACAAAAACGGCTGCAGCTATAATAATATATTTTGGAATTGTTTTTCTATTTATTATATCAAAAGTATGATTTTTCACAAAGCTTAAATATCTTTATATGAATGAAATAAATTAAAAATTTTAGATTAATATTTATTTAATAAAATATACAAAAATTTTGTTTTTACACTTTTTGATTAAAAAAAATATATTAAATTTAAGAAGTAAGTTTTTAGAAAAAAAATAATATTATTCAAACATCCCTACAAGAGGTAAAAAATAAGATACTTTATACTTTTTCGAACAGGAAAATTAATAAATTAAAAGGTTTTTGATGAAATATCTACTAAGTATCTTATTTTGTTACATAATTATTATTCCTTCCTACGCTCAAGAAGCAACCAACTGGCATAATTATACAGATATGAAAAAAGTTCAGGCTATTTTTCCTGTCTCGGAAGGAATTTATGCTGCAACTAGTGGCGGAGGATTTTTATATAAGAATAATTCAGGTTCCTTCAAAACTTTGCATAGAGCTGACGGGATGACAGGACAAAATCTGACAGCAGTAACTGTAGATAAATACGGAAAAATATGGTTTGGAAGTGCTGATGGTGCAATAGATATTTATGATCCCTCAAATAACTCTGTAAAATCTATTCTTGACATTTATATTTCCGATAAAACTTCCAAACAAATAAATGAACTGACTGCGTCAGGTGATACTATTATAGCTTCTACAGACTATGGAATATCCTTAATAAATACAAACGATTTAACTTTTTACGACACATTTTTTAGATTTGGAAGTTTTCCTTCAAATATTAAAGTAAATAATGTTGTAAAGTCTAATTTATTATATGCATCTACAGTGTCCGGAGTGGCCATACAAAAAAAAGGTGCAACAAATTTATCTGCTCCAGAATCATGGAATGTTTATTCATCTGCTAATGGATTACCATCAAATAACGTAAACAAAATCATTATTTTTCAAGACTCTTTAATTGCTGCAACTAACAATGGTTTATCTGTTTTTAATAATACAAGCTGGCAGCCGTATATTTCATCTCTGAGTGGTAATAACATTAATGACTTATTAACAGTTGGTGATACATTATATATACTTATAAACAACAATGCAATTTATTCTTATTCTAACAATAAGTTAACTAAAAAATATAATTTGTCATCGTCTGCAACAAAAATTATCTATTCAAATTCACTTGGTCTTTTAGCGGCGACATCAAATGGTGTATTAAAGTTAAATAATCCTTCCGGAAATGATTTTATATATCCAAATGGCCCTGAGACAAATCAATTTCCTTCCATGGCGGTTGATAACGACGGAGTTTTATGGTGTGCGAGCGGTACCGATCAAACCGGAAAGGGATTTTATAAATTTGACGGTCAAACATGGACAAACTACTCAATGTCGACTAATCCTGATTTTCTATCAAATTCATTTTTTTTGGTATATGCTGCACCGGATAATTCAATTGATTTTGGAAATTGGGGCAGAGGTTTTGTTAATATAAAAAATAATAATTTTTTAAACTATTATTTAAACAATACTGGGATGCAAGGAACAAATGACGCTCCTATCGGTAAGTATTTAGTAATTACCGGATTTGCAGTTGACTCAAAAGGTAATTTGTGGATTTTAAATTTTGGAAGTGTGAATGAGAAACCTTTAAATATGGTAACACCTGATAGTTCCTGGTATTATTATTCTATGCCTGCTGCACCTCAACAATTTGTTAAAGGATATTTAAATCTTACAATTGATCAATATGATACAAAATGGTTTAGCAATAATACGGTAAAACCGGGACTTTATTACTATAATGAGAATAAAACCTACAGTGATTTGAGCGATGATAGCTACGGTTACTTATCCACATCGAACGGTTTAAATACAAACACTATAAATTCTATAGTTATGGATCAAAGAGGAGATCTTTGGGTAGGCACAAGTTTGGGTGTTAATATAATTTCTAATACAGATGCAGTGTTAAATGGCTCAGGTTCACAATTATCAATTTCCAGTGTTTATACTTTACGGCAGCAGTCAATCAACTGCATAGCCGTAGACCCGATCAATGATAAATGGATCGGTACTAATCAAGGTTTGCTTTTAGTAAATTCAGACGGTTCAAGTTTATTAGCATCTTATACTACTCAAAATAGCCCGTTGTTAAGTGATATAATCACTAGCATCGCAGTGGATAAAAATACAGGAACTGTTTATGTCGGTACAAATAACGGTTTAACTTCATTTCAAACTCCTGCAGTTCAGCCACAATCCAGTTTTACAAAATTGTTTATGTATCCGAGTCCGTTTGTTCTTAAAAATGGTGTTAATAAATTAACAATTGATGGTTTAATTAAAGATTCTCAAATAAAAATAATTTCTATTACAGGAAAATTAATTAAAGAATTTGCTTCACCCGGAGGCAAAATTGCTTATTGGAATGGAACAGACTCAAATGGGAATTTAGTAAACTCTGGTATTTACCTGGTTGTTGCTTATGATGCGGATGGCAATAATGTTTTTACGGGAAAAATTGCAGTGCTGCATCAATAAATTTAAGAAGAATAGTTTTTATTTAAATTAAGATTTTAATTAAATAACCTTAATGATTGACCTTTCTAATATTTCCCTTCAATTTAACGGGAAGTATCTATTTCAAAATATAAATTATAAAATAAATTCCGGTGATAAAATTTCTTTAGTCGGCGCCAATGGAAGCGGCAAGACTTCTTTATTAAAAATAATTGCAGATCAATTACAGCCGGAATCAGGTAAAATAATAAAACAAAAGGGGCTTAATATAGGATATTTGCCTCAAGAAAATGTAACCCATTCCGGTAAAACTCTAATAGGGGAAGCGACATCGGCACTCACAACTATTATTGCACTTCAAGAAAAAGAGACACATTTAACAAACGAGTTAAGCAATACAAATCTAAGTGAAGACAGCAGACTTGATTTGATAAATCAATTAGGCGAAGTTCATCATCGTTTGGAAGAACTTGATTCATACAGTGCAGCTTCCAGAATTGAAAAGATTTTACTCGGTTTGGGATTTGAGGAAAGTGATTTCGAAAGATTGACTGATGAATTTTCAGGCGGCTGGCAAATGCGGATTGCACTTTCTAAAATTTTGATTTCACAGAACGATCTTCTTTTAATGGATGAGCCGACGAATCATCTCGATATTGATTCGTTGGAATGGTTAACGGGATTCCTAAAAAGTTATTCGGGTGCTTTATTAATTGTTTCCCACGATAAACGTTTTATAAATTCCGTAACAAAGAAAACTTTGGAAATTTATCTGGGCAAATTCAATACTTTTAACGGCGACTACGATTCTTATTTAAAATATAAAGAAGAAAGAGACAGTCTTTCAGTAAATCAATATCTTCAACAGCAGAAGAAAATTAAGGAAACAGAAAAGTTTATTGAAAAGTTCAGATATAAAGCTACCAAAGCCAGGCAAGTGCAAAGCAGAATAAAGCAGCTTGAAAAAATTAATCTTGAGGAATTACCTGAATTTAAAGAAGATTTAAACATCAAATTTCCTACCCCTCCGCCGAGCGGGAAAATAAATATTATCCTAAAATCGATTACAAAATCTTACGGAGAAAAAAAGATTTTCAATTACCTGGATTTTCAAGTGGACAGAGGAGAAAAGATTGCTTTTATTGGACCAAATGGCGCCGGGAAATCAACTCTGGCTAAAATTATTGCCGGAGTAACTACAATTGATGAGGGTGAACGTATTATTGGAAACAATACCGTTATTTCATATTATGCACAGGATGTAGCAGATAATATGAACTACGATTTAGACATTTTAGAAACTGTTGACAATATTGCGGAAGAAAAAACTATAGGACAGCTTCGTTCATTACTTGGATCTTTTTTATTTAGCGGTGATGATGTTTTTAAAAAAATCAGCGTTTTATCCGGCGGGGAAAAAAGCCGGGTAGCATTAGCAAAAATTCTACTTACCAAATCAAATTTTATAATTCTTGATGAACCTACCAACCATCTTGATATTTCATCTAAGACTGTTTTACAAAAAGCTTTAATAGATTTCTCAGGTTCTTTGGTACTTGTATCTCATGATATCGAATTTCTATCTCCAATTGTAAATAAAGTTGTTGAAATTAGAAAAGGTCGAATTAAAATTTTCCACGGCGGAATCGATTACTATCTTGCAAAAAGAGAACAATTATTAATAGAACAAGAGAAAAAAGTCCAGATTAAAGTTTCGGAATCGGAACCGATATCAAAAAAAGATCAAAAAAGGTTTGAAGCTGAGTTAAGACAAAAAAAATATGATGCATCCAAAGAGATTATAAAAAAGATTAATGAACTTGAGAAGGAAATTGAAAGTCTGGAAAAAAGAGAGAAAGAATTAGAAAAAATCTTAGCCGACCAGGAGACATATACAAATCAGGAAAATGCCAGGGAAAAAACTATTGAATTTAAAGAAGTCAAATTAATAATTGAAGAAACAATTTCCGAGTGGGAAAAGCTTTCCGAAAAGCTAACTCTGATTGAGAAACAATTCAGTTAAACTTTGATATTCAAGAATTCTTCGGCAAGTGCAATCCCCCCGAAAAGGGCAGCATCATCACCAAGTTTACTTGCAATAATTCTAGTTCCTTTTGAAGCTTCACTAAAGACATATTCTTTAAAGGAGGCTTTTATTCTCGGAACCATAAAATGATCCAAAGCTTCAACTAGACCGCCTCCCAATACAATCATATCAAAGTTCATTAAATTTGTTAAGTTAGCTAAAACTATGCCTATTGTTGAACATGCACTAGAAATATGTTTAATTACTAATTTGTCATTAGCTTTAATTGCTTGTGCCAGCATTCCGCTTTTTATTGGTTTTTTCGGAGATTTTAATTTGTTAAGAATAGTTTTTTTCTTTGATTTCATATCCTTTTCTATTTCTTTTACAATGGCACTACGGCTGGCAACAGCTTCAAAACACCCTTTGTTCCCGCATCCGCAAACCGGTCCGTTCTTTTTTACTAAAATATGACCAATTTCTCCGGCTACATAATTTGATCCTCGGTAAATTCTCCCATCGATTATCAAAGCGCCTCCAATCCCTGTACCAATAAAAATTACTAAAACATTCTTTGCATTCTTTGCCACACCGAATTTTTGAATACCAAGGGCCCCGAGATTGACATCGTTCTCTATTAAAACAGGTATCGATACTTTTTCTTGTAGCTTTTCTTTTAACGGGAAATTACGAAGACCAATATTAGGGGCTACTCCTACAACTCCCGTATACGGATTTAACGAACCGGGTATACCCAAACTTACAGCTTTGATATCAGAAATTTTCAATTTCGCTTTTGAAATTAAATCAAAAATAATCTCAGTTAAAATTTTTATATATAGTTTCCGATTTATATTCGGATAGGTTTGCTTTTTGATTTTTGCTTTAATCCCCTCTTTGGAGTTAATAACCGCAGCTAAAATTTTTGTACCGCCCATATCAATGCTTATTATATTTTCTTTACCCAGATCGTCCTCCAGATTTATTTTTAAGACATACAAAAATTTTTATAAGATTTGAATAAAATTTAAATAATATTAAGTAATTATCGAAATTTAACTTTTTAAAAGTTAGACACTTTATTATAAATTTTTTTGAACGTTATAAATACAAAACAAACTATATCATAGTATTTAACCGGGAAAGGCTTTAATGAGTTAAAAATATTTACCGGGATGATTTCGGTCGGTTAGAAATATTTTTATTCAATATTAAAATATTAGTTAGATTTTATTAAAATTGTTTGTAAGCATCATATTCAATAATTTTAGGAATGCAAAAAGTAAAAGCATTAAAAAGATTCGGACAAAATTACCTGACAGACAGTAATATTATTAATAAAATTATTTCTGAATTTTCACCACAGCCTAATGATAACTTAATTGAAATTGGACCGGGTTTGGGAGCTCTAACAGAAAAATTATTAGAAAAGGCCCGACTTTTAACTTCGGTAGAAATTGACCGGAGAGTAATAGATCAACTCCGAAAAAAATATCCTCAATTAAACTTAATCAACGCAGATTTTTTAGAACTAGATTTATCAGAATTATTAATTAACAAAAATGAGAAGCTGAGAATTATAGGAAATATTCCATATAATCTAACCTCTCCCATTCTTTTTAAGATGATCGAGTCAAATGAAATAATCAAAGACTCCGTTTTAACGGTTCAATTGGAAGTAGCAAAAAGGATTACGGCAAAAAAGGGGACTAAAGATTACGGAATTTTAGCAGTATTAATGCAGCATTTTGCAGATATCAAACTTAATTTTAAAGTTTCGCCTAATGTATTTTATCCCAAGCCAAAAGTATATTCCGCTGTCATTCACTTATTTTTCAAAGAAAATTGCTTAAAAGAAGAAGAAAAGAAATATTTTATTAAAATGGTAAAAGCTTCTTTTGGAAATAGGAGAAAAACTTTAAAAAATTCATTAAGTAATAGTATATTTAGTACCGTAAATTTTTTAGATTCAGAAATTGACTTAACTCTCCGGGCAGAACAATTAGATGTGGAAGATTTTGTCAGGCTTACAAAATTTACCCTCGCAAATAATCGACAAAGTTTACTAAATACATAATATTCAAAACATCGGCCACATTCAGCAAATGGACATATTAAAATCTTTTTTGATCAAATTAAAAGCTTATGATCTGGTAGTTGTTGTTTTCTATATCTTCCTGACAATTTTAAACATAATTTTTCATAATGAAGTAAGTCATTGGCTTTTGTGGTCTGCAATAAATATTGTAATTATTTTATTTACTTTTTTAATTGCATTCTTTGAAAATAAATATAATAATAAATTCTGGCGTGTTATTCACTATTGGTATATTGCTCCATTAATTTTGCTAACGTTTAAAGAATTATATTTTCAGGTTGAGCCGATAAGACATCATGATTATGATTGGTTATTTATTAAAATAGACCACTGGATGTTCGGAACCGATCCTACAAAATTTCTTTTGAAATATTCTTTTCCGCTCTTGACGGAACTGCTTCAAATAATTTACAGTATGTTCTACCTTCTGCCGATTTTCCTTGCGTTGGTTTTATTAAAGAACCGGAGATACGTGGCATTGGATTTCACGGTTTTTTCAGTTATCTACGGTTTTTATTTATCATACTTGGGCTATTTTATATTACCTGGCATAGGACCGCGGTTTACACTACACAATTTTGCTGCGATAAATCAACAATTGCCCGGAATATTTTTTACCAAATATCTGCGCGATTTTATTGATTTGGGTGAATCAATTCCACCGGGGACAATAAATCCTGCAGCCTTAGTACAAAGGGATGTTTTCCCAAGCGGCCATACGATGATTACGCTTATTGTTATGTATCTTTCCATAAAATTAAAAAGCAGATCGAGATATTTCTTTGTACCTGTCGGTGCTTTATTAATTTTTGCCACAGTTTATTTATGGTATCATTATGTAATAGATTTAATAGGCGGTTTAATATTCATGATTTTTGCTATGTGGACAGGGAAATATATTTTTAATTGGTGGAGGAAAATTCATGGAGAAGAAGAGTTCGATTATCATAAATATTAATTAAATTTTATCGACAACGTTAATCATAGTTAAAAAAATCAGAGATATGGAAAACAAAAAGAATCAAGTCCGGCACATATTTGATTCAATTGCTTTTAAATATGATTTCTTAAATCACCTACTGAGTTTTGGAACAGATCATTATTGGAGATATAAATCTCTTAAGCTTACGGGAATCAATGAGAAATCAATCATTCTTGACGTAGCATGCGGAACAGGTGATTTTGCAATTGCCGCAAAGAAAATGGGCGTGGAAAAAATTTTCGGTGCCGACTTTTCTCATAACATGTTAAAATTATTTAATAAGAAAAGTGAATGGATTGTCGGCAAAAATATCCAAATGGTAGCGGAGAAAATTCCCATAAAAAATGAAGCAGTTACAAACATTACAGTTGCTTTCGGGGTTCGTAATTTTTATGACTTAACGGAAGGTTTCAAATCATTCCATGATGTTTTAAAGAAAAACGGAAAGGCAACTATCTTAGAATTCAGTTTACCGTCTAATCCTGTATTTAAAGCTTTATATAAATTTTATTTCAAGAAAATTTTGCCTGTGGTTGGCGGAATTATTTCCGGCGATCGGGAAGCTTATAATTACCTTCCCCGTTCAGTTGAAGAGTTTGATGAGAAAGTAAATATGCCCGAACTTTTAAAGAATTCGGGCTTTCAAAAAGTTGAAAAGTACAGCCTTACATTCGGCATTGTTCAGGTAATTATAGCAACAAAATAAGATTGTATTTTACTTCAGGTTATATGAGACAAGACTCTGCGTAATAGTAGATGTAGTATCACCTATATTAATACCGCTTCCTGCGAATGCTCCAAGAACAGCCGAATTTCCTTGCCATTTTATTGCTCCTATTCCGCTTGCAAACCAGGCATATGCATTATAAGAAGCAGTATAGGGAGCTGATAAAGGGTTTTGTAAATTTGGTATGGTTAATTTTAATGTATATTTTACTTTAGCTGCGTTTTTAGTAACATCTCCTGTCACTAAATTAAGCGGTACGTTTTCCATCCCTTCATAATAGGCTGTAACATTGACAAGGTTAAATGTAATACTCCCAAATTTTAGAGATAAATTGAATACCGGCCAGTTTTCACCATCTGAGAAAGGTGTTTGTAATAATTTTAATGTGGCGTCAAGTTGAATATATTGCTTCAACGAATCCGGGATAGTCTGCGACAATCCTGCGGTATCCAAAGCATACACTACACTTGAGTCTGATTTTAGAAAAAATGAATGTGCAACGGTTGAATAACCGTTAACAGTAATAGTATCAATCTGATTTTGGAATGTAATTCCGTTCATATCAGTAGTACCTGAATATGTTGTAGATCTTGTACCGGAAGTTTGAGTTCCATTTGAATCCGTACGAACAGTACTATATTTATATGAACTCCCATCCCCATTCGGGAAAAAATCTCCCGATACACTAGAAGTATTGGGCTCCGTAGAGCTTTTACTTTTGCATGCATTAAATAAAATTGCAAAAGAAAAAACCGTACTAATTAATATGACTTTTTTTATCATGACCTCTCCAATGATTTTTTTATTAAATCTTTCAATTTATTAAAAGCAATCGATCTATGACTGATCTTATTCTTTTCTATTAATCCGATTTCAGCCGTTGTTTTAGAATAACCTTCCGGAATAAACAGCGGATCATAGCCAAAGCCGTTTTCTCCATGGGGTGAATTAATTATTCTGCCTTTTAATTCTCCATAAGCATTTAGAAATTTTTTTCCGTCATAATACACCGCAGAACAGATAAATTTAGCTGAGTGAGGCTCAGGAAAGTTTTGCAATTCCATTAATAATTTTTCATTATTTTCTTCATCTGATGCATTTTCTCCAGCATACCTGGCAGAGTATACACCCGGTCTTCCATCCAGCTGATCAACAGATAATCCGGAATCGTCGCCAATTGCAGGGATTCTAAAAGCATTATATACCTCAACAGCTTTTATCCTGGCATTTTCTTCAAATGTATTTCCGCTTTCAATAATTTTAAGAGAGTCATCCATACCGAGCAAGGAAAGTAATTTTATATTTGAGCCATTCAGGATTTCTTTAACTTCTTTAATTTTTCCGCTATTCTTTGAAGCAAAAATTACGTTTATCATGCGTTTGCTTGTAAGGATTTAAATTTATAATAAAAATTAATTATTGCTCCGACAGCTGTCATAAAATTTAATGTTGAGAAAATTACATCATGAAGAAAAACCGCATATAGCATGAGTGAAACGCTTCCAACAAAACTTAAAATCAAAAAATAGGAATTAACTTGACAATCCTTTTCCTTAATTGTTTGAAATGTTTGGGGAATCCAGCCAGCTGCTAAAGCAGTCAGCCCCACTAAACCAATTGCATACATTATTTATCCTTTTCTTTACTAATTTGCTTCAAATATTGTTCGGTATTTTTTTCAAATAGAATTGTTGTTTTCACTGAATATTTCTTCCATTACTTCAAAGGCATATCTAAGATGCGGTATAACTATGGATCCGCCGACAATCAAGGCAATATTAAAACTTTCATATAATTCTTCTTTAGTAGCGCCTTCTTGAATCGACCTGTCTATATGATAAAAAATACACTCATTACATCTCAATACCATTGAAGCGACCAGTCCCATAAGTTCTTTGGTTTTTGCCGGAAGAGCACCGTTTATGTATGCTTTATTATCAAGTGCAAAAAATTTATTAAAATCCCTGAAACCTGAATTTAATATTATATCATTCATATCAAGCCTGTATTTCCTGGTTTCAGATGAATTTTTTTTCATAATTTTTTCCCGGTTAGATTAAAAATATAAACAAGTACGAATAGTAAAACAAAGAGATTATCCGCTGATTGGAACAGTATTTAAATACCAAGATTACTCAAGCTACTAATTACAATATTTATAGCACCCGCCAGTTCAGGATGAGTTAATTCAAATTTCTGCGAAGATTCTTTTAATCTTTCCAAAATATTATGATGCTCTTTGCCGATTTTCTCTTCGCTCTTATTCAAAATCATTTGAATATCATTCATCAATTCCTTGAGGGCTGTTCTGGAATCATTATCCAATTCCTCCGCATTTTTTAATTCGTTATGAAGTTTTTCGAGCGAATCTTTTAATTTTTCCATATATGTTTCATCTAAATTTCATTAAAGTATCCAGAAGAACTAATACACTTAGAAAGATCTTAAAAAAAGAAAATTTGAAATTAAATTTAACTTAAAAATAAGAAAAATCTTAATTATAATTTAGCCAATCATACAATAGTTACTTTTATCACAATTATTTATTTAACTAAAGCAATTGAAGGAGCGTCTAAAATTATTAATTTTATAATTATTTTACATAATTTCAGGTCAGGTATGTAGGTGATAATTATCAAAGTGTGACAGTTATAATTTATATTGAACAATTTATATTATAGTTTGTTTTGAAAAACGAGAATTTTATTTGAAATTTATAATAAGTATTTGATTTATACTTACAAATTTAAAGATAACTTAAATAATTTTTTTATTCGCTGAATCGGTTCAGCAGTATTTAACTATAGACACTCATTTCTCAAAAATAAATAGTTATATTATAACAACAAAAGTAAAGTTTCTTTCATGGTATTACTAGTTTAATTACTAATCTATCGGATTAAAAAATGATTAATTATTTATTTAAAAAAATAACATTAGCAACCATATTTATTTTTACAATTGTTTGTTTCTATTCGATAAAAGTAAATGCTCAATACTTTGGTCAAAATAAAGTAATGTATGATAATTTTAAATTTAAAATTCTACATACTGAACATTTTGAAATTTATTACTACCCTGAAGAGGCAGACGCAGTAAAATATGCCGCAAGAATGGCAGAGCGATGGTACGCCCGTCATGCAGCTGTTCTACGAGATTCACTTCGCGGGCCGCAAACTTTAATACTTTATGACGGATTCCCCCAATTCCAGGAAACAAATGTTACTCAGGGAATGATCGGCCAGGGCACCGGCGGTTTTACCGAGCCGCTTGAAAGAAGGATTGTTTTACCTTTCGCAGGCCCTTTGGCGGAAACCAACCACGTAATTGGCCATGAATTAACGCATGCTTTCCAATTTGATATAACAAGCCGTAATAAAATGGATAAGAATGGGCTCCCTGCTGCATCGCAAATGCCGTTATGGTTTATTGAAGGTATGGCAGAATATTTGTCTCTTGGTCCTAAGGATGCAAATACAGCAATGTGGATGAGAGAAGCTGCACTTAAAAAGCTACCGGATTTTACCGACTTAGAAAATCCTAAATATTTTCCTTATAGGTATGGGCAAGCCGCACTTGCATTTTTAGGAGGAACTTACGGAAATGAAAAGATCGGCCAATTATTAAGAGCTTGGGCAAGAGTTCAAAATTTTAAAACAGCCTTTGATACTGTTTTTCATGTAACTCCGGACTCTGCTGCTAAACTTTGGCATAAAGATTTGCATACAGCTTATGATACGTTAAAAGATTTAACTTACCCGCCTAGTAAATACGGAAATGTTTTAATTTCAGATAAAAAGAACGGCGGAGATATGAATATTTCACCGGTATTAAGCCCTAACGGTAAAAAATTAATTTTCTTTTCTTCCAAAGATTTATTTGCCATTGATCTTTACTTAGCAGATGCAAAAACAGGAAAGATTATTAAGAATGTTTATAAAACAGAATTAAATACACACCTTCAAAATTTAGAATTTATTAATTCTGCGGGTGCGTGGAATCCGGATGGAAAAGAATTTGTATTTACTGCAACATCAGAAGGACGGCCGATTATTTCAATCATTAATGTAAATACAGGCAAACTTATATATGAAACGAGATTTCCTTCTTTAGCTGAAATATTTAATCCTGCATGGTCGCCTGACGGAAGATATCTTGCTTTTTCTGCATTAGCTAAAGGACTTTCAAATTTATTTCTTTATGATTTGAAAACCGACAGCTTAAAACAGTTGACTGATGATCCTTATGCCGAACTTCAGCCGGTTTTTTCGCCGGATGGAAAATCAATTGTTTATGTCACGGATAGATTCACAACTAAATTATCCGATCTGGATTTTGGCAATTATGAATTGGCATCTTACAATATTGCAACCAAAATAATTTCAAAACTTCCCAGTTTCAGCAACGGTAAAAATATAAATCCTCAATGGTCCAGTGATGGGAAAAGCATTTATTTTATTTCCGATCAGAATGGAATTGACAACATTTATAGAGCCGACTTAAGTTCGGGCAAAATTTATCAGATTACAAATCTTTACGGAGGAGTTAGCGGAATTACTGCCCTTAGTCCTGCACTTTCTGTTTCTTCCGGATCAAATGATATGGTTTACAGCGTATTTGAAAATAATAAATATGCAATTTATTCTATTGACTCTACAAAGATATTGGAAGGCAAAAAAACAAATCCGGAATTTGCAACAGGCAATCCTGCAATTTTACCGCCTGCTCACAGGATCGGGAACAGATTCATTGCCAATTTTGACAATCCTCATATGGGATTACCTAGCGATACGGCGAAATATAAAGTAACTGATTATAGCCCATCATTGAGAATAGTTGGTGTCGGTCAGCCTTCATTAGCGGCCGGTGTAAGTGAGTTTGGAACATACTTAGGCGGAGGTATCGCTCTTTTCTGGAGTGATCTTTTAGGCAATTATAATCTGGCAACTGCTTTGCAGGTTCAATCAGGAAACGGTTTTACAGATATTTCAGGTCTTGTAGGTTATATGAATTCTTCTCATCGTTTAAGCTGGGGAGGTGTAATTCAACAAGTGCCGTACTATCTTACCGGATATAGCGTTGGATACGATTCGGTACAGAATCAACTGGCATATGTTGAGAATGATTACATTTATAGAGAAACCGACCGTGAAGTTTCGGGGCTTTTAGCATATCCTTTTAGCCAGCAAAGTAGAGTTGAGTTCTCCGCCGGCTATCGCAATATCGGTTACAAATATCAAAAAACGACTTATGCTTTTTCGTTAAACGGATCTCTATTACTTAATCAAACCCAACAATTACCTGCCGCTGCTTCTATAAATCTTGCAACTATGAGTGCTGCGTATGTATATGATAACAGTATTATGGGTGCAACAGGTCCCTTACTAGGAACCCGTTTTAGAATTCAAGTTTCCCCGAATATAGGAAATCTAAACTGGACTGATATTTTAACAGATTTTCGTGAATATCTTATGCCTATAAGACCTTTTACCATAGCGGGCAGAATACTTCAATACGGCAGATACGGTAAGAGCTCAGAAGATTATAGACTATCTCCGCAATATCTTGGTTACCCCGGGCTAGTTCGAGGATATGAATATTCTTCTTTCAATTCTTACACTCCTGTTTTTAACAGATTATTAGGCAGTAAAATGTTACTCGGCAATTTAGAATTACGTTTTCCTCTTCTTGGTGTCTTCCATATCGGACCAGGATTTTACGGATACTTCCCGATTGATTGTGCCTTCTTTTTTGACTCCGGTGTCGCTTGGTCTAATGATCAAAAAATATTATTTAACGGAGGATTAAAACCGGTCAGCAGCGCTGGAATTGCATTAAGGATTAACTTATTTGGTTATGCCGTTGGTGAAGTTGATTATGTAAGACCTTTTCAGAGGACCGATGTCGGATGGATTTGGCAGTTTGATATTATACAAGGATTTTAGATATAAAAAAGTAAAAATTAAAAGGCAAAGAAAATTGAGATAGAGGATTAATTTTTTCTTCCTTTTAATTTTTACTTCAATTATTTTTTCTCTTTACTTTTACTTTCCTGTTAACTTAACTTTAGCCCAAAAACTAACAGGTTCCAGAGAAGAATTGTTAAATTCTCCGTGCCTTTCTCCGAAGCCACCGCGTCTTTCACCTCTTTCACCACCGAAATTATCACCTCTCCCCTCACCGTTTGGAGAATCAAATCCTCCTTCACCGCCTTCCGGTTGTCTGAATCTATTTTCATTGTTAGGATTCCTCTGAAAAGAACCGGTTTCCAAACCAATACTAATAGTACTATTTGTATCAGCACTAAGTGCATAGTTAAAACCGCCTTTATGGGATAATGGGATTTTCATTTCGTACACCAGTCTGCTGTTACTCAAGCCTAATTTTAGTTCTATACCTTTCAACTCAGTTATAGGTAAACGATTTACATCATTATTTTTTCCGACGATCTCAGCTTCATATTCGTTTTTGATAAGCATCTCTCTCATTTTTTCCGGATTCGGTCTTTGACTTTTCGAACCTTCCATTTCTTTACGCATAGCTTCTCTGTTTACACCTCCTCTGCCTATAGGAAACCGAATACCAAAATCTTTCTCATCGCCGGCTGTATTATCAAACCATACCGTTAATCCCATTCTTAATACTTTGGATTCCAGATCCTGATCATTCGTAACAAGACATAAATAAAGATATTTGTCATCGTTCTCAATGCCGACCAGGGCCTTTAAATCATCTATATATGTCAGACTATTTCCCCAATCGTTTTCTTTTCCGTCAATAATTAAATTTTGAGTTCTCCATTTACTATTAATTATAGTATCGCCGCAACCCAAAAGTGAAAAGATAACCGGAAGCAAAAATAAGGCAATAATAACTAAATTTATTTTAATATTTTTCAATTCCAGGCTCCTATTTTTAATAATTATAATATGTTTATTTGACAATAAAAAAAGGTTTAAAATTTAATGGAGATAGATTTTTGACCTAATTGTATAGGGTATTGTAGAGACTATATTTACAGTCTCTACAACAAAAAAAATTGAATTAAATAAATCAATTATTCTAAAACGATTATATCTTTTTTAGCACAAATATCTTTTAATATTTTAGGCCAAACTGTAACGCTAACCTCACCTAAATGAGCTTTTTTAAGCAGAGCCATATAAGTCCTAGACTGACCAATACCGCCGCCGATGCTCAAAGGCAATTCATTATTTATTATGCCTTTGTGATATGGCTGTTTAAGGAAATCTAATTGTCCCGTTAATTCCAGCTGCTTTTTAAGAGTATCTGCATTTACACGAACACCCATTGAAGTAAGTTCGTGTCTTCGTTTTGTAACATGATTCCAAATTAAAATATCTCCATTTAATCCATGCATTTTCCTGCCATCCTCGGAATTCGTTTCTGTAACCCAGTCATCATAATCAGCGGCTCTCATTTCATGAGGATATCCATCTTTTAGGGTCCAGCCAATGCCGATTATAAAAATAGCGGGATATTCTTGTAAGATTGCGGTTTCGCGCTGTTTACGAGGCATATCCGGAAACTTTTCTAGAATATCCTCAGCATGCATGAAGACTAATTCATCAGGCAGGTTTGGATATTTATTATTTTTCAATTGAGGAAATAATTCTTGCACATGAGTTTCTGCACCTTTAAGAACCTTCCAGATTTTTCTAACCACTTCCTTCAAAAAATCAAGGTTACGCTGCTCTGCTGTTATAACTCTTTCCCAATCCCATTGATCAACATATGCGCTGTGATCATGATCGAGGAAATAATCTTTTCTAACAGCTCTCATATCAGTACAAATACCTTCACCTGTTTTCATTCCAAATTGTTTTAGTGCTACTCTTTTCCATTTTGTAGCGGCTTGAACAACCTGGGCATCAATCGGGTGTTTGTTGTAATCATTTGAAATGTGAAATTGAATCGGGGTTCTGGAGCCGTCACGATCAAGTAAATCATTTACACCGCTTTCAACATCTACAATCAACGGAACCTGAACCATCATTAGATTTAGTTCTTTACATAGATTTTCTTCGATATAATTTTTTAAGGTAAAGATAGCTTTTTGAGTGTCTTTTGGATTTAACAATGAAGAATAATTATCCGGTAAAATCTTTTCCAGCTCTTCATAGTTACCAATACCAGGGCCCGCTAAATCTGCTTTTTTATCCGCCATTTGATCCTCCTTTAATAAAATAAATTGTGTTTATTTTATATTGTTTTATTAACGCTTTTTTTGAAAGCATATTATTAAACTCGTAGGTTCTTAATCTGTAAAATAGACTTTAATAGCAAATTTAAATTAGTTTGGATTTAAAAGAACATTAGTAAGCAAAAGAGTAAAAGTCATATAATAAACATAATGAAATTTAAGTTTCAAAGTTCATATTTAAAATGATTTTTTGAAATTTAAAGAATTACAGAAAGGATATAAATAAACTTCTTAAATATCTTCAGATGTCCCCCTGCTAAAAAAATGAGAATAAATTTATTCTAAACGTTTCCTGAATCTTAAGGAACTTAAGGCTAAAATTAATAATCCTATTCCTAGCAGCGTAACAGTTTGCGGAATTAATTGTAAAAGTCCGTCACCTTTTAGAATTACCCCTCTTAAAATTTCAATATAATATCTAAGCGGAATTAAATAAGTAACTATCTGAATCCATCCAGGCATGTTCTCAATTGGGAAAGCAAATCCGGATAAGAAAACCATCGGCAACATTATACCGAACATTGCTACCATCATAGCCTGCTGCTGGGTTTTAGAAATTGTTGAAATAAATAAACCAATACCCAAAGATGAGAGTACATAGAAGAATGATGCAAGCATTAAAAAGAAAAAATCACCTTTAATTCCAATTCCAAACCAGAAGACCATTACCGCCATAACAACAAGAACATCGATAAAACCAAATACAATAAAAGGAATAGTTTTTCCAATAATTAATTGGAGCGGTTTAATTGGAGTGACAATTATTTGTTCCAGAGTTCCGATCTCCCTCTCTTTAACAATTGCCATTGCCATTAGTGAAGTTGTAATGATCGTTAAAATTAATCCCATTATACCGGGAAGCATAAATACTCTAGTTTTAAGGTCGGGATTGTACCAAACTCTAATTTCCGGAACGACTGTGGAAGTGAATGCAATTTTTCTCCCGGTTTTGTTTTGTGCATCAATCATAATTTTTTGGGAATAGCTGGAAACAACTCCGGTTACGTAACCAAATGCTATAGAAGCTTTATTTCCGTCCGAGCCGTCAAAGATTGCTTGAACTTTAACTGTTTTTCCTCTTTGAATTTTCTTTTCAAAATTTTCCGGTATTACTAAAGCCCAAAGATCGGTTCCATTATCTATTAGGTTTGTAATCTGCTTGTAATTTTCAACATAGTTATCAACAGAAAAATATCCCGAACTTTGAAAACTCTTGATAAAATCTCTGCTTGCTTCTGTTTTATCCTGATCATAGACTACTGTTTTGACATTTGTTATATCCAGGTTTGCCGCATAGCCTAAAAGAATTAGCTGAATAACCGGCGCAATAAATATTACACTGAACAGCCGGCGGTCTCTTTTCAACTGTAAAAATTCTTTTACGATTATTTTCAAAATAATATTCATATTAATTATCAATTCCTATGCAGTTTTCTTTTTCTTATTGATTAGGCTTGCGACAGTTAAAAAGAATGCCGCAAAAATCATGAGATAAATTATCTGATTCCAAAACGCTTCTATACCTACTCCCTTAAGTAGAATATCTCTTAATATTATTATATAAAATTTAACTGGAGTAATATTTGTCAGCACTTGAATTACAGGCGGCATACTTTCGATGGGAAATACAAACCCGGATAATAAAAACGAAGGCAAAAGCGAAATTAAAGCAGCAATCTGGAATGCCACTTGCTGTGAATCAGAAATAGAAGATACCAAAATTCCAAGATCGAGTGATGCAAAAAGAAATATCAGTGTAGAGATAAATAAATAGAAAACGCTTCCCTTTATAGTAACACCAAATAATATATAGCCGGCAAACAAAATTATTCCTGCAACAGCTAAAGCAATAACAGCATATGGAGTAGTCTTTCCTACAAGTAATTCGAGTGAAGACAATGGGGAAACGTTTATTTGTTCCATTGTACCTCTCTCTTTTTCACGCACGATAGAAAGTGAAATGGAAATTACCGCCGTCATAATTAATATAAAGGAAATTAAACCCGGGATTAGGAATTTTGTTGAATTAAGATCCGGATTGTACCAGAATCTCGGCTCTAAATTAATCGGTAAGTACGCTTGTTTTCCTCTAACGGCCAAAGCTTTTCCAGCTATTTTTTGTGTATAAGTAGCTGTTGCGGCGTTCATGTAATTCATTATTACAGAGGCGGTGTTAGCGTCAATTCCTTGAATGAGGATTTGTACTTTCGCTTCTCTATTCGAATGAATATTTTTAGAAAAATCCTCCGGAATTACAATAACAGTTTGCGCAACATTTTCATCTAATATTCCTCTGATCTCACTTTCCGAATTTATTGATTTAACAAGATCAAAATAATCCGAGCTTGTTAGCCTATTTATAAATTCCCTGCTGTCCTCAGATTTATTTTGATCATAGACAGCCATTCTTATATGATGTACATCAAAATTAATTGCATACCCGAAGAGAATTAAAAGTACAAAAGGAAAAACAAATAGAACATAAAGCATCCTTTTATCCCGTTTTAATTCCCGAACCTCTTTCTTTGCAATAGCTAAAATTCTTTTAAGCATATTATTTGGAATTACCTGTTTCTAATAAATGAATAAAAACATCTTCAAGTGTTGGAACTATTTTATCAATACTCATAACCTTTATTAAATGCTGACCGGTTAAAATGTTTTTTATTTGATCTTCATTTTTATAATTATCATTTACGCTTATATGAATATGGTTTCCAAAAATTGATACTTCCTGAACAAAATTTTCTTTTTCTAGAATTTCCATCGCGCTCACAACATTCTCACAATTAATTTCAAGAATTGTACTTTTCAAATAATTTGTTTTAAGTTCCTTTGAGGTTCCACTGGCGATAATTTTGCCGGTATTTATTAACGAAATTGTATTGCAGTATTCCGCTTCTTCAAGATAATGGGTAGTTACAAAAACCGTTGTTCCTTCCGATGAAAGATCATTTATTAAATCCCAAAAACTTCTTCTAGATATTGGATCGACCCCGCTTGTTGGTTCATCAAGGAAAACTATACTAGGCTTATGAATAACTGCAGTGCCAAGTGCTAATCTTTGCTTAATTCCGCCCGGCAGCGAACCGGTAAGCATTTTTTCTTTACCACGAAGATTTGCAATTTCCAGAACCCACTTTTTCCTTTCCAAAAAATCATTACCCTGCAGTCCATAAACTCCGCCAAAGAAATTTATATTCTCTTCAACTGTTAAATCATTATAAAGGGAAAATCGTTGGGACATATATCCGATATTCTGTTTTACTTTGTCCGGTTCTTTCATCACGCTATAACCGCCAACCATAGCATCACCGCTAGTTGGTTCTAAAATTCCGCAAAGCATTCTAATCGTTGTGGATTTACCTGCACCATTAGCGCCTAAGAAACCGAATACTTCTCCTTTTTTAACATTAAAGGAGATATGATCTACCGAAGTAAAATTTCCGAATTTTTTTGTTAGTTCTTTTATTTCTATAGAGTACACTTTAACTCCCAAATCAATAAAATATCTTTCCTATCGCTTTTTCCAATTGTGCTTTTGCCAATTGAAAATCAACTAATGAATTAGTCAGATTTGTTTTAGCCTGCCTTACAGAGACTTCAGCATCAATAAGATCCGTACTTGTTGCAATTTGCTGATCATATTTATCTTGAATTATTCTATAACTTTCTTTTGCCTGCTCTACACTTTGCTGGCTCACTCTCACTTTATCTAAAGTTCTATTATAATTTAGGTATTCCTTGTATACCTCGACTCCTACAGCATCTTTTAATTGCTCAAAAGCTGTTTGCGCTTGAATTTTATTTTGTTCAGCTTCTGTGACCTGCGATGAAGTTAATCCCCAATTCCAAATATCCCATTGAAGAGAGATTCCAACATCCCAAGTATTTTTAAATTCATCAACTGCCGGGAAATACCTTTGGTTTGGTTTACTGTAATAATAATCTCCAACCAAAAATATTGATGGATACCAGCTTCCTGTTGCTGCTGTTACTCCCTTGTCGCTGGCATTAACTCTATATTGTAATGATCTCAAATCATTTCTATTATTTTCTGCTTCTTTAAGGATATAATCTATGTTGTACTTTGTAAAAGTAGTATCCATTGAAGTGATCATTATGTCGGTGTTTTCTTGAATAGGTAAATTGAGTATTCTATTGAAGTTTAATCTGGCTAAGTCGATGTTATTTTTTGCATCAATTATTTTAAGCTCTATATTTGAATACTCAACTTCTAATTTTAATACATCATTTTGAGTCGCTAATCCATTCTTCAGGAAATTTTTTGTATCCTCCAGATGCTTTTTTATTTGTTTTAAATTTTCATCCAAAACAGATTTAAGCTGTTTAGCTTTATATAAATTCCAAAAAGCAGTTTCAATATTTAAAGCAGCATCATTCACACTATTTTTATATGATGATTCTTCAGCTTTGTAATTTTCATTTGAAGCATCTTTTAAAGACCATAATTTTAATCCGGTAAATAGTGGCTGCTGAAGTGATAATTTAAGACTATAATTATCCAGAATTGTCGGAGATATTGTGATTGGTCTTGTAATAATCGGCGGAATTACAGGAATAGTGAATGGAGGAACATTACTTAAACGCATGTATGAGGCTGAAAATTTTAATTGTGGCAAAAGGTATGAAGTCGATTCTGTTTTTTTTGCCTCTGCAATAATTAATTTTGCTTTTGCAATTTTTAACTCTTTACTATTCTTTAACCCTAAGCCCAAACTTTCTTGAAGGGTGAGAATTTTTTGCTGCGCGAAAACAAAAGTTGAAGCAAATAAAAATAATATTATTACTTTTTTCATAACTGCCTTTATGTATTAAAATTTAATTAGCTTCTTTGACTAAATGAATGAATACATTTTCCAATGAAGCCGTTATAATTCTATTACTTGTTATTTTAATAGAATTTTCGCTTAATAGTTTTTCTATTAAAGGATATTCTTTTTCATAATTTTCTACAATAACATTTATTCTGTCCCCAAACATCTGGACTTCCAGATTCAATTTATCTCTTATGGTTAAATAAGCACCCCTAATATTTGAACAAACTATTTCAACTACTATCATATTTAATGATGACTTTATTTTCTGCGGAGTGTCTAAACTCATAATTTGTCCTTTATTCATTAAGGCTACACGGTTACATCTCTCCGCTTCATCCAGATAAGGAGTGGACATAAAAATCGTTATTCCATCTTTAATTAAACTTGAAAGTATTTTCCAAAAATCTCTGCGTGAAACCGGATCGACACCGGTAGTTGGCTCGTCTAAAAACAAAATTTTAGGCCTATGAATTAAACTGCATGCTAAAGCAAGTTTTTGTTTCATCCCGCCCGATAAATTATCTGCAAGTCTATCTCTGAATGATTTTAGTCTTGTAAAATCTAATAGTTCATTCCGACGATCTTTATAGCCTTTTACACTATGGATGTCGGCAAAGAACTCGATATTCTCATCAACAGTAAGATCTCCATATAGACTAAACCGCTGCGAAAGGTATCCAATTTGATTCTGTATTTTTTTAATGTTTTTTTGAATATCTAAATCAAGAACAGAAGCAGTTCCGGAATCCGGAATTAATAAACCGCATAACATCCTGATAGTTGTTGTCTTTCCAGCCCCGTCAGGACCGACTAGTCCGAACATTTCGCCTTTACCAACTTCAAATGAAATTCCGTCAACAGCTTTAATTTCACCAAAGGATTTTCGTAACTCACTTATTTTAATGGCATTTTCCATAACATATTACATGATTACAAGATTACAAGATTACAAGATTGCATGATTAAGATTTTATAATTTGAAAAAATTATAATAAACTTCTATTATTATTTATTTTTTTAACAGAATAATTTCTCAAATATTTTTTAAAATTTGCTATTTGTTTTATTATTTTTACAGCATTTAAATAACACTTATCGAATTCCTCTTTAGATATATAACTTAAATCCAAAGCAACATAAAGCATTGATCGCACTTCACCAGCAGAGCCTTTTGAATAACTCAAAAAATTAATAAACTCTTTATTATTATCTCTTTCGAAGCCTTCAGAAATATTATTCATAATAGAAACTGCTGCTCTTTGAATTTGATCTTTCAAACTATAATCCTTTTTAAATTTTTCATGCCCGGTCAATTCATAAATTGAATTGACAAAAACTCTTACATCCTGCCAAACCTGCAAATCTTCAAATGATTTTACTTGCATTTAATTTTCCCTTTTAATATTGTTTAAAATTTCAAATTTAATTTTGAAATCTTGCAATCTTTTATCTTGCAATTACAAATGAACAACCGCATCCGCAGGCATACCAGCTTTGAGCTCAAACTTCGGATTAGAAACCTGGATCTTCACTTTAAATACAAGCTTGGTTCTTTCATCCTTTGTTTGAACATTTTTCGGAGTGAATTCCGCTTCAGGAGAAATGTAGATTACTTTTCCTTCGTAAACTTTATTTTTATAAGTGTCTGTACTTACATCAGCTTTTTGACCTAATTTAATCTTTCCCAAATCTTCTTCGGAAATATAAATATCTAATTTTACAGGATTTAAATCTGATACTTCAAATAAAGAAGTCAACATCGTTGCCGTCTCTCCTACTTCCACATACTTATTAACAATAAAACCATTGATTGGAGATGTAACATAGCAGTCTCTAATATTTTTCTTTAACAGATTTACAGCGGCAACTGCTTTTTGAACATTAGCTTCTGCTTGAGTAATTTCCTCCGGTCTGGCATAATTTTTTAGTTTTTTCAAATTTTCGGTAGCAGCATTAACCTGTGACTTTGCTAAATCATAAGCAGCTGCTGCATCATCGTATTGTTTTTTCGTAACTGAATTAGACGCATAAAGTTTTGTCATACGATCTTTGTTTTGTTCCGCTAAACTTAAATTAACCTGGGTTTGTCGTAATGCATCTTCACCTTGTTTAATATCTTCTTTTCTTGCACCTATTTTTAAAAGTTCTAACTGAGCTTTAGCCATTTTGACTGTTGCTAAAGCTTGATCCAATTGATAATCAAGTATTTCATGATCTAAAATCATTACAGTATCTCCAGCTTTGACTCTAGAACCTTCATCCATGAGTATTTTCATAACATCTCCATTAACCCTTGAACTAACAACAACATCCGTTGTTTCTATATTTCCCGATGCCTCAATAGTATTTTTACCATTTTCATTTCCGCAACCAAATAACAATCCGAAAGAAACAACAGATAAAACTGCCAGCGAAAATATTCTTATCATTTTACTGGAAAGAATCTTTCTCATATTTTTGCTCCGTAATTAAGTTTTTTAAAAATCTTTTTCCCTTTATCGGTCATAATTCCGTTCATTAAAATTTCAATAGAACCTCTTAAAGCTTCAATCATTGTAAACCTGTTATTTATAGTGAATTCCGGATTTACTACCGATCTTATAGAAGCTATAAAGACAGCAATTAGAATTTCAGGCCTCAACTTTAAAAAATATCCTTCTTTCTGGCCTTGATTTATTATACCGGTAAGAAATGAAGACATTTTTCTTGTTCTGAAATCATCAATTTCTTTCCAATGTTCAGGAGCATAATGATGAATATCGCTTAACATTTTATCATTAATCTTCACAATTATATTTCCTACTGCTTCAAATAACCTTACTAATTTTTCTACAGCGTTGCATTGAATTTTAAGCACTTCGTCAATTTTCGATACATTATCATCAAAAAAATTTTTTGCGACAAATTTTACCAGCTCTTCTTTAGAAGAAAAGTTTTTATAAATAGTTTTTTTGCTTATCCGCATTTCTGAAGCAATTTCATCCATGGTTGTTTTATAGAAACCTTCTCTTATAAACTTTTGAGATGCAAAACTTATTATTTTTTCTTTTTCTTCATTCATTCTAAAACGATGGAAACTTTTTTTGTTTTTTACGTTTCCAACTTATAATAAAAAAAATGCTTTGTCAAGTATTATTTTTTTAATAAGCATTTTGTGAATTAAATTACACTTAGAAATATAGATTAGGTGTTCAAGACCGGCAATGAATTCAGTACGTTTAACAATTCGCCTGGATTACCCTGGTCAAACCATTCTTCAATCAGACGGAAGGATATTGATACTTTGGGAGATAATTTTAAACTTCCGTTTCTTAACATTTCTTTTATTTCATCTCTTCCGAACCACCGGGCATCTTCAAGTTCATGATCTCTTAGATTTATTTCAGTATTTGTAGATTCAGCTCTAAAGCCAAGCATTATTGCGGTTGGGAATGGCCATGGCTGAGATGACCGGTACCAGACTTTATTTAAAACTATTCCGGTTTCTTCAAAGACTTCACGTGCCACAGCCTGTTCTAAACTCTCTCCCGGTTCTACAAAACCTGCAATTGTAGCGTACTGCCGTTTCCTCCAATGAGGCTGGCGGGCTAGCAAGCATTTATCTCCGTGATTTACTAAAACTATAATTGCAGGATCTGTTCGGGGGAAATGTTCTATTCCGCATTTTGGATTGGTACAAATTCTTTTATGTCCTGCTAATTTAACTTGAGTCGGGTGGCCGCAAGCACCGCAATAAATATGATTTCTATGCCAATAAATCATTGCTCTTGCATAAGCTAAAATTCCAGCATTTTCTCTAGCAATTATTGGAGCAGCTAATCTTAGTTCATGAAATTTGCCTACCAAAGAAAATTTTTCTTGTGGAATTCCGATATTGTCTATATCAACACAGAAATAATGTTTATTATCAACACTGCCAAGGAAAATAAAGTGTTCAGTGTTATTTAAAGAATCATTAAAAAATTCAGGGCCTAAAAAGACTGCACTTGAATTATCATCAGCCAGCAACACTTTTAAATTATTTAAAGGAATAATTATAGTGTCTTTGCTAAGTAATTTTTCATTTACCCAGTCCCCATTTATCCGGTACTCGCTCATTCTATCAAGATTATTTGAAATGAAGAAATTCTCTTTGTGCGAATTTATATTATTCATACAGTCAAATTGATTTCAATTAAGTAAAAATTAATAGGTTAACTTAGCTTAAATATATTTAATATTTAGAAAAGCTCTGCCGGTAAAAAATGTGCAGTGTTTAAAGCCTTAATTCACAACAAAATAATAATCAATATTTCAATTAACATTAATATCAAAAGTCTCAGTTTCGTATGATTTGTCCGATTTATCCCATGAGCGAACATATTTTAAAGAAATTTTTGTGCTGCCTTTACCAACTGCTTTAAAACTCCAAGTTTCCCTGCCAGCAGCATTTGGTAGAGTTTCATTAGGAATTAAAAAATCCGTACCCAGCATTGATAATACATTTACATCAAGCGGTTTGGCAAGCTGCCAGCTAAATCCCATCGAGTGATTTGACTGAAGTACTATTGCAAATTCATCTCCAACATTTACATTTATCGGTACAGATGGATTATCGTAAACATTTTTAAAATTATTATTAACACTTGTTTCATCAGAAGCTATAACTGCCTTTTTTATATTTAGAAATTTTGTTCCAAGGAAAACTCCTGTACTATCAAAATCAAATCCGAATTCGGCAAAACCAATTAAGTTACAGGTATTGCAGCCATTTCTTAAACTGTAGTTTAAAATTATCCTGACTGATTTTTTAGGAAGAGGTTCAACTTTAGGATATTCAGTTCCCACACGGTCGCCGGGCCAAAGTGAGATTTCCTGATATTGTTTTGCAAGGCTTTTATACAGAGGATCTTGCTGCATACTATTCATATCCAACAAAGCATCGTCGTCAACATCAATTAATCCAGGCGATCCATTTATAAGCATACAGCCTTCATGATTTGACTGCTGGAGCGGGAAATATACAAAAGCAGCATCAACTATTTTTAATTTTCTAAAACCTTTCATATAACCACTATTCCCGAGCAATTCCGTAAAAGCTATCGCCTGACTTGAAGCACCAGACTTTTTCATAACCGAAAGGAAGCACTGTTCTAATTCTTTTCCTTGATATCCTCCGCAGTTTGATGTGATTTCGTCCATCATTTCCATATTCGGATTCCATATTGCTGCAGAAGTTATTTTGCTGCCAACATTCTGCGCTGAAAGTTCGTTTAAAGGTATTACTGCTAAAATCAGAACTATAATAAATAGAGAATAAAACGTTAAAGATTTCATATCCAGTCCTTAAAATAAAATTATTATATTATATTAAATAATCAATCTCAATATAATTTTCAATCATAAATTTTTAATTGATCGAGCATAAAGGCATACTCAAGCGCACTTAATTTATATCTTTCAAATCTTCCAGATGCACCTCCGTGTCCGGCTGATAAATTTGTATATAATAATAAAATATTATCATCTATTTTTTTATCACGAAGCTTAGCAACCCATTTTGCCGGTTCCCAATATTGCACCTGCGAATCATATAATGCTGTGCTAACCAGCATAGCTGGGTATTTTTTTTCTTCAACATTATCATATGGAGAATATGATAACATATAATCGTAATATTCTTTTATATTGGGATTTCCCCATTCGTCGTATTCAAAAGTTGTAAGAGGGATTTTTTCATTAAGCATAGTAGTCAATATATCCACAAAAGGCACACTTGCAATAATTCCTTTGAACAATTCTGGTCGCATATTAGCTACTGCACCCATTAATAATCCGCCGGCACTAACACCAATCGCAAATAATTTATCCGGGTTAGTATAATTTTCATCAATAAGTTTTTCAGCGGAACAAATAAAATCATTAAAAGTATTTTTCTTATTTAAAAGTCTTCCGTTTTCATACCATTCACGGCCCATTTCTTGCCCGCCTCTAATATGTGCTATCCCGAAAATAATGCCCCTATCAAGCAGGCTGATCCTTATTGAATTAAAATTGGCATCGTTGCTGATGCCGTAAGCGCCGTAGCCATATAACAACAAAGGATTTCGCCCGTTTTTTTTAAGGCCTTTTTTATAAACTATTGAAATTGGAATTTTAACTCCGTCATGAGAAACGGCATACAATCTTTCCGATACATAATTTTGAGGATTATAACCCCCAAGCACTTCCTCTTGTTTCAGCAAAATCTTCTTTTTTAATTTCATATCGAAATCATAGGTTGAATTCGGCGTTGTAAGAGAGTTATAAACAAATCTAAAATTATCCGTGATATATTCAGGATTTGCAGGGAAATACAGTGAATAAGCTTCCTCTTCAAAATCGACATAATATTCGCTATTATCAATCCAATTTATAATTCTTAATAATTTCAAACCGTTTTTTCTCTCCTGAACTACTAAATAATTTTTAAATGTATCAATACCTTCCAAAAGGACATCTTTCCGATGCGGAATAACCTCACTCCAGTTCTCTTTACCAGGATTTTTAATACATGTTTTTACCAGACGAAAATTTTTTGCATTTAGATTTGTGTTTATGTAAAAGCTATCTTCATAGTGACTGACATAATATTCCAGTTTTTTTTCTCTCGGCTGAATTATTGTAAGCGAGTCATCAGGTTTATTCGCATCCAAAAATCTGAATTCGGTAGAAAGAGTACTGTAAGAACCTATCAATATATATTTATTAGATTTGGTTTTGGAAACGTAGACTCCGAATGTTTCGTCGGTTTCATGAAAAATTTCTTCATCATTTTCGTAATCACCCAGCCTATGTTTAAAAATTTTATACGGTCTGAGAGTAGAATCTTTTTTAGAATAAAATATTGTTTTACTATCGTTCGCCCAAACAGGATTACCGGTAGTATTTTCTATTTTATCTTGAAGGATATTATTTGTAACTAAATCTTTAAAATGTATTGAATACTGTCGTCTTCCCACAATGTCCATTCCGAAAGCCAATATCTTATTATCCGGGCTTACTTGTAATCCGACCACGTTTATAAAGCTTTGATCATTTAAAAGCTCATTAACATCCAGGAGTATTTCTTTATGCGTATCTTTTAAGTCCTTTTGTCTGCAATAAACCGGGTATTCCTTCCCCGCTTCATATAAATGATAATAATAATAACCATTATAAAAATACGGTACGGATTTATCTTCTTTTTTTATTCTTCCTACTATTTCATCATAAATTTTTTTCCGAAGAGTTTCGGTATGCATTAATTTTTTATTTAAATAATCATTTTCCGCTTTTATATACTCAATTACTCTCGGATTTTCTTTTTCATTTAACCAATAGTAATTATCAATTCTTACATGACTATGTGTAATTAATTCTTTTTTGATTTTTTCCGCTTTAGGAGCCCTAATTTCTTTTTCCATTTTCCGAAATATAATTTTTTATGATTATTTCCCTATTTAAAGAGGAATTTTAATTTATTATCAGTTAAAAAGTCTAAGTAAATAATATTCAATATTTAATTTCTATTTATTTACTTGAATGGTATTTTTAAAGAGTAGAACCAGAATTATAACATACAATTTTAATTATTTTTTAATGAAAATTGAAGTGAAAAATAAAAGTTCTTTCATATTATTGTTTAACGGGATTAATGATAGAAACAAGCGCCTCTATTCTATCTAAGAGAGAAATTAATACTTTTTCCGTAGTAAACGTATTCATTAAACATGTCCTAAAAAATATTTTATCATTTATTTCCGTTTGGACAATAAAGAATTCTCCCTCTTCTATTAACAATTGTCTAATCTTTTTATTCAAATCATTTATTTTTTCTTCATCATCGTTTTTTTCTTTATACCTGTAACAAACAATATTACTTTCAGGCCAGGCAGCCAGTTCAAAGTTATTACGCTTCTCAATTAAGTCTGCAAATTTTTGTCCTAACTCGAATAATTGAGTAACATTATCTTCAAACAATTTTGTCCCATATGTTCTTATTGTAGCATAAACTTTCAAACTCATGGTATCTTTAGTACACTCAAATGTTCTTTTACCCAAATTATACCAATCTTCCTCACTTTCTTCCCAAAGATAAGCCGCCTTTTGGGAAAATGCCTGGTATGAGTGTTTACTGTCTTTAAATAACACTGCCGTCACTAAGGCAGGCTGCATCATCATTTTATGAAAATCAATTACAACCGAATCCGCTTTTTCTATACCCGAGATTAGCGCTTTATATTTTTTTGTGAATACTGCAGGCGCACCGTGTGCAGCATCAACATGAAACCATAAATGTTGTTCTTTGCAAAAATCCGCTAATTCATTTAAAGGATCATACAACCCTAAAGATGTTGAACATGCATTCCCTACTAAACAGACAACGCGTTTATTATCATCAAGGGCTTTATTATAAAATTTTTCTACGGTTTTTATATCCAATTTATGATTGTCATTTACCGGAACTTTTACTATACCATTATTTCCTATTCCCATTATATGAAGTGCACGTTCTACCGAATAATGAGATTCTCCGGAAATTAGAAAAGTGGGATTATTTGAGCTGTTAATCCCCTCACGCCATATATCATTATCAGACGCTATTTGACGAACAGCTAATAATGCCGTTAAATTTCCGAGAGTACCTCCTGATGTTAAAAAGCCGTCTGCGTCTTTATCCATACCGATTATTTTAGCCAGCAATTTAATTAAAAACCTTTCCAATACGATTCCGGCACTACCCATTTCGTATACACCGGTTGCATTATTCAAGAACGAACTTAAAAAATCAGTCAAAGCAGCCAAGGGAAGTACGGGAGGCACTTGATGGCCTAAATATTTTGGATTATGAAGATGAATGGAATTTTCAATGATAATTTTGAAAAAATCTTCTATCCCGGAATTTTCCGAATTCTGAAAATCATCTTCCCAGAAAGAATACATTTCGGAAGGAGTTTTATACGGAAGTACCGGGAAGCTCGACTTTCCTGTTTTTACTAATTCCAAATAATCGGAAATAATATCTATCAGCTTATAGCCGGTTTTTCTAAATGAACTGCTGTCAAAAGCCTCTGACAGACTTTTAGTCATCTTATGGCCTCTTTGTTTATTGTGAAAGTGGAAAGGTTTTTTAAATATAATATAAAGGAAGGAATCTTAATAGAGCAAGCTTGTTATTACCTGTATTAATGATAATGAGAAGTAATTAAAAATTTTTATTAAGGGGCAGCTGCCCCTTCGAACTTATGCAACTTCCTGCTTATTTATTCTAAATACATTACAGTAATTAGTACAATCACCGCACTCCGTACAAAGTTCCTCATCAACTTCCGGAGCGCTGTAAATATCTTTTTGAGAAATAGCTCCCATTGGGCAAACATTCACAACTGGACACGGATGATTTTGCGGACAATAATCTGAAAGTATATCTACCATTTTTTTAACTCCACATAAAATTTTATATATATTATAGGTTTTCTGCTATTAATTAAATCAATATTTTTTAAACTTATCCGATGTTTGAATTTAAAAAAGGTTGCAGGAAGAATGAATATTTTTAGATTTAACTTTCAAAAAGAGCCGCTAATTTATTTAATTTGCCTTACGTTGATATTTTGTGGATTCGCTAAAAGATATTTTTTATATAACGTGTGAAAATTTAAAGGGGCTTATAATGAACAAATATATTTTAGTACCGGTAATACTTTTTGTTTTAGCTGCCGAAGGAATATCCTATGCGCAGAAAAAATCTACATTCGCAAATAATAAGATTGGCAAGAAAGCGGTAGCAAACTTGGTCATGGCATTAATGTCCGATAATACAGGACTAAGAAATAGTGCACTTGATTTGGTCCGCGGTTGTGGTCTGGATGAAGTTGTTGACGCTCTAATTTATACACTGAAAAATTAAAATTCCACTTCAATGAAAGTGATGGCTGCTGTAACGCTTTATCGAATTGGAAATCCTAGAGGGACTAAAGCTTTATTTAATTCTGAGCTTTGGAATGAAAATGAATTCATGAAAAAAATCAACACGGCTTTACTAATAAATTGATAAAGATTAATAAAAGTCAGTTTATAAGGGAAAGAAAATTAAATTAGTTATTCCCATGTAATTTGACTGTTCGGCCCGCTTCGTCTAAGTTTCAGCGAAGCGATTGTAACTTCTATAATTACCAGTAAAATTGATTGGAAGTTTATATTAAATCTAGGATTGAATTTTTAACTATAATCCTATTGTTTTCTAATGCTAAAACATTTACCATATAAAATCTGTTTTTTTTGCTAATATATTACTTTTTGTCTATTTGAAAACAAAATTGTATTTTTCTGCCAATCATAATTGATTATATAAATTAAAAAGGGAAACCAGCAGTAATAAAATCTTCCTTTATTTAAATTAATTTTTTGAGGTTAAAATGGATAGAAGAGATTTTATTAAAAAAGGAACATTCGCTGCTTTTGCAGCAGGAGCTACTTTATCCTTCGGAAGCCTTTCGGACACTTTTGCAAATTCTTTATTTTCCAGTTCTATGTATGATTTGGTGGCGGTAAAAGGCGGTGAACCTGATATAATGTTTAATAAAGCCATATCGTCTTTAGGAGGAATGAAAAACTTTGTCAAAAAAGGACAAAAGGTTGTTGTAAAACCGAATATCGGATGGGATGTTAATCCGGAAAAAGCGGCTAATACAAATCCAAAATTAATTTCAGGCATCATTAAACATTGTTTTGATGCCGGTGCAAAAGAAGTTTATGTTTTTGACCATACTTGCGACAATTGGAATAGATGCTATTCAAACAGTGGTTTGGAAAAAGTAGCCAAAGATGCTGGCGCTAAGGTCGTCTCCGGTGCAAGTGAAGGTTACTATCAGGATGTAAAGATCAATCTGGGTAAAAATTTGACTTTTGCAAAGGTACATGAATTAATTCTGAATTCGGATGTTTTTATAAATGTTCCGGTATTGAAAAGTCATGGCGGTGGAAGAATAACTGCAGGAATGAAAAATTTAATGGGAATTGTGTGGGACAGGGGCTACTGGCATCAAAATAATCTTCATCAATGTATTGCTGATTTTGCCACTTACAGAAAGCCGGATCTGACTATCGTTGATGCATATAATGTAATGTTGAGGAATGGGCCCAGGGGTACTTCCGTAAATGATCTTTCATTAATGAAATCTCTGATCATTTCAACCGATATTGTTGCAGCGGACTCTGCAGCAGCGAAAATTTTTGGAATAAATCCTGATGATGTTCAATACATTAAAATTGCCGATCAAATGAAAACAGGGACTAAGGATTTAACGAAATTAAGAATAAATAGAATAATAATTTAAATATATTATCCGGTTTTATACGGTTTAATCAGAAACCGAGTTCCCAAATAATAATGAAACTATCGCATTTAAAGAAAATCCGTGTAATTGTCAGCTTAATCTTTTTTGCTTTAATAGCTTTTTTATTTCTAGATCTCTCAAATTTAGTTTCCCCGGCATATACAAACTATTTAACGTATCTGCAGTTTGTCCCTTCATTTATAAAAATTATAACTGTTTTTGATTTAGCTTCAGCAGGTTTCATAATCATTTTGATACTAACATTATTATTCGGGAGATTTTATTGTTCCAGTATTTGCCCCCTTGGCACCCTTCAGGACATATTTGCATATTTGGGAAAGAAAATACATAAAAAAAAATATTATCATCTTTTAAAACCTAATAATTTTCTCAGGTATTCATTCCTAATTTTGGCATCAATCTTTTTATTTTGGGGATCTTTATTCATTATAAATTTATTAGATCCATACAGTAATTTCGGTAGAATATTTACACAATTAATTAAACCTATCATAATTGGAATAAATAACCTGGTTGCCTTCACTCTGAGCAGGTTTGACATCTATTCCATTTATCCTATCGAAATTAAATCAATAGATTTAATATTAGCTTTATTTCCCTTCTCATTTCTTGTTTTAATTTTCTGGCTCTCATTTTATCACGGAAGATTATTCTGCAATACTGTTTGCCCCGTTGGAAGTATTTTGGGTCTGCTTTCCAAATTTTCATTATTTAAAATAAAAATCGATAAACAAAACTGCATTAGTTGTAATTTGTGCGAAAGGATTTGTAAATCGGAGTGCATCGATAAGAAAAATAAAGTGGTAGATTACACGCGTTGTGTAGATTGTTTCAATTGTCTCACTGTTTGTCCGTCCGAAGGAATAACTTTCAGTAAATATAAACAAAACAAAAATACTGAAACCGATTCCGACATTAATTACAGTAAACGAGAATTTATTCTTAAATCTGCAGCTTTTATTTACTTTTCGAGCGGATTTTCGTTTGCACAAAAGAAAATTATTCCTAAAAAGTTCAGTACTATTCCAATTCTAAAAAAGTTTCCTGTTTCTCCGCCCGGATCAAAAAGTATTCAGCACTTTACCAATTCTTGTACAGCCTGTAATTTATGTGTTAGTGCATGCCCGACTCAAGTATTACAACCATCTTTCTTAGAATACGGATTTTTAGGTATGCTTCAACCGATGATGAATTTCAAGATTGGATTTTGCAATTTCGATTGTGTAATCTGCAGTCAGGTTTGTCCAAGTGGCGCTATTCTCCCTGTAAAATTGGAAAAGAAAAAAACAATCCAGTTGGGAAAGGTCAATTTTATAAAAGAAAATTGCATCGTAGTTACTGAAAAAACGGATTGCGGAGCTTGTGCAGAACATTGTCCGACAAAAGCAGTTACAATGGTACCGTATGAAAATATTAAAATCCCGGAAATTAAAAATGAATACTGTGTAGGATGCGGTGCTTGCGAAAACGCATGTCCGACCAAACCATATAAGTCAATTTATATCGAAGGAAATCCTATTCACTTAACTGCCAAGAAAAAAGAGGATATAAAATCAAATGAAAAAATTGATTATAAAGAAGAATTTCCTTTTTAATAAACTTTCGGAAAATTGAAAGTTGTGTTAATTAAATAATTAATAATCAATATAATCAATAACTTTTTTCTCCTTATTACTTTTTAAGGCAAGTTCAATAATTCGTGAAGTAACAAGAACCTGCTCTAGCTTTACATCTAATTTTTTGCGGTTTGTAATTGATTCATATATATTTTCGTAAAATCTATAATAATTGCCAGGTTCGGTTTTTATTTTTCCCTTAAAATCCAATCCATTTATTTCAGCATTTATTATGCCCCATTGTTCTTCCGGTTCATTTCCCCAATTTATTGAATTTTTAAAACCTGATTTCTTCAAAGTATCTTCTTGAGGATCGAGTCCATTTTTAATAAATGTTCCTTTCGTTCCGGATAATGCAAATCTTACCAAAGGTTGTTTGTAAAGGAATCCGCTGTTTAACATTACTTTTAACTTTGGGTAGCTAAGAATAATTTCGAAGTTATCAATTATCTTACTTTTTTTGCGTTGGATTCTGAGATCCGCAAAAACTGATAAAGGTTTACCGAATAAACAAAATGCCTGATCGATTAAATGCGGGCCAATATCATAAAGCAGCCCGGAATCCGGCCTTTCTTCTTCTTTCCATGTATTCGGCTTTATAAAATTTCTATATCTGTCAAAATGAGATCTAAATTCAACCAGTTCACCAAGCAATTTTTTTTCAATAATTTTTTTGACAGTTAGAAAATCTCCGTCCCATCTTCTGTTTTGAAAAACACTTAACAATCTATTTTTTTTTAAGGCAAGATTTATTAATTCTTTTGCTTCCTTAACAGTATGCGTAAATGGTTTTTCAATTATCACATGTTTACCTGCCGATAATGCCTGCTTTCCCATTTCATAATGAAGATAATTAGGCGTGTTAATTACAACTAAATCGATATTACTGTCATTTAAAATATTTTTGAAATCCTTTACGACATTTACATAGGGATATATTTTTTTTGATCTTTCTGAATGCCGCTCCAAAACCTTTACCATACTAAAATCGGGATTAGCATCTAAAAATGGGGCATGAAAATATTCACCCGACATTCCGAAACTTGTAAGTGCAACATTAATTTTCTTTCTCATATTTTTATTTTTCCTTTTAAATTATTAAATGAAAAAATAAGCATTCTTTTAAAAAAATTTATTCTTTTATATTAGTATCATAAAACAAATTCAATTTAATTATTATGAGCATTAAATATCAAATTTTAGGTAATCCTGGGGGAGACAACGCTATGATGGTTTGGATTAATTCCGGCACAAGGATGCACCGTCTGCTTTTTGACTGCGGTGAAGATTTGTTGAAAGAATTAAGTTATTCTGATATAAGTTCGATTGATCATTTATTCTTTTCTCATCTTCATCTAGACCATGCGGCCGGCTTTGATTATTTCTTGCGAAGAAATTACGACCGTTATGCTAAACCGGTTATAGTATGGGGACCGAAAGATACTGCAAATATTATCAGCAATCACCTAAGAGGATATACCTGGAATTTAATAGACAATGTCCCGGGAAGTTGGGAGATAAACGACTTACACAAAAATATAATTACAACCTCAAGATTTTTAACCTCTGAAGGTTTTTCTAGGAAGCATAATTCGGGAAAAAGAGAATTCAAAGACCTAGTATTTGAAAACAAAGATTTCAAGGTTACAATTACAGAATTAAATCATATTATTCCTTCAATTGCGTATAGAGTTGATGAAAAACCGAATTTGAACATTGACAAGATTCAACTTAAAAAAAGCGGATTACCTTCAGGGCCCTGGCTGGAGAAAGTGAAGGATTTAAAGATCCCTTCAAATAAAAAAATAATAATAGGACATAAAAGATATTCTCTAAAAGAATTAAGAAATATGCTGGTTAAAATAAATAAGGGAAACAGCATTGCTTATCTCACAGATTTTATTTTTGATAGGAGGTCAAGTTCAAGAGCAATAAAATTAGTTAAAGGTTGTGAAATTGTTGTTTGTGAAAGCCAGTATTCGAATACAGATTTAAAATTGGCAACAAAGAATTATCATCTTACCGCCCCGCAAAGCGCATTAATAGCTGAAAGCGCCGGAGTAAAAAAACTAATTTTATTTCACATTTCGGAAAGGTACGATATTAAAGATGATTATCCGGAAATATTAAAAGAAGCTAAAAATATTTTTGAAAATTCTTTCTTCCCGGGAGAATGGAATATTTTATAAATTCAAATTCGCTTACAAATAGATTAATAATTCCCTTGAATTAAAATTAAAGTAATAATTTCCTTTTTATATAATTATGTTATTAAACTACTTCAGCAATATCATCTTTTTAACACGTAAAAATTTATTTGATTTAAACTGCACATAATAAACTCCGCTTGAAAAATTTGTTCCGTCAAAAACAACTTTGTAATATCCCGCCTCTTCTACTTCATTTACAAGGGTTGCAACCTCATTTCCTAAGGAATTGAACACTTTGATTGTTACAAAGCCGCTTGAAGGCAAAGCATATTTAATAGTTGTAGTAGGATTAAATGGATTCGGATAATTTTGATACAATACGTATTTATCCGGCACGATATTATTATAGGAACTATTTATTTCAGCATTACCAAAACAACTAAAAATGATAATAAATACAGTAACAAACAGTAAATAATATTTTTTCATCGTTCAGCCTCCCTTTTGCAAGATCTCCATAGTAAAATTTAATCGTTATTATTAACTCTTCTTTTTATTTATATATTAGACGCAACTAATGCAATAAAGTTTAATAAAATTTAAAAGTATCGGGTATGTATCACAATTTGAAATTATGATGAATCAGTCACAATCAGTTGAAAATAATTTAAAGCTGATTTTCATCTTCTGTTTTTCTTCTTTTGGTTCTGAGATTTTTAAGAAGCTTTAATTTCTCTTTTTAAAAATGCACCGGTAATACTTTTTTTCTTTTTTATTATGTTTTCAGGAGTACCTTCGGCAATTATATTACCGCCCGCTTCCCCACCGCCCGGTCCTAAATCAATTACCCAATCAGCTGTTTTTATTACATCAAGATTATGTTCAACAACTACTACGGTATTTCCTTTTTCCACTAATTTATTAAGAACATCAAGCAGAATATTTACATCTTCAAAATGAAGCCCGGTTGTGGGTTCATCCAAGATATAAAGAGTTTTGCCTGTGCTTACTTTGCTTAATTCGGTTGCCAGTTTTACACGCTGCGCTTCTCCGCCGGATAAAGTAGTCGCCTGCTGACCTAATTTTATATAGCCTAACCCGACATCATTTATTGCTTTCAATTTACGCTTAATCCGCGGCAAATCTTCAAAGAATTTTAATGCTTCGCTGACACGCATTTCCAAAACGTCTGCAATTGATTTTGTTTTGTACAATACTTCAAGTGTTTCCCTGTTATATCTTTTACCGCGGCACGATTCACATTCAACATAAACATCGGGAAGAAAATTCATTTCAATTTTTCTTAAACCGTCCCCTCCGCACTCCTCGCATCTGCCGCCTGCAACATTAAAGCTGAAGCGTCCGGTACTATACCCTCGCATTTTTGATTCGGGAAGCTGCGAATAAAGATCTCTAATAAAAGTAAATAGACCTGTATAAGTTGCAGGATTTGATCTCGGTGTTCTGCCGATTGGCGTTTGATCTATTTCAATAACTTTGTCTATAAACTCAAGTCCTTCAATGGAATTATACGGAAGGGGTACCGTCTTTGATTTGTATATTTTGTTCATCAGTATTTTTACAAGAGTTTCATTCATCAGAGTAGATTTCCCCGAACCGCTTACGCCGGTAATTAAGGTTAAAGTTCCAAGAGGAATTTTCAAATCCACATTATGAAGATTAAATCCTCTGGCGCCTTTAAGAACAAGATAACTGCCGTTACCGTTTCTTCTTTTTGCAGGAACAATAATTTCTTTTTTATTAGTAAGGTACGAAAGAGTAAGTGAATTTATTCCGTTCTGAGATTCAACCAGTTTTTTTGTTTCACCGGCTAAACAAATTTCGCCTCCGTGCTCACCGGCACCAGGACCTAAATCTATCATGTAATCCGAACTTTCTATTGTTTCCCTATCGTGTTCAACAACAATTACGGTATTACCCAAGTCCCGCAAATTTTTTAACGATTGAATCAATTTTATATTGTCACTCTGATGAAGCCCGATGCTTGGTTCGTCAAGCACATATAAAACACCGGCTAGCTGAGATCCGATTTGAGTTGCCAGTCTAATTCTTTGAGATTCACCTCCGGAGAGTGTTCGTGCCGATCTGTCTAAAGTCAAATAATCCAAACCGACATTTAACAAAAAACGTAGTCTGGATATAATTTCTTTTAAAATAGGTTTTGCAATTATTCCATCTCTTCCTGTAATATTTAATGAGCCGAAAAGTTCTTCAGATCTTTTTATTGAAAGCTTTGTTATTTCACTTATATTCATTCCCTGGAACTTAACCGCAAGAGATTCTTGTTTGAGTCTTCCCCCGTTGCAGGTCGGGCACTGTACGGTATTCATATAAGATTCAACCCATTCCCGGATGTTGTTGGAACTGGTTGTGTTATAATAATTTTTTAGGTAGTTGATAAGTCCTGAAAAACGGTGCATATAAGTTACAGGCTTGCTGCTGCCGTAAGAATATGAAAAAGCAATTTTTTCTTTCGATCCTCTTAGTAAAATTTCTTTTTGTTCTTCCGTTAGATCACTTAGTTTTGAATCAAAATTAAAACCGTATTTTTCTGCAACTGAAGAAAGCTGATTAAAAAACCAGATTGAACGGGGTTTACCCAATGGTGCAAGAGCTTCTTCGTTTATTGTTTTATCCCAATCCGGAATAATTAAATTTATATCGAGTTCTTTCTTTTCACCAAGACCTTCACAATCCGGACATGAGCCATAAGGAGAATTGAATGAGAACGAATTCGGTGCAAGTTCACGATAACTTATACCGCATTCGAGGCAAGCCAGGTGCCGGCTGAAGATATAGTCCTCTAAAGAATCATTAATAATAACAATACCGTTTCCATAATTCAGTGCTACTTCAACCGACTCGGTAATTCTATTTCTCGATTTTTCATTTACAGTTGTTCTATCTACCGAGATTTCAATATTATGAATCTTATATCTATCAACATGAAAACCTTTTGCTATTTCGAAAAATTCATTATCAACTCTTACTTTTAAAAAACCGTCGGATAGAATTTCTTCAAACAATTCTCTGTAATGGCCTTTTCTTCCTCTTACAACAGGAGCTAGGATAGAAATTTTCTTTCCATTTAAAGTTGAAATAATGGAGTCGATTATTTGAGCGGAAGATTGTTTTGTTACAGGTTTGCCGCAGTTATAACAATGAGGAATTCCTAGTCTTGCATAAAGCAGCCGTAGATAGTCATAAATTTCCGTAACAGTTCCAACTGTTGAACGAGGATTTCCTGAAGTTGATTTCTGTTCAATTGAAATCGCAGGACTCAAACCTTCAATAAGATCAACATCTGGTTTTTCAAGCATATCTAAAAACTGACGGGCATAGGATGATAGAGATTCAATGTAGCGTCTCTGCCCTTCAGCATAAATAGTATCGAAAGCTAAGGAGGATTTACCTGAACCGGATAATCCGGTAATTACGGTAAAAGAATCTCGTGGAATTTCCAGATCGATATTTTTTAAATTATGCTCCCGCGCTCCTTTTATTACAATTGTTTCTTTTTCCACGTTATACTAAATTTTAAAATTCAATCAATTATATTACTTATAGAGAGTTTGAAAATCAAATATATTTGAAGTACATCATATTACATTTTTATTATTATCAGTGCTGTCCAAAATAAATGTTGAAAGTTAAAAAAGTTTTTATATTAACAAGTATTGGACAGATTTTATCCTATTCAAATTTCAATCCCTACTTAAAATAAATCCATCTGTCGATTTTTCATGG
>Ga0307441_1000071_pt1 | contig 45404 bp, 44 predicted proteins | sample SalMarWE160420MG_FD_202149 | JGI IMG/M metagenome (GOLD analysis project Ga0307441, IMG submission 202149) | Salt marsh sediment microbial communities from the Plum Island Ecosystem LTER, Massachusetts, United States - WE1604-20 | ecosystem: Environmental > Aquatic > Marine > Intertidal zone >... | reverse complement strand
CGCGTCGAGCGTATAGAAATGCGTCTTCGGGCTGGAGCCCAGAACGCTGCAGCCGCAGAGCATGAGCATAGCGATGCAGGCGAGAATCTTGCGCATGAAGACTATTCTCCGGTTCGGCCCTTAATCAGGGACTCAGGATGGCGATTGAGATAGTCGGCCAGCTCACGGATCGAGCGCGCCGCTTCGGTGAGTTCGCGCAGCGTGCTCACGACGCTGGTCTGCGCGGTCGTGCCGCCGACGGTCCGACGCATAGTTTTGCCTGCCTGATCGAGTTGGTTGGCGGTATCGCGCAGCGAGGTGATCAATCTTGTGAGCTTCGGCCCGGCCATGGCCATGGTCCTGTGGGCATCGGCCAGCGCCGCGTCGAGCTGCACGACGGAATCATGTAGCTTGGGCGAAGCAACAAGGGTATCGACCCTGTGGGTGATGTCGAGCACGTTTCGCGCAATTTGACCGATGGGTATCTGTTCGAACTTGCTGAGAACCACCCCGAGGCCTCCGCTTGGTGTTGCCGGAATCTGCGGCAGACCGTCGATAAGGGCCTCCTGTCCGGGCGGACCGGCACCCGGCAGGATTTTCAGCGTGATGCGATAGTCGCCGATGAAAGGCGGTTCGCGATCGAGGCTGGCACGCAATCCCTTGTCGATGAGTGTCTTCATTGCAGCACGCAGGGTCGCAATGCTGTGCGGATCCTTGGCGTTTTGGATATGGAACAGCGCCGGATACAGAGCCAGCGTCACCGGCGTCGACAATTGCCCGTTGTGAGCATCATAGCGGAAGCCGACATCCTCGACTTCGCCGACGGTAAAGCCGCGGAGGCTGACCGGTTCGCCGCGCCGAAGCCCGCCGACGGCGGCATCGAAAGAGACGGCATAACGAACCGGCTTGCCAGGCGCTCCAGGAAGAACAGGTTTATAGGGAATGCCCGCGAAACGCGTCGTGTGTTTGCCCGTGCCCGGATCCATCACGATGGTGGGCCCGGAAAGGAGAGCGCCGAGCGACGACAGATCACTCACGCTCGGTTTGGCCCCGCGCAACCAGAAGCGCGTTCCGGACCTGAGATATTTTGTAGCGCTGTCCTTGATGGCGACGGTGACGATCACCGCATCGCCCTTGTCGTTGAGCGCAACCCCGGTAACCGTACCCACCTTCACGCCGCGGTAGACCACATCGGTATCCTGCGGCCTTATGCCGTAGGCTTTTTCGAAACCGATCTGAATGACCTCGCCGCCCCTCGTGAGATAGCGCAATCCGAGCCAGCCTACGATCAGCAGCGCGGCAATCGGAACAGCCCAGATCCAGCCCGGCCACCAGCCATGACGAACAATGGCTTCGGTGCGCAGGCGCGCAGAGGCATTGCTCCCCGGATCGGTGTGCCCGTCATCGCTCATTGCTCGCTCCTCCGGGTTTCAGGCTCCCGCGCTCATAAGCCGCGTCCCACATCAACCGCGGGTCGAAGCTCTCGGTTGCAAGCAGGGTCAGAAACGTCATCATCATAAAAGCGGGCGCGCCCCAGGACGGAGTGGCCGAGGCCAGCGCGCCGAAATTCATTAAAGGTACGAAGAAGACGATCACGAACGGGTCGGTCTGAGACCAGCGGCCCAGCTCGGCAGCCGCACGGAACAGCTTGGTCTTCAAGACCAAATGCCTGCTTGAACCGGTCCATACGCTCCAAGTGCACCACAAGCCCACTAGAATCTTCGCCATCGGAATGACGATCGATGTGCAGAAGATGACGATCCCGAGCGGCCACAAGCCGGCGCCGAACAGCGCACGAACGCCGTCGAAGATCCTGTATTGGACATGCTGGCCGAGCTGGGTCGAGATGTTCATGGGAATGAAGTTGGACGGAAAGAACAGAATGAGGGCAGCAAGCAGAAGCGCAACGGTGCGGACCATCGCGTCGGGCTTACGGGTGTGCAGACGCGCGTGGCAGCGCGGGCAGTGTTCGCCCTCCATCGAGACCGGCAGGACGAGATCGCAGGCGGTGCAGGACAGGACCGGTTTGTCGTCAGTGAGTTCGTATTCTGGAGTGATGGCACGCCATACCGTGCGCCGCTCGATCACCGCGCGCGACAGCATGGCGAAGAAGGCAGCCGCGATGAAACACCAGCCGCCAATGCCCACCTGGACGCGCATTTGTTCGACGTTGATCAGCCGGTAATACCCGATGAAGGCGCCAAGCAGAAAGACATCGGGCATGGCCCAGATGTCGAGCAGCACGGCCCAGCGAAAGCTGCGGCCGATCCACCACGGCCGATAACCGAACCATAGCGCGGTGAGAACGATCGACAGAAGACCGAAGCGGATAAACGGAAAGACAATCGCCATCGCGGCGCTCAGCCCGGCCAAGAGGACCCAGCCATGATTCCATAAAATGCGGACACCGCCGGCGATCGTGTTCTGGCCCTGAAGACCGAAAATGTCCAGATGCACAAGCGGCAGCAGATTAGCCGGAAATAGAATCACGAAGGTGGCGATCGATAAGGCCATGGCCCCGCCGACGCTGCGCCCGTCCTGCAGTTCGAGATTGGTCTGGCAAAGCCGACAGATCGCACGGCTGCGCGGCTTAAGCGGCGGCAGGTCTTCCAGCAATCCACAATACGGACAGGAAATGGTCAAGGTGAGCCTCTGATGACTCGCTTTTCAGTCCATCCTATCGAATGTTCCCCGTCAGCACTAGTTGGGTAAGCGTCCGGGCAATACCGTCTTGACGAGTCAGCCGTTGATTGGGTCGGTGTAGATGCTTTGAGTGAATGGACGGCATCCAGGCGCGTCAGCAGCGAGCGCTGTCCGTTTCTGAGCGGTGAGGCGGCGCACCGGCCCGCTGGTCGGGAGGCGGCTTTTGGCCGGACATTGCCTGTCGGGATTGTCACCGGTCGACTAATTGTACCTAGAGGTCGCTACCCAACCCCAAGCGGCCACTCTCCGGTATCGAAGGAGTGTCCGTTGTCGACAGTCATGCAGACGAAATTTACCGCACCTCTCGGCACTGACCCGACGCATTTAGAGAGCCTGAGTTTTCCAGTGGCCGATGGCCCGGATTCGGGGTGAGGCTCAAGCCTTTCACGGTTCTCGCGTACTGGCCGGTGGAAATATGGGGCAACCTGGCCTGTCGGCTCGGGAACAGATACTGCCCAGCTGGCAGTCCGCCTCCCCGATCCATGTCTCGACGGCATTTTGTGTCTGCTCGGTCAGCCCGAACTCCACCGGCTGCCGCGTCTTCTGTGGAACGATGCTGGCCCGGGTTACTGGCTCGCCGCTGTGGGCGACGTCCTGCACCCCCAGATTGATCAGGTCACAGCCGCGCAGCGTGCCATCCAGTGCAAGGTTGAACATGGCCGGATCCAGGGTACGCTTGCGCATTTGCAGGCGAATCCGCACGGCCCAGATCTCACGCAGCTTCAGTGGCGGCTTGGGGCCCATCAGACTGCCTTTGTGCCAAGGAAGCGGGCGGCCAGAACCAAGCGATACGTGTTGATAACTACCCATGGCGGTGGCCTCCATGTTCAGACGGGGAACCACCAGTTTGCTCCTTCCTTGCAAGGGGCGTTGTTCGACCCGAAGCCGCCTCCAGGGGCTACGATGCGGAGTGACGGCTACTCGCACAGAAGCGGTCTGTCGCTCTACGCCAAATCTCAGTGTCGTGTTTGGGTCCCAAACTCAGCTGTCAGAGTGTGCGCTACAGCATTAAATAGGAGGAAAGGCGATTCCGACTGACTTTGGTAGAGTTACGTCCCTCAGAGAACAAACTCTGCCAGGGTCCACTGGCCGTGTAGCCGCGAATTCCATGGCTCTGGAACGGCCCGCCGTGCGACTACGGCGCTTTAAAGTTCTTCGGCCAATGTCGCGGGTTCGTCGTTCTGATCTCCGTCCTGGTGGCGCAGCGTGATCCCGCCCCGACTCCGCTCGCGGACATGCGATCATGGCCTCGCCCGCTTCCCCCGCAAATAACGATACTCGTGCCAAGTCAGACCGATAACAATGATGTCGACCGCAGTGAGGAACAGCAGCCACGGCGAGTGCGTATGTTCGAACCTGTAGAGTTGATACAGAATGAACAGTGCGAACACGATGAGCGCCGTAGGATAGTACCAAAGTCTTTCACGCAGGAGTCCGATGATCAACCACAGCTTTAGCGCACCATGGCTCAGAAGGTAGGCGCCCGTGAAGTGCTGGGCGCTGATCGAAAAGTGCTGTGCCGAATGCAGAAGAAAATTGGCGATCAGATCGTGTGGATCCTCAGCGAGTTCGCCCTGTGTCACCGCGCCTGCCAGCCCAATTAGCCATTGCCGGCTCACAAAGAACAGGGCCAGACCGCTGAAGGTCTCCGTCAGTGCAAATAAGCCCTTTATCCAGAGGCTGATTTGGAAAGCAAGATGGATATAGTGCTCATCAAGCAATCGCTTGCGGATATGCATTCTTCACTACCACTCAAGAGCGTATCGGTTCGGGATGAGTGTGGGGGACTTTCTGGAACGTGCGATTTGTTAGCGGATAATCGTATTTCGGGGCTCGTGTATGGCGCGTTCGCCTTTAGTGCCTGCCATCCCCACCCAGGCGCGCTAACGCTGCCTACTAGTCGCGGATGTCGTCCGCGCTATCCGAAGAAGGTGCTGTATCAGTCGGTCAAGCCCCTGTTGCGCAGCAGTCTGCCTCATGAATCGCCACCAGCCAATAGAATGTCATTGTTGTTGGGCAGTTGATAGGTCCAGGTCTCTGTCAGCGCGCGCTCTCCATCGTGCAAATACGCACGCAATCGCAAGCCGCGGCGAGTACCGCCGGGCGTCGCAATGATGTTGAGCCGCCACTGATGCAAAGGTGCGACATATTGGACATACTGCGCTTGCACGGTGGTTCCGTCTTCAGGAGTCACGTTAGCCAGCACATCCGCGTTCCGCGACAGACCGGCAAGGGATCCGCCGCTAAATTCAACCACGATGTGGTAGGTATGCCGCGCGTTGCCGGCCGTATTGCCGCCGTCAGTGGCACCGAAGCGGGTCCAGGCAACGTGTCCCAGGCGCTCCCCGGCCACTCCAGGTCCGCCAAACCGTAATGTGTAACTGAACGTCAGCCGTGTGCCGCGACGGGGTTCGCTGGACGGTGTCCAGAACGCATCGATGTTATCGTTATTGTTTGACGCACTGGGAATTTCCAACAGAACCACGTGCCCCGTTCCCCACTTTCCGTTGGGCTTTACCCAGGCACTGGGTCGCTTGTCGTAGCGCGCCGAGAGTGACTGATATCCGGAGAAGCGCGTGCCGCGCTGAAGGAGCCCAAACCCCTTGGGATCTCGGCAGGCGAAGTAGTCGGTGCGAAGCCCCCTCGGATCTCGTAGAGGGTGCCATAGCCATTCTCCTGTCCCGTTGTGGATTAGCAGACCATCGGAATCGTGCACCTGCGGACGCCAATTATCTGCCGGCTCGCGGGTATTGGTTCCGTAGAGGAACATACTGGTCAACGGCGCCATCCCGAGTCGCTTGACGACCCGTCGAGTGAACAATACGGCTTTAACCATCAAATGCGTGCGCTTTCCCGGATACACGACAAACCGGTACGCACCGGTCAAGCTCTTACCGTTCAGCAAAGCATAAAACTTCATGGCGTCAGCGTCAGGGCGGGGGCGAACAAGCCAGTAGCTCGTGAAGCGAGGAAATTGCTCTCCCGTAGGCAGACCGGTATCGATAGCGATACCTCGTGCTGAGGTGCCATACACCTCACTGTCACCGACACCGCGGAAATAGCTGGCTCCGAGAAACACCAGGAACGACCGGCGGCGTGTATGCTTGGCCCCGAACGCATAACCAATTTGGAAACCGGCGTATCCGAGATCCGCTGGTATCCGTTCTTGGAGCTTCTTGGTGGGGTAAGAAAACGCGTCTCTGAGGTAGCGGATCGCGTGTACGCCAGATTCGTCCACGACGTGCAGCTTAATCGGATGGTCAAAGACATAGCCCGCGGAGACCGGCCCTACACGGAACCGTGAGTGATCGGCACTCCAGAGCCAGTGTTTTGGCTTGAGTTTGATCTGCTCGAAGGTTCTATAACCCAGTTCGCGGAGATACTTCGGGATAGCGGGAGGCCGCCGATATGGCTGACCTGCCAACTGCTTGGCCCGCGCGATGACGTTTTGGAAACTGAAGGGAGCCGCTGTCGCGACCAGTGGGACGCCGACCAGAGTGAAAAGGAGGCCAAGACATGATCTGGTTTTCACTCGTGATCTATTCAGCATATGCGCTTTTCGTGGGAAATTGGACGTCTGGAATCAGACATGGGCGGTTCCGCCAATGGCAGCGACGTGGTCACGCCCGCAATATTCTCCGCCCATTCGAATGCCGACTATCCTACTGCGCATCAAGCATCTTTTGCAGTCCATACAGGGCGGATTAGCGTTACAAAACGGTAGGCTTTAGGTAATGTTATCCCCCTGATGAGTATGGGACGTGGCGAAACTGTGGCATCCTTTTTACTACCCTGATCGCACGGTTACCGGCCTCTTTGGATTCCCAGAGTGCCGGCTGTTGGAATGCACCAGGACAGCGTATTTCACCACATCGACAACGCTAGTGCCGAGTCACCGTGCAGGTCGGCTTCGTCGTATAGGTATGCGCACTGTCGATGAGAAAGCTTCCGGCGAGATAGTTGCGTCCGACCAGGAGCGGGTAATTGAACTCCGAGCGTCTGACGACGGTGGCTTCGACTTCCTTGTAGACGTCGCCGACGCAGATCCTGAGCATGATTACCGGGCGTCTTTCCGGGGTCCCCGTATGCTGCTTGATGCGTGCAAAGCGAACCACGGGACGCTCAAACGCACGGTACCGGCCTTTCTTGTCAGCGATTCTCATGCGTATCCAAATCTCGCCGTTGCGTTCGAAGGTCTCGGTGTTGTCAGGCCGGAGCGAGGATGTTTTCGCGCCGCTGTCCATTCGGGCATGGACTTGAATGCCTCCGGGGTAGATCTTGGCATTGTCCACCCAACCGACGACAGGCTGAGCCGAACCGATGTTCCAGGCCAGTAACGCAAGGACCCAGCATGAGGCCGCCCGATGTAAGCTGCGTGCGATTGCCATTCAAATGTCCACAATCCGGCGTTGGGTGTGAGTAACGACTACAGCGCAGATCCACTGGGAGCAAAGCGCGAGTGGATTACCAACCGTCCGATAGCTGCCTATAAACATCATGACTGCATAGCTGATAGCACGGTGGTGCGCACTGACGCACTCGGCCACCGGCAGCCCCGCAGGTTGGCCGTCCCTGCCATTGGAATGGCCCTCGGCGACGATGTCGAAAGGCTCGGACATCCTTTTTCCTCCATCGACTGTTGGACAGCACCCAGATCAGCCCACGGGATAAGACCAGCAGGAAGACCTGCCACATCCCCGGCTATGCCGCATGGCCGCCACTTCAAGGATCCACGTCGGCCATCGTCCACAGCGCATCATGATGCCAGACCTTACCGATCCGTAAAGTACCGGCAAATCTCCCCCAATGGCCCGCATGCCATCTTAGGCATCAAGGATCCGCGGGCGCGGACCCGCCAGGGAAGCCTGGAGACGAACGATTATTTGCAGTAAAGAGGATATTGCCATGCAGTCGAACAAATCATTGATCGCTCTGGTGGGGGCCACCGTCCTGAGCCTGGGTGCCGCCGGCGCGGTGTTCGCGTACCCCGGCGAGCACTTGGCCAAGGATGCCAAGGTCACAATGGCGCAGGCTCGCACACAAGCCTTGCGGGAAGCCCCCGGCACAATCAAGAGCGCCGAGTTGGAGAAGGAAGGCGGCGGTTCGGGTCCGCGCTACTCCTTCGACATCCAGACCCGGCACGGCCTGCGCGAGGTCGGGATTGACGCTGTTACGGGAAAAGTTCTTGAAAACAGTCACGAAAGCGCTCAGGCGGAGGCGGCAGAAGCCCGCTCCGAACACGAGATGGAGGGCGATCAGGCTGAGCACGAGCATGCGCATCACGGCGGCGCCGACCATGAACAGGAGGGTGAGGACGACTAGGCCCACCGCCATTGGACCGGGCCGGCTGGCCCGGTCCATCATACCCTCACTCCAGCAATGTGCTGGACCGCGGCGCCAAGAGGGCAATGCCATGAAGCTGCTCGTGGTCGAAGACGACGCCGAGACCGCGGACTACGTTGCCCAGGGCTTGCGGGAGTTGGGTCACGGGGTCGACGTGGCGGGCAACGGGCGCGACGGACTGTTCCTCGCCACCGATGGCGCCTACGACCTGCTGGTGGTGGACCGCATGCTGCCTGGCCTGGACGGGCTGGCGCTGGTCAAGACCCTGCGGGGCGCGGGGATCCAGACGCCGGTACTATTCCTGACCACCCTGGGCGGTATCGACGATCGGGTCGAAGGGCTCGAGGCCGGGGGCGACGATTACCTGGTCAAGCCGTTCGCGTTTGCCGAACTGGCGGCCCGGGTACAAGCCCTGGGACGACGGCCCCCGATTCAGCAGGACGCAACCACCCTGCGGGTGGCGGACCTGGAAATGGACTTGGTGAGCCGGCGCGTTTCCCGGCGAGGCAAGACCATGGACCTTCAGCCGCGGGAATTCCGGCTCCTTGAATACCTGATGCGTCACGCCGGAGAGGTGGTCACCCGCACGATGCTGCTGGAAAAGGTGTGGGACTTTCATTTTGATCCGAAGACCAGCGTGGTCGAGACGCACATCAGCCGGCTGCGTACCAAGATCGACCGCGATTTCGACACCGCACTGATTCACACGGTACGCGGTGCCGGGTACTGTCTGCGTGCGCCTGCCTGACCTGTTCCACAGCACCGCGTTCCGTACCGGGCTGGCCTACGCGGCCCTGTTCGGCCTCTCGGCCGTTGTGCTGTTCGGCATCATGTACTGGCAGACCGCCGGTGACATGGAACGCCAGTTGCGCGATGTCACTCACGCCGACATGCGGGCCCTGACAGCCGTCTTCGACGACGGCGGGTTGCCGGGCCTGCGCCGCGCGATCGAGGAACGGGTGGCAGGCACCCATGGGCGCGCGGGATGGTACCTGTTGCTCGACGCCCGCGGGAACCGGCTCGCCGGCAATCTCCCAGCGCTCACCGCCCGCAGCGGGTGGCGGGAAGTCCACCTCCCGGAGACCGGCACCGAGTCCGGCGAGCACGAACACGGTGAGGGCCGTACCGTGCTCGGGGAGGGCCGACGGCTGGAGGCCGGCGGTTTCCTCTTCGTGGGCCAGGATGCGGATCAGCTCGCCGAAACGCGCGAGCTGTGGACCTACGCGCTGCTCTGGGGGATCGGGGCGACCCTGCTGTTGGCCGCCGCGGGCGGTGCGCTCATGGGCGCGGCCGCGCTGCGGCGGGTCGAAGCGATCAACCGGGTGACAGGGGCCATCGTCCAGGGCGATCTGGACCGCCGGATCCCCCGTCGCGGCAGCAACGATGAGTTCGACGTGCTGGCCACCCACTTGAACGAGATGCTGGCGCGCATCCAGCAATTGATGGAGGGCATGCGCCAGGTCAGCAGCGATATTGCCCATGACTTGCGTACACCCCTGGGACGGCTGCGCCAGACCCTCGAGAAGACCCGCCGGGAGGCGACCACGGTGGCCCAATACCAGGCGGCCGTGGATCACGCCATCGGGCAGACGGACCAGATCCTGGAGACCTTCGCCGCCCTGCTGCGGATCGCGCAGATCGAGTCCGGCAGCCGTCGTGCCCGCTTTACGGACGTCGACCTGTCCGCGGCGTTGGAGACGGTGGTGGATGCCTACGCGCCGGTGGCCGAAGACAGCGGCCATACCCTGCAAGCGTCCATACCGCCGGACATCCACGTGCAGGGTGATCGCGAGCTGCTGGTCCAGGCGGTCGCCAATCTGGTGGAAAACGCACTGCGGCACACACAGGCGACCAGCCGCATCGAGGTGGCCCTGGAGGCTCTGCCCGATGCCGTTGTGTTGACCGTCGCCGACAATGGACCCGGCATACCGGAGGATCTGCTCGGAAAGGTCACGCAGCGTTTCTACCGCCTGGAAGCCAGCCGTTCCACGCCGGGCAGCGGCCTGGGGCTGAGCCTGGTGGCGGCCGTCGCGGCCCTGCATCACGTCCCGTTGCAGCTCAGCGACAACCGGCCCGGTCTGCGGGCAACGTTGCGCTTCGGCCGGGACTGACCTTGTCATGATCGGGTGGGTCACGGCTCTGGTTCATTGGGCGGGTGCACACCCCGAGCTTGCCGGGCTGTTGGTGGCCGCTATCGCCTGTGGGGAATCGCTTGCCTTCATCGGGCTGGTCATCCCCGGCGCGGTGATGATGCTGGGCGCCGGCGCACTGATCGGCGTCGGTGCCCTCGAGTTCTGGCGCATCTTCGCCTGGGCCGTTGCCGGCGCGATCGTGGGTGATGGGGTGAGCTACTGGATCGGGCACCGGTATCGAGACCAGATAGCCCGGCTGCGCTACCTGCGCAACCGCCCCGAATTGCTTGACCGCGGCAGACGCTTCTTCCAGCGCCACGGGGGCAGGAGCGTACTGCTCGCCCGGTTCGTCGGCCCCGTCCGGCCGGTGCTCCCGGTGGTGGCCGGGATGATGGGGATGCCGCCTTCGCGGTTCTACCTCTACAACAGCCTGTCCGCCTTGGCCTGGGCGCCGGCGCATCTGCTGCCGGGCATGGCCTTCGGGGCCTCGGTGGCGTTGGCCGGACAGGTCGCCGGCCGGCTGGCCTTGCTCTTCGCCGCCGTGGTCCTCGTCACTTGGGGCGTCACCTGGGCTACCCGCACCCTGTGCCGATGGGCCGGCGCCCATGCCGGGGACTGGACTGAAGGCATACTGCGCTGGCAACGGCGTCATCGCCCGTTCGCCTGGCTGGTAGGCGACCTGCTCGACCCCCAACGACCGGCCTTGGGTCCACTGTTGCTGTGGCTGGCGCTGCTCATCGCGGGCCTGTGGCTGTTCTTTGGCGTGTTGGAGGACGTAGTGACGCTGGATCCCCTGGTCTACGCGGGCCACGCCTTCTACCACCTGCTGCAACAGCTGCGTACGCCATTGGGCGACCGGGTGATGACCGTGTGCACGGAACTGGGCGATGCCGCGGTGACCGTACCCGTCACCGCGGCTGTGTTCAGTTGGTTGCTCGTGCGAGGGGCCTGGCGCGATGCCCTGTATTGGCTCGCGGCCGTGGGTTTTGCCGCCCTGGCAGTGGCCACCATCAAGTTGGCGCTGCACACGCCCCGACCGACGGGCCTGTACAGCGGACTCGACGCCTACAGTTTCCCGAGCGGGCACACCACGGTAAGCACCGTCGTCTACGGCTTTCTGGCCGTGTTGACCGCCACGGCGTTGCGCGCGCAGCGTCGCTGGATCCCCTACGCCCTCGCCGCCCTGCTGGTGATTGCCATCGGGTTCTCGCGCCTGTACCTGGGTGCCCACTGGCTGGCCGATGTGGCCGCCGGCATCGGTCTGGGGACCGCCTGGGTGGCGATACTCGCCATTGCCAGAGTTCGACACCCCGGCGGTTCACAGCGCCACCACGGCCTGGCACTGACGAGCATAGTCGTCTTTGTGGCGGCGGCCGGCTGGCACATTCATCACCGCCTGCCCTCGGATCTACAGCGTTACGCCGTTCGGGTGCCCACTCAATCCATGCCCGCCGGCCGTTGGTGGGACGCCGCCTGGCGGGCACTACCCGCGTATCGCATCGACCTCGAAGGCGAGAGGGAGCAGCCGTTGAATGTCCAGTGGGCGGGCGATCTGGCCACCCTGCGCCGGGTCCTGATCGCCGACGGCTGGCGGGCACCGCCCCCATTGACGCTGCGCAACGCCTTGCGTTGGCTGCTGCCCCGACCGGCTCTGGAGGACCTGCCGCTGATCCCGCAGCTCCATAGCGGACACTACCAAGCCCTGGTCCTCGTTCATCCGGCTGACGACTTGGCGTCTTCGGGCCGGCAGCTGGTGCTACGTCTGTGGCCCACCGCGACGAGGCTGTTTCCGAGCGCCGCCCCGGTGTGGATCGGAACGGTCGCCTGGCAGCGGGTCGAACGCCTCCCGCTGGTGAGTTTCCCACGCAATGCCGGCGGCTACGATAATGCGCTCGGTCGTTTGGCACTTGCGCTTAGTCCCGTGCCCTGGAAGGTCGTTGATCGAGCCCCCTCAGTTGAAGGCCCCACATCCGGTTGGTCTGGCCACACCCTCTTGGCCGCTAAGCCTGCCGCCGAATCATTGCCAGAGAACTCGCAGATGCTGCTAACCGTCGGCTTCATTTTTCATAGCGGGCTCTGACGCGGTATGCCGGCGAAGTCCGCTTTTGACCGGCTTGAGACGCAGCGCCGCTTGGCCCGCCAAACCAAAATCGCGCTGTCCGGTGCAAGGGCATCCCCTGTGCATAACCCATCCAAATGACAGCCTAATCCGTGTACCCGAGAAAGCGAGCCGCGTGGCAGCCGGCACGTTTATGGGAGCGGATTCGCCACAGGGCACGAATATACTTGCGGCAAACACCGCCTCAGATCCGACAATTCGCGTTGCCGGGAGGCGTTACGGCACGGATACATGCACGACGACCGGCAACGGAATCGCGCTCGGTCACAGGGTCATTGGGTCGCTCCGTCGTTGGCCAGTTCGATCAGGTTGCCGTCGGGGTCCCGGAAATACACCGAGCGGATGGGGCCGAGCGCGCCGGTGCGCAGCACGGGTCCTTCCACGATTTCGATGCCGAGGTCCTGCAGATGGGTCAGCACCCGCTCCAGCGGCGTCGAAGTGATCAGGCACAGGTCGGCTGAGCCGGGAGTCGGGCGACGGGCCTTTGGATCGAGCTCCTGGCCGGCGGTGTGCAGGTTGATCTTCTGGGAGCCGAAGGCGAGCGCCCGGCGCCCGGCGCCGAAGGTCACAGGCTGTGCATCCCGAGCGTCCGGCTGTAGAACGCGCAGGTCGCGTCCACGTCCGCGACCGTCAGCACCAGGTGATCCACGCGTTCGATGACGATGGTCACGGCGTGCTCCGAAAGGGGCGGGTTGGAACGTCAACCGCCCAGAGCGGCGCGATCATGAGGCATGGTGAAGTCGATGTCCGGCCCCTTGGGGACGATGCCCGAGGGGTTCAGGAACGGATGGCTGGTGTAGTAGTGGCGCTTGATGTGATTCATGTTCACGGTCTCGGCCACACCGGGCATCTGGTAGAGCTCGCGCGTGTAGGCCCACAGATGCGGATAGTCCACCAGGCGCTTCAGATTGCACTTGAAGTGGGAGTAGTACACGGCATCGAAGCGCACCAGGGTAGTGAACAGGCGCCAGTCGGCCTCGGTCAGGCGTTCGCCCACCAGGTAGCGCTGACTCTGCAGGCGATGATCCAGGCCGTGCAGGGCGGCAAACAGCTGATCGAAGGCCTCTTCATAGGCTTCCTGGGTTTCGGCGAAGCCGGCCCGGTAGACGCCGTTGTTGACGTCTTCGTAGACGAAGTCGTTGACCTGATGGATCTCGGCGTGCAGTGCTTTCGGGTAGAAGTCCAGTTCCCCATTGCCGAAGGCGTCGAACTCCGAGTTCAGCATGCGGATGATTTCCGACGACTCGTTGTTGACGATGGTGCGGCGGGTCTTGTCCCATAGCACCGGTACCAGGACCTCGCCGGTGTAATCCGGTCGGGCCAGGGTGTAGAGCTGGTGAACATGGTGAAAGCCGTTGACGGTGTCGGGGATGCAATCGGGGCCGTTGCTGAAGTACCAGCCGTGGTCGCTCATGTGCGGGTCCACCACGGATACCCCGATGACATCTTCCAGCCCCTTCAGCTTGCGGAAGATCAGCGTGCGATGGGCCCACGGGCAGGCCAGGGACACGTACAGGTGATAACGTCCGGCTTCGGCGGGAAAGCCGGAGCTGCCGTCGGCGGTGATCCAGTTTCGGAACGCGCTCTCGGTGCGGGCGAAACGACCTTCCTCCCGGGGCGGCTCAAAGGATTCCTCCTGCCAGATGCCGTTGACCAGTTGAGGCATTGAATGGGTTCCTCCTGTCGGCTAGCTGCGCTTCAGTGCAACGCGGTGACAGGCCGTTGGGGCGCTCAGTCGCGCACCAGCGGCAGGTCCTCGGCTTCCCACATCTTCGTGCCGCCGGCCAGGTTGTAGACTTCCTCGAAGCCCATCTCCTGCAGGGTGTCGGCCGCCAGGGCGCTGCGGGCGCCGGTCTCACAATAGACCACCACCGGACGCTGGCGTGCGCTGTACAGGGCTTCCAGCCGGTGTTTGTTGTTGGGATCGGCGGCGCCTTCCAGCATGCCCCGGGGGATCAACAGCGCTTTCGGAATATGCCCGGCGTGGTATTCGTCAGCTTCGCGCACGTCCACCAGCAGCAGCTCTTCGCGCTCGTCGATCATTTCCTCCAGCTCGTCGGCGCTGAGCTCGCGGATGCGGCTGCGGGCTTCACGAATGAAGTCGGCGAGGGTCTTGGGGGTCTTTCGCGGTTCGGTGGTGCTCATAGGCAAAATCGGCGGTCTGCTCGGACAGTCAGGGATTCGCAGGCAACGCAGGCTATTGTAGCTGTCCCCGGATGTGGGGACAGCGTGCGGCGCCGGGTGTCAGGAGGCGGCGTGCGCTTCCATTGCGCGCAAATCCGCTTCCAGCATCTGCAGGCGGTCGGTGGGGGCCGAACAGGTCGTGCCGCTGCACAGATAGCCCACCGGTTCGGGGCCTCCTTTGCGTTCGGCCAGCAGCCCCGGCAGGTCATGGGCTTCGGTGGGAATGGCCAGGGTCACGCGCCGCGGCGCATAGGGGCGCACGGCCCGGTCCTGCCAGTCCCACAGGGCGGATGGCTCGCCGCGCAGCACCAGGATCTGAGGCGGAAACAGATATTCCTCCAGGGCCAGCAGCAGGCTGGTATGGCCGAACGGCGCCTGCTCGATGCCGGACCAGGCCGCCTTGAGGGTGTCCGCGGCCGCATCCAGGTAGCGGGTCTCTCCCAGCAGGTGGCCCAGCCGGCCCAGCACGTAGGCGGCAACTCCGTTGCCCGACGGCGTGGACTCGTCGGCCAGGGGTTTGGGGCGCTGGATCAGCGTCTCATGGTCGTCCGCGGTAAAGAAGAAGCCGCCGTCGGGGTCGCGGAAATGGGCCAGCACCGTGTCCGCCAACTCCACGGCGAAGCTCAGATCGCCGTCCCGCCAGCGGGCCTGCAACAGCTCCAGGATGGCGTCGATCATGAAGACGTAATCGTCCAGGTAGGCGTCCAGCTGCGCGCGGCCTTCCCGGCTGGTGGCCAGCAGGCGGCCGTCCCGCCAGAGTGTGGTGCGCACGAAGTCCAGCGCACGTTCCGCGGAGGCGACGAATTCCGGCTGGTTCAGGTGCCGCCCGGCAATGGCCATGCCTTTGATCATCAGGCCGTTCCAGGAGGTGAGGATCTTGTCGTCGCGGCCCGGCCAGACGCGCCGGTTGCGATTGTCCAGCAGCACCTGACGGGCCATGTCCAGACGTTGCTCCAACTCGTCGGCGGGTTGCCCGAATTCCCGCGCCAGCTCGTCCATCTCGCGATAGGCGTGCAGGTGCCACTTGCCTTCGAAATTGGGGGGCCGGTCCAGGCCGAAACGGCGCGCGAACAGGGTGTAATCGTCGTCGTTGAGCAGTGAGCGCACCTCTTCTTCGGTCCAGACGTAGAACCTGCCTTCCTCGCCCTCGGAGTCCGCGTCCATGCTGGAGTAGTAGCCGCCCGCCGGCGACTGCATCTCCCGCATGACCCAGCGTCCCGTTTCCACCGCCACCCGCTGGAACAGGGGGTCGCCGGTGGCGGCCCAGGCCTGGGCGTACAACGCCAGCAACGGGCCGTTGTCGTAGAGCATTTTCTCGAAGTGGGGAATCATCCACCGGTCGTCCACCGAGTAGCGGCAGAAACCGCCCCCCAGCTGATCGTAGATGCCTCCCAGGGCCATGCGGCGCAGGGTGAAGGTGGCCATTTCCAGCGCCCGTCGATCCCCCGCCTGCTGGTCCTGGGAGCCGGCCCAATGGCGCAACAGACGCTCGATGTTGGTGGCGTGGGGAAACTTGGGCGCTTGTCCGAAACCTCCCAGCCGCTCGTCGAAACTCTTCTCCAACTGCTGGCGGGCCACGTCCAGGGGCAGAGGGCCGGGCTCGCCGGGGGCGGCACCGGCGCCGCTCATGGACTGCAGGGCCTCCACCAGGGACTGGTTCTGCTGGCGGATGTCGTCCTGGCGCTGCTCGCACACCTCGGCGACGCGTTCCAGCAGGTCCTTGAAGGCGGGCAGCCCGTGGCGGGGCTCGCGGGGAAAATAGGTGCCGGCGAAGAAGGGCACCTGATCGTCCGGGGTCAGAAACAGGGTCAGGGGCCAGCCGCCCGGCCGCTGTGTGAGCAGCATGTGGGAGGTCTGGTAGATGCGGTCGAGGTCCGGGCGCTCCTCGCGGTCCACCTTGATGTTCACGAACAGGCGGTTCATGACCTCGGCGGTTTCCGGGTCCTCGAAGGATTCGTGGGCCATCACATGGCACCAGTGGCAGGCCGAGTAGCCCACCGACAGCAGAATGGGCTTGTTCTCCCGGCGGGCCTTGTCCAGGGCTTCGGGTCCCCAGGGGTACCACTGCACGGGATTGTCGGCGTGCTGGAGCAGGTAGGGGCTGGTTTCGCCGGCGAGATGATTGCGGTGTTCCGTTGTGCGCTGTGTCATTGCGTTCCGTTGGCCATTTAATTCCTGACAGAATTAGTCAACTATACCGGATCGGGTCGTCCCTGTCTGCGGTTCGGCGATGCTGCGCCGCCCGGTGTCCCCCCGTTTTCGCCCGACTGGATTATGATTTGGTTTGACGGCAAAGAGGCGTCTTCGTGCCTGTGGCGAAGCCAGTCTCCGATACCGTCGGGAGGGGTTTTGCAGTATCATTATTAATTGACATTTATTTTACATTCCTCCGCAGAGCTGTTGCCGGAGGCTCGCAAGGGGACCCAGGGAGTGAAGTCGACGCAGCCCGCCAACACGTTGTGGCACCGGATCTTTCCTTTTCTGATCTGGTGGCCCACGGTCGACAGGACGACGCTTCGCAACGACCTGCTGGCCGGCCTGACCGGCGCGGTCATCGTCCTCCCCCAGGGTGTGGCCTTCGCCATGATCGCCGGCATGCCGCCGGAATACGGTCTGTACACGGCTATCGTCACCCCCATCGTCGCCGCTCTGTTCGGTTCGTCGCGGCACCTGATTTCCGGTCCCACCACGGCCATTTCCATCGTGGTGTTCAGCACCCTCAGCGGCTTCGCCGAGCCCGGCAGCGCCGAGTTCATACGCCTTGCCCTGACCCTGACTTTCCTGGCCGGCGTCTATCAGCTGGCGCTGGGCCTGGCGCGCATGGGAGCGCTGGTGAATTTCATCTCCCACAGCGTGGTGGTGGGCTTCACGGCGGGGGCCGCCATTCTCATCGCCACCAGCCAGCTCAAGCACTACCTGGGTGTGAAGGTGCCCTCGGGCGAGTCGTTCCTGCATACCTGGATGGAGATCATCCACAAGCTTCCGGACATCAACTGGTATGTGGCGACCGTCGCCACCGTGACCCTGGCGGCGGCCATCGTCTTCAAGCTGTACCGCCCGCGCTGGCCGGGCATGCTGCTGGCCATGATCCTCGGCAGCGTGCTGAGCCTGGCCCTGGGCGGGCAGGAGCACGGCGTGCGGCTGGTGGGATCGCTGCCCTCCCACCTGCCGCCGCTGTCCACCCCCGATTTCTCCCTGGCCACCATCAAGCAGCTGGCCGGCGGCGCATTGGCCATCGCCATGCTGGGCCTGATCGAGGCCGTGTCCATCGGCCGGTCCATCGCCACCCGCTCCCATCAGCGCATCGACGGCAATCAGGAGTTCCTGGGACAGGGCCTTTCCAACATGGTGGGCAGCTTCTTCTCCGCCTATGCCGGTTCCGGCTCCTTCACCCGCTCCGGCATCAACTATCAGGCCGGCGCCAAGACGCCCATGGCGGCGATCTTCGCGGCTCTGTCCCTCGCCGCGATTCTACTGCTGATCGCGCCCCTGACCGCCTATCTGCCCATTGCGGCCATGGCGGGCATCATCCTGCTGGTGGCCTACAATCTGATCGATTTTCACCACATCAAGCTGATTCTGAAGACCACCCGTTCCGACGCCGTGGTGTTGGTGGTCACCTTCCTGGCCACCCTGTTCGTGGAGCTGGAGTTCGCCATCTACGTCGGCGTGATCCTGTCCCTGGTGCTGTATCTCAACCGCACTGCCAGGCCGCGCATCTACACCGTCGCACCGGACCCTGCCACGCCCAAGCACCAGATGGGCACCGGCCCGGATCTGCCCCAGTGCCCGCAAGTGCGCATCGTGCGCATCGACGGCTCGCTGTTCTTCGGGGCGGTGAATCATGTGGCCGAAACCCTGCACCGCTTCGACCAGCAGGACCCCGAGCGCCGCCACGTGCTGATCATCGCCAGCGGCATCAACTTCATCGATGTGGCCGGCGCCGAGATGCTGGCCGTGGAGGCCAAGAAGCGCCGAGCCCTGGGTGGAGGCCTCTATCTGTGCAAGGTCAAGGAAGGCGTGTGCGAGCCCTTCAAGCGCGGCGGCTACATCGACGACATCGGTCGGGAAAACATCTTCGACACCAAGGCGGAGGCGATCGCCGCCATCTTCCAGCAGCTCGACCGGGAGCGCTGCCGGACCTGCGACAAGCGCATCTTCCGCGAGTGTGCGACGGTGGGGGCAGAGGCCCCTCAAGCCCACCTGCAGGCGTCGGACTCGGTGGCCGGGGCGGCCGCGTCCGGCCGCGCCTGACGGGGCTTGCGCAGGGTTCTCGGCCTCCCCGGTTTTCCCCTCAGATCAGGGTTCGCACCCGGGCGCCCAGCGTTTAGACTGTGGGTTTGCCCGCCCCCACTGGAGACCGTCCATGCCGCCTTCCATCCCCTCCGGCGATGATTCCGGCGCCGCGCCGAGCCCGTTGCGTCTGAAAAAGCGCGAGGAGCGCCGGTTGCGGGCGGGGCATCTGTGGGTCTACAGCAACGAGGTGGACACGGCCGCCACGCCGCTGTCCGCTTTCGAGCCCGGCCAGCCGGTGCAGATACAGGCCCACAACGGCAAGCCGCTGGGCTGCGGTTACGTTAATCCCCACTCGCTTATTTGCGCACGGCTGGTCAGCCGGGACCCGTCCCAGACGCTGGGCCGTTCCCTGCTGGTGCATCGGTTGAACGTGGCCCTGTCGCTCAGAGAGCGCCTGTTCGACGCGCCATGCTACCGATTGGTGTACGGCGAAGGCGACGCTCTTCCCGGCCTGGTGGTGGATCGGTTCGGCGACGTGCTGGTGGTTCAGATCACCACTGCCGGTATGGAACGGGCCAGGGACCACATCCTCGACGCCTTGGATCGGGTGCTGAAACCCCGCGGTATCCTGCTGCGCAACGATACGCCAGTACGGGCCATGGAAGGCCTGGACAGCTATGTGGAAGCGCTGGGCGAGGTGCCGGAGTCCGTGGACGTGCTGGAGAACGGCGCCGGTTTTCAGGCACCGCTCAGCGGCGGCCAGAAGACCGGCTGGTTCTACGACCAGCGTGACAATCGGGCCCGCATGACCTCCTACGTCAGGGGTTGCCGGGTTCTGGATCTGTTCAGCTATGTGGGCGCCTGGGGGATCGAGGCGGCGCTCGCCGGTGCAAAACAGGTGCATTGCGTGGATGCTTCCCAGTCGGCGCTGGACGCTCTGGCCGCGAACGCCGAGCGCAATGGGGTCGCCGGCGCCGTGCACACCGTCCGGGGCGACGCCTTCTCCGTGCTCAAGGATCTGCGCGAGAACCGCGAGCAGTTCGATGTGGTGATATTGGATCCCCCGGCGTTCATCAAACGCCGCAAGGATATGGATGCAGGTGCCGAGGCCTATCAGCGCATCAACCAGATGGCCATGCAGGTGCTGTCCCGGGACGGCACGCTGATTTCCGCGTCCTGCTCGTTTCACCTGGAAGCCCAGCGCCTGCAGCGTATTCTGCTGCAGAGCTCACGCCATCTGGATCGCTCCCTGCAACTGCTGGATCGGGGGCGTCAGTCCCCCGACCATCCCGTCCACCCGGCCATTCCCGAAACCGAGTATCTGAAGGCTCTGTACTGCCGGCTTCTGCCGGCGTGAGTCGCGGTTGGCCACCCGCCTGGTGGAATCCAGAAACGGTCGCTTGACGCAATATTGTCAGCGGGCTGGTAATCAACCGCAAAACCGGTGGAAAATAGGCGGGCGCACGGGAGTCCGACCGGTCGGCAGGCGAATGATTCGGCGGACTCGGAGACCGGTCGACGAGGGTGGCGGCCGGTGGGATGCGCCTGGCGGCTCTTACGGACGAGTGGCCAGATGTGACGACTGTTCGGTTGCCCGGTCGCGGTGGGGGGGTGCAGTGCCCCGCCTCTGCCGTCGGGCCGGTGGTCCCATACGCATCGAGGAGGGAGGATGAACATGGTTCCCAGTACGCAGGGCAGCGAGGCCGCATGGCTTTCGGTATTTCCGGAGCTCGACGGCATTAGCGATACCGCCTGGGGCGAGGCCGTGCAGGCAGCCCGTTCCATGACGCTGCCGGCCGGCATGGTCGTGGTGCGCGAGGGCGACCCCTGCCAGAATTTTCTGCTCATCGTCGAAGGGACGATCAGGGTCTCCAAGACGGGCGAAAATGGGCGCGAGATTCTGTTGTACCGTACCGGCGCCGGCGAAATCTGCATTCTGACGCTCAGCAACCTGCTGGAGGGCAATGCCTACTCCGCCGAAGTGGTAACGGAGGAGCCGGTGCGGGCGGTGAGTATCCCCCTGCTTTACTTCGATCAGGCCATGGCGCGTTCGGATGCTTTCCGCCGCGTCATTCTGAGCACCATGTCCCGGCGACTGAACGAAATGATGCGCCTGGTGGAGCAGGTGACCTTTCAAAGCCTGGACCTGCGTCTGGCCTGCCTGCTGGGCCAATTGTTCGGTCAGCGCAACTGCCGGGTGGTGCGCATGACCCATCAGGAACTCGCCAGCGAGCTGGGCACCACCCGGGAGGTGGTCAGTCGCCTGTTGAAGGTGTTCGAGCGTATGGGTTGCGTGCGCCTGCACCGGGGTCAGATCGAACTGCTCTCCCAGGAAGCCCTGGCCCGTCTGGTACGGGAAGAATCTGTGTAACCGTTGTTACTGACTCTCCGCTCATCGGCCTCGTAACTTTGGACAGGCGGCCGACGGCATTGCGGCCAGGACGGCCCGGTGCCGCCGGTTAGCGCCCGCCCCATCGGCTCTCGTACCGCAATCGTTAGTGGGGTGTTCACCATCGCCGGGCGGGCCGCCCGGGCCGTTGCCACGCAGACCGCTGGAGGAGACTTGGATGGAACCCAAGGGACCGACGGCACGGGGTGCTTCCCATGTGGATTGCGGCCCATCATCCCTGTACTCCTGCACCTTGCCCAATCATCGTCTGCTGTGCGAGCAGCTCCATGAGCTGATGGCGCTGGCACAAGCCGCGCAACAGCCCCTGGGGTTGTTGCTGCTCGGACTGGACGCCGCCGCGGTATCCGTGCGGCGTCTTCTGGCCGCTTCCCAGCACAGAATGATTTCGGCCATGCAGCGGCTGCTGGGGGAATCGGACATTCTGGTTCGCCTGGATGACCTCGACTATGCCGTGCTGCTGGCAGGTGCCTGCACCACCGAAGCGCAGTTGATTGCGGCAAGCCTGCTCGCCGCGCTGCAAACCTACGGTGCCGCGTCGGCAGGTACCGCGGTCTACCCTGACGACGGCACCGACGCGGCGGCGCTGATCGACTGTGCCGGGCGTCGCCGCGCCTCGGTCCGCGCCCGCACCGTCTGATATCCCTCCCAACATCGGCGCCGTAGAAACCCCCGGCGCCCCATTTCCTGCCCGCCCATGGGAGCGTGTACAATGCGCCCCAATAGCCCTGCCCGGTCACCATTTCCTACCTAACGCGAAGCTGACATGCTGACTTATCCGGACATCGATCCCATAGCGGTAAGCATCGGACCCCTGGCTGTGCACTGGTACGGCCTGATGTACTTGGTGGGATTCATCGGTGGATGGTGGCTGGGCACGCGGCGGGCCAAACGCCCGGGTTCGGGCTGGCAGCCCGAGGAAATCGGCGACCTGCTGTTTTATGCGGCCCTCGGTGTGGTGTTGGGCGGGCGCATCGGCTACACGCTGTTCTACAACCTGCCGGACTTTGTCGCCCATCCGTTGGTCATCTTCAAGGTCTGGCAGGGCGGCATGTCCTTCCATGGTGGACTGATCGGTGTGCTGCTGGCGGTGTGGTTGTACGGGCGGCGTACCGGCCGCGGCTTCTTCCAGGTGACCGATTTCATCGCGCCCCTGGTGCCCATAGGGTTGGGCGCCGGCCGCATCGGCAATTTCATCAACGGCGAGCTGTGGGGCAAAGTGGCCAATCTGCCCTGGAGCATGCGCCTGCCGTGCTCGCGGTTCTGGGAGTACTGCAACGGACGCACCACCGGGTTCAGCCCGCCCCATCAGCCTTCCCAGCTCTACGAGTTCCTGCTGGAAGGGGTCGCCCTGTTCGTCATCCTGTGGCTGTATTCCCGCAAACCGCGACCCACCATGGCGGTTTCCGGGATGTTTCTGCTCTGCTACGGCATCTTCCGTTTCTCGGTCGAGTTCGTGCGACTGCCCGATCCGCAGCTGGGCTATCTGGCGTTCGGCTGGGTTACCATGGGGCAGGTGCTGTCGTTCCCCATGATTCTGATCGGTGCCGGGCTCCTGTGGTGGGCTTATCGCCACAAGCCGGCAGGCGTCGCCGACGCCGGCTGAACACCGTTGCGGGCCGTGCATGCATAGGGGTTATTCGTCGTGAAGCAGTATCTGGATCTGATGCGCCATGTGCGTGACCATGGCTGCCGCAAAGAGGACCGCACGGGTACGGGGACCGTGAGCGTTTTCGGCTACCAGATGCGTTTCGATCTGGCCGCCGGCTTTCCCGCCGTCACCACCAAGAAACTGCATCTGCGTTCCATCATCCACGAACTGTTATGGTTTCTGCGCGGCGACACCAATGTCGCGTATCTGCACGACAACGGTGTGTCCATCTGGGACGAGTGGGCGGACGAGCACGGTGAGCTGGGGCCTATCTATGGCTACCAATGGCGATCGTGGCCCACCCGCGACGGCGGTCATATCGACCAGCTGGCGCAGCTGCTCGAGCAGATCCGCAACACGCCCGATTCGCGCCGCCTGATGGTCAGCGCCTGGAACGTGGCCGATATCGAGCGCATGGCCCTGCCGCCGTGCCACACGCTGTTTCAATTCTACGTGGCGGACGGCCGGCTCTCCTGTCAGCTCTATCAGCGCAGTGCCGACATCTTCCTGGGCGTGCCATTCAATATCGCGTCCTACGCGCTGCTGACCATGATGGTGGCGCAGGTCACCGGGCTGCAGCCCGGGGATTTCGTGCACACCTTCGGGGATGCGCACATCTATCTCAATCATCTGGAGCAGGTGGATACGCAACTGGCCCGCGAACCGTACCCGCTGCCCACGATGCGCATCAATCCAGAGGTGGATGACTTGTTCGGATTCCGCTACGAGGATTTCGAACTGGTCGATTACCAGAGCCATCCCCATATCAAGGCGCCGGTGGCCGTTTGATGGCAGCGCAGGTGGTGGGAGCGTCCGGGGCCGGGAAGGCTGCGCCGTACAGGCCGAGGCAGGCGACACGGACGCGAGAGAGACGGCAGTGACGGCCCCGGTCACGATCACGTTCGTGGTGGCCATGGACGAAGAGCAGGTAATCGGCCAGGACAACGCGCTGCCCTGGCATCTGCCGGCCGATCTCAAGCATTTCAAATCGGTGACCATGGGCAAGCCCATCATCATGGGGCGCCGGACGTTCGAGTCCATCGGTCGCCCGCTGCCCGGTCGCCACAATATCGTGATCACCCGAAACCGGACATTTACGGCCGAAGGTTGCACGGTGGTGCACTCGTTTGCCGAGGCGCAGCAGGCGGCCGGCGGCGGTGAGTTGATGGTGATCGGCGGTGCCCAGCTGTTTCGCGAGCTGTTGCCCAGGGCCGATCGCATCCACCTCACGCAGCTCCATCATCGCTTCGGCGGCGATACCCACTTCCCGCCGCTGGACCTCTCCCGGTGGCGCGAAGTGGAGCGCACCGACTGCCAGCCGGATGACAGGAATCCGTATCCCTACAGTTTCGTGCTGCTCGAGCGAATTCCGGGCGCTCAGTGACGCCCGGGGTCGGCGCTGCCCCGGCAGGGCAGGCTGACACGCTGCGGCTCGCCGTCCAGGCGCAGGGCCGTCAGCGCACCTCCCCAGACACACCCCGTATCCAACGGATACACGCCCGCCGCGTCGGTGGAGCCCAGGGTGGACCAGTGCCCGAATACGATGCGCAGTTCCCGGCTCGCGCGCCGGGGAATTTCGAACCAGGGGTGGTAGCCCGGTGGTTGGCTGCCGGGCGGGCCTTTCGCCTTCAACGCCAGTTGCCCCCGTTCGTCGCAGTACCGCAGGCGGGTGCAGCAGTTGGTGATGAAGCGCAAACGGGCCCAGCCCTTGAGATCGTCGGACCACGCGCGCGGCTGGTTGCCGTACATGTGGTCGAGAAAGCCGCCATAGTCGTTGCTCTGCAACGTCGCCTGCAACTCGGCGGAGCAGCGCAGCGCGGTTTCCAGGTTCCACTGGGGCACCAAGCCTGCGTGGACCATGGTGAATCCCAGTTCGGCGTCATGGTGGACCAGGGGCTGTTGGCGCAGCCAATCGATCAATTCGTCCCGATCGGGGGCTTCCAGCACCGGCGTGAGAGTGTCCTTGGGGTTCGTGCAGCCGGGATCGCGGGCGACCGCCACCAGGTGCAGGTCGTGGTTGCCGAGCACGGTGACGGCCTGTCGGCCGAGGTCGCGGACGAAGCGCAGCACCTCCAGGGATTTAGGGCCCCGGTTGACCAGGTCCCCGCAGAACCATAACCGGTCGCTGGAACGGTCGAAGCCGATGTTCTCCAGCAGGGCCTGCAGTTCGTCGTAGCAGCCCTGGACATCGCCGATCGCGTAGGTCGCCACTGGCCTGTGCCGTTCCTTGGTGTGCCGTGCCCGTGGGGGGCTGTCAGTGAAGCGTTCGGGGTACCGACAGGGTGAAAGGCTCGATGGGCGCATCGAACCGGTTGCCGTCGTCGGCCACCATCTGATAGCTGCCGCGCATGCTGCCCACCGGGGTGGCAATCAGGGTTCCGCTGGTGTATTGGTACGCTTCGCCGGGACGCAGGTACGGTTGCTCGCCCACCACTCCTTCGCCGCGCACTTCCTGGGTCTTGCCGTTGCTGTCGGTGATGATCCAGTGTCGGGTGAGCAGCTTGGCCGGTGCCGTGCCCTCATTGCGGATGGTGACCGTGTAGGCGAACACGTAGCGGTTCTGGTCGGGCACGGATTGGGCTTCGACGTACATGCTCTCCACGTCGACATGAATATCGTAGGCAGACCCTTCGCTCATGTTGTACTCAACCTTTCCATTCCAATGTCAGCCCATAAGGATACGCTGCGGACGGCTTGCGCCAAAACCCTGCAATCGTCGGGTTTGCCCGGGATGTCAAAGGTGCGAGGCGGCGAGCGCAGCGCCCAGAAGGCCTACGTCGCGGTTGAGAATCACGTGCACCGGAATACTGTCGGCAAGTGCCGCCATGCGTCCCTTGTTGCGGAAGGCAGCCATGAAACGACCGTCCCGCAGCCGGGGCAGGATCTGCGGCGCAATGCCGCCGGCCAGATAGACGCCGCCGCGGGCCAGTGTGGTAAGAGCCAGGTTGCCCGCCTGGGAGCCGTAGATGGAGACGAACAGGTCCAGGGCGGCGGAGGCGGTGGGGTCGCTGCCTGCCAGGCCCATGTCGCTGATCAGCGGTGCCGGATCCCCCGACTCGAAGGCTTCGTGCAGCTCCTGGGGCGGCTGGGCATGGGCGCGCTCCTGCAGAAAGCGATAGATGCGCGCCAATCCGGACCCCGACAGGATGCGCTCAAAGGAGACATGGCCGAGGTCCCCCCGCAGGTGTTGCAGCAACTGCCCTTGCAGGTCGTCCGCGGGGGCGAAATCCGCGTGTCCGCCCTCGGTGGGGAAGGCTTCATAACGCTCGCCCTGCCATACCGCCAGCGTCTGCCCGAGACCGGTGCCTGCCCCCAGCGCGGCGCGGATGCCCCGGCGCTGGGGCTGGCCCTGCTGAAGGGTGTGCAGATCCCCGTCGGCCAAGGCTTCGATGCCGTAACCGACCGCCTGGAAGTCGTTGATCAGCCGCAGGCGGGGGATTTCGAGGGTGTCGCTGAGCTTGGTGCTGTCCAGCTGCCAGGGCAGATTGGTCAGCCTCGAGTGCTGGCGGGAGCCGTCGTCGTCCACCGGGCCCGCCACGCCGAAGCAGGCACGCTCGGGGCGGGCAATGCCGCTTTCCTGCAGGAAGGTACTCACCATGGGCGCCAGGTCGTCATAGTCGCCGCTGGCAAAGCGCTGGCGGTGACGGACCGTGATGCGGGCCTGTTCACAATCTGCGATGACCAGCAGGGTCTTGGTGCCGCCCAGATCACCGGCCAGGACGCGGGTCGCAGTCACGGCTGCACGCGGGCGGCGGCGGCCCGATCCACGTGCCATTCCGCACTGCCTTCGGGCCGCAGACGCTGCACAGGCAACGGCGGCCGGTCGTCCTGTGGCCCGAACAGCCGGCCGATCACCTCGGCCTTTTCGTTGCCCGCCACCTGGAACAGCAGGTGGCGGGCCCGATTGAGTACCGGGAAGGTCATGCTGACCCGCCAGGTCTGCAGGCGTTCCACGTAGACCGCGGCCACCAGCTTGGCCTTTTCCTCCAGGATGGGCGTGTCGGGAAACAGTGAAGCGGTGTGCCCGTCGGGGCCCACGCCCAGCAACATCAGATCGAGATGGGGGGTGCCGTCCGGTCCCAGCGGCGCATTGCAGCGCAACGTGCGGGCGTAGCTGGCGGCATCCTGTTCGATGGAGTCCGGGGCCGCCATAATCGGATGGATCTGGTCTTCCGGCACGGGGACATGGGCCAGCAACTGCTCCCGGGCCATGCGGTAGTTGCTGTCGGGATGGTTGGGGGGCACGCTGCGCTCGTCGCCGAAGTACACATGGACCCGGCCCCAGTCGGTATGGGGCGAGAACTCGTCGCCGGCGAGCAGGGCGTACAAGCGGCGTGGTGTGGAGCCGCCCGCCAGGGCCACATGAAAAGCCCCCCGCTGGGCGATCGCCTCACTGCACAATGCCCCCCAGCGCTCGGCGCAGGCGCGGCTCAGTTGTTCCAGGTCGGCGTGCACATGCAGGGTGGGTGCGGAAACATCCGGCATAGGGGGCCATCCTTTGGCGCGCGGGGGGCGCGACGCTGATTCCATGATGTCACATCGGAGTTCACCCGGACAGAGACGGCGGGCGCCGGGGGGTGTGCGGTCCGCCGGCCGGCCTTGTCCGGCGAAGTGTCTTGTGGGCTGCCCGAACCCTGACTACAGTAGACCCGCCGGCACGCCGGCGAGTTCCGGTGAAGCGTGTTGGTATGTGGATAAAAACCGCGTCTATACTGGAGGTTATGGGTAGGGTGCCCATTGATCCGGCGGTATATCTAAGGCGACAGGAGAAAAGCACATGACGCAATTGCGGGTGGCGGCGACGGTGGCGGCCTTGGTGCTCGGAACGGCACTCGGAAGTGGCCAGGCAGTGGCTCAAGACAGCGATTCAGGCAATCAGCCCATGCTGATTACGGTCAAGCGTATGTCTCTGGAGACGGCGCTGCACATTGCCCGGGCGGCGCTGACGGAGTGCCGCCATAAAGGCCTGCAGGTGGGAGTCACCGTGGTGGACCGCAGTGGCCAACCCCAGGTGGTGCTGCGTGACGTGCTGGCGCCGGTGCTGACGCTGACCGTCAGCCGGCAGAAGGCTTACACGGCGGTATCGTTCAACAGCCCCACGTCGGCGCTGGAGAACCGCTTCAAGTCCCCCAATTCGGTGGGCAAGGTCCCGGGGCTTGTGTTTTCCGCCGGCGGTGTACCCATCGACGCGGGTGGCATGCTGCTGGGGGCGGTAGGCGTAAGCGGTGCCCCCCAGGGCACAACCGATGAGCAGTGCGCCCAGGCCGGCGTGGATGCAGTCAAGGCGGACCTGGAAATGCAGGGCATGTAGCGGCGCCGGGTCCTGCCGAGACGGACACCGACGACAAGGAGAGGAGCAAGCGATGTATCTGAAGCACACCTCGAGCGGGGATCTGGTGGAGGTGCTGGATCTGCAGGCGCTGTTTGACCCGTTCAAGACCGAGCTTTCCGGACGGTTTCACGCCGGCGAAGAACTCCAGGAGCCGGCGACCTTCGCCAAGTCGGCGCTGGTGTTCCCTTCGGGAGAGGCGCTGCCCCGCTGCTGGGTGGACGCCCACTACCGAGGCTAGTGGTCCAAGCGGAGCGCCGCGGGCCGGACAGACCGAAGATGATCGGGCTGGCCTGGTGTTTGGCCAAGCGCGGCCCGCGCGGTCGGCCCATGCCAACTTGGGAGGGTTCCAAGACGAGCCTGTAGCATGCAGGTTGGGCTGAGCTCGGCGAAGCCCGATAATCAATATATAAAACACATAGATAAATACAATTGCCGATGACCCGTCGGTGCCCCGGCCGTCGTCGACCGGACGGGAGCGGACAAACACCAGTGTGAACGGGTTCTCGGAAATCACCAGCCGGTTGCGCCAATATTTTGGCTAACGAACCGCCGTCCGCTCCCAATCCACCCGACCGGACCCCACTGTTCGTTGAGGAGGGGGGATGTTGCAGAACCGCCGTTACCGCAAGCTGGACCCGCTGCTGCTGCTGGCCATTCTGGTGGGTGTGGGCGTGCTGGCCAGCACTGCTGCCTACGCGGCGCCTGCCCTGTCTCAGCCTGGCGTGCGCAATACCGTAAACCGCGCAGAGGCCCCATCGAGCTTCACGCGCCACGCCTACCGGGAACTGGTGCGCGATGGCGTCATGAATGTTGCCGAGTTCGGTGCGAAAGGGCCGACGTTGGGGCTCGGGCTGCGCCAGCCCCGCAGCCTGCGGCGGGCCCTGGCGGCCGGCGGAGACCCGGGTACGGGCCAGGTCCAGCCGCGCGAGGCGAGTGTCTATTTGACCTTCGGAACCCGCTGGTAGCGGGCCCGTTCAGCTTCCTTCGTCTTCCGCGATCCGCACTGCCAACACGTCGCAGGGAGCGCCGTGCAGCACCGCGTTGGCGGTCGAGCCCAGCAGGCGTTGAATCCCGTGGCGGCCATGGCTGCCCACGACGATCAGATCGATTCCCTGTTCGGCGGCCACCCGCAGGATCTCCTGTTTGGTGGCACCCAGTTCCACCCAGCAGGGCGCATCGGGCATGCCGAGACGCTGAGCGAGATCCTGCAATTTGCGGCGGGCGCTTGCCACCATCTGTTCTTCCAGTTCCACATCCTGGGGCAGCACCAGCTCATTGGCCAGATCCATGTGCAAGAACTCCACCACGTGGATGAAACTCAATGCGGAATCGAAGGCCTTGGCCAGTTGTTTGGCCCGTTCCGCCACCTGGCCGGTTTCGTCCGTGAAGTCCACGGCCAATAGCAGGTGTGTGTAGCCGCCCATGTGATCCCCCCTCGTGATGGCCGCAGTATGTCTCAGTCCCCGCGAGCCGCAAAGCCCTGGTCGCTGATGGCGTTGGCCAGGGCGGCGAATGCCTCCAAATCGAGCCGTTCGGGTCTGATGCCGGGGTCCAGGCCCAGTTCCCGGATGGTGGGCTCGTCGACCATCTTGCGCAGGGCGTTGCGCAGGGTCTTGCGCCGATGGGAAAAGGCCTCGCGCACCACACGGGCAAAGCAGGTCTCGTCCGCCACCCGCACCGGACGCTGCGCGTGCGGCACCAGCCGCACGAATGCCGATTCGACACGGGGCGGCGGGCGGAAGGCGCCCGGTCCGATGGTGAACAGGGGCTGCACGGTGCAATGGTACTGGACCATCACCGACAGACGGCCGTAGTCCTGCTCGCCGGCGCCGGCTGCCATGCGTTCCACGACCTCCTTTTGCAGCATGAAGTGCATATCCTGTATGCAGCGCAGCTGTTCGAGCAGATGAAACAGCAGCGGCGTGGAGATGTTGTAGGGCAGGTTTCCTACCACCCTCAGTCGCCGGTCCGATGCCTGCAGCAGTGTGCAGAAATCCAGTTTGAGTGCGTCCCGGGTGTGGACGGCCAGCTCGCCCAGTTCCGCCCAACGCCCGTCCAAGGCGGCCGCCAGGTCGCGATCCACCTCCACCACATCCAGATGTCCGCAGGCGCGCAGCAGGGGCTCGGTGATGGCGCCCTGCCCGGGTCCGATTTCAACCAGCTGCTGGCCCGGCCGCGGGTCGATGGCCTGGACAATGTGGGCGATGACCTTGGGGTCGTGGAGGAAGTTCTGTCCGAATCGCTTGCGTGGAATGTGGCTCATGGGGCGTGTGACGCCGGCGCGGCGCCGTCCCGGCTGGCCAGCGCCATGTGGGTGGCCGTCGCCACCGCGGCCTCCAGGCTGCCGACATCGGCGCCGCCCGTCGCCGCCAGATCGAGGGCCGTGCCGTGGTCCACCGACGTGCGGATGATGGGCAGGCCGAGCGTGATGTTGACCGCGCGGCCGAAACCCACATGTTTGAGCACCGGCAGCCCCTGGTCGTGGTACATGGCGAGCACTGCGTCGGCGTGCTCGAGATGCCGCGGCGTGAACAGCGTATCGGCGGGCAGGGGCCCGAGCAGGTTCATGCCGGCCGTGCGCAGTTGCTCCAGGGTGGGGCCGATGACATCGATTTCCTCCCGCCCCAGGTGTCCGCCTTCACCGGCATGGGGATTGAGGCCGCACACCAGGATGCGCGGTCGGGACAGGCCGAACCGGGTGTGCAGCTCCCGATCCAGCACCGCCAGCACCCGTTGCAGGCGCCCGGCGGTGACGGCCGCCGGTACCGCCGACAGGGGCAGGTGGGTGGTCAGCAGCGCCACCCGCAGCCCGGGCGCCGCCAGCATCATGACCACATCCGCGGCGCCGGTGCGCTCGGCCAGGTACTCGGTGTGTCCGGTGAACGGCACGCCGCCGTCGTTGATGACGCCTTTGTGGACCGGCCCGGTCACCATGGCGGCGAACCTGCCGTCCAGGCACCCGTCCACGGCGCGGTCGAGGGTCTCGAGCACGTAGCGTGCATTGCGGGTATCGAGATGGCCGGGACGGACGGCGGCGGCGGCCGGCACCGGCAGGATGCCAAGCTCTCCCGCCCGCCGCGGCGCCGGTGGACTGGTGGGGTCGAACGGTTTCAGGGTGAGACTGACACCGAGAGCGGCGGCGCGTTGTTCCAGCACTACCGGGTCGGCCACCGCGGTCAGCTCGGCATCCCCGCCGCGGGCGGCCAGCTGCACGCAAAGATCCGGGCCGATGCCGGCCGGTTCTCCCGGTGTAAGGGCGATGCGTACCGTCTTTCCCATGGTCCAGGGCCGCTCACTCGTGTCCCGGTGCTTGTCGGGGGCCGGTCGGCCCGCTCCAATTCGCGCATCACGGCCCCCCCTCGAACTGTGGTCGCCGGCGATGGCGGGTTTGACCATGCGCCGGTTGGGCGTGCCGCGGCCCGGAGTCGCCGGTGCAGTACTATGCGTTCCCCATGCGGCGGGGCGCAGACCGGCCGTCCATCAGCTGTTGTCGTGCAGCTCGATCTTCACGTAGGCGTCGTCGCGCAACTGGCGCAACCAGAGATTGAGCGCCTCCTCGGCCTTGCGCTTGTGCACCAGGTCGCGGGCCATTGCCCGGCGGTAGTCCTTGGTGCTGTCGTGTTTGCGCCGGTCCAGCACCTGCACGATCGCCCAGCCGCGGCGGGTCTCGAAGGGCTCGCTGATCTGGCCCACCTGCACTTTGTCCATCACCTGCTGGAACTGCGGCGACAGCTGGCCGGGATTGACCCAGCCCAGGCTGCCTCCATTGGCGGCGGTCACCTTGTCGTCCGAGTGGGCGCGCGCCAGGGCGCCGAAGTCGTCGCCGTCCAGAACACGCTGGCGCAGCTTCTCCAGTTCCTTGCGGGCCTGGGCGCTGGACATCAGCTGATTGGGCTTGATCACGATCTCCCGCGCCAGGGTCTGGGTGATGACATGCTGCTGCTCGCCGCGCTTGGCCACCAGCTTGATGATATGAAAGCCGCTGGGGCTGCGGATCAGTCCGCTGATCTGGCCCGGTTTCATGTTCTGGACGATGTTCGCGAATATGGTGGGCAGTTGGCCCGCCTTGCGCCAGCCCAGGTCGCCGCCTTTCAATGCCTGCTGCCCATCGGACTGGGCCACCGCCATTTCCCGGAAATCGGCGCCCTTGCGGAGCTTCTCCAGTATCCCCTCGGCCTTGCGCTTGGCGGCCTGGATTTGTGCCGGCGATGCGGCGTCCGGAACCGCCACCAGGATGTGGGCCAGATGATATTCCTCGTGACTCTGGCCGGTAGCCGCCATCCGCGACAGCTCGTTGTCCACTTCCTGGCTGGTGACCTGGACCCGGTCGTTGATCATCCGTTGCTGCAGACGCTGGATGATGATCTGTTTGCGGATTTCGTCCCGGAACTGCGTGTAGTCGTAGCCGTCCCGTTCCAGTGCCGCCCGGAACTGGGTCAGGTTCATGCCGTTCTGGCTGGCCAGTCGGCGCATGGCCGCATCCAGGGTATCGTCGTCCACCGTGATGTTGTTCTTGGACGCCAGCTGCAGCTCCAGATGCTGAGTGATCAGACGATTCAGGACCTGGCGGCGCAGCACCTCGGGCGCCGGCAGCGGCGTGTTCTGGGCCTGGAGCTGCTCGCGCACCAGCTTGATCTTGGCATCGAGCTCGCTCTGGACGATGACGTCGTCATTTACCACGGCGACGATGCGGTTGATCTCCTGGGGCGGCGGGGTGTCCGGTTTGGCGTGGGCTGCGGTACCGATGAAGGCCAGCAGCAGGAACAGGGAACGGAATACTTTCATGGACGGATTGCTCAGGAATTGGGCCGATAGCCTAGGATACCATTTTCCAGCAGGGTCCCGATGGGGTTGCCGATATCGCCAAGCCCCTTGAGCACCAGCTGAAGGTAGATCGAGTGATTGCGGGCGCCGCCGATGCCGTTGATGTAGTTGCGCGCAACCACCTGCACCGCCCAGCAGCAGCTGTCGTATTCAACGCCGAGGAACGCATCCACGGTTTGACGGTCCAGCAGCGAATAGTTCCATCGGCCCACTGCGGACCAGGGGCCGGCCAGCGGCCACAGGAAGGACAGGTCGGTCTGTTTCAGCAGATTACGCCGGTACCGGTAAGCGAAGTTGGCGATATGCCGATCGTCCCGTCGGTAGCTGAACTGGTAGCGGGCCAGATCGCTGCGGCGGGTGTGGGGGTTCCACTGCAGGTCCGCGCTGCTCTGCCAGTTGTTGGAGAGCTGCACGGTGACTTCGCCCACCAGATCGGAGGAATTCTGCGTTCCGGGCGCCTCGTTCGGATAGAGCGTGACCTTTTGATTGCGGAAATAGTAGATCTGACCGAGGCTGGCGCTGGCCGCCTGCACGCCGGTGTCCGGGTCCAGCAGGCGGCTGGTGACCGCGACAGTGAGCTGGTTGGCATCGCCCACCCGGTCGGTGCCGCTGAACCGGTTGGGCTGGAACATCTGCGCGAAGTTGAAGTCGTAGAGCCCCGTGTCGAACAGGGGGAGGTCCGACTGGTTGCGGTAGGGCACGTACAGGTAGTAGGCCCGCGGTTCCAAAGTCTGGACGAAGCGGTGCGAGCCCAGCGTGACATTGCGCTGCAGAAACAATCCGCTGTCCACGTCGAACAGGGGCACGGTGCGGCTGGGATCGGTCGGCTCGCCGGCGGCAGTGTCGTGCAGCTGATAGCGGGTGTAGTCCAGTGCCAGGGTCGGGTTGACGAAATAGGCCGATCCCCCCATGCGCAGGCTGACCTGGGGTTTGAGGTTCACCCGCGTGCCCACCGGGCTGCCGGGGGGGTTGTCGGGCCGCGCAAACCGGACGTACTCCGCATTCAGATGGTAAGTCAGGCCCCCGGCGTCCAGCGGCGGGGTTGCCTGGAACACCAGCCTCGGCATGCGCTGGTAGGGCCGGCTGGCCAACGGGATGGTCGGGTCGATGGTCTGGTAGTCCTGGGCCTGGCCGAACAACGACCACCAGGACCCGTAATAGGTGGCCTGGGCATGGCGCTCGAGATCGGTGATGCTGGCCGTGGACAGGTTGTTGCCCAGGTCCTGGAAGTACTGCGAGTCCGACACCTGGTTGAACAGTACGTCGGTGGACAAATGGGGCAGCGGGGAAGCGGCGTCGTGGAACGCCACCTGGTAGCGGTCGGCGCCATACAATCTGTCCGACGGCAGGTAGTCCAGGTTCAACTGGCCCCGTTCGCGGCGGTTCAGGTAGCGGAACTCGGTGCCCAGCATGATGCCGCGCTTGCTCATGATACGGGGCGTGAAGGTCGCATCCCTGTTCGGCGCGATGTTCCAGTAGTAGGGTATCCGCAAGTCGAACCCGGAGTTGCCGGAGTTGCCGAGGCTTGGCATCAGAAATCCGGACTTGCGGCGATCGTCGATGGGAAAGGTGAGGTACGGCCAGTACAGTATCGGCACCCCTTTGAAATCGACGTTGACGTCGCGGGCCACGCCGACGCCCTCGTTCTGGAACAGCTTCACTTGTCGTGCGCTGAGCAGCCAGTCGTCATGACCGGGGTCGCAGGTGGTGTAGGTGGCGTGCTGCAGGCGCTTGAGTCCGGGCCCCTCCAGATAGATGGTCTGCGCCGAGCCCCGGGCGTGGCGAGCCGGCAGCTTGTAGTGGGCGCTCTGCAGCTCCCCTTTGTTGGAACCGATATTCAGCTCCCCGCGAGTGCCCGTGAGCTGGATGCCCTGCTGCACAAGTCGCACCTGCCCGCTGGCCTTGGCGACATCGGTGCTCTTGTCATAGGAGAGGTGGTCCGCCGTCAGGCGCTCGCCCGGCCGGTTCATGACCGCGTTGCCGTGCAGCTCGTAGATGCGGTTCCCACGGACACTGGCCTGGTCGGCCGTCAACTGAGTGGGGCTTCCCGGCGGCAGCAGGGGCGGTATGGGCGCGCTGGACGCCGGGACCCGGCAGTAGTGCCATCGCCGGTTGCTGCCGCTCAGCCCGCTTTGCGGCGCGGCATTGCCGGCGGCGGTGGCGGTGCTCGGGGGGGCGGGCGGCTTCGCTGTCGGAGGGGTTTCGCCGGTTGCGCTTTGCCGTTGCGGCATCTGCAGGGGCGAGGCGCCGGCGCCCGTAGCCTGGCTGCCGGTGTCGGGCTCGGCGGGCACGCACACCCAGTCGCCCTCGGGACTCTGACTGCAATGCCACGGAGAGACGGCCGCCAGCGCGGTTCCACAGCAGCCGGCGAGCAGCCCGCCCGCTATCGACAGGGTCAATCGTCTGTAAGTCACGCAGTCCGGTCTCCCGGTCCGGCAAGTCGCGAGCGAGGCGACCGGCGCCCCGCAGCCTCCGGGTGGTACGGCCGTTTTTCTAGGTAGTGTCTTGCGTTCCGCGTCGCCGGGGCAGTGCCAGGGCCGGCGTTGGTGCCACCGGGCGGTCGCAGCCGTTGGCGGGCGCCCCGTAAAGTCTCACAGAATGGGCGCGGCTTCAATTGCCTGCGCGATCGGATCGAGGGCCTAGGGAGCCTGTGAACAGGCCGCTGAAGCGGCGCTCACGGCGCTGCAAAGGGGCTCGGAATGCTCATTTACTCTCTGTAAACTGCGCTTCCTCGCCCCTTTGCGCCTTGCGATCATCAACTTGATCGACCTCTGCAGAGGCTCCCTGGGGCTCTGCGACGCACATGTTCGGCCCCGGCCGGGGCGCGTATAATGGGGAGTTTGTCGCTGTGGCTCCGCGCCCCCAAACACAGGTCATTCGAGTGCCGGAACGACGGGATTTACTGAAAAGCTGGCTGCAGGACGAGCTGCGGCTTGGCGATGTTGCGCTGGTGCCGGCTTCCGGCGACGCCAGTTTCAGACGCTACTTCAGGGTGCGCACGGCAGAGCGCAGCTACATTGCGGTGGACGCCCCGCCGGAGCATGAGGACAGCCGGCCTTTCGTGGATATTGCCCGTCGCTTCGCGAACCTCGGTTTGAATGTCCCGGAAGTTCTGGAGGCCGACCTGCAACGGGGCCTGCTGCTGGTCTCGGATCTGGGCACGCGGGACTACCTGTCGGCGCTGGACGAAACTACGGCGGACCGGTTGTACGGGGACGCGTTGGGCGCCCTGCTGGTGATTCAGGCCTGTGGCCCCTGTGCAGACGAGCTGCCACCCTACGACCGCGAACTGCTGCTGCGCGAGATGCAACTGTTCCCTGACTGGTTCCTCTCCCGGCACCTGGACCTGGCGTTGTCGTCCGAGGAGGCGCAGCTGCTCGCCGACGTTTTCCAACAGTTGGCGGACGCCGCGCTGGAGCAGCCCCAGGTGTGCGTACACCGGGATTTTCATTCCCGCAATCTGCTGGTGACCGAGCGCCACAATCCGGGCATTCTGGATTTTCAGGATGCGGTCATCGGTCCGGTGACCTACGACCTCGTTTCCCTGCTGCGCGATGCCTACATCCAGTGGCCGCGCCAGCAGGTGGAGAGCTGGGCCCTGGGCTATCACGATCTGGCGCTGCACTCCGGCGTCCTGCGTGATACCGACAGCCCAGAAGACGAGGCCCGTTTCCTGCGCTGGTTCGATTGGATGGGCGTGCAGCGCCAACTGAAAGTGGCGGGCATCTTCGCACGCCTGTATCACCGCGACGCCAAGGCGGGGTATCTGGCGGACATTCCTCGTACCCTGGGCTATCTGCGCGACGTGACGGGACGTTACGATGAGTTGAAGGGCCTGCACGACTTCGTGGAAAGGCGGGTGGTTCCGGCCATGGAAGCGAAAAAGGCGGGCAGCATCGGATAGGCTTTCTTTGCTGCAGATACGTCCCGGCAACAGGCGCATCCTGCCGGCCTGCATTGCCATGGATACAATGGGTGCCGGGGTGTGACGGTTACCGCGCGGGTAGTGCGCCGCCTGCCCGGCCCTGAAGTCCGCCTGTTCGGAGAACGCCGTGAGAGCAATGATTCTGGCAGCCGGGCGCGGCGAGCGCATGCGGCCGCTGACGGACCGCACCCCGAAGCCACTGCTGCCGGTCGGAGGGCGTGCCCTGATCGAGTACCACATCGAGGCACTGGTACAGGCCGGCATCAGGGACCTGGTGATCAATCACGCCCATCTGGGTCGGGCGATCGAGGACTATCTGGGGGACGGCGCCCGTTACGGGGCTCGCATACAGTATTCCCCGGAGCCGGAAGGCGCCCTGGAAACCGGCGGCGGCATCCGCAATGCCCTGCACCTGCTCGGCACCGAACCCTTCGTGGTGGTCAACGGGGACGTCTGGACCGACTATCCGTTCGCCCGCCTGACCGCCGCACCCGAGGGCCAGGCCCATCTGATCCTGGTGGACAACCCGGACCATCACGGCGGCGGTGACTTCGTGCTGGACGGCCACAGGGTGCGCCAGACCGGCGGCCCGCGGCTGACTTTCAGCGGCATCGGCGTGTATCGCCCCGCGCTGTTCGACAATACCGAGCCGGGACGATTCGCCCTGGCGCCGCTGCTGCGCGCCGCTATGGACCGCGATGAGGTGACGGGCGAGCACTATCGCGGTCGCTGGGTCGATGTGGGCACCCCCGAGCGCCTGGCCGCGCTGGACGCTCTGCTTACCTCCCAACACTGAACGTGCCGGCTGCCGGGCCGGCCTGCGCTGCGAGATGTCAGTCATGGCCTTTGACGAACAAGCCGTCGTCCGATCCTTCGCGTTCGATCCCGATCAGGTTGCCGACCTGCGCCACCGATGGCGGGATCTGCTGGACCTTTGCGTGTGGGCCGACCTGAAAAGCGCCAAGATCGGAACCCTCCCGCGGTTGCGCAAGCGCGTTCTGGAGGTGGGCGAGAATCTGCGCTCGGTGACTTCCGACCGCAGCTGGATTCCCCACCCCAGGGAGCAGGTCAAAGGCGCCATGGCGGCCAGCCTGAACCTGCGAGACGCCCTGCTGAACCTGGAGCGCTCCGCCAAGCTGGTGGACGACGGTCGGGATTTCGAGGCGTTCGAGCGGCAATTGCTGGCGTTTCGACAGCAGTTGCTGAGATTCGTCGAAAAGCATGAAACGCGGTGGGCGGATCTGCTGGAATCCCAATACGACGAGTCTCCCGATGACGACTAGAGCCACGGCCCGGGGGGCTTGTGGTGAGTTTCCTTGTTTCAGCGCAACCTGCGAATGCTGCAATCGGCAGGGTTTGCCGGGACTCATGGGCGGGGCTGAGTGCAACCCAACCGTTCCCGCCCCATTGCGGCCCACGCGCCCCGGACTGTTGCCGGCCCATCAACCCGTGTAGTCTTTGCTGCACGGGAGGGGACCGTGGACGTGGGGGCGCGTCATGGGCCAGGAGATCACCGACAGTCGCTTCACGGACGATGACTTCATACGATTCCGACGCCGTCTGGGTATCGAGACCGAGTTGTTGCGCCAATGGTTTCGTGACGGCCGTTTTGCCCAGGGCGGCCCGGTGGCCGGCTTCGAGCTGGAGGCCTGGCTGGTGGACGAGCGGAATCGGCCCGCGCCTCTCAATGAGACCTATCTCGCCGCCCTGGACGATCCGCTGGTGGTTCCGGAACTGGCGCGCTTCAATGTCGAGCTGAACGGTCCCCCCGAACCCCTGTGCGGCGCGGCCCTGGACAGGTTGCACGCTTCTCTGGACGGTACCTGGCAGCGTTGCCGCAAGGCTGCCGAGGCCATGGGCACCGGTCTGCTGATGATCGGCATTCTGCCCACGCTGGAGGAGTCCCACCTGACACTGCGCAATATGTCGCGCCTGCGCCGCTATCGGGCTCTCAACGAACAGGTATTCCGCCAGCGTCAGGGCAGGGCGCTGCAGCTGGAGATACACGGTCGTGAGCACCTGCACTCCAGTCACCGGGACGTGATGCTGGAATCCGCGGCGACCTCATTCCAGATCCATTTCCAGGTGCCGTTGGCTCATGGGATGCGTTGCTACAACAGCGCCCATATCGTGGCGGCGCCGCTGGTGGCGGTGGCGGCCAACTCACCGTATCTGTTCGGGCGGGACCTGTGGGATGAGACCCGCATTCCCCTGTTCGAGCAGGCCGTGGAGGTGGGCGGCTACGCCGACGCTGCGCACGGGCCCACCCGACGGGTGACCTTCGGCACCGGCTATGCGCGCGAGTCGCTGTTCGAAGTATTTCTGGAAAACCTCGAGCACTATCCGATTCTGCTGCCCATGGACTTCGAGGATGAGCAGCCGGAGCGACTGGCCCACGTGCGGCTGCACAACGGCACCATCTGGCGTTGGAATCGGCCGCTGATCGGCTTCGACGAAGACGGTACGCCCCATCTGCGCATCGAGCACCGCGTCGTGCCGGGTGGCCCGTCGGTGATCGACGAAATCGCTAACGCGGCCTTCTTCTTCGGCCTTCTGCGCGCACTGATGGAAGCCGATGTGGCGCCCGAGTTCCGGCTTTCGTTCGGCCAGGCCCGGGATAATTTCTACTGGGCGGCGCGGGACGGCCTCGACGCCCATATCGTGTGGCTGGAAGGCCGCAGGGAGCGTATGCAGTCGCTGGTGCTGGACAGGCTGTTGCCACTGGCCCGGCGCGGCCTGGGGCTGTTGGAGATCGAGCCGGCCGACAGCGAACGCTACCTGGCGGTCATCGAGAGTCGTGTCCGAAATGGCTGCAACGGGGCGGCCTGGCAGCGGGCGTTCGTCGCCAAGCATGGCAGGGACATGGCGGCGCTCACCGCTGCCTACCGGCTTCGCCAGGACAGCGGACTGCCGGTCCACGAATGGGATATCTGATTCCTGCGAGTTTCCGGGCAAGTGCCAGGGTGAGTGGAAGGCGGTTCACAGGCGGCAGTGAACCTGTCCGGAACGGGGGGTCGTCAGCCGGGCCCGATGGTGTTGCGGGGTTGCCGGCTGGAACAACGCAAGGCCCAACGTTCTTTCTCTTGCCATCTTGCGCCAAGGCGGGTCGGCCGCCTCCTCCCGTCACAGCCCGGTAGCCCGCCTGCGCCCGGCAAGTCGCGCCGCCCCAGGCCGAGTCCCTCCCCGTTGACCTGGGTCAATGTAACTTTCCCCGATTGCCGCACCATAGCCGTTTGTGTCCACAACCGGGAACACGCCATGAGTCTGCTCGACCTTAACGCGTTTGCCGACACCCCGCTGGTCATCGATCCCTTCGATTACACAGTGGTGCCCGGTTTCCTGCGTGCCGAGTCGGTGGTGCCGGTGCGGCGGGACTTCCCCGTTATCCCCTATCCCGGCTTGATGCCCCTGGCGGAAACCCAGTTCGGGCCGGGTTTCGCGGCGCTTATCGAGGAACTGCGCAGCCCGGAAGTGACGACGGCATTTTCCGAGAAGTTCGGTATCGACCTTTCCGGTCGGCCCCTGATGATCACCGTGCGCGGTCGCTGTCAGCCCAAGGATGGACGCATACACACCGACACCGAAAGCAAGCTGGTGACCGGACTGCTGTATCTCAACGATCCATGGGAGGCCGACGGCGGGCGCCTGCGGCTGCTGCGCGGTCCGGACGATCTGGAGGATATGATCGCCGAGGTCCCCCCGAACAACGGCACGCTGGTAGCGTTTCGCCGGGGAGAGCGTTCCTTCCATGGCCACAAACCCTACGAAGGGGTGCGTCGCTACATCATGTTCAACTGGATGACCGACACGCGAGTGGCGGCTCGGGAAATCGCCCGTCATCGCATCTCGGCTCGGCTCAAGCGCTGGACGGCGGCCTGATTTCAACCCGGAATTGCCGATGGACCAGATCGATAACCTGCAAGAAACGTTTCTAAGTGCCCTGGATCGGGCGCAAACGGCATCGTATCCGTTCCGGCACTGGCTGTTGGAGGATGTGTTGCCGGCGACGGCCTGTCGTGCCGTCAGCGAGTTGCCCTTCGATCCGCCGGCAGTGGGCGACACCCTGGGCAAGCGGGAGACCCACAACAGTACCCGCACCTTCTTCTCGCCCGGCAATCGCGACCGCTTTGCAGTGTGCGATGCGCTGGCAAGAACCCTGCAGAGCGAGTCCACGGTGAGCCGTCTGTCCCGCCAGTGCGATGTGGACCTGCATGGGAGCTATCTGCGTATCGAGTACTGCCAGGACAGCGGTGCCTTCTGGCTGGAGCCCCACACCGATATCGGGGCCAAGTTGTTCACCATGCTGGTGTATCTGTCGGAAGGCCCGGGCTCGGAAGAGTGGGGGACGGATATCTATACCGCCGACGGCATCCATGTGGGGAGCGCGCCGTACGGATTCAACCGCGGCCTGATATTCGTTCCCGGCGCCGACACCTGGCACGGGTTCGAGCGTCGTCCCATCGAAGGCGTGCGCAAGTCTCTAATCGTCAATTACGTGAAGGACGAATGGCGGTCGCGCCACGAACTGGCATTTCCGCTGCGCCCGGTGTCGTGAACGTATGCCCGGCCCGTACCGGGTGCGTTAAGCCGCTTCGCGATACCACCGGGCGGCATAGCCGTCCTTGCCGGTGATGTAACTCACGAAATCCTGCGCGAAACTGTCCCGCACCGACTTGTGGACCGATTCCCGCGCCAGCAGGGCATCGCTCCAGCGTCGTACGCCAGGCGTTTCGATCAGTCCCAATGGACGCTGCCCCTCGAGGATGTCGATGCGCTGAAACAGGGGCGCGTAGGCCGTATCGAGCAGGGACAGTTGCGTCCCGTTGAAGTAGGGGCCATCGCCCAATTGCGTTTCCAGGCGCGCCAGCTTGCCGGTGAGTTCGGCATGCTCCTTGTCGAACGCGTCCTCGTTGGCGGCGGTGTACAGCCGGTAATGAGTGAACAGCAGATCGGAGCCGAATTCGATCCAGGCACGGTTGCGGGCGCGCTGCAACGGGTCCGCCGGGTGCATGGAGGGCGGATGGGTCTCGTCCAGGTATTCGTTGATCACCGCCGATTCGAACAGGACGGTGTCCGCGACCCGCAGCACCGGGACCTTGCCGAACGGTGAGATGTCCAGAAACCACTTGGGCGGATCGGCCAGGTCGATGTAGGTGGTGGAAAACGGTACCTGCTTCTCCAGCAGGGTGATGGCCGAACGCTGCACGAAGGGACACAGGGCAAAGCTGATCAGCTCGAGGGATGTTTGGTCGGTCATGCTCGCTCTCCGCAGCGGGGTTGGGCGGTGAATGGGCTGGTGTGGCAGAGGCCGCGAGCGCCTGACGGCGCCGGTATTCAGCCGTCGACGACGTCCAGCGCCCGGATGCTGTCCAGTATGCGGGCCGGCTCCAGGCGCTTGCTGTAGTCCGCGTTGGCGTAGGCCAAGCGGATGACGCCGTCGGTGTCGATGACGTAGGTGGCGGGGACCGGAAGGTCGTAGCTGCCGTCGTCATTGTGCAGCGCCAGGTCGATACCGAAGCTCAGGTAAATGGGGCGCAGCATTTGGGGCAGCGCATAGACCAGGCCGTACTGGCGGGCCACCTTGTTGCCGGTGTCGCTGAGGACGGGGAAAGCCAGCCCATGGGTTTCGGCAGTAGCGCGGCTCTGGGCGGCGCTCTGGGGCGAAACGGCCACCAGGTGCGCGCCCAGGCGACGGATGTCGGTCACGTACGCCTGCAGGCTGTCCAGTTCGAGGCCGCAGAAGGGACACCAATCGCCCCGGTAGAAGGACACCACTACCGGGCCGCCGGCCAGCAGGGCAGACAGGCTGACCGGCTCGCCTTGCTGATCCGGTAAGGTGAAATCGGGCGCGATCATCCCGGCCTGCAGGCATTGCTCGGCGACCCCGGAGGCGGCGATCTCCCGGGTCGCCTGTTGCAGGCTGGCGGCGACCTCATCCGGTACCTCGGCAAGAAACCTGGCCAGCAGAGTGTCCAGTTCCTTCTGCAGATGGGAAGGGGGTTCTGCGCAGGGGGTACCGGTGGCGTTCACTTGGGGTCTCCCGCAACTGTCGGGGTGGGTTTGCAGTCCATGCTTTAGTTAGTTCACTAACTTACTATAGGCTTCACCAGCGCAACCGTCAAGCCGCGTCGGCCCCTGGCGTCATGGGAACGCCGGCTCTGTAGTACCATTTTGGGTGGTGTGGCACATATCGGCGAACGCAATGACCGCAACCGGACTGGAACGATGCTGAAGGTTTTCCACCAGCTGCCCGAGGGCCTGCTGGAGGCTGATGTCACGGAGCTGGCCGACGTCCTGGGCGGGCCGGCGTTGATACACCTGCCGGGGCGTCGGGAACAGCCCCTGTTCGTGTCCACCCTGCTGCACGGCAACGAGACCGGCGGTTTCTTTGCCCTGCAGGCACTGTTGCGGGACTATCGCGACCGGGAACTGCCGCGGGCGCTGTCGGTGTTTATCGGCAATCCCAAGGCGGCTCGTTACGGCCTGCGTGCGCTCGACGATCAGCCCGACTACAACCGGGTCTGGCCGGGCGGGGAAGGCGGCGGCACTCCCGAGCATGACATGATGGCCCGGGTGGTGGCGGATATGGCCGAGCGCGGCCTGTTCGCGAGCATCGACCTGCACAACAATTCCGGCATCAATCCCCACTATGCCTGCGTCAATCGTACCGAGCAGCCCTTTCTGCATCTTGCCGCTCTGTTCAGCCGCACGGTTGTCTACTTCACCCGCCCGCGGGGCGTGCAGTCCCTGGCATTGGCGCCGCTGTGTCCTGCTGTGACCGTGGAGTGCGGACGCACCGGCGACAGCCTTGGCGTGCGCCACGCCCGCGAATACGTGGAAGCCGCCCTGCATCTGACCCGCATTCCCGACCATCCGGTCGCGCCCCACGACATCGACGTGTTCCATACCGTCGCCACCGTCAAGGTGCCGCACGGCCTGAGCATCGGTTTCGGCGGCGCCGATACGGACCTGCGTTTCATCGACGATCTGGACCATCTCAATTTCCGGGAGCTGCCGGCAGGCACCACGCTCGCCCAGACCGGCAGCGGCCCGGGTCGTCTGGAAGCCTGGGACGACAGCGGTCGGGATGTGGGAGGCCGCTATTTCGCCCTGGACGACGGTCAGATTCGCACCGCCCGACCGGTGATGCCCTCCATGTTCACTCTGGACCCGCGCATCATTCGCGAGGACTGCGTGGGGTATCTGATGGAGCGTTACCCCCTCGATCTGGCCCGCGCCGACTGACCGCCGTTTCCCCGCCTATGCATCTACTGGTGGCCCTGTCCCCCCACGGCTTCGGCCATGCCGCTCAGGCTTCGGTGGTGCTCAACGCCCTGCGCCTCGAGCGACCGGACCTGCGGGTCACTGTGCAGACCAGCCTGCCCAGGGAGTTTCTGGCGGGGCGCATCGGGGGTGCGTTCGACTACGTACCCCGGGCCACCGACTTCGGGCTGGTCATGCATTCGGCACTGCGCATCGACCTGGAGGCCAGTGCCGCGCGCTATCGGGCGCTGCATCGGGACTGGGAGCGCCGGGTGGTCGCCGAGGCGGCGGCCATGGAAGCGCTCGCTGCGGACCTGCTGCTGGCGGATGTGCCCTACCTGTCCCTGGCCGCGGCCGAGCGTGCCGGCTTGCCCGCCCTGGCGCTGTGCTCCCTGAACTGGGCCGGCGTTTACCGGGAGTTGTTCGGGCACCGTCCCGAGGCGCCCGGGATACTGGATCAGATGGAGGCCGCCTACAACGGTGCCCGACTGTTCCTGTGTCCCCAGCCCTCCATGCCCATGCCCGAGCTGTCCAATGTGCACGCTATCGGGCCGCTGGCCCGCCTCGGCCGCGATCGCCGGCAAGCCCTGCGCGCCCGGCTCGGTCTGCGTGACGGGCAGCGGCTGGTGTTGCTGGCCCCCGGCGGAGTCCCTACCCGGTTGCCCATGGAGCGCTGGCCTGCGATGGAGGATGTGCACTGGCTGGTACCGGCGGCGTGGCAGACCCGGCGGCCCGACGCCACCGAACTGGAGTCTCTGCAGATGGACTTCGTCGATGTGCTGCGCTCGGTGGATGCGCTGGTGGGCAAATGCGGCTACGGCACGGTGGCCGAGTGCGTGTGCAACGGCACCCCCATGGTCTACGTGGCTCGCCCGGACTGGCCCGAGGACCCGTACCTGGCGGATTGGCTGACGCGCCACGGGCGGTGCGCGTCCGTGAGCCGCGACGAGCTGGAGGAGGGTCGCCTGGCGCAGGCCCTGGCCCGGTGCTGGGCGCAGCCGGTCCCCGACCGGGTCCTGCCCACCGGTGCTCAAGAGGCGGCCCGGCTGATTCTCGCCCAGGCGGACTGATCAGGTCGTAGCTCAGCGGCGGCGCAGGCGGTAATACAGCCCGCCCAGCCATTCGTAGGCCAGGTCCGCAATCAGGTGCTGGGCGGTGGCGGTCGGCAGCCAGGCCGCGGTGCCGCGCTGGTACAGATGGCCTGCGGTGAATCCCATGGGGGCGGACACTACGTCCAGGCCGGCTTGGCGGAAGGCCCGTGCGGCCCGCTCCATGTGCATGGCGTGGGTTACCAGCAGCACCCGTT
>Ga0307441_1000070_pt1 | contig 45524 bp, 30 predicted proteins | sample SalMarWE160420MG_FD_202149 | JGI IMG/M metagenome (GOLD analysis project Ga0307441, IMG submission 202149) | Salt marsh sediment microbial communities from the Plum Island Ecosystem LTER, Massachusetts, United States - WE1604-20 | ecosystem: Environmental > Aquatic > Marine > Intertidal zone >... | reverse complement strand
GCCATTAAGTCAATCGGAGATAAGACTTAACAAATTGCTTTCAACAATAAGGAACAAAGTTGAACGACCTTTTGCGTATATGAAGCGAATCCTTAATTACCAACGATGTAGTTATTATGACTTAAAGAGAAACAGATTTGAATTTATCATGGCAGCTTTAGTTTACAACATAAGAAAGTTAATAACTGCAACGAGTTGAAATTCAAAATCAACAGTTAAGGCAGATTGCTTTGGTTTTTAAAATGTCAAAGAACAAAAAAATATCAAAGAATTAAAGAAAAAGCACAGATAAATTTTCAAAAAAATCAATTAAGAGAGTTACCTATTAAATAACCTAATTTTTCAGAAGTTTCTGAATATTTAGCAAGTAATTGTAATAAATACATATAATTATTATATTTTTACAGATAAATTCATTTTATTTTAAAATATTACTCACTTATCTTATAAATTATATTGAGTATTACTTAGAGATGAAAATTAGAACATTATTTAATAACCATATCGGGGGTCAAACTGGCACAGGAAAATAAATTAATCCGTTCCCTTGTTGAAAGCACTAAACAGGGAAGCAATTCTTCCTTTAAGCAGCTCTACCAAATGAATGTCGGTCGCGTATTTGCTTTAAATCTTAGGTTATTGGCTGATTTTAAGCTAAGTGAAGAAGTGACTAAAGAAGTATTTATTACAACTTGGGAACGAATTTCACAAATGCGCGATGATATTACTTTTGCCGCATGGTTGAAAAGTTTAACAGTTTCTACAGCTTTAAATAAGTTAAGAGAAAAAGACTCGCGGAAAAATTCGGATCATTCCGGTAATAAATTGGATAAAATACCAAGGAAATTCGAATCGGTAGTAAGTTTATTTGATCTTGATATAATGTCTCTTTCCGAAAGAGAAAGAATTATTTTTACTTTACACGAGATAGAAGAATATAGTGATGAAGAAACCGCTGATTTGCTTTTAACAAAACCTAAAATTGTGAATGAAAGCTTGATTTTGGCTCGTCAACTTTTGGAAGCCTCAAAAAATAATGTCCTAAGTAATAAAACTATTCAGGAAAAAATGGATGAGTTGAATCCGGAAATAAATCCTCAAACCGATTTGTGGCCAAGCATCTTCAATGCAGTTAACAAAATGAAAATGAAAACTCAGGATGAAATACAAGAATCGGAATCATTTCATGAAGAAGAAGAAAAACCGGAAGTTGTAATTAATAAGAAAAGCAAGCATTATTTTGGTGAATTTGAGGATAAGGATTCAGGCGGGACTAAGAAGAAAAAATTTTCGGATTATTTTAAGAGATTTAAAAAATAATCTTTGTGTAAATTATGTTCAAAAAAGCTCACTAACAAGTGAGCTTTTTTATTTTTAAATGAAATTATTTTTTTGGCCGGTATAAATGTGTACTTTGCCCGAAAAACACCTCGGCGGCTTCCATAACAGTTTCGGAAAGTGTAGGATGCGGATGAATAGTAAGTTTTAGATCTGTAGCATTCGCACCCATTTCGATAGCTAATACGCCTTCGGCAATTAGCTCACCTGCACCCGGTCCGCAAATACCTACGCCGAGTATTCTTTGTGAATCCGGGTCAATAATCAATTTTGTTACTCCGTCACTTCTATCCAAAGTAGTAGCTCTACCCGAAGCCGCCCAAGGGAATTTTGCAATTTCAAATTTTATATTTTGTTCTCTTGCTTTGGTTTCCGTTAATCCTGCCCATGCAATTTCGGGATCTGTGAAAACAACGGCAGGAATAGCTTGGGGCTCAAATGCAACTTTATGTCCGAGTATAGCTTCAACTGCAACTCTTCCTTCATGAGAAGCTTTATGCGCAAGCATTGGCTCTCCTGCTATATCTCCAATTGCATAAATATTAGGATCATCGGTTTTCAATTGTTCGTTAACCGTAATCCAGCCTCTTTCATTAACTTTTACTTTTGTATTTTCAAGACCTAAGCCTTTGGTTTCAGGTTTTCTACCGATAGACATTAAAACATAATCATATGTTTGTTCGCTGACTTTTCCTTCACCATCCTGTATGTTTACACTTATTCCGTTTTTTACTTCTTTAATTGAAAGGACTTTTGAGTTTACCATTACATTTTCAAATTTCTTCCCGACTCTTTTAGCAAGAAAGGCTACTAAATCTCTATCTGCCCCGGGAAGAATTCCCGGCATCATTTCGACTACTGAAACTTTGGTCCCTAATGCACTATACACCGAACCTAATTCCAAGCCTATGTAGCCTCCTCCTATTACAAGCATACTTTTGGGTATTTCAGGCAGGTCAAGTGCTGTAGTCGAATTTAATATCCTTTTGCTTTCAATATTTAAGAAAGGTATTGTTGCAATGACCGATCCGGTTGCAATAATAGCTTTTTCTATTTGTAATTCTTCAGTTTTCCCTTCTTCATGTTCAACTTTCAGTACCGAAGAACTGACAAAGCTTGCAGTTCCTCTTATATAATTAATTTTCCTTTGTTTAGATAAAATTCCAAGTCCGCCGGTCAGTTTATTTACAACACCGGTTTTCCAATCTCTTAATTTATTTAAATCTATTTTGGGTTTCGAAAATTCGATTCCCCAGTTTTTAGCTTCTTCGGTTTCATTAATTAATTTTGCAACATGGAGGAGTGCTTTCGAAGGAATACAGCCGCGGTATAAACATACTCCGCCGGGATTCTTTTCCTTATCGATTAAAGTTACTTCCATTCCGAGATCGGCAGCATAAAAAGCAGCGGCATAACCGCCCGGCCCTCCGCCGATAACAATTAGTTTTGAGTTTTGCATTATATTCCTATATTTTTTAATAATCTTAATCTTATTCTTGCTCTTAATCTTGCTCAAAACTTTTAGAATATTTTTAAGTGATTAAGAATAAGATAAAGAGCAAGAGTAAGATTTTAATTCTAATTAATTATCACCCGAATAATCGTTGCTCAGTTCATATACCCTATCAGAATTACTTTTTATTAATCCAATAATCATAGATACTATTTCATACAACATTTCTTTCCCCTTAACTATATCTATGCTCTCAACTTTTTTATGTCTTACCAGAATATCAAGACATGCCGAACATTCTAAAGCCGAACCTTTGGATATATCAAAATAACGACATCTATCTTTAGGCGAATATTTTCCATTTCCTTCAGCAATATTCAAAGTGATTGAAGTTGATGCTCTATCAAGATGATCGCATGCATTTATACTTTTATCAATTTTAGAAAGAAAATTACCAACCCATTCAACGAAATCCAGAGAAAGTTGATATACTTTCAATTTTTCATGGTCAAAAATTTTTGCCGTTGTTTCCCTCTTTTATTATTGATTAAAATTCGTCAAAAACACTTATTATTTTACTCTTAATCTTATTCTTGCTCCAAATCTTGCTCAAAACTTTAGAATATTTTTAAGAGATTAAGAATAAGACAAAGAGAAAGAGTAAGATTTTAATTTTATCCTTCAATTAAAATTTTCATCGGCTGTTCGAGAGCTTCACATACCCATCTTAAAAATCTTGCCGCATCTGCGCCGTCAATTATGCGGTGATCATAAGACAAGGACAGCGGCAGCATTAAGCGGGGTTCGAATTTATCCTTAACAAAAACCGGCTCGAAATAACCTCTTGAAACTCCTAGTATGGCTACTTCGGGAGAATTGATTATAGGTGTAAAATAAGTTCCGCCTATTCCGCCGAGATTTGTTATTGTAAAACATCCGCCTTGAAGCTCTTCAAGTGAAATTTTTCTAATGCGTGCTTTTTCCGCAACGGTATTCAATTCAACAGAAAGTTCAATAAGATTCTTTTTATCCACATTTTTAATTACAGGAACAATTAATCCATGCTCGGTATCGACTGCAATTCCTATGTTATAGAATTTCTTATATATAATTTCTTTCTTCTCCATATCGATGCTTGAATTAAACTGCGGAAATACTTTTAAAGCGGAAGTTATTACTTTAAGTAAAATTGAGGTAACGGTTAATTTACCTCCGGCTTTTTCCGCCTTCGGATTAAATTCCTTTCTTACTTTTTCCAGTTCTGTTATATCGGCTTTGTCATGCTGTGTTACATGAGGAATTGAAGACCACGCATAACTCAAATGATCGGCAGTTTTAGAACGTATATTACTCATAGGTTTCTTTTCAACTGATCCGAATTTTGAAAAATCGGGTAGAGGCTCCTGCTTAATTCCGAATGAAGGCTGACCGGCTCTTTCTTCATTTAACTTTTTCGAATAAGCTTTGACGTCATCCATCGAAATTCTTCCGGACGGACCCGAACCTTTAACTTTATTTATGTCAACTCCTATTTCCCTGGCGATTCTTCTAACTGACGGCGCTGCCGGAGCCGAGCCTTTTGTAATCGGCGGCTGATTATCCTTTTCTCCCGGAAGAATACTTTCTCTTTCTCCTTTAAGAGGCTCCTTTGTTTCTTCCTGCGATACAGAAGGAACTTCTTCCGACTGTGAGGGAGTTTTTTCTTCTACCGCTGTTTTTTCAATTTCTTCCGTCTCACTTAATTCCACTTTGATAAGCGCTTGCCCTACTTTGGCTTTATCACCTGATTTAATAAGTACGCTTACAACTTTTCCGCTATAAGCCGACGGTACTTCAATTGTAGCTTTATCTGTTTCTATTTCGATAATTCCCTGGTCTTTTTCAATGAAGTCTCCCTCATTTACAAGAATAGTTAAAACATCGGCAGAGTCAATATTTTCGCCAAGTTCAGGCAGTTTCATCTCAACAACTTCACCCGCTGCATTTCCATTTGTTTTGACCGGAACCGTTTTTTCTCCTTGCTCGGATTTTTTCACTTTTGATTCTGTCTTTTTCTCAGCCTTCTTTTCCGCCTGCTTTGCAGCTTGCACTTTACCGTTTTCATCAACTTTTATTAATACCTGTCCTACCTTTACTTTATCTCCCGACTTGACCATGACCTCTTTAATCATTCCGGTGACGGTTGAGGGGACTTCGATTGTAGCTTTATCCGTTTCAATCTCAATTATTCCCTGATCTTTTTCAATTTTATCACCTGGTTTTACAAGTACAGTTAGAACGTCGGCCGATTCTATATTTTCTCCGAGTTCAGGTAATTTAAATTCTGTAGACATTTTTAACCTTATTTAAATTTTTTGTTTTGAAAAAATCAAATTCATCTTCACCTTATTAGCTACGATGCGTTGTTAAATATATATTGGATTCACCTTGTTTGGATCAATACCGTAATCTTTAATTGCCTTTTGAACAACCTGGGGCTTAATCTTATTTTCAACAGCCAGCCTGTGAAGAGTTGCAACTACAATATGTTTTGCATCTACTTCAAAAAAGTCGCGTAAAGAATCTCTGCCTTCGCTTCTTCCGAAACCATCGGTTCCAAGGCTTGTCAGCGGTCTTGGAAACCACTTTGCAATGGAATCCGGTAAAGCTTTTACATAATCGGAAGCCGCAACAAAAACACCTTCTTCATCTTTAAGCATTTGCGTAACGTAAGGAACTTTGGGCTTGGAAGCAGGATTAAGCATATTCCACCTTTCAGAATCCAGTCCGTCTTTTCTTAATTCTTTGTAGCTTGTTACACTCCATACATCGGCGGCAACCTTAAAATCTTCTGCAAGAATTTCCTGTGCTTTCAATACTTCGTTAAGAATAGTTCCGCTTCCGAATAATTGAGCTCTTAGTTTAAGTGCTTTTTTATTGGAAGGTTTAAATTTGTACATTCCTTTAAGAATACCTTCTTTCGCTCCTTTCGGCATTGGCGGCATTGCATAATTTTCATTCATTACGGTTATGTAGTAAAAAACTTTTTCCTGTTCTTCGTACATTCTTCTAATTCCGTCACGAACAATAACCGCAATTTCAAATGCAAATGCCGGATCATATGCAACAAGGTTAGGAACAGGGTAAGCCATTAAATGACTGTTGCCGTCCTGGTGTTGTAATCCTTCACCAGCTAATGTTGTTCTTCCGGCAGTTCCTCCTACAAGAAATCCTTTACAGCTCATATCACCTGCGGCCCAAATCAGATCTGCGGCACGATTAAAACCGAACATAGAATAATAAACGTAAAACGGAATCATGTTTATACCATGTGTTGCGTAAGCCGTACCTGCTGCAATAAATGAAGACATAGCGCCGGCTTCTGTTATCCCCTCTTCCAAAATTTGTCCGTTTGTTGCTTCTTTGTAATAAAGAAGAGTTTCTTTATCAACAGGTTCGTACAATTGTCCTGCATGAGAATAAATCCCAACCTGTCTGAACAAAGCTTCCATTCCGAAAGTTCTTGCCTCATCGGGAATAATAGGCACAATTAATTTCCCGATCTCTTTATCTCTAAGAAGCTTTGCAAGGATTCGTACAAATACCATTGTTGTGGAAGCTTCTTTTCCTTCGGTACCTTTATAAAACTCTTCGATTATATTTTCGGGCGGAGTTTTAAGAGGCCGGACAGTAGTTTTACGTTCGGGGACGTAACCACCAAGCTGGCTTCTTCTTTCTTTAATATATTTTATTTCCGGACTTTCTTCGGAAGGGCGATAGAACGGAGCCTGTGCAACTTCCTCATCGGAAATGGGAATGCCGAATCTTGTTCTAAACTCTGCAAGCTCATCTTCATTTAATTTCTTCTGCTGATGTGTAATGTTTTTCCCTTCGCCTGCTTCACCTAATCCGTAGCCTTTAATCGTCTTTGCAAGAATAACAGTTGGCGAGCCTTTATGAGCTACTGCAGTTTTATAAGCGGCATAAACTTTTTCAGGATCATGCCCGCCGCGTTTCATTTTTCTTAACTGTTCATCTGAAAGATTCTCCAGCATTTTATATAAATCCGGATCTCCGTTGCATAAATGTTCGCGGATATATTCGCCTGACTCAACAGAATATTTTTGATATTGTCCATCGACAATTTCACCAAGTCTTTTAACCATCTTGCCGTCGATATCATTTGCAAAAACAGGGTCCCAATCGCTTCCCCAGACAACTTTAATAACGTTCCAGCCTGCACCGCGGAAAGCAGCTTCAAGTTCCTGAATAATTTTTCCGTTGCCTCTAACCGGTCCGTCTAATCTTTGAAGGTTGCAATTAATAACGAAAATAAGATTATCTAATTTTTCTCTTGCTGCTAATGTAATTGCTCCTAAAGCTTCGGGCTCGTCTGTTTCACCATCGCCGAGAAAAGCCCAAACTTTACTTCCGTTGCTTTTCTTAATACCTCTGTCTTCAAGATAACGGTTAAATCTTGCTTGATAAATCGACATGATTGGTCCAAGTCCCATAGAAACCGTGGGGAATTCCCAAAAGTTAGGCATAAGCCAGGGATGAGGATAAGATGATAGACCGCCCGGTTTAGCTTCCCTGCGGAAATTTTCAAGCTGCTCTTTTGTTAGCCTGCCTTCCAAAAAAGCTCTGGCATAAAAACCCGGCGATGCATGTCCTTGAAAATAAATTTGATCGCCGTCGTAATCTTCTCCTTTGCCTCTGAAGAAATGATTGAAAGCAATTTCATAAAGCGTAGCGGCAGATGCATAAGTAGAAATATGTCCGCCTATTCCGTGTTCAATCTTATTTGCTTTTACAACCATTGCCATGGCGTTCCAGCGGATTAGACTTTTAATGCGTCTTTCAATTTCTCTGTCTCCCGGGAACGGGGGCTGCATTTCTCTTGGAATTGTATTTATATACGGTGTATTTGCAGAGAACGGAATTTGTACCCCGGCTTTGTGAGCTCTTATTTGGAGTTCCTGCAAAAGTTCTTTAACTCTTTCCGGACCGCCGTGTTCAAGTACGTAATCCAGAGAATATAACCATTCTCTTGTTTCTATATCTATAAAATCGGTTGTTTTATCGTTGTTCATTTCGAATTTCCTTATTTGGATTAATTCATTTATTGAAAAATTTTTTGGTTCTTTCAATCCTGTCTTATATTAACCGGAACTGTGTTACAGGCGGAAAATTATGAGAAAAACAGGTTTATTAATAATCATTAAAGATGATTTTTAAATAATATTTTCCATCATTTAATTGTATGCTAAAACCGTAAAACGGTAAGTGCTATCCATTAATTTGAAGTCTCAAAATAATTGTTTTGGCGTAGAAATACAAGAAATTGAGGTTTAACTGCCTTTTGAAGTGATTTAAACAAACGAGTGTATATAGGTAATATGTTATTGAAAATTTTTGCAATTTCGAGGACTTTAAGCGTAGGCCGAAAGCAAAGTAAAAAAGAGACAAAGAAACAAAGGGACAATGTGAAAAGTGAAATGTGAAAAGTGAAACTCGGGCAGAAAAAATGAAAAACGGAGAAGCAAAGTAAGATCTTAAAATAATTCCTGCGTTTAATGGGAAAATTATTTAAGTTACAAAAGTCTTTACCGGAAGACCGCGTAATGATGATGACTTGGGACGATGTATAAGGGTGATACCACGATGAATACAAATCTATAATGGAAATGAATTTTATATTGCAAATCATTATCAATTTATCAAGTAACAAAATATACACTAAAAACTATTTTATTATGGATTAAGGAATTATGAATATAAAGAAAATTTTACCAGGAAAATATAAATGTATAGATTATTTTGTATATATTATCTTTTTTGCTATACTCTGTTATGCCTGGTTTTGTAGACCAAAGAACTCTGATTACCTTCATCTTGGAAATGTCTCAATTATAAAAAGAGTAGATACATTAAGTACTTCTAAATACAATAATACTGAACATAACCTAGTTTTAATTAATTTGCTTCAACAAAAAATACAGGATAAACAAATTGGTATTAAAGCTATTCAAGGATACCAAGTAAATGTTAAAAATTTTTATACACTAATATTAATAGCAATTTTGTCAATTGTATTTAATAAATGGAAAGATAAAGCACCAACAAATATTATATTTTTAGGACTTATTTTTATTCTTATCATGTATGCTGTCAATGTACATTTAGATGATATGCAAAGTAGAATTCGCTATTATCAAAATATGACAAGTGCTGCTGTAGATACTCTGGTTTCATCTTATCCTTATAGTAAATCTTGGTATAAAACAGATTTCACTTCTTTACTTAAGAATATGGAGGAAGCAAAAGATAAAAGAGTTATTAGAAAATTAAAAGAAGGATTGCAACCTGGGCCTTCACAATTTGTTTTCTATTTTTTCCCATGGATTGTACTTTATTTTTTGGGTAGAAAAAGCATATATGAATTTTTAGTAGAAAGAGTGAAAAAAAAGCAAGAGTATTTTGGATTTACATTCAAGAAAATAAAATAACAGAAAGTTAATTAAAAATGACTCAATTATTCATAAAGCATTTTAATTCCTCAAGAACCGGCAATGGTTGTATTTCCAAAAGAGTAAGTTTTTTTTTGCAAAATGAGATTAGTAACTAATTATGATTTTAGAAAAAAGGGAGTTGAGAATTACGTCTTTTTTGTTCTGTGCGGCTTATTGATTGCCGCGTTAGTCAACACTCGAAAATAAAAAGGGAGGCAGAATGAAATTACGTCACCTCTTCATCGTCAATATTTTCTTTGCTGTATTCTTTGGCGGGACTTGTACTTTATTTCCCCGCTGGGTATTCAGCTTGTACGGACTTTCACCCGATGATGCCGCTGTTTGGACTACAAAACTTGTCGGAGGATCGATTCTAGGTTTCACCACTCTCATGTGGTTCGGCCAGAAGTCCACATCTGTCGAAACACGCCGGGCAATTGCTGTCGCACTATTAATCCAGGATATAATAGGATGTATTGCCTCTATAGAATTTCAGCTTACGGGTACAGTCAACATTTTTGGATGGTTCAGTTTGGCTTTGCATGGGCTACTGGCAATTGCCTATGCTTACTTTCTATTTGTAAAGAGCGAAAACTGCTGAAATTTTTTGCAGAAGCTTATTTTAGAACATTTAATTGTTAATAGCAGGATGTATAAATAAGTTATGATTTATTTGCGGGGATAAATTTATCTCTACGAACTAATATCATAATTGATCGTCTAAAGGGAAAAAAGTGAAATAGAAAATTATTTTCTTATCTTTTTTGAAACTTATTTAAGTGAAACTGCATTTATCGAACTGCTAAATAAAGATAATAACCGGGGATAATTTCTAAAGTTTGCTACCGTAAATAAAACGAATCAATAACACCTGACAATTTAAAAATTTAAGGTTTAATAAACTGTAAATATTTTTCTATTTGGATTCAATAACAGGGTTTAAGGTAATGCTCTTGTTTTTGTAATTGAATTTAAAATCCCATTGTTCGAAAGGGATTTTATGACTTGTAAACTGTAAAAACAGTTAAATTATACATAGTTTTTTATGAACGCCGGGATTAATCCCGGCGTTAATGACATAATAACTTAATTTGTAAACGTTTCAACGGTTTAAAATTAGTTACGAATGGCGGGTTTAAAAGTGTATTAAATATTTATTAATTAAAGACCGGTATTAAGCTGGAAATTTATTTTAAAATTCATGTGCTTTACACAATCTTCTTAACCATAAACCTAAATAAAAAGGGAAAGAAATGAGGAAAGATTCAATAATACTTCGAATTGTTATCAGCGCCGTAATAATTATTATTTTAATCATCCCTCTTGTAATGATTCAATCATTAATTACGGATAGACAAAGTTACCGCAATGACGCAGTTGCAGAAATAAATAAAAACTGGGCGGGCAGTCAAATAGTTGCAGGCCCTGTGCTTACGATAATAAATAAAGAATGGACGGAAAACCAGGAAGGAAAGAAGATATTAAGACAGAACAAATATTACATGCTTCCGGAAAATCTTAATATTGAATCCGAAGTTTTTCCCGAAACAAGGTACCGCGGAATTTATGAAGTTACTTTATACAAGACCGATATTAAAATTACCGGAAGCTTTAATTTTACAAATTCACAGAAGTTTAAACTTGATGATATAATTAAGAATGTTACGGAAAATTATTTATCATTTAACATAAGCGACTCAAAGGGGATTGAAGATAATATCGTATTAAAATGGAATGGAGCGGATAGGGAGGTTAATCCGGGTTTAAAGGAAACACAAATATTCCGGAACGGATTTATTTCAAATGTTGATCTGGAAAAGGGAAATAAAAAATACAACTTCAAAGTCACACTTCACTTAAAAGGGAGTGAAAGACTTGAATTTATTCCGCTTGGGAAAATTACCGAAGTACACATGAAATCTAACTGGAATAATCCAAGTTTTACCGGAGAGTTTCTTCCGTCATCGAGAAACGTAACACCTCATGGTTTTACAGCTGTCTGGAAAATAAATCAATTCAACAGAAATTATCCGCAGGAGTGGCATAACTTAACTTACAACCTATTTCAAAGTTCGTTTGGTGTAAACCTGCTTATTCCGGTTAACGAATATCAAAAAACCATGCGGACTTCCAAATACGGGATTATGATAATACTCTTAACTTTCGTCAGCTTCTTTATGATAGAAATATTTAACAAAAAAGCCCTGCATCCAATTCAGTATTTGCTGATTGGTTTGTCATTAGTAATATTTTATTCACTACTTTTAGCGCTGTCTGAGTATATGCTGTTCCAATATTCTTACTTGATTTCAAGTATTCTTGTAATTGCTTTAATCAGCTTTTATACTAAAAGTGTTTATGCCAAAGTAAATCTAGGGCTTCTTATCGGCGGAATACTAATTTTATTTTACGGTTTTATGTATACAATTTTGCAGCTCCAGGATTACTCGCTGCTGCTTGGGAACATAGCATTATTTATAATTATGGCTGTAATAATGTTTGCAACGAGAAAAATAAACTGGTATGAAGTTTTCGGGAATGAAAATAATTCGGAACAAAAATAGAAATCAAAATTAATATCCGGTAAAACAGTATATATATGTTTAGACAATTTGTTCATAAGTAGATTTATTAACTTTCATAAACTAAATTTGCTGCTCCACATAAATCTTAATTTTCAAATTAAGAGACTTTGTAACAAATTATTCCGGACTAAAAACATTGAATATAATATATAAAATAAATGAACCTGTAAATGCAGATCAGTATATAGAGCTGCTGGTTAAATCAACGCTTGGCAAACGAAGACCTATTGACGACAGAGAGTGTATCAAAGGAATGTTGAATAACAGCAATCTAACAGTGTCTGCCTGGGATGGTGATACTCTTGTTGGCTTTGCCCGCTCAATGACAGACTTTCATTATGCGTGTTATCTTTCGGATTTGGCGGTTAATAAGGATTATCAAAAATTGGGGATTGGTAAAAAGCTTCAAATAATTACTCAGGATAACTTAGGACCAAAGTGTAAACTAATTTTGGTAGCTGCGCCTGAAGCTAATTCATATTATGAGCATATAGGTTTTACAAATAATCCGAGATCCTGGATACTTGGGCGAGATCAGCAGATAAAAGATTAAATTATAAATTCATAAATAATAAAATGTCATCAGATTAAAATTTTATTCTATTATTCTATTTTAGTAAAACCAATTTTTTTACCTGATAAAAAGAACCTGCCTTGATAGTGTAGATGTATATACCGCTTGCTAGATTTCTTGCATTGAAAACTACTTTATGATTTCCTGCAGGCTGAACTTCATTGACAAGTGTTTTAATTTCTCTTCCGAGTTCATTGTAAACCTTTAATGATACAAACTCTTCTTTTGGAATTTTATATCCAATTGTTGTTGAAGGATTAAAAGGATTGGGATAGTTTTGTTCAAGTGTATAATTTAAGTTCTTTTCATTATTAATCTTAGCAGCACTATCATTAACCGAAGTTAAAGTATTCTCAGAAAAACTTCGGCTGATAATATTGGACCACATAGACCATTGGCTTTGGTTATCTCTTACCCTTACTCTAAATTGAAAATTAAGTTTATTTGCTGAATTATATTTTAAAATGTTGCCTGTCCAAAATCTATCTGTACCTTGGTAAATTGTACTCCAGGAAGTTGAATCTAAGGACATCTGCAATTCCGACCAATTAATGTCCGGTTCAATAGGTAATCCATCCCATAAATCAGCACCCCAGGCTAAAGATACATTGCCGTATGCATTTGGATTAGTTGAATCCATAGTCCAGAATCCAAGAAAAGGTTTCGAGGGTTTTCCTGCCCAGGCATCAGTAGATGTAAACCTTACGGTAATAATCGTTCCGCTTTGATTCATTACTTCCATTAAAAAATTAGTCGGGTTGCCGCTCCATGTATAAGCCGGGGGATTACTCCAAGGAGAAAAGACATCATTTGATTTTGTATTAAAAGAATCATTAAAGTCATATCCGTGAAGGAAATCTCCATTTGATGTCTGGTTATCATTGTTAATGAAAGAATAAATAAAATCTTTTGTTGTGTCATTTAAGAATATTTTGTCTCTATTACCCAAGCCATTTCGATTTACTGAAACCTTTTTAAAACTGGGTAAATAATTTCCCCAAACATTTGAGTAATTTGGAGAACCCCAGTTCCAAAATCCATCTGCTGTTACTATTCTTACATTATCGCCTTGATAAGTATCGTTTGCAAAATGCAAAATAAATATGCCTTTATCATTTGGATTAGTAGTTGCATCATCATATATACTTACTTTTTGATGATTCTCGAAATAGAACGATTCTCCCGGGTAACCGTTGCTCGGATAATATTTGTATGCTGAAGGTGTTGTAACATAATCACCCATTGGTGCACTTAATATTGTTCCGTCAATCAAAATAGGATTCAGCCAGCCAAGCCTTTCTCTTTCAAAGGAATTTGCACATATTCCTTCGGTCGGAGGTGTAAGCATACCCCAAAATGTATGATTAAATTCGGTATATGGATGATAAGCACTAATTAACCAATGTGCTATCTCATGAACAACATTTTTAAAATTTCTTTTGGGCGGTCTTTCTCCCCAGTATTGGACCGTAACGCCGGAACCGTTGCTGCCGGCACCAGGCGTACCTCCAAATCCCATTCGAATTATCTCTTGATTATTTTCAACAGAAAATTCCGCACCACCACCCAGCGAGGCTTCTCCGCTCCATTGATTGCCAAAAACCAGCCCGCGCCAGATAAGAACTATCATGTCAACAATACCGTCAGGCTTATTCTCCTGCCAATAGTCGGTTTCATAAGTCCAGTTATCAAATTCTTTATAATTTATAGAGTCATCAGCGGCTAATAAGATATCTTTGTTGGCCTGTACTCTATTTGGGAGAGTATCGCTACCTTGAATGTAATGACTCATCGGATAGGGGGTTTCTACTCCAATAGATTTACCAATAACTTTAAAATTTCCGAATGACATCTGATTATAATAATTAGTTAAATTTAAATAATGTGTCGATCCGACATCCATGCTCGAGTCAATAAAGTTTTTCATTTCTTTAGGATAAGAGTCAGCAGGCCAATATTGATGAGGGCTGTTATCATCTTTAAATTTAGCAAACACAACTAATAACTTTAGCGTACCCAAAGAAGTAATATATTTTCCTCCGCGCTGTGATAAATCTTGAGAGGTTTCTTTATAAGAAGTACTGCAGTTTACAATTTTCTGCTGCGGAAGGGTCATAAAGTTTATAAAGAAAATAAAAATTATTAAAAAAATTATTTTCATCTTATGCCTCGCAATCAAAAAAATTACGAGTCTAATAAATGAAATAATTATGGGGGCAACCTATCAACAATGTGACGAAATTATGCAGAATTATGCCATTTACTAGCATATATGTTGCATACATTTATATTTATGTTACATATAGGAAAATGTGTTAATTAGAGGGTTTTTTAAATGGAAGAATTGAAAATTTGGATAAGATAAAATAATTTATTTCAAAAACTTGATTTCGCTCGGCGGATAACCAAATTCTTCTTTAAAACATTTTGTAAAATATGCAGGACTAGAGAAGCCAACCGAATATGCTATTTCCGATATATTACCGTTTTCCTCCTCTATCAGTTTTTTTGCTCTGGCCAGCCTTACAGTTCTTAAATATTGACTCGCCGACTTTCCGGCTATTGCTTTTAATTTTCTGTGAAGCTGTGTTCGGCTCATTCCTATTTCATAACTAAAATCTTCTATGCTAAAGCTTTCATCTGAAATGTGATTTTCTATAATACCCAATACTTTGGTTAGAAATTGTTCGTCTATCTTGCGGAGTTTTTTATCTCCATGCAAATGAACCGGTTCTCCTTTACCGTATTTTACTTGAAGATTTTTTCTAATCTTAATCAAATTTTCAATTCTTACAATTAGTTCCTGTGTATCAAACGGTTTGATTAGATAATCGTCGGCACCGGTTTTTAGTCCTTCCAATTTATTATCTTGTCCGGTTTTTGCAGTTAAAATAATAATAGGGATGTGGCTGGTCCTTTCGTCATTCTTTAATTTCTTAGTTAATTCATTTCCATCCATCTTCGGCATCATTATATCGCTTATGATTAAATCAGGAATTATTTTTTCAGCTTTTCTTAATCCTTGCTCTCCGTTAATTGCTTCTTCAACTAAATAAGAATTTGATAAAGAGTTTTTAATATACTTCCTCATATCATAATTATCTTCTACCACTAAAATAATGTCTTTTGAAGCTCCGTTATTTTTTTCAGCAATTTCATTTTCTATGTCATCTGAAATTTTAATACTTTCTTCATCCATGACAAGTTTTACTATTTCATGTTCTCCAATTTCTTCGGTAAATATTTCATCCTGCTTCAGATGATCGAAACCCAATGGTAGATTTACAGTAAACTCAGCCCATTTCCCAAGTTCGCTGTTTACAATAATTCTGCCGCGATGTAATTCAACTAATTCCTTTGTAAGCGCCAAGCCGATACCGGTTCCTTCATGTTCTCTTGTAAGAGAACTGTCTACCTGATAAAATCTATCAAATAATTTTGTAATTTCAGATTGCGGAATTCCAATGCCGGTATCGCGGATTTTTATTTCCACAAAGTTTTTAGCTGAATTCCCTTTATTATTCCAAACTTGATTTGAAAGATCTTGTTTTGAAAGAGAGATTTCCTTAATTGTTATTGTAATTTTTCCTTCTTCAGGTGTGAATTTAAATGCGTTTGATAAAATATTTGTAAATATCTTGGTCATCTTTTCCTTATCAAAGTATAATTCTATGTATTCCTGCTCAGTTATTAATTGGAGCGTTATGTCTTTTGATTCGGATAGAGATTCAAACGATAAGGCTATCCATTTTATGAATGATACTATATTCTGTTTGGAAGCTTTAAGTTTAAGTTTTTCGGACTCTAATTTTGAAAGGTCTAATAATTGATTAACAAGATGAAGAAGTCTTAAGGAATTCGTTTTAATTATTCCGGCTTCCTTTTTGATGTCTTTGGTAGAACTAGTAATTATTTTTTCCGCCGGCCCAAGAATTAAAGTAAGAGGTGTTCTGAATTCATGTGAAATGTTTGCAAAAAATTGTGATTTAATTTTTTCCGTCTCTTCCTTTTCCTTCAATACAGCTTCATTAATTTTAATCTGGTTTTTATATGAAATTCTATTCATTTCATATCTCCTGATTAAATATAAAGCAAAAAGCGTGAAAGCTGCATAAGTTAAATAAGCCCACCATGTTTCCCACCATGGGGGTTTAATAATAATTTTTAGTTCGGCACCTTTTACATTCCATAAGTCATGATTGTTTGAAGCCTTGACACGAAACATATACTCGCCAGGCGGTAAATTAGAGTAATAAGCAGAGCGCTGGTTTCCGACTGACCGCCAATCTTTTTCGTAATTTTCAAGAATATAAGCGTATTGATTTTTAGAAGGATTTAAATAATGAAGGGCGATAAAATCAATAGAAATATTGTTGTCATTATGATTTAAAGTTATTTCATCAGTATCATAAATAGGTTTTTTTAATATGGAATTTTTCCCTGGCAGAATAGATTTATTAGAAATCTTTAAATCAGTTAAAAACACTTTAGGTGGAATAGAATTTCTAACAATATCATTTGGATTAAATACCGTTATTCCGTTTGAGCCGCCGAATATAAAAAGACCGTTTGAAGTTTTTAGATATGAACCATCGGCAAATAACTGACTTTGGATTCCATCTTCAGTAGTATAATTGGTAAATTGTTTAGTCGATTTATCAAAACGAACGAGGCCTTCAAATGTACTTAACCATAATGTATTATTTTTTTCATCTCCAAGAATGCCTTGAATGTTCATGGAAGGCAGACCGTCATTAGTTGAATAGTTCTTTATTTCTCCGGTTAAAGGATTATACCTGCTTAATCCGCCTTCCCATTCTCCGATCCAGACAATTCCATTTTTGTCCTCATACAGACTATTTATATCCTGACATGGAAAAACACTTCCACTTTTAATATCAAATCCGCGCCTTTCAAATTTATCTTTATCATAATTATAAAGGAACAAACCGTTATCGGTACAAAACCACAAGCCGTAATGTTTACTTTCTATTACCCTAGTTACTTGATTGCTAACGGATCTTAAGCTGTCATAAGACACTAAGTAATAATGTGTAAATTTTTCGCCGCCTTTATTTCGTTTATAAATACCTATGTTAGTACACAGCCATAAGTTACCTTTTGTGTCGTTATAAAAATCATATATAAACGAATTTTTAGATAATCCGTTAAAAATAATTTTTTTAATTGAATTATTATTAGAATTAAATAAGAACAAACCTAAGTCTGTTCCTAAGTAGAATTGGTTTTTAGACAATTGGTAAATTCCATATAAAGCATGGCAGGCTGGTAAAGAATTTTTAATGAACCATCTTTTTATTTTTCTGGTTTTCGGATCAAATTCATTTAGTCCAAAATTATTTAAATTATCGTCGGAAGTAGTAATCCAAATTTTACCATTTTTCCCTTCAATAATTCTGTTTGCCCATCCGCTGGTTAATGAACTATTTTCATCTTTATTATAACTAAATGATTCGAACAGAGTTCGTTCATCATATTTTAATAATCCTTTAGATTCTGTTCCAATCCAAAGAGAACCAAATGAATCAAAATTTAAACCATAAATGTCGGCTCTTTCAATATACCTGCCAGATTCATTCTGAAAAATATCAAATTTCTTTTTTGCTCGATCGAAAAATATTAATCCTTGATCACTGCCAAGCCAGATATTATTGAATTTATCTATAGCAATTGCTCTTGTAACTAATTTATTATCAAAGCCTTTAAATAGCCCATTTAAAGAATATACCTTAGTCTTTTCTGTTTTTGTATCAAATGAAAAAAACTTCGAATTATACCCGCTAATCCAAATAATACCATTCTTATCAATTTTGAAATCATGAATTATACCGTTATTATTTATCAGCTCTTCATTGAACGCATTAATCTTTGTGAAATTATTCTTCCTATCAATTTTGAATAAACCGCTTTTACTTAGAATCCAAATATTTTTTTGGAAATCGGATCTTAAACGGTACACTCTCCTTATCACAATACCTTTGGGCGGCTGGAATTTTTTAATAATACCGTCCTTTTCATCGTAATATAAAAGACAATTTGAAATTTCCGGCGAGGAATTCTTGAAAGCAGGTGCTGTATTTTCACAAACACCAAAATAAATTACACCATTTTCACTTTCAGAAATACTATTGATGTCTACTAATTGGGTAAATTCCCTTAAGGCACCATTTTCAAATTGCTTAAACGATTTATTATATGGATTATAAACATCAATACATGCTGTACCGCCGATCCAAATATTTCTTTTACTATCTTCAAATAATGAACCTATAATTGTGGTCTTAATAGAAGTAGAATCGTGCAGATTCATTAAGTATCTTTTAAATTCGTAACCGTTATATCTTGTAAGACCGCTTAAAGAGGGTATCCAAATATAACCCAAATGATCCTGCAATACTTGACCAATTTCAGCTCCGGGCAGACCATCCTTTTCGTTGAATTGAACAAGGTTATTCGGATTCAACTGAGCAAATAAAAATTCACTTAATGAAAAAATTATTAAAAAAATTAAACTATAAAGTCTTAATACTTTATTATTCATTTTATTATTTTGAATTGCCTTTTATTGTATCGGCAAATAACTACTTAAGTTACTTTTTAACATTTATCCGAACTTTTAAATACGTGTCACTTATCAGTATTACAAGAACACCGAAATTGCTTATAGGTATAAATTATGTACCTTCCCATTCACAAAAATAATTTTTTTTTGACTATAAAAAACATTTTTTTTATTGTCACTCAGCAGTAGTCGGATCAATCATTCCACCGATAATTGCAATATGATTTGCAGGAATTCCAACCCTGCTGGCGTGATCTCGTATAGTTTCCTCGTCGGGTGCAATATAAATACAATAAATTTTATTACCGGTAACATAACTGTGAATCCATTGGATTTTCGGGCCGATCTCACTTATAACATTGCATGACCTTGCAGAAACAGCTTTAAGTTCATCCTGTGTCATGTCCCCGGCGCCAGGAATTACGCGTTCAATAATATATTTCGGCATTTGTCTTCTCCCATTATGAAAAAATTTTTTATTTAAAAAGCCCTCTTTTATGAGGGCCTAAAAATTAGTAATAAATTTTTCGTACTAATTATGGATAAGTAATATCACTTTCAGCAACATGCACCCGCGGATTAAATTCATTGAACATACCATTAGGATTATTGTACCATACCCATGCATGGCAGAGCCATAAGTGAAAATCAGGATTATTTTCCCATACGTCGGCATCTCCCGCAAATCCCTCAGGTCTAGGATCGGTATTGGGAATAGCATATTCCACTGCAACCAATCTCATGTTTCCATTTACCGGGTTTTTTGAATAAACGAGCAATGCCGGTTTCGCGGGATCAAATGTATCCTTAACATATGCAGTATCCATATAATGATATCCCATATTCTGTACTACAACATCTATGTCTGCATAACCATCTGCGATTGCCTTACTTATATCATGGTACTTTGCTGTGGCAGATCTTGCAAGAGCTAATTCTTTTTGCAGTTCCGGTGCATAAGTACTGGAATAGGATTTTGATAATCCTTGCGGATTACTGGATGTAATATCAGCAGGTTGTGTTTGAACTGCAGTAGGTTCATCCATTGAAGAATTCTGACAGCCAATCATTAAAATAAATGTTAATGAAAACAGGCATGCTAGAATAAAAGTCAACTTTTTCATAATAACTCCTTTTTAAATTATTTATAAAAATATGGATCTAGGACAGTCACTTCGGTTATTTTATCAATCGGCAGTTTGTTCTTATTTGCTACTTTTCTCACTGCTTCAGGAGTGGGTGCATCGTAAATACAGAAAGTTTTCTTTTTGTCGTCGCTCACGTAAGAGTGAATCCAAGTAACATTTTCATCGGTGTTATTGTATATAACATTTAAGCAGTATTTTGCACCATCTTCAGTTACTGGAATTAACAATCCATCTGGAAAAGTTCTTTCGATAAGATATCTAGGCATGTTACCTCCAGTTTTTTAAATTATGAATTATTTGTGGAGGTTAATTTAGTTTTAATGATTTTGAATCGAATCGGGAGGTTTCCCTATATTATACAAAAGTATTCCCTATTTTTTAGTCAATTCGTTGTTTTGAAGAAATGCAGCGGCTTCAAAGCGTGAGTGAATGTTTAGTTTGGATAATATTGCAGAAATATGATGATCAACGGTTTTAGGTGAAATAAAAAGTTTACTTCCTATTTCATTATTGCTTAGTCTTTCACCTAAAAGTTTTAAGACTTCCAACTGTCTGGTAGTTAAACCGGCAGGATTTTTTATTGTTGTTTTTCTTGGCCCTTTGGGAATGCTTTTAATACCTATATCTCGCATCGATTTTCTTATTTTTTGAGAAGTTGCAGAAGCTCCCAAATGCTCAAATATTTCAATTGCCGCTTTCATACTGTTTTCATTTCCTTCACTTAAAGCCAAGGCTTGTTCAAACGGACACTTCAATTCTTTCCATAATTCTGCAGAAGCTTTCCATTCTCCTTTAATCTGTAAAAGATATGGTTTTGCTATCCTTTCAGGAATTTCAAAAAGATGATTTGCTTTCCAAAGCCAGTATGCAAGTTCTCCAATAGCCCAATGATTATATCTCCCCTTTATTTTATTGTAAACCGGTTCAACTTCCTCAATTATCTTCTCCGGTTTATTATCCATCCATAATGCTTCGGCTTTTAGGGACTTGATGGGTACTATCATGTCAACAACTTCCTCAATATTTTCTCCGAGAGAATTTAACTCATTTAAAACACTCATCGCACCGGGATCACCGCGTCTTAACCGGATAACTCCGATTACATATAATGGAACAATTTGATTTATTAGAGGGATATTATTCCTTTTTAAAACTGAACTTGCAGATTCTACTGCTTCGTCCCAATTACCTATATATAATTTGGTTTTTGTATAGTACCCGGCTATACATAAACCTAAAGTATCAATATCTTTTTCATAACAATATTCTAATCCCGAACTAAAATATTTGTCTGCCTTGAGTAAGTCTCTTCTCCACACATAACTGATTCCAAAATTATCGTAAGCGCGAGCAGCATGTTCGTGAAATTTATTCTTAAGAGATAAATCAAGGCTTTCTTTCAAAATAGGTCCTCCGGCATCATCTCCGGCAAGTAAACTGCTGGTACCGATATTGTTAAGAGAATGTATCATAACCTCAGAATTATTTATTCTTTTTGCTAAGTCGTAAGCCTTTCCTCCCCACTCTACGGCTAGTTTCCATTCATCCCTGCAATGGTAAAGCTGCGACAAATTACTGTATGCCATTGCAAGCTGCTTACCTGGCGGTATTTTTTCAAGTATTTCTATAGCTTTGAAAAGAGACTCTTCTGCCTTTAAATCATGACCGGCATACCAAAGTGACCTTGATAATATTCGATAATTTTCCCCTTCGCGATATGGATCGGAATATTCTTTAAATATTTCAATTATTGCATTACATGCTTTAATGCTTTCTTCAATTTGTCCGGTTAAATAACACTCGTATGATCTTCCTTCATAAAACTCCAACTGCATCATCAGAGGAAGATTGTCAATAAACTTTAAAGCATTTTGATAGTGATCCGCGGCTAAGCTGTGAGCACTTAAAGCAGATGCCTGCTTAGCTGCTAGTTGTGAATAATTAATTAAGACTTCTTTGTCCGGTACTCTTAATGCATGATGAATTATCCTTGCCAGATAATTATCAATCTTTTCCTGTTTCAGAAGAATTTGAAGAATATCTTTATTTAATACTTGCCTTTGGGTTTCACTTAAAGATTCCTCCACCGCCATTCTGCTTAATTCATGTTTGAAAGAAATTGATTTTACATCCGATTTTAAAATACCTGAGTTTAAACATTCATTAAGAATCTCATTATTCAAAGGAAAAATTTCATTTATCAGCCATTTTTCAGCACGCGTCGGGATAATAGAGACCAATGCAACTAAATTACGGGCCTTATCGGAAAGGCGGGATATTCTTGCCAAGATCGAATCTTTTATTGTTGATGGTATCGATTCATCTTTATTAGTTAGTAATTCATAAATCAAAAAAGGATTACCGCCGGTTATTTCATATAAATTCTTTACCCCGTTAGAATCGGCAAGATGATCAACTGTTTCTTTTGTTAGGTGAGGTAGTTTTATCCTAACAAGATTTTTAGAAGGAATATCACCCATAACCAACCTTAAAGGGTGATTAGGACTTATTTCATCGTTTCTAAAGGTTATTATAAAAAGAGAGCAGATTCTACCAACTCTTCTGCCAAAAAATTTAATAAGGTCTAATGTAGATTCATCAGCCCAATGAGCATCTTCTATAATTACCACATTCGGGAGTTTACTATTCTGAAGTTCTTCAAGGAACTTTGCAAATATTAGTTCCCTGGGGGATCGGTTATCCAATAATCTAAATAAACCATTCTTCATCTGAGTCGAAATATCATAAAGCGGTCCCAAAGGGCGTGGTGTAAACAATGCATCGCATGCACCCCACAAAATATTCGCTTTATTTTTAATTTTCTCTAAAAAAGTTTCAACTAAAGTTGTTTTACCTATTCCTGCTTCGCCTGAAATTAAAACTATGGATCCTCCTCCGTCTGACAAGTTGTAAAAGGATTTTTCTAATTCTACTAAATATTTTTCACGTTCTAATAATTGCATTAGCCCAGCCTATAATTTGATGGACTTATTTGAATTAACAAATGATGCAGCTTCAAATCTGGAATGAATATTTAGTTTTGATAATATTGCTGAAATGTGGTGATCAACAGTTTTAGGTGAAATAAAAAGTTTGTTTCCTATTTCATTATTGCTTAACCCTTTGCCTAAAAGTTTTAAAACTTCTACCTGCCTTGTTGTTAAACCGGCTAGGTTTTTCCTGGTAGCTTTTATAGGTCCTTTAGGTATGCTTTTAACTCCCTGCTTCCTCATTTTCTGCTTAATCAATTGAGATGCTGCAGATGCGCCGAAACTTTCGAAAATTTCTATTGCATGCTTCATTGCCGCTTCATCACCTTCGCTAAGCGCCATAGCTTGTTCGTAAGGACAATTAAGTTTTTCCCACAATTTCGCTGCGGATTTCCATTCACCTTTTATTTGCAGAAGATACGGCTCTGCAATATTTTGTGGAATTTCAGAAAGACGATTCCCTTTCCACAACCAGTAAGCAAATACGCCGATATTCCAGATATTATTCGATTCTTTTTGTTTTAAATAAACTGATTCAATTTCACCAATAATATCATTTAGTTTATTCTGAAGCCAGAATATTTCAGCCTTTGCAGCGGTAACAATAACAATTTTTTCCATTTCCCCGATTTCAAAAGCCAGCGAATATGATTTATCAAGAAGCTCTATAAATCCGGGATCGTTTCGCCTTGCTCTAATCAATCCCAATACACATAACGGAATAACACTATTTGCTGAAGCAAGATCGTCTCTTTTTAAAATTACATTCGACAACTCAATTGCTTCTTCCCATTTGCCTAAACACAATTTGGCGTACGCATAATGTCCTACAAGACAAAGACCGTAAGTGAACAAATCTTGTCCATTGCAATATTCCAATCCTGTTGCAAAATACTTGTCGGCTTCGGAAAGATTTCGTTGCCCCAAGTAACAAGAGCCCAAATTTGTATAAGCTCTTGCCGCATGTTCGAAAAAATCATTTTGAAGAGAAAGTTGAAGGCTTCTTTTTAAATAATCTTCTCCGGTTTTATCATCTGCGGCCATTTTTGCACAGCCAATATTATTTAGTGCGTGTACTTCAGTATCTAAATCATTTAAACTCCTCGCAAGGTTAATGGCTTTTTCGCCCCACTTAACTGCTAAATCCTTATTTCCCCTAATCATATAAATCCCGGATTTATTACTATAAGCCATTGCCAGTTTCTTTTCGGGCGGAAGAGCTTCAAATATTTGAATTGCTTTATCAAGATATTCCTCGCCTTTTATATCCTGGCAGTTATACCAAAACATTCTAGACATCTTTCTATAGTTTTCACCTTCGCGTTCAGGATCCGGATGTTTTTTAAGAATTTCTATAATAATCTCGCCTGCCTTTATGGCTTCTTCAACCTGGCTGGTTAAATAACACTCATACGATCTGCCTTCATATAGTTCCAGTTGTTTCTCAATAGGAAGGTTATCAACGAATCTTAAAGCGTTTTGATAATGATTAGCGGCTAATCTGTGTGCGCCAAGTTTTGAAGCCTGCCTGGCTGCATCCGCTGCATATTTAATAATTGTTCCCTTATCATGACCTCTTACTGCATGGTGAATTATCCTTGCTAAATAATCTTCAATTCTTTCCTGCTTAAGTAGAATTTGGAGTACTTTTTCATTTAAAAGTTGTCTTTTCGATTCACTTAAAGATTCTTCCACCGCCATCCTGCTTAATTCATGTTTAAATGAAATTGCTTCATCTTCCAGTCGAAGAATGCCTGAGTTAAAACATTCATCAAGTAATTTTAAATTTGGATTTATTACTTCATCAACAAGCCATTTTTCTGCTCTTGTGGGTATAACGGAAATTAATTCTATTAAATTTTTAGCTTCAACAGAAAGGCGTGATATTCTTGTTAGAATAGAATCTTTAATTGTTGCAGGAACTCCTTCATCTTTACTGCTTAATAATTCATTTATTAAGAAAGGATTGCCTCCGGTAATTTCAAATAAATTTTTTACCTCATATGTATCCGCAAGATCATTAACAGTTTTTTCCGTTAAAGGCGGAAGTTTTAATCTGATTAAATTTTTTGAGAGAATGTCTCCAAGAACCAATCTTAACGGGTGTTCAGGACCGAGTTCATCATCACGATAGGTAATAATAAAAATTGAATTTAATTGATTTGTCCTTCTACCCAAAAATTTTATTAAATCAAGAGTTGATTCATCAGCCCAGTGAATATCCTCCATGATTAAACAGTTCGGTTGTTTTGTGTTTTGAATATCTTCAAGAAGTTTCTGGAAAATTTCCGTACGTGAAGACTGGTTTTTCAAAAGATTTAACAAACCGTTTTTTAATTGTGCGGCAATGTCATAAAGAGGACCCAATGGACGCGGTGTAAATAAAGCATCGCAGGCGCCCCACAAAATATTTGCTTTACCTTTAATTTTATTCAGAAAAGTTTCAACTAAAGAGGTTTTACCAATTCCTGCTTCACCTGAAATCAGTACCACAAATCCTCTACCTTCAGATAAGAGGTTGAAAGTTCTTTCTAGTTCTTCTAAATATTTTTCACGTTCTAATAATTCCATTTTACCGACCTATATTTTTTGATCATGATTTGAATGAACAAAAGCCGCTGCTTCATAACGGGAATGAATATTTAACTTAGACAGAATTGCCGAGATATGATGATCAACCGTTTTGGGTGAAATAAAAAGTTTGTTCCCGATTTCATTATTGCTTAAACCTTTTCCAAGCAGGTTTAATATTTCTATTTGTCTTAAAGTTAAACCGGAAGGATTATTTCTTGTCGTCCTTCTCGGTCCTTTTGGAATGCTTTTTACGCCTTGAGCTCTCATTTTCTGTTTGATCAATTGTGATGTTGCCGATGCACTCAAACCGTTTAAAATTTCTATTGCGTTTTTCATAGCCTCTTCGTCACCGCAGCTTAATGCCATTGCCTGTTCATAAGGACATTTTAATTCTTCCCACAATTTAGCTGCGGATTTCCATTCGCCTTTAATCATCAGCAAATACGGTTTTGCTATTCGTTTGGGAATTTCTTTGAGCCGGTCTGCTTTCCACAACCAGAATGCAAGTTCACCGATCAGCCATAAATTTCCCTTGGCTCTCAATTTATTATATATGATTTCAATTTCATCAATTATGTCTTCCAATTTGTTTTGAAGCCAATAAATTTCTGCAGTCGCTACTTTAACAGTAACTATCATTTCCCATATCTCACCGACACTTCCAATCTTTGAATTTAATTCGTTAAAAATACTTATAGTTCCCGGATCATTACGTCTTGTTCTGATAATTCCAATTACATAAAGAGGAACTATTCTTTGCATGAATGAGATATTGTTTCTTTTTAAAACTGTATTTGCAATATCAACAGCTTCATCCCAATTTCCCATAAATAATTTTGTCCTAGCATAATCTCCAGCGATGAAGGTCCACATTGAATCAATATCTTTCTCTATGCAATAATTGAATCCCAAAGAAAAATATTTCTCAGCTTGCGGCAAATTTCTTCTCCACAAAAATGTTGAACCAATGTTATTGTATGCTCTGGCAGCAAGTTCTGGAAAATCATTTTTTAGAGATAGCTCAAGGCTGTCCTTCAATTCAAATTCACCTTCATCGTCGTTGTCGCACATCTTACGGCTTCCGATAGTAATGTGTGTGTTTACTTCGGTTTCGAGATCATTTACCTTCTTTGCAATTTCAATTGCTTTCGCACCCCATTTTACAGTTCCTTCAGTATTTTCCCTGCACATATAAATTGCAGATAAATTACTGTATGCCATTCCAAGCTGTTTACCAGGTTTAAGTTTTTTAAGAACTTCTATTGCCTTTAAAATATATTCCTCGCTTTGGGAATCCTGACCGGCCTGCCATAACAATCTTGAAAGCCTTCTGTAATTTTCTCCCTCACTGTAAGGGTCTGAATATTCTTTAAGCAATTTAATGACAGACTTGCAAGCACTTATTCCTTCTTCAATTTGACCGGTTAAATAACATTCGTAAGCCCTTCTCTTATAAAGGTCAAGCTGCTCTTTAACAGGAAGGCTGCCTGCAAATCTAAGTGCATTGCCATAATGTTCAGCGGCTAGTTTATGAGCGCTTAGTTCGGAAGCCTGTTTTGCAGCAAGAGGAGAATATTTAATTAAAATTTCTCTATCCGGAACCTTTAAAGCATGGTGAATTATTCTGGCAAGATAATCGTCGGTTTTTTCCTGTTTAAGAAGTTCTTTAAGAACTTTTTCATTTAACAGTTGTCTTTTAGATTCAATTAGAGATTCTTCTACAGCCATTCTACTTAATTCATGTTTGAATGAAACTGATTCTGCATCAAGTCTTAGTAATCCGGAGTCTAAACATTCTTCCAGTATTCCATTATTTATATTAGTGATTCCATTTATTAGCCATTTTTCTGTTCGGGTAGGTACAATAGAAATTGTTTGAACCAATTCCTTTGCATCATTTGAAAGGCGGGACATCCTTGTTAGGATGGAATCTTTAATTGTTGACGGAACTCCTTCATTCTGATTGTTCAACAGTTCTGTAATTAAAAAAGGATTACCGCCTGTGATACTATAAAGATTTTCAAGTCTTCGTGAAGCTGCCAAATCATTAACTGTCTTTTCACTTAAAAGAGGGAGTTTAATTTTTTTTATATTTTGAGAAGGGATATCGCCTAAAACAAATCTCAAAGGATGCCCGGAGTTAATTTCATCATCGCGGTATGTAATTATAAAAAGTGAGTTAGTTCTATTTACTCTCCGGCCGAGAAATTTTATCAGGTCAAGTGTTGATTCATCCGCCCAATGAACATCTTCAATTATTACTATGTTCGGCTTTTCTTTAAACTGAAGATTCTCTAGGAACTTCAGGAAAACAACAGACTTTGCTACCTGATTATTTAATAGATTCAATAATCCGTTTTTTAACTGAGATGCTATATCATAGAGTGGACCTAATGGGCGGGGAGTGAATAATGCATCGCAAGTTCCCAAAAAGATATTTGCTTTGCCTTCAATTTTATTCAGAAAAGTTTCAACTAAAGAGGTTTTACCGATTCCTGCTTCACCTGAAATCAGTACCACAAATCCTCTACCTTCAGATAAGAGGTTGAAAGTTCTTTCTAATTCTTCTAAATATTTTTCACGTTCTAATAGTTCCATTTTACCGGCCTATATTTTTTGATCATGATCTGAATGAACAAAAGCCGCTGCTTCATAACGGGAATGAATATTTAGCTTAGATAGAATTGCCGAGATATGATGATCAACCGTTTTGGGTGAAATAAAAAGTTTGTTCCCTTTTTCATTATTGCTTAAACCTTTTCTTAACGGATTCAGTATTCCCGCTTGTCTAGTTTTTAGTGCTGAAGGATTTTTTCCAGTTGCTTCTCTCGGTCTTATTGGAATTACTTTCATCCCAGTTCTCTCAATTTTTGTTTAATCAATTATGATATTGTTGATGTAATGTAACTAACAAAAATTTCAACTTCATATTTTTTTGCATTTTACTTTATTGGCAAATAACTAATTAGTTGCTTTTAATACTTATCCGAACTTTTATGAATCGTCACTCAGCAGTAGTCGGATCAATCATTCCGCCGATAATTGCAATATGATTTGCAGGAATTCCAACCCTGCTGGCGTGATCTCGTATAGTTTCCTCGTCGGGTGCAATATAAATACAATAAATTTTATTACCGGTAACATAACTGTGAATCCATTGGATTTTCGGACCGATCTCACTTATAACGTTGCAAGATCTGGCAGAAACAGCCTTAAGTTCATCCCGGGTCATGTCTCCGGCACCTGGAATAACTCGTTCAATAATATATTTCGGCATTTGTTTTCTCCCATTATGGAAAAAAATTTAAGCGTTTATTTTGTTCTCATTATCTAAATAATAAAGAATAATTCTTTTATTCCGATTGAGCTATCAATTCGTTAAATCCTTGATTCTCGCGCAGACAATCAAACGCGGGTTCGGTTTTTGCCCAATTTGCCAAACCTCTAAATCCTCCTTCGAAAGATTTTCTCAATGTAACAAGCGCATTATTTTTTTCGCCCAGGAAACCATAAGCACATGAACAATAATAAAGTACAAGGCCGTCAATTTGGGCTGTTTTAAAAATACTTTTAAGTGTAGCATGTGTTTCTTCTATAGCACCAAACCTTCCATAAGCTTTAGCAAGGCGGCTCATTACAATTAAATCGTCCTGATTTAATTCCAGTTTTCGAGCTGTTACTTCAATAACTTTCTTTGCAGCTTCTTCTGATAATTTAATATCTCCAATTTTCCTAAGAACGCCATCCAAGCAAATCCATGGTTCCTCATCCTGCGGTTTTAGTTTAGATGCAGTTTGATAATATTTCAAAGCGGAATTTATATCATCCGACACTTCAGCGATAATACCAAGCCGGAGATAAGTAGGATAAAATTGAGAATCTTTTTTAATAATTGCTTCCAGTTCGCATTTTGATTCTTCAAATCTTTTTTGGTAGAAGTAGACCATAGCAATACCGAATTTTGCTTCTACTAAATTAGGATTTAAACTCAATGCAGTCTGGTTCACTTCAATGGTTTTCTCAAGCCAGAGAGAATCTCCATCATACCATTCATACATGTATGAATAAGCTTCGGCTAGACCTGCATAAGCGGCTGCAAATTTCGGATCGATGGAGATTGCCTTTTCAAACATATTTATTGCCGATTCATTATTCTTTCTGCCTCTTTGATATACCAAATCCCTCCCGCGCATATAAAAATCATAAGCTTTCAAATCTTCAGTAGGCCTCCGCTCAAGCGATTTCTTTTCAGAGTCAGTAAGTGATACCTTAAGGGCTTCGGAAATCCTTTGTGAAATTTCTGTCTGCAGATCAAAAATATCCTCAACAAACCTATCGAATCTCTCAGCCCAAATATGGAAGCCGCTTCGAACATCAATCAACTGAGCGGTAATACGCATTTTATTTCCGGATTTTCTTACACTTCCCTCAAGGATAAATCCTACACGAAGTGCATCGCCAATCTGACTTACATTCACTTCTTTATTCCTGTAAGGAAGAACATCTGTCCGTGAAACAACTTTTAATCCCTTTATTTTAGAGAGATCTGTGATAATATCTTCGGTTATTCCGGCGCAAAAATAATCACTGTCCTTTTCTGAACTCATATTCTCAAAATACATAACAGCAATTGATTTCTGCTGGACCGGCTCATCAGTTGAATTCCGCAGATCATTCTTGAGTTCCGAAAGGTTTTGGTAACGGTCTCGAATATTTTTCTGCAGCATTTTACCTATGACATTCACAATGTATTCAGGCAAATCCTGCCGGTACTTTAGAACCGAATTAGGATCTTCATTTAGAATAGAATATATAATGGCCTGGTCATAATCTCCTTTAAACGGCATACGGTTAGCTAACATTTCATACAAAACAACTCCAAATGACCAAATATCCGAACGGTGGTCAAGGTCGTCTCCGCGTGATTGTTCAGGAGACATGTATGATATGGTTCCTACAGTTGTTCCTACCTTTGTAACCTGAGAGCCCTTACCAATTTTGGCCAGTCCAAAATCCATAATTTTAACTTTGCCGTCATTTGTAATCATTATATTTGATGATTTAATATCCCTGTGAACTATACCTTTTTTATGAGCGGCTTCTAATCCAGCTGCTATCTGCACAGCTATTTGAATCACCTCGTCGAAAGGAATTAAACCTGATTTAATTTTATCTTTTATTTCAATCCCGTCTATATATTCCATAACAATAAACATTTCGTCACCGGCTTCTTCAATTGCATATATTTGGGCTATGTTCGGATGGTTTAATGAAGCTGAAGCTTTGGCTTCTATCTTAAGCCGTTCTGCTTCTTCAGAGCTTGATGATATATGGTGAGGCAAAAACTTAATGGCAACTTTTCTTTCGAGTCTGGTATCTTCTGCAAGATACACTACACCCATTCCTCCTTCGCCAAGTTTTTTAATTATTTTGTAGTGTAGAATTGATTGGCCAACCATTAGTAAAACTAAAATTTATATATCGTAATAGATATAAAATATTTTTAAAAACCCATTCATCTGGTTCGTTATAATTTAAACTCAGATTATCCGCAAATGGGGTTAGATATCTTAAAAAGCTAATTTAAGGGGAAGATCCTTTTTAATGAAAAAGAATATAATCAAAAAAAATTATTTGTCAAATATTAAATTTATAAAGCGGGATTATTTATTTATGAAAAAACAGAGCTGATGAGAAATTTATTATTAAAATATAAAGCACTAGGTTAAAAATAATTGTTAATAATATTTCTCTCTTAAACCTTTACAACACGAAACCACGCGCTAATTGTAGTTTGCCTCTGATGATCTTGGATAGTATATAATGGCAATTCAAGCTAAAGAATAATATTATTTGTTGTTAATAGTTGTTTTTATTTGCGGCGAATTAATTAGTGTTTGATATACAACACAATATCTTTTAGTCAGTTTTAAAAGATCTGCAAGTGCTTGTTCGGAAGCATCCGTATTTAATTCAAAATTCAACCTAATATCCTTAAAACCGACAGGCGCTTCTTTAGAAACAGCGAGTGTACCGCGAAAATCTAAATCTCCTTCTGCATATACAACACCATTCTTTATATTGACTCCGATTGATGTTGCTACCGCGTTTAAAGTTACTCCGGCACAAGCAACAAGAGCTTCGAGCAAAAGGTCCCCGGAACAAATATGAAATCCGTCGCCGCCGGTAGCAGGGTGAAGGCCGGCATCAATAAGTGCTTTGCCGGTATCAATCTTACAAGTTACCCCTTCTCCCAAATTACCGCTGGCTTTTAATGTAATTATTGCAGCTTCAGGTTCTTTTTTATATCGTTCTTTTATTGGTGCTTGTATAGATCGCAGTTCTTCTGATTTCATAAATTTCCTTGATTAAAGTTTTCAACTTTTCTTTATATAAATTAGATAAAATATTGTATCTGTCATTATATCGCTTCGTTATACAAATTGAACTTGAAGATTTGGATGAGTCTTTATCTAAAATACAATATTTCTTTTGAACAACAAAGCAAACTCAATCATAACTTTTAATACAATTAGTTGTTTAAGCAAACAGTTGTTAGAAAATATTTTTTGCTTTAACTAGATCAGTAATAAATTAAAATTAGTAAGAAATATCATGGCAAATACTTATCAAACCATGCTTTTCTCAGCCGGTCGACTTCCTTGCGATGATTTTTTAAGAAATGGTCGCCGCCTTCAAACAATATAAGCTCGTGAGGAATTTTTAACTCATCCATTCTTTTTGCCATTTCAATTGTCTGGTCCGGTGATACTGTTTTATCATCTTTGCCGTGCATTAAAAGAAATGGAATCTTCGGGAGTTTATCGACAAAATTAATTATAGTCCTTTTTTCTAATTCGGCTTTAAGATCTTTATTTTTAAACAAATTATTATACAGGATTATCTTATCATTATTTTCATCAACATATTTTTTTAAGTTGGAAATTGCGCCGCTTAACACTGCGCAATTAAAATTTGGATTTTTCAATAGCGTAAGATATGTCATCATGCCGCCGCGGCTCCATCCTTCAATTCCCCATTTGTTTTTATCGGCCACCGGAATTTCATCTGCAAGAGAGATGAGATTTAAAATATCATTTACGTCATCTCCGCCTAATTGTTCCTCGCCTTCACTTCCGGCGTTTCCACGGTACTGCGAGGCAAAAACAACATAACCCCAGCTTGCTAATTGACCGAAAATTCCTCGAGCAGTAAATTTATCTATTGCACCTTTATCGCCTGAACCGCCACGGTTCCAGATAATACACTGATATTTTTTTGAGTTATCCAAAGGATAAGCAACATAGCCTTTTATTTTTAATCCATCGGATAAATATGTTATTTTTTCTACAACCGAATTGTCGAATACATTTTTTCCCCATCCGCTTATTATCATCTTATTTTGATGATCCGGTAATTCAATTTTCTGCCTGTCAATTAATAAATTGTTCATCTTAAAACTTTTTGAAAATATTCTCTAATAATATAATTAATACCAAATATTTTAATAACTTAGTAGTGTTCCAATTTGATCATATGTCATTGTGAGCGGAGTCGAACAATGACATTAATATCATCATCCCTCAACTTCGCTCGGGATGAACTTGTTAAATTAATAATTCAAAATTGGACGGTATCAATAACTTAGTATCAGTATTAAATTGAATTTTAATTAAAACTGCTGTTTTTAATAAGCATATGCTCTGGAACATACTTTGTATCTTCTAATTAATTCAGAAATAAAAAATAAAAATTAAAATTATTATTTTTAAGATCATTAACAGAATTTGTGGTAAATAATTTATGCCTGCTAAAAATAAATCTAAGAAAAAGATAGACGCATCTAAAAAAGAAGAGAAAAAACTAAAGCCAATTTATAAAGTTACCGGGATAATTATATTTATTGCTTTGGTATTGTTTTTAATTTATTCAAATTTAATTAAGAAAAAAGAAGTTAATACTGATTATATGTTTAAAAAACAAGGAACTCTGACTTTCTTAAATTCCAATAATGATGTAAAAGCCAAAATTGATATTCAGATTGCAGATAATGATTTTGACAGAGAACTGGGATTAATGTTCAGAAAGCATATGGACGAAAATCAGGGCATGCTTTTTATCTTTCCGCAGGATACGATTCAAAATTTCTGGATGCACAATACATATATTCCACTTGATATGATTTTTATTAATTCGAATAAAACAATAGTTACTATTCAAAGAGCGACAAAAACTTTATCAGATCAGACCTACTCTTCAACTGCTCCGGCACAATATGTATTGGAAGTAAACCTGGATTTTTCAAGAAAATTTAACATCAAGGTCGGGGACAAAGTAGAATGGACAAGAATTAAAACACAACCGAATTTATAGTATAATCAATAAAATTATTATTAAGATCTCTGCAAAAAAGTCAATATGTCATTTCTTCCGCAGGAACGGCTATGCCGGAAGGAGTCCTCGACTGAGAGATCTTTTGTAAATAAGATTTCTCCCTTCGGTCGAAATGACAATAGTTAGAAAACTCTACTGATCCCCGTAAAGTTCCAATTCAGTTAATTCGCAAATGATGTGAGCAATTGTTATATGCCCCTCTTGTATTCTTTGAGTATTGTATGATGGAATAATAATAGGGAGGTCGACCAAGTCTCTTAATTTGCCTCCAAGCCCGCCGAGAAAACCGATTGTTTTTATCTTTTTTGATTTTGCAGTTTCTACCGCTTTTACAACATTAGCTGAATTTCCGCTTGTTGATATTGCCAAAAGGACGTCGCCTTCGTTTCCTAATCCTTGAACATTTCGGGCAAAAACATTTTCATATCCGATATCATTTCCGCCTGCAGTAAGGTTTGAGGTATCTGTTGTAAGAGCAATTGCCGCTAGGGCCGGCCGTTGAATTTTATGGTTCAATCTAATCATTAATTCAGTTGCAATATGCTGGCAGTCGGCGGCACTTCCGCCGTTACCGCATAATAAAAGTTTGTGTCCGTTTTTATAGGCATTAGAAAGAATATCTACCGCAGAAAGTATGTCATCCATGCATTCGCGCTGAATACTGATTTTTGTTTCAGCGCTTTCACTTAATGAATCAATTATAAATTTCTTTTTATCCAACTTTAACCTCAACTTTATGAATAATCGAGATAAAATTATTTCTAACTGAAAGGAATGATCTAAACAGTAATCGGAAGCTTAAAATGAACAGCTTCTGCAAAATCTTTAATTAAGTTCCAATTGTTTTCATTTTCAAAATAATTACCTGTAACAATTATTTTTGCACCGTTATCAACTTTTTCTCTTGCTATCCTCGGGCTTCTGATTCCACCGCCAACAACGACGGGAATATCGCAATAACTCGACACCGCCTTAACCATTTCATTAGGTACGGAATTATCCGCACCCGAACCTGCTTCCAAATAAATTAATTTCATTCCCAGGTATTGTGCGGCAAGTGCAGTAGCTGCTGCTATATCAGGTTTATTCCTGGGTACCGGTACGCTTCCGCTAAAATATTCAGCAGTTGTTTTTACTCCCGATTCAACAATTATATAGCCTGTTGAAATAGGTTCAATTTTTTGTTTCTTAATAATCGGTGCGGCAAGTACATGTTTTCCAATTAAATGCTCCGGATTTCTTCCGCTTACAACCGATAAATATAAAATTGCGTCTGCCGGTTTATATATCTGATTAACATCTCCTGGGAAAATTATTACGGGCAGCTTTGTATTAGCCTTTACCTTTTCTATAAAGCTTTTAAAATCGCCGTCCATCATTAAACTGCCGCCGACTAAAAAACCGTCAACATTGTTTTTTCCGCAATAACCCACGAAAGAGGATAATTTATTATCGCTTATCTTGTCCGGATCAAGAAGAATTAGATAAGCAGCACCCTTTGATGAAATGGTATTTAATAAATAATCATAAATCATATTATACCGGTGAAAAGTACATCGGAATATATATATTTTGGTTTAGGAAAAAAAGCGGAAAGCAGCTAAGAATGTTTCGGCACAATATTATTCAGAATATTTTTCACGAACGAATAAAAATTTGAAGAACCCAATAGATTATTGCAGAAAGCTTTTCCCTCACTAATCACCTGGGGTTTGATTTTAACTAATTCATTTTTATCTTCTAATTAATTTCTCATATTCTTACTCAAAATCTTGCTCTTAATCTTTATCTTACTCCTTAATAAATATACTCTTAGATTAAGATTATGAATAAGATAAGGAGTAAGAAAAGCATTAATTAAATTATTAATTTTTCTTTTTTATATCATTCATACAATCATAATCTATTTTAATGAAAGCCAGGATAATTTTAATATTAACCGTATTATTGATTTCTATTTCAGGAATTCACTGCAGTAAAAGTGAAAAGGATTTTACAATCTGGATAGGCGGGGCGCCGGAGGAAGTCGATTTCTGGGCAAAGCTTGTCAGCGAGTTCAATAAACAAACGGGCTACAACCTGCAGCTAATCCGCCAGCCGACTTACACAGATCAAAGGCGGCAGGAATTAGTAATTTCTCTCGAAGCAAAACAGCCCGACCCGGATATGTTTTTAATGGATGTTGTGTGGATAAATCAATTTATAAAATCAAACTGGCTGGAACCACTGGATAAATATGTAACCAAAAGTAATTTTAACACAGATGTATTCTTTCAAAAGGTTTTAAATTCTGTCGATCGTTATAGGAATAAATTATATGCACTACCTGTTTTTATGGATGTCGGGCTTCTTTATTACCGCAAAGATTTGTTGAACAAATTCGGTTATAACGGTCCACCCAAAACCTGGAGTGAGTTAGTGAATGAATCGCTGAAAATTCAAAAGGCGGAAAGGAAAGATGATCCTAACTTTTACGGTTATGTCTGGCAGGGTGCACAGTACGAAGGTTTAGTCTGCAACTTTCTTGAGTTCATTGCTTCCAACGGCGATAGTATTATGAAAGACGGAAAGATTGATCTAAATACTCCGCAGAATGAAAAAGCGCTTCAGCTGATGACGGATCTTATTCATAAGTATAAAATTTCTCCTCTAAACACTTACACTGAAATGAAAGAAGAAGAAACCAGAAGAGCATTCCAGAGAGGAGATGCTTTGTTTGAACGCAACTGGACTTATGCATGGAACCTAGCTCAGGATAATGATTCACCGGTAAAAGGGAAAATCGGTTTAACGGTCTTACCGCATTTCGATGATAATCAATCGGTTTCAACTTTAGGGGGATGGCATATCGGCATTTCACGCTTCTCCGATGAAAAAGAAAAAGCATGGAAGTTTATTCAATTCGTATCGTCTTATGAAGTTCAGAAAAGTCTTGTGTTAAATGTCGGCTGGAACCCCGCAAGAAAAGATGTTTATAATGATAAAGAAGTAATTGCAAAATTGCCGACAGTTAAAATTTTATATGATGCACTTCAGCATACGGCAGCAAGGCCGACTCTGCCGTATTACAGCCAGGTTTCTGATGTAATTCAAAGATATGTTAATGATTGTCTCGCCGGAAAAATAAATCCAAAAGAAGCATTAGAAAAAATGCAGAAAGAGGAAGACGAACTGGTAAAGATTTATGGCACGAAGTAGAAAAAAATATTCAAGCGGACAAACATGGCAGGCGTATATTTTCAATTCGCCGTTAATTCTAATAACATTAATTTTTGTTTTCCTGCCTGTTGCCGGAACTTTAATTACCGGCTTTTTCCGGAATGTTACCTTCATGCCGAATAAATTTATTTTCCTGGAAAACTTTTATAGATTATTTGGCGACGTTCATTTCTGGCAGTCCGTGCGGTTTACACTTTTGTTTGTTTTCGTTTCTGTCGGACTGGAACTTGTACTTGGAATGATGTTCGCCTTAATCTTAAATGAAGCTTTTCCCGGCCGCGGATTAATGAGAGTTGCAATACTTATTCCGTGGGCTATCCCGGTTGCAATATCGGCGCGTATCTGGCAGTTAATGTACAACTTCGATTTCGGAGTTATAAATTATATAGTTATCCATCTCGGATTTGTTAGTTCGCCTGTAAACTGGCTTGGCTCTCCGGTCGGCGCCTTCTTTTCTATTGTAATAAGCGACATTTGGAAAACTACTCCTTTCATCACTATTATTTTATTAGCTGGTTTATCTCTAATTCCGGATGAACTTTATAAGCAGGCGATGATTGACGGAACAAATTTTATTCAGCGGTTTTATTATATAACAATTCCGCTGCTCAGACCTGTAATTGTTGTGGCATTGCTTTTCCGTACGATTGATGCAATTAGGATATTCGATCTAATTTATGTGTTAACCGGCGGAGGGCCCGGCGGAAGCACTTCATCAATTTCTTTATATGCTTTTAAATATTATATCACAGGAGATTTCGGTTATGGATCCGCAATTTCTATTGTTGTATTTATTTTAGCTTCTGCTCTGGCAGTGCTTTATATAAAGTTTGGAAATTTTGCAGGGGAATTAAAATGAAGGAAGAGAAAGTTAAAAAAATATTGCTTTACGCCGGAGCTATCTTCCTTTTCATTTTTTGTATTGCACCATTTGTATGGATGGTTATAGTTTCGCTGAATAAACATCCCGACTTTTTATCGAACAATGTTCCTTTCATTTTAACTATAAATAATTACATTCAGGTGCTTACAACAAAATCTGTGCATCTTCTTGATTATTTAAGGAACAGCATAATAATATCTTTGGCTGCGGCATTCTTCGCAACTTTTTTTGCGAGCTTGTCTGCTTATTCTATCACCAGGATGAACTTTCCGGGTAAAATTTTTATCCCGATTGCACTTCTCGGATTTTCAATGTTCCCGCAAATAAGTATTGTCGGCTATCTTTTTAAAATGATGACTGACTTCAACTGGATTAATACTTATTACGCTTTGATCTTCCCATACATTACTCTTGGACTTCCGCTTGCATTGTGGATTATGTTAAGTCATTTTTCCCAATTATCAAAAGAGCTTGATGAAGCAGCGCTTGTGGATGGTGCGTCGCGTTTTCAGATTTTAAGAAAAATAATTTTTCCGATTGCTCTACCCGGAGCCTTCTCGACATTCATGCTTATTTTTATTTATTCGTTCAACGAATTTCTTTTTGCTTTAATGTTTACAATCGATTATAAAGCAAGAACAATCCCGGTAGGCATTGCTTTATTTGAAGGACTTTATGGGCAAATACCTTGGGGATATATAATGGCTGCGGCGGTTGTTGCAATAATTCCGGTAATTTTATTAATAGCTCTATTCCAGAAATATATTATCCAAGGATTGACCGAAGGTGCGGTGAAAGGTTGAAATTTATTTATCTTCATATTTTCCAAAGGATTAAGGAAAGTAAACCCTAAAATACTTCCTTTTGATCTTTATCACCCGCTATCACTTCTCTCTATTTATTGTATTAAATTAATTAAAGAGTGCATGTCTAATCAGGAGCGGATTTATTAATCATTAAAATAATTAATAAAATAAGGAGAAAAGATGAGTAAAAAAGAATATTATGCCGCAAAAGTTAATGATTTTAAAAATGGTGAGATGAAAACCATCTCGGTTAATGGTAATGAGATTTTGTTATGTAAAGTGGATGATAGTTTTTCTGCTCTTGCCGCACATTGCACTCATTACGGGGCTCCTTTGTCCGAAGGAGTTTTAAGCGGCGATAGAATAGTTTGTCCTTGGCATCATGCATGTTTTAATGCAAAAACCGGCGATCTGCTTGAACCGCCTGCCCGGGATTCACTTCCTATTTATGAAGTTAGAATTGACGGAGGAAATATATATGTAGCTTTACCTGAAGAACTTATAACTAGTCGGCTGCCTAATATGGCAAAAAGAAATATCCGAAAAGATAAAAGAACTTTTATAATTATAGGCGGAGGTGCAGCCGGTGAAGTTGCTGCACAGACTTTACGTGAAGATGGTTTTGAAGGTAAATTAATTATGGTTACGCAAGAAAACCACGCTCCATACGACAGGCCTAATTTAAGTAAAGATTATCTTGCGGGAGACGCAGAAGAATCTTGGATGCCTTTAAGATCCGAAAGCTTTTACAAAGTATACGGCATTGATATAATGTTTAACAAAAAGGTATCCGGCGTAAACTTTAAGGATAATTCTATTGAATTTAATTCAGGAGAAATATTAAAATATGACAAACTGCTGATTACTGCCGGAAGCATACCTAGAAAACTTGATATGCCTGGAGAAAATTTGAAGAATGTATTTACACTTAGAAGTTTCGACGATACCCAAAGAATTATTGACGCTAGTAAGAATGCATCCAAAGCCGTTATTATCGGTGCAAGCTTTATAGGAATGGAAACAGCCTATAGCCTGAATAAAAGGGGTATTGATGTTACGGTAATTTCAATGGAGGAAATACCCTTTCAAAAAGTATTCGGCAGGGAAGTAGGTAAATTGTTTAGGGAGTTGCATGAAGAAATCGGTGTTAAGTTTAGACTGAGCCTAACACTTAAGGAATTTGCCGGCAAAGAGAAAGTGGAAGCAGTTGTACTGCAGAGCGGAGAAAGGATTGAAGCTGATCTTGTAATTATGGGAGTTGGTGTAAAACCGGCAACGGATTTTTTACACAATCTAAAACTTCTACCCGACGGCAGTGTAAAGGTAAATGCATATCTTCAAATTAACGAAGATGTTTTTGCTGCCGGAGATATTGTAACTTTGCCGGATTTGCGGACAGGCGAAGATATAAGAATAGAGCATTGGAGAACCGCCGAACAGCAGGGAAGAATTGCCGCTCATAATATGGTTGGCAAATTAACTCCTTTCAGGAGTGTTCCTTTCTTCTGGACTTCACAGGTTGGCTTAAGTCTTTCTTATGTCGGTCATGCGGTTGATTGGGAGGAAATTATTATTCAAGGAGATATTAATTCGAAGGAATTTATCACCTTTTACATTAAGAATGATAAAGTTGTTGCTGCCGCCGGCAACTTCCGTGATAAGGAAATGGCTGCTATTGAAGAATTAATGAGATTAGACTTGATGCCTTCACCGGAAATGCTGAAGCTTAACTCGGTAAATCTTTTAAAACTTCTGGAAGAACAGGTGGTCTCGTAATATAAAGGCCACCTTAAGCAAAATCTTAATCTTAAACTTAATCTTGCTCTTGATCCGGTTAAAAATTGATTATTCTATCATAAAATGTTCATAAACAGCTTACTCCCACTAAAAACTTTTGTAAATTTACTTAGGAATTTTTACATTCTATTATAATTTTCAAATTACATTCTTGTTCTGCAAACTTTTCATTCTATGTCTGCTCTTAAAAAAATAGAAAGGCTTTTTAAATGTATACGGCAATAATTCTTGTTTTGGTTGCTATCGCTGCGTTTTTCTTTTTAACCGGTGCACAAAAACGCAAGCCGTTTAAAGTATTTATAGGTTTGGCCATCGGCATTCTTACTTTAGCATTCTTTTGGTTTTTAGGTTTTTGGGGTGAAGTTTTATGGTTTCAAAATGTTGGATACGGAGCCCGTTTGTGGACTTTTGTTTATTCAAATGCTCTTCTTGCCGTTATCGGAGCTTTGTTTGGAGGAGGATTTTGTTACCTGCTTACAAATTCAATTTCTAAAGAACATAAAATACTGAAATACGGAAGTCCTCTTCTTGGACTTTTTATTGGCGCTTCATGGGGAATTTCTAATTGGGATATCATATTAAAATTTTTTAACAAGGTTTCTACCGGTATGGCGGATCCGATTCTCGGGAAAGATGTCGGGTTCTATCTCTTTTCTCTTCCTTTCCTTGAGTCCTTATATAATTTGCTTTTCCTTCTTTCCGTTATTTCCCTTATTGCAGTAATAATAGCTCTCTTCATCCGTTTTGAAGGAAATAATTTTGTGCTTTATTTTCCCAACCCGATTGAAGTAGATATAAATAAGTTTTACATACCGATGTATCTGAATTCAGCAGTTTTTATTTTTATACTCGCATTCGGGGAATTCCTTGACCGGTACGATCTTATGTATTCTACTACGGGTGTAGTTGCAGGTCCGGGTTGGACGGATGTTAACATAACTCTGCCGGCTTATGCAATTGCAGTAATTTTAATGATTATAATCGGGTTAAGCCTGATAATTCCTTTAAGCAGAAAGAAGATCCAGAAATTTTATTTTAAGAGATTTAATGTAGTTCAGGAACGATCGCACGGTTTAATTCTTATAAGTGCTGCGGTTTTATTAATTGTAATAAATTTTGTAGCGATTACAGCTGTGCCCGGTTTATTCGAGTGGTTAATGGTTCAACCGAACGAGATTACCTACGAAAGACCTTACATCTTAAATAATATAAAGTTTACTCGTTATGCTTTCGGGTTAAATAATATTCAGTTAAAAGAATACCCGATGGATGGGAAGTTTAATCCTAATGTTGTTGCTGCAAACCCGAGTATATTTTCCAACATCAGGCTTTGGGACTGGCGTGCACTGGACGCGGTTTACAGACAGTTCCAGGAGTTCCGCCTTTATTATGAATTTTCAGATGTAGATGTAGACCGTTATAAATTCGATGGACAATACAGGGAGGTTATGGTTTCAGGCAGAGAAATAAATTTGAATAATCTTCCTGCGCAAAGCCAGACATTTGTTAACAAACGGTTTCAATATACACACGGTTACGGGATTGCAATGTCCACTGTTAATGAATTTACTTCGCAGGGACTCCCTCACATGCTGATAAAAGATATTCCGCCTGTAAGTGAATATCCGGCGCTTCAAGTTAAACAGCCGCGTATTTATTACGGTGAAATGACTAATACACCGGTTATTGTTAATTCAAAAGAAAAAGAATTTGATTATCCGAGCGGGGCGGATAATGTTTATAACAGGTACAGCGGAAAAGGCGGAGTAAGAATTTCAAATCTGTGGAGAAAATTTTTATTCGGCTGGAAGTATGACGGAACAAGTTTATTCTTTTCAGATTATCCGACAGATTCAAGCAGGATAATGTTTCACCGTCAGGTTCGCCAGCGTGTTCAGCTGCTTGCTCCATTCCTGAAATTGGATAACGATGCTTACATTGTTCTGGCAAACGGTGATTTATACTGGATGATAGACGCATATACTACTTCTTCGTATTTTCCATACAGTGAACCTTCCAACAGCTATATTGCCGGAATAAATTACATAAGGAATTCCGTTAAGGTGGTCGTAAATGCTTATACCGGTTCAGTAGACTTTTATATAATGGATAAGAACGATCCCATTATAAAAGTCTGGAATAAAATCTTTCCCGGTCTATTTAAATCGAAAGAACAAATGCCAAAAGATCTGCTTGCTCATATTCGTTACCCCGTCGATCTGCTTCAGGTGCAGGGGCTTATTTTTGAAAAATACCATATGACAGATCCTACCGTATTTTATAACCAGGAGGATCTATGGATGAGAGCTACTGAACAATACTACAGCCAGGTGCAGCCCGTCGATCCGTATTATATTATGTGGCAGCTGCCGGGTGCCGATAAACCTGAGTTTGTTGTTATGATGCCTTTTACACCGAAAGGAAGACAAGTGCTTATAGGCTGGATTGCAGGCATGTGCGATCCGGGAAATTACGGAAGGCTTATCGCGTATCAATTCCCTAAAGATAAAACTGTTATAGGACCGCAGCAGGTAGAAACAAAAATAGACCAGGATAGTTTTCTATCCGGTCAGTTAACGCTTTGGAGCCAGCGCGGTTCTAATGTTATACGGGGGAATGTTCTTGCCATACCCGTAAATAATACTCTCTTTTATGTTGAGCCTATTTATCTTCAGGCTGAAACATCAGCTTATCCTGAGCTGCAGCTTGTAGTTGTTATGCATGGAAATTATATGAGTTATGCAAAATCGTTCGATCAGGCATTAGACGGTTTATTTGCAAAGATGCAGGGTGCCCCGGTTCAAAATGTATCAACCACCGGACAGAAAACCAGCATTGCACCTATTGTAATTTCAATGGAGCAGCAAATACAAAATGCAAACAATGCATTTAATAATTATTTAAAACTTTCAGGCCAAAAGAAATTTACAGAAGCTGCAAAAGAACTTGAGAAATTGCAGCAGGCTCTTCAGAGTCTTTCAAATCAAAAGAATAATGCGCCGGCGAAGAAAAAATAATATTTAGACACCCGGTGTTTTTAATTTACCTGCTATAAGTTGAAACACCGGGTGTCTGCCGGTATTTTTAACTTTTATTTATACCCAAAGTTTCAGGAACATTGGGTGTCTGATTTATTTAAAAATCTTAAACAATTTTTATTGTTTATATCTAATCGCTCGCGGAAATCATTTTAGTCTTTTTGCTTTCACTTTGTAAATCTTAAAGGTAAATTTTTACTTTTTATTTTTAATAAGTCGTCAAAATAAATATTTTTTAGGGGGAATAATTTTTGCTGTGAAAATATTGACTAAGTCTTGATTGAATCGTAATAAATTTTTTATCTGCTTAAAAGAATTATTATTAAATTGAATTTAATATTTTCATAAAACAAAAAGTGTTGCTAAAATTTATTTAACATTAATTTAATAGCTTTTATATAAAGAATATGTTAAACTGATACAGTAAAAATAATTATTCACATTACGGGGCGTGTAATGAATTGTTTTTTACGTTCTCAAAAAGTACCAACCTCTAAGGGGCAAATCTTTTTCTTTCTTAAGGGGAAAAATTACAAAATTCCTTCTACTACAATTATTAGTTATAATTACTACATAAAAAAATTCATTTTAACATACTTTAATGCAAGGAAATTAGTATGAAGAAACATTCCCTGCTTTTATTAATTATAATTGCTCTAATAACATTTTTTCAGTTTAGCTGCCACAGCCCTACAGCGCCAAAACAAAACACCCCGCCGGATACTACGAGTAATAATTTTGCTTTCCAAACATTTACTTTTGGTGCAGATAATGCCGGAAGCAGCCACTTGTCCGATGTTGCTATTGTGAGCGATTCTGATATTTGGTGCGTGGGCGCTGTTTATCTTGATTCTGTAAATGGAGTGCCTGACCCTAATGCTTACAATGCTGTACATTGGGATGGAAAAAGTTGGCAACCTTTGAAAATTATGTTTCCATTGTGTGATTCAAGCGGAAACCAATTAGGTTCCGGATCATATCAAGCAAAAGGTATTTTCCCTTTTTCAGCAAATGATATTTGGTTTAGTTGTGGTGTCTCTTTAGTACACTGGAATGGTAATGTTTTTGAACAAATTTGTATGCCTTTAGGATATGGAAAGAGAGACTTGGGAAAAATGTGGGGAAATGATGGACAGCTATATCTTGTCGGTACAAATGGATTTATAGCACATTACCAAAAAGACAGTTGGCAAAAGATGGAAAGCGGAACGACTTTAGATATAACCGATATATGGGGCTCAAGTAGTCCTTCACAGATTTTAGCTGTAGCTAATGATTTGAGTGGTGCTACCTTACATACTGCAATAATACAAATAAATAATAATAATGCAAATATAATTTCATCTTTACCGGTTTTTTATCCACTCACTGCAGTCTGGTTTGTTCCTAACCAGCATTATTATGTAGGTGGAAGTGGACTGTATGAAAAGCATCTGCTTTTAGACTCTTTATGGAAGAATGGGGTTTATGATATAACCCAATACTATGTGACTGCGATAAGAGGCAATGCCTTAAATGATGTTTTTGTAGCCGGCTCTTATGGTGAATTACTTCACTGGAACGGAGCGCGCTGGAAAAGCTTTATACAGGAGACGAATCTTAGCAGTGGTTCTTATGCTGCAATAGCAGTCAAAGGAAATCTTGTAATTGC
>Ga0307441_1000069_pt1 | contig 45843 bp, 47 predicted proteins | sample SalMarWE160420MG_FD_202149 | JGI IMG/M metagenome (GOLD analysis project Ga0307441, IMG submission 202149) | Salt marsh sediment microbial communities from the Plum Island Ecosystem LTER, Massachusetts, United States - WE1604-20 | ecosystem: Environmental > Aquatic > Marine > Intertidal zone >... | reverse complement strand
ATTTTTAATGCAACTTGACCCGACTCAAATGCATTACTTAAAGTCGGAGAAACTAAATTATTTGAACAGCCAAAATAAATAACTAGAAGAATTACAAATAAAACCTGTAATAATCTTTTCATTTTCACTATCCCTTGTTTGTTACCAAATCTATGACCTTAACTTATAAGAGATAAAGCCTTCTTCAAATAATGTAGCTTTGGGAATTTCGTTAAAATGCTGAACTCTCAACAAAACCTATTTTATAAATACCATCAGAAGGATTGTGATTATTATAATATACTCTATAATTTCCCCGAAATTTAATTAAAAACGGATATGTAATTTTATTTGCCCAGTGTCCCGATGTTTCATTACTATTAAAGAATGGAATAGAACCTACTTTCTCCCAATTTATACCATCTAAAGAAATTGCTTCCCAAAAAGCTGAAACATTAGCATTGGAATTTACATAAACCATTTTATAAACTTCATTTTCATATATTATTGATGAGAAATAAATACCTGATCCTTCCCATGATAAAGTAGGATATAAAATAGGATTTTGGTATCTAGTCCAGTTTATTCCATCGCTAGATATCGCTAATCCAACAGTTATGTATCCATTATTAAGCATATTATAATATAAATAATACTTTCCATTTACTTTAATAATATTTTCAGGACCTATGACAATTTCAGTTACATTTGGAACCATAACCGGGTAAGGATATTTTTCCCAATTTATACCATCGGATGATATAGCTAATCCAATAGCAGCATACCCATCATGTATATTAGAACCTCTATAATACATTTTATAAGAACCATTTTCTTTTAATACAACACCATCTGTAACGAAATACGAATCCCATTCACTTGCAACACCTCTATACAAAACTGGGTGATTTACTGGAAAAGACCAATTAATTCCATCATTTGAGATTGCGTATCCAATTGTTGAATGCCCGGATGCACCTTGTTGTCTATACCACATTTTCATAACCGAATCATCTACTAATATTTTAGGACTTGTTATTCCGAATGGACTACTTGATTCAACTATATTTAGAACGGGATTACCGGAATAATCTTCCCAATTATTTGAATAATTCTCCCAATTTACGATAATAACAATATTTCCTGTACCATTATTAACAGGAACTAAATTTAAATTAACCTGAGTTGTGATGCCGCTTTGTATAATTATATCCGTTTCACCGGTGTATATAATAATTCCATTATCGTTTTCAGCATTTACTTTCAGATGCCAGCTTCCAACAGGGATATTTGAAAAATTTAATGTAGCTGAGTTATCAGTTATTGCTTCAATACTATTTGTTAATGTATCTTTTCCGCTCCGTTTCAATACAGCTGTTACCTTTACAACATTGCTCGGTATGCTGTCACTGCTGATTTTTAATGCTACTTGGCCCGATTTTGGCGTATTATTTAAAGACGGAGAAACTAAATTATTTGAACAGCCAAAATAAATAGTAAAAAAAAGTGCTACTATAAAAGGAATTATTTTCCTCATAATTTTTGCTTATTTAAACTAAAAATATTTTTGTGATAGATAATTTCAACAATTTACTAAAAATTTTTTATCGTAAAGAAACCGATTGCTTGAGGATCATTTGTAGATACACCGCTATTATAATATACCCTATAGGTATCTCCCACCTTTATAAGACAGGGATAAACCGGTCTGGAGCACCAATTATTAGAAGTTTGAGAGCCTGAAAAATAAGGATTACCACTATCCTTTATCCAGTGTTTTCCGTCATCGGAAATTGCTTTCCCAAGCTCAGCATTAGTACCCATATATACCATCTTAAACTCATTGTTCTCAAATATTACGGATGTATAATAGGCGCCTGTACCCTCCCAATTATCTGTAGGAGTAAGAATCGGATTACCTTCATACTTAGTCCAATTTTTTCCATCAGTTGAAGTAGCCAGCCCTTCCTGGTACGTTGAAGGTGACTGCCAGCCACTATAGTACAAGTAATAAATACTATCTCTTTTAACTAATGAATTAGCACCAACACTATAATCCCATCCATTACTTGAATAAATAACAGGGTTTGGATATTTTTCCCAATTTATTCCATCAGAAGAAACTGCTAATCCAATTTGCCATGGCTGGTGTGCTTCTACCGCACCACTATAATACATTTTATATAATCCGTTTTCTTTTATTACAGGGCCTGTTGTTACAGCTCCTGCATCCCAACTGCCTGGTTCTCCCAAATTAATAACTGGACCGTCACCAACTTTTTCCCAAGTAATTCCGTCATTGGAAACAGCATAGCTTATTGTGGAAACTCCGTTATTTTCAAGATCCTTATACCACATTTTATAAGTCCCATTTTCAATTATAACTTGAGGATTTCCAAAACCATGAATACCGTATAAGGAGTCGGAATTTGTTAGAACCGGATTACCAGTGTAATCCGTCCATGCAGCATCACTTTGCCCCCAATTAACATGTATATAAATACTGCCGGTTCCGTTTCCTGTAGGCATTAGCGTTAACTGAACATTTGTAATCTCGCCGGCATTAATTTGTAAGTCGGTTTCGCCGGTATATAAAATTATTCCGGTGTTATTATCAGCATTAACCTTTAAGTGCCATGTGCCTACGGGAACATTCGTAAAATTTATTTCTGCTGATGAACCTGACAATGGATTTACACTGCTTGTTAAGGTATCTTCTCCACTTCGACTTAATATCGCTGTAACCATTATAACATTACTAGGAATACTATCACTACTGATTTTCAACGCTACTTTACCAGACTGGGATGTATTTGATAAAGAGGGCGAAACTAAATTAGTCGAACATCCGAAATAAATACTTAATAAAATGATTGCAAAAAAGGCGAGCAATTTTTTCATGAAATCCCCAAAATTTCTAGAGTTGTTGAATTTATTTTTTATAAAATAAAAAATCTCAATTCCATTGTCAATAAAAATTTCAATTCTTTGTATAACCTAAATACATAAAAATATATAGTGCCAAATATTCAATTAATTTTTGCAAATATTAACATTCCAAAATCAAATTATTGAATGAAATCAGTGTTAATAACATTACAAATAAAAAAGTTGGGTTAAAAATTAACCTTAAAAATTTTTATATATTGTCGATTAAGCTAAAAGCACCGAAGCGGCTATATTTACATATGAATAGTAATACTTAAAAATATTAGCCATTTGGTAATAATTATTGTCTCGTTATAGTGATGGAATTGTTAATATAGTAGTTTTTAATTTTTAAGTTTAAGTTGTGGTAAAGGATAAAGTTTTGATAAATTTTTCCTTATAAAAGTAATGATTTTTAGAATTTTTTTAATTGTAAGTTTATAAAAACTTTCATTGATCTTGCAAGAAATTATTTTTTCAAGTACCCAGTCAGGATTTACGTTAAGTAAATTTGACCAAGTAGCCTCTAATTCTTCCTTATCGCCATTGATTGAACAGTTTTTTATTTTTCCATATGCAATATCTGCATAAGCCTCTTTTAATCCTTTTGTAATTTGCGGCTTGTCTTTAAAATAATCTATAAGAAGTTTACGCACATCCATAGAAATCTGAAGTTTATTATTTATTGGAGCCTCACTCCAAATAGCACTGTTATGTTGGCGATAAACCGCCATTACTTTTGGGAAATATGCGATTTTGCCGAACTGGGCATTCAGCATGTGCATAGCATAATCATAAGTACTAATATTTGCAAACCATTCCGGAAGTTGAAATAAATTGTTTCTATATACGCATGAAACATTTGCAATAAAATTTTTACGGGATAAGTCAATTATATTCGAAAATTTTTGTTGCAAAAAATTTGATAAACTTTTGCTTTTATCTTCCATATAATAATTCATGACCCTATGGCAACAAATGCTATACTCTTGGTTCTTTTCTAGGAAATCAACTTGTATTTGTAGTTTATTTTGATGAATCCAAAAGTCATCGCCTTCGCAGATAGCAATATATTTTCCTTTACACGTATTAAATGTGCGCATAAAGTTTCTACCAAGTCCCAGATTGTTATCAGAAGTTAATAATTGTATCTTTCCCGGGAATCTATCCTTATATTGTTTACAAATTAATTTTGTCCGGTCAGTGCTGCAATCTTCACCGATAATTAATTCAAATTCAAATGAGGTTTTTTGCGCTAGTACACTCTCAATTGCCTGCCCTATAAAATTTTCATGGTTATAGGTAAGCATTAAGACGCTAACCATAGGATCGGGATTCATAAGCAAAGATTTCTTTCTAATAAAATATATAGCATGTCTTTATGTATTTTGCATACCAATATTTTATTTTATAATTAATTCATAATAAAATTAAAAGTAACTCAATCTTAAATAACATTTGAGTAACAAGAAATAGGGATTTTATTCAAATATTATAATTACGATTAAATAAAAGGTTTTTTAATATCTTAGAAATTTATTCAAAACAATTATATTATATTTTTTAATATGAATTTCTATTTATGCTACAAATAATTATAACCTTTTAATAATTTAACACAGATTTATATATAAAAATTTAAATTTGTTTAATTATCCAATTCATGGCTTTTTAATTTATGATTCCTTCCATAGTTCAGTAAAACATAGAATAAATAATGGGAAAATATAAAAAATATCTTGTTCGAGGTTAGGTTTTAATGTTTCCTTAATTTTATTACTGAAACTATTTATATGTGCTAAAACCATTTTCTTTTGAACATTTGTTTCATCATACTAAAACCATCTTTTAGTGTCACGAGAATTTTCTAATTCTTTATATGAATTAAAATATACACCAGCACGTGCGTTAAATCGGCAATTAATATTTAAAATATGAATATCTAATAGATACATAAAAATGATAACAATAATTTTTACAATTATCAGTATAATTAAGACAAGTGATAATATTTTTTACTATGCTTTCGAAAATAATCCAAACATGAATTATTGAACTTTTCATTTTTTCAGAATTTTTATTCTTTAGCATTTAAACTAAGTCAAATTTTTAAATTAAGATTTATTTTTAATTAAATTAATTTCTCAAGTATTTACATTTTATTTTTATATTTTTAATTAGGTTATTTACGCGTCAATATTATTTATCTTTATATATTGCCTTGCATAATTTTCAACTTCTTTTTTCAAATTAATTAAAGTATACACCTTAAAATATTTGTTGTATAACAATCTAATATCAATCGATTTTTATTGGATAAATATTAAAAAATCTAATTTTAGATATACTTGATAAATACAATTTTGATGATAATGAAAATCAATTTCAGTCTGTCTGTTGAACTAATGTTTCGAAGAGAGAATAATAATTTTTAGCCATTAATTTTACATCAAATTTTTCGGCTGCAATTTGCTTTGAGTTCCCAGATAAATTACTCCATTGTTCTTCATCTTCAATTATGTTTCGAATCTTTTCAGCGAATGCATTGCTGTTAAACGGTTTTATTATATAACCATTTTTCCCGTCTTCCACTATTTCTTTACATCCGCCTACATCATAAGCAACTGAAGGTATGCCGCAGGCAGAGGCTTCAATTAATGTTGTAGGAAGATTATCATCTCTCGTCGGTAGTACAAATACATCCCCGGCAGATAAAAATTCAGCAAGCTTTTCTTGTTCGTAAATGTATCCTGTTTCATGCAGAATAAAATTTTTACAATTACCCAAAAATCCGGGATTACTTTGCCCAACTGAAATGAGATGAATTTTATTATTTATATCCTTATTTAATATTTTTAAAATATTAACCAAATCTTTACTGCCTTTGCGAATACTGCTTGACATCTTTTCAGCTATAAAAACTACAGCTTTTTCGCCATTTTTTATTCCGAGTCTTTCCCTGATAACTTTCTTATTTCGCGGGTAAAAAACATTAAGATCAATACCATTATGTATAGTAACAATTTCTTTATCTTTAAAAATCGGGCTTTGTTTTGCCATATCAGTAAGCCAATGTGACGGAGTTACAATTGTTAAATTACTTTTTGAATAGATATCTTTTTTTCTTCTTAAAAGCCAATCACCGGTTTGTAAACCGATTTGTGGAAAATATTTCTTTTCATTTTTACCCGCTTTAAAATTTTTCCATGATTCATCGCCAAATGTATAAGCAGCATTTGCCGTAAACGCCCACATATCATGCAATGTCCAAACCACTGGGGCAATTTCAGATATTTCTTTAAGCAGAGAAGTTTTAAAATATCCGCCGTGGATATTGTGAACACTTATTATATCAGGCAAAAAGTCTTTAGTAAATTTAATAATATTTTTAGTAGAAAAAGGGTGGTAAAAATACTGCAGACCGGCCTGGTTAAAAATAAAATTCAAACCGCGTTCAATAAAATTTTCAAGACCGTGCCTACGAGTCGGGATGATATAATCATAATTTGATTTTTTAATCCCGACAAGGAAACAATTTGTTGAATTAAACTGATTGTGAAGCGCTTCGTGCAGCCTGAAGGCGGCAATTCCGGCACCACCAACTGTATCATATTTATTTATGAATAAAATTCTCAACTTTCACTATCCATGTATAACTGATTAAATTACTCTATTTAATCAAAGATAATTTTATTTTTTTTATAAGCATATTGAATACAGAATTGAAATCTTTAGAAACCTTAAATATTAGTGTAAAGCTCACAAAGAAAATTAAAATTATTACACTTCGAAGGACAATATCAAAAATAAAATTTGCTTGAACCGGCAACAAATAATTTATAAATAACGCTACTCCAATGCCGAGTAATTCCAACAAAGTTTTCGATGTAAACGGCTGCAATTTCATTTTAATAAAAATAAAAATATATCTGAACAAATTAAAAAGGAACACTGAAATTGCAGATGCCAATGCTGCGCCGGTAATACCATATAAAGGAATAAATATCATGTTTGTTAAAACCGCAATAACACCCAGCATTATCATAAACGTCAGATCATACTTATAATATTTTGATGTACTTAATATCTCATAATTGCAACCCGTTGCCAAATCAAATAACTTTCCTAGGCCGATATAAAACACCACCCATTTACCTTCCATATAAATATTACCGTGAGGAATCAAATGAAAGATATTATTAATGTTGCACCATATACCCATAAAGATTAATGAACCCATTATTAATTGAGTAATTGAGGTTTTTTTATATAACTCGTTCAATAATTTAAAATTATTATTTTTATTGTACTCGGTAATTAGCGGAACAACGGATTGTGAAAGTGATCTCTTGGGAATTTCGACTACAGTTGCAATAAGAAAAGCAATAGTATAAACTCCGAATGCGCCCAATCCTTTGTATCCGCTTAACATAACCCCGTCTATATTTGAAATTAATATGCCGCTGGCTCCACCCAATAATGCAAATCCGCCGTAAACAGTAATTTCCTTAAAATATTTGCTTCTAAAAACTCTGAAAGTCGGCTTTAGGAATAATAATTTTTTTTGATTTACATAAATCATAAGAACTACTAATGAAATTATATATATTAGCACAATTATTTTTACGAGTCCGTTAAAATTTATCCAATTAATAAAATAAACCAATAGTGCCGTAATAGTTAATATTCTGATTAATACTTCCTTTATTAAATTAGGGGCAACAGGAAGTTTATTCAGAATTATGTAAGACTGAAATATATTGAAGAAAAGAAAAACGAAGGTAAACGGAATGAAATAATAGTAATAGTCAACCAGCAATGGGGCTTTACTGATATAAATTGATGATATAAAATTATTAAAAATTATTAATAGTAAAGTTAAAATTGAAAAACCAATCATCCCGAGAGCAATTAGAAAGAACAAAAAGCCATTATGCCGTTTCTGAAAATTATTAAAATACGGAAAAAATTTGGCCGATATATTTACTGTACCTAATGCAGCAAAAGTACTGAACATTAAAGAAACATTTAGCAGCAGTCTAATTAACCCGATTTGCGCTTCATTTAAAATAAGCGGATATAAAATGACAGCATTAATATAACCAATAGCAATACCGGCATAAATAATAATTAAATTTTTAAAACTTTGACGAACAACCAGACCCATAGGCTAAAGGATTTTCCATTAAATTATTTTTTTGGATTATTATTATGCACAATACTTTTTATGTCTAATCTATCGAAAGCATCAATATATGTTTTGGAACTTGCATTAAGAATTACAGCATTTTTTGTCTTTGCATATTCTTTTATAAAGAAATAAATTTTTAAGGTTATATATAATGAATAAAACTCTTCATGCACTGTAAATGTTTTTTTTGTAATATTATTTTTAATTGGGATTAATTCAAGGACCTCATTTTCATTATAAAAATGAACATCTTTAAAACAAAGTACATTTTGCTCGGTTAAAACCAAATTTTCGTGCCATGAGTGATCAGCTCCAAACAAATAAATTTTCTTAAATCCTAAGTTAAGTGCCAAAATTAAAGTGGGAATTAATACATTTTGTGCCCTAGGTATTCCCAAATTATGTTTGTAAAAGAAATTTCTTATAAAAGGAAATCCCATTACACTCACTTTATTATAAAATTTTAACTTTAAATTTTTATTTTTTAGGATCAAATCGTTTAACAACAAGTTGTCCTTCGCTTCAAACGGTATAAATATCGTCATCTGCCAATTGGTTTTGTCAATCAATGCATTAAAAACATCTTCTCTAATTTTTTTAACAGTGTCACGCGGTTTTTCTACCCACCAACCTGGATCGGCAAATAAATAATAATCAGGTTTAAGTTCCACAAATTCTTTTGACACTGCGAATGCATTAACACAAAATATTTTTTTATTTTCCAAAAAATACTTTAAATCGTTTTTTATTGAATCTCTTAAAGACGGGCCGTTCCCTAAAATTACACATTCATTAGTACTTCCTTTCAACTCTTTAATATCATTAAAGAATTTTGAATTCTTAAGCACTTTGCCAATTGATATTATTGAGTAGAAAGTATTTTCAATATTTTCTTTAACTTTTTCTTTATTCATTATACCATTCAATTTCGAAAGTCGGGATTAGATTTTTTCATTAATGAATATTTCATTTCCGCAATTCTCCAATCACTTTCATTATCAATATCTTGTGCCATTAATTCATTTAATTCAATAAAAGTTGTATTATCGGTTATAAGGAATTTGTTTTTTAAAAAAGAAGTCACGTTTATCCAGCAAAACTGTCCCGCGTCATGATATGCAGGTAATAAGTCCTGACTTCTTTTATGTATGTTTTCAGGCCAAATGTACTCGATAAAGCCCTTATCGTTAATTTTAAATGCTCTTTGTATGGGGTAACTAAACCTGGATATTGGAATAATTGAATCGGCATTTTTTTTCAACAATAAGTTAAAAGTATCTATTAAAATTTGTGATGTAACAAATGGAGCGGTGGGGTAAATACAACACAAAAAATCAAATTCTATTCCAATAGATTTATACTGCGTTAAAACTTCTAATAAAACATCTGAAATATTAGCAAAATCGCCTGAATTCTTTTTTGATCGCAGGAAAGGAACATTAGCATTAAATTGTTTTGAAATTTCCGTAATCTCATTATCATCTGTTGACACCATTACTTCATTAAAAATTTCTGATTTCAAGGCTGCTTCTATGCTGTAAGAAATTATTGGTTTACCAAAAAATTCTTTAATGTTTTTTTGTGGAATTCTTTTACTCCCGCCTCTAGCAGGAATTATGGCAACTTTTCTTAAACTATTCAAATTGTCCCCACTTTAAAGGTGTTCCTTTTTTAAAATCTTTTCTGAACTTTTTACCAAGTATGTCATTATAATACTTAGGGTGCAAACCATAACCGGGTCTAATTGATTTAACATTTTCTTCTGTTATAATTTCACCTGCTGTCACATCTTTTACGATAAATAAAGAACGGGAAAAAATTCGTCCTTTTTCAACTTTGGGAGTCAATTCATAATTTATTGTTCCGAGCGCCTTTTCAACATTTCTAACTGAATCAACCATTTGTTTGAATTCTTCAGGTTCCATAGAAAATGAAGAATCCGGACCACCAAGCTTTCTATCCAGGATAAAATGTTTTTCAACAAGCTTTGCTCCTAAAGAGACAGCAGCTAGTGCTACCGTATTTCCCAATGTATGATCTGATAAGCCGACATGCACGTTGAAGGTTTCTTTTATATTAGGAATAGTTTTTACATTTGCTTCTTCAACCGGTGCTGGGTATGAAGATGTACATTTCAACAAAATAATTTGTTCATTTCCAACTTTCCGACAAGCTGCCATTGCTTCTTCAATATCTGATAGAGTGGCAATACCGGTTGATATTATAACGGGTTTTTGTTTTGAAGCAACATATTCGATCAAAGGAATATCGGTTATTTCATATGAAGCTATCTTATAAGCAGGTGAATTCATCTTTTCCAGAAGGTCTACTGCGCTTTTATCGAAAGGAGATGAAAAACATATAAGTCCCAGTTTCTGGGCATATTCTTTTAATCTTGGTTGCCATTCCCAGGGCGTATATGCCTCTTTATATAACCGATATAAAGTTTTTCCATCCCAAATTGTGCCTTGTTTAATCTGAAAATATTCATTATCACAATCAATGGTAATTGTATCAGGTGTATATGTTTGCAATTTTACAGCATCTGCACCGGCTTCTTTTATAGATTCAATAGTTTTTATTGCAATATCAAAATCCTGATTGTGATTTGCAGAAAGTTCTGCAATTATAAAAACCGGATCTTTTTCCGAAATAATTTTATCGCCAATTTTTAATTCTTTTATCATCTCTTTTTAACCTTATCTATTTCATCTTGTATTTTGCTTATAATGGTTAAATGAGGTATTACATCAAGATCAAATTTTATATTATATTTTTCCTCAATTTCCAATATCAGCTTTATATGCTCTAATGAGTCCCATTCTTCAATATCGTCAATGGATGTTTTTTCGGTTAATTTACTTTTATCTATTTTAAACAAACTCTCAAAGATTTCCTTTAATTCATTATCTATCAGCATTATTCTTCTCTTTTTATATTTATTTGATGTTCATATTCAATACTCGGAAGCTTTAACACCCAAATGGTTTCATCCTTTTTTGAAAAGCCGTGATTTAAATAAAAATTTTCTGCCGGTTTATTTTTCTTTGTCGGAATGTATTCGCCTATAACTTCTTCTATATTTTCTTTTTCCGCATCCGAGATTATTTCACTTAATAATGCAGTTTCGGCCTGCCTTCCAATAACCCTGCAGCTCATCAGCAATGTGTCTATTGACCAATATTTTTTATCTTTTTTTACAATAGCAACCAATACAATTCCGTTATCACCGAATTTATCTTCCAGCCTTAAAGAATATACTTTGTAATCTTTACCTGATATAAATCTTCTTATGTCTTCAATACTATATCTTCTTGTTGTTAAATTGAATTGATTTGTTTTTTGAGTTAATTGTGCAATTCGCGAAACATTGCTTTGTTTGTCTATTTCCAAAAGTGCAACCATTTGAAGTGATTTATAAAAATCTTTCATATTAGTTACATGAGTCTTTAATTCTTTCCTTTTCATGTCGGCTGCAAACATTTTGTTTCTTTGAATATCTTCTTTTGTTAATAAAGTTGTTTGCAATCCCTTAATTTCTTTAACTTGTTTAATATAATTATCAGGATCACCTGTTAAAAGCACTGTTGTTATTTCGGCAATTTGCTGTTTAATTAATTCACATTCCGCCGGATTGTCATCAAGAAAAATTAATGAATCTAATCCAATATTTAATTCATCCGAAATTTCGAATATATTTTGAGCTTTATCCGTCCAATTAATTTTGATACTTGAAAAATATTCTTTTCTAAGAACCATATCGGGATGCTTTTCAAGCACCTCCAAAACATCGTCATAATTATTCTTACTGCATATTGCCAGAAAAATTCCCTGTCTATAGAAATTAAGCAGTAATTTCTGAAATTGGACAAAAGATTCGCCTATGCCGCTTCCTCCAAGTTTAATATTATCTATACCGTCCTGACCAATAATGCCCCCCCATAAAGTATTATCCAAATCAGTAATAATACATTTTTTCCTCGGGTATAAAAAAGACTCAATAATAAGGAAATAGTGATTTACTAATAAATCAAATTTATTATAATTAATAGGCTGCTTAGCAAGATGTTGCATCCTCATATCGAACCAATTTTCTTTACCTATGCCGCTAACTAATGCATCATAACTATTAATAAAAATTCTTTCATAATTAGCTGATTTCAATTCAATTAAAAATTGATTTAGTTCTAACGTAATTTGAGATATTCCAAAAGAAATATTCTGATCCAGTAACCCAAGATTTGATCTTTCCCTTGAAATAAAGTTTTCCAAAATAATCTTGCAACTGCTAAAATTTTCTAAAATCTTATTAATAATTGATCTTAATTTCGACTTAATATCGGCAACCAGTTTTTCTCTTTCGCTTCCGCTTAATGAAAGTAGATCATAAAAATAATCACCTAAAAGCGACTCAACTTCAAGATGAATAATTACTATATCCGGTTTAAAATTATATAATGAACTAGACTCATCATAAATAGACTGCTCATACTGTGCGTAATTATGCCACCAAAGTTCAACATTAATATTATTATCAATGACATATTTTTGGCAATTCCTTTTAAGTAAGTCAATATTAAATGATGTTAAAAAGGCAACTTTCATTATTTTTCCAACAGCTCTATTAAATGATTCTCATCCTTAGACATTAAAAAAGCGACTTTACGTCCGTTAAAAGCTTTAGCCGGTATCGGCTGCATCGTAATAAAATAGTTATGCTCTCTCAATCTATTACACTCATCATTTATATTTTCAACCATAAAGCATAAATGATGAAGGGTTTGTCCTCTTTTTTTAAGGAAATTATAAACAGGAGAGTTTTCATCCAAAGGCTGAACTAATTCCAAATATATTTTATTATTGAGATTAATAAATGCTACATAAACACCTATTTTATCATCCCTAAATATTTCGCTAATTTCATTATAGCCCAAAGCATTTTTATAATAATTCTCATAGTGTAATTTTATATCATTTACAACCAAGCCAATGTGATGTATTTCCATTTTACCTATTAAAATAGTTTATCAATTTTTCTATATTAATTCTAACTTCTTCAAATTCTTTTTTCAATATTGATTGAAAAGTTACATTAAAAAACGTATCTCCTCTTTTATAATGCTCCCTTAAAATACCTTCGATTTTAAATCCGAATTTCGTATGATTTGATATAACCTTTGTATTTTCCGAAAGAGTTTGACAATAGACTTTATTTAATTTTAATTCTTCAAAAGCAAATTTTAAGATCAGGAATTCAGCTTCTACGGCATATCCTCCCATTTTAAATTCTTTTTCTCCGATATAATATCCCCAATCGGCGTTTAAATTCCGGTAGTCAACATTCATCAAATTTACAGCACCGATAGCTCGATTATTTTTATTTTCCAAAATTATAAATTGAAACCTGGTATTATCATTTTTAATCTTTTCAAACCAAATTTTTTGTTTTTCGATTGTATATTCACTTTGGTCGAAAAGATATTTGGAAATTTCAGGGTCATTTCTCCATTTTACCATTAATTCCAAATGCGATTCACTAACTTCCACAAGAGATATTAATTTTCCTTTAATTTCCATTTTTCTAAATTAAGTTTTTACAGTTAAAAAAGCAGTAAAATTCATACATCAAATTTTGATTTGGCTTTTATTGATTCCCTAATAAATTAATAAACATCTTTAATCTCAAAATTGTTAAGCATGTTAAGATTGAGTCTTTTTATTACTTGTTTTTTAATGCTCTTCTAAATTATAATTAAAAATAAATTCTATTATACTTTCCGGCCTAATTTTATTTTTTATTTTTTTTATTTGTTCAAATAAAAATTTACGGTTGTTTTCATATAAAATGACATTACTTATTTTTTCGGTCAGTAAAGGAATATCTAAGTTTTTAATCCATCCCAGATTTTCGGCAAGTTTTTCATTTTCCAATTCTCTAGCTACGAATTTTTGATTTTCTGCTGTAATTCCAATGATAGTTGGCGTTTGCAAATATGCTAATTCCCAAGTAGTTGTACCAGCTGCAGCAATAGCTAAATCTGCCCATTTTATTTCAGGTACCATATTGTCAACATCAATTAAAATTTCAATATTGTGCCGACTCTTATTCTTGAATTCTTTAATGCTGCTTAAAAAATTATAACTAGGTCCTAGTATAACCTTTAAATTTAAAATTTCTTTTATTCCCTCAATAGCCCGAAGGATTATTATTGTACAATTATCAGGATCGCTTCCTCCCATGGTAATCAAAACGTTTTTACACTCTTTATTAAAAATTCTTTCCCATTTTTTTTCACGCCTAAATTCCCGTCTCAATAAAACATTGTCAATCCCTAAAAACAGTTTTGTATAATTCTCACACGAATAATTAAAAATTTTTTCAGCATTAAAGTTTTGATTAAGTATTATATTACTTAAAAAATGTATTTCAGCTAAATCATCAATACAAAGTAAATTAAAATTATTATTGATTATGACTTGCTGATACGATGTATTGAATTTGTAACCGTCTGTAATGATCCAATCAATATAATTCTCTTTAGCTATGTTTACAGTTTTAATTGCATCTTCAATTAATTCGGTTTTTTCATTTATAAAAATTTTAAAATTTTCTTTCCTTAATTTAGCTAGAACATTTTGATTTGTAGTTTGGGATAAAAAGAAAACTTCATTACCGGAGTCTTTAAGCATCTGCCCGAAAGCAAGGCATCGCATAATATGCCCTGTCCCAATTTCACTTGAAGCGTCCGTCCTAAATAGAAATTTCATATTATTAAACTAACTTAGAAACTCTTTCATATTTTTAACAATATAGTTCAAATCTTCATCTTCAAGAGAGAAATATATTGGTAACGAAATTTCTCTTGAATAGAATTTTTCAGCTTCAGGAAAATCACCCGGCTTAAATCCAAAATTCTTCCGGTAATAAGGATGTAAATGAACTGGTATGTAATGGACCTGCAGTTTTATATTTCGTTTAAGCATTAATCCAAAAAATTCTTTTCTGGAATATTTTGTTTGATCAAAATTTATCTGGACAGGATACAAATGATAGGCGTGCTTAATTTCGGGTTTAGAACTTGGAAGCAAAATATTTTCGCATTCATCTAATTCATGATTATAAAATTCAGCGATTCTTCTTCTCTTTAACAAAAAAGAATCAAGCTTTTTTAGCTGGTTCAGCCCCAAAGCACATTGAAAATCAGTAATCCTATAATTAAAACCCAAGAACATCATTTCATAATACCATGGGCCCTCATTTTTTCCCATAAGGCTGTCGTTATTTGAAATACCATGAGTTCTTAGAATTTTAATTTTTTCATCAAATTCTTTATTATTAGTTAATACAGCCCCGCCTTCACCGGTTGTTATATGCTTTACGGGGTGATAACTTTGTATAACAGCATCGGCATATTTAACTGCATAGGTTGCATCACCTTTATATTCAGCACCCAGTGAATGACAATTATCATTTACCAATTGGATACCATATTTGTCTTTAATTGATTTTAAAGCTTGCCAATCACAAGGGTGGCCTGCATAATCTACAGCAATTACAGCTTTTACCTTTCGATTTATCTTATTATATGATTTTATTTTCTCTTCTAATTTATTAGGATCAATTGTATAAGTTAAGGGATCTATGTCTGCAAAATCAGGAATCGCATTAGAATATAAAATGCAATTAGCACTAGCAGCAAAGGTAATTGGAGAAGTTATAACAACATCTGATTCATTCCAGTTTAGTGCAAGTCCGGTTAAGTGCAAAGCTGCGGTTCCGCTTGAAACGACAGAAGTATATTGAGCTCCAAACTTTTTGCACAAAGAATTTTCAAATTGTTTTATTATTGGACCCTGCGTAAGCCAATCCGAATGCAAAATTTTGATAACTTCATTAATATCATCATCATCAATATATTGTCTGCCATATGAATAGCTTTTATTCAACATTATCCTTAATTAATTGTTTAATTTCGTCAACAGTTAAAAACTCTCTGTTTGTTCCTGAATTATATTTAAATCCTAGCTCACAAAATTTCCCTTCTTTCTTGTTACTTTCCTTTCGGAATTTCTCGATGTCCCATAATGGTGTTGAAGGAAGAATAACAAAATAATTTTCAAATTCTATTGTATTAAGTGAATCAGTTTCAGTGATCATCTCTTCATGAATTTTTTCTCCAGGTCTAATCCCGGTAATATTAATTTTAGCGTTTTTCGATATTGCTTTAGCTACATCAACTATCCTATAAGAGGGAATTTTAGGAACAAATAATTCCCCTCCCCACATAATTTCTAAGCATGAAATTACAAAATCAACACCTTGCTGTAGTGTAATATTAAACCTTGTCATTCTTTCATCTGTAACAGGCAGAGATCCTGCGTCTTTTTTAGAAATGAAAAAGGGTATAACTGAACCGCGACTTCCCATAACATTACCGTATCTTACAACTGAAAAGCGTATATCATGCTTCCCTTTATAATTGTTTGCTGCAATAAAAAGTTTATCAGAGGTAAGCTTTGTCGCACCATATAAATTTATAGGCGCAGCAGCTTTATCCGTACTTAGAGCTATTACTTTCTTTACGCCGCAAAGCAGGGATGCATCAATTACATTTTGCCCGCCAAGAATATTTGTTTTAACAACTTCAAAAGGATTATATTCAGCTGCCGGAACTTGTTTAAGTGCAGCAGCGTGAATAACAATATCTACACCTTCCATCGCCCTGATAAGTCTTTTTTCATCTCTAACATCGCCGATAAAATATCGCATCAAAACACCATTTTTTCTAAACTTTATGTTTTGCTGCATTTCATATTGTTTTAATTCATCTCGGCTATAAATTATTACCTTTTTAGGAGTATACCTTTCCAATAACGTGGAAATAAATTTTTTGCCGAATGAGCCTGTACCTCCGGTTATTAATATTACCTTATCGTTTAACATTAAACGCCCTTTCTTTTAAAACGATAAACAATAAAAAACATATCAGCAATATGTTTATAGCTAACGAAATATACTTCCCAATATAAAAACTAGCAGGAGAATAATTAAAATCTATTTTATGTATTCCTTTTGGAACAATTAATCCCATAAATCCATGATCTGTTTTATATACTTTAACTTTTTTTCCATCGATCGTTACTTTCCAGCCAGGGGGATAATAAGTGTCGCCAAGGAATAAAAAGTTATTTCCGGTAGCTTTTGCATCTATTAAAATATGTTCATCTTTGTATTCAACAATTTTAACACTGGCAGAACTATCCGGAGCATCAACATTTAATTTTTGATTTTCCAAGTAAGCGGTTTTTCCAGGATCAAATTGATTGTTTTTTATCATATTTAGAAATTTTAACGGTTCAGTTGATTTTACAGCATCAACAAAATAAGCTCGTGGAAGAGCATATTTATTAATGCTTAGTGTACTTTTGGAATTTTGATATAGAACCTGTAAGCCCGGAATATTAGTAGGTTTTTCAGAAATGATGTATTTAACATTCAACATTCTCCACAATGTAGGATTTATCGGACCATCAACATCCATAAAATCCTGATATGTTCGGGGTTTGATTCCCGAATATCCGTAAAAGTCTTCTAATAAGAAATAAACGTAATAATTTTGATTTGAATTTAATGAACCAGGCGTACCATCTTGTTTAATATTTAGAATTCTAAATGGCTGTTTGTTATTTTGCTTCTCTATTTCTTTTACATATTCCGGCTTATCAAAAATATTTTTTACTTCGGGGCTGTTAACATAACTCCCGCCCCGATAATCGATACGCCATAAATCAATTAAAGAAAAAAGTATTATGGATAAAATTAGAGCATCCGCACTTATTCGGTTTTTAATATAGAGAAAGCTTAATCCAAATACAGCAGTTAAAAGGAAAAATGCAATATGTATATCTGTTAAAAACATATCCGACATATAATCGTATAGAGGATTTAACTGCTGGCCTCTCTGGCCGGAATCCGCAATCCGTTCTTTAAACCAATCGGAAATAGGGCCACCAAGTAAAAAGCTAAGGATGAAAATACCGGCGAAAATTAGGGTAACGTTCTTTATCATCTTTTCATATTTTAATTCCTTCTCCTCTCTTAACTTTATAATTTTCATCAAGCCGAAACCGGCAAGGATTGGAAAACCAAGCTGTACCAAAATTAAAATCATTGAAGGAACTCTAAATTTGTCAAAGAAGGGGAAATGATAAAACATTAAATTATAAACCGGCGGAAAAGTTCTTCCAAATGATATTAAAAGAGAAATTATAATAAGTATTGTTAAATACCTAATAAATGGATTTTTCCAATTTGCGTATATTGAAAATAAACCCAGGAAGAAAATTATAACGCCCATATACATTGCTACGTCTACAAAAGGCATTTGTCCGAAATAAGTATTGATTTTATAATCTTCATTGTGAGTAAGAGGACCGTTATAAGTAGAATTACCGAATCCATAATATGAAGGAATAATAAAGGTCATCATTTCGCCGGGCGAGAACGACCAGTCTGTTGCGTATTTATAAAAATCAGACTCGGATTTTTGTTTCCCTGTACCTTCCAATACACTTTTTGCGCCGCGGGTTGAATATGGAGTATATTCAAAAGTCTGCATATACTTATCATAACTCATTAACAATGCAATAACAACGGCAATAATAAATATACCCACAGATTTTAATATTTGCCTCATTTGGGCGAATTCTTTTTCATAATAGTAATGAATAAAATAGTAAATAAAATAAATGCCAATAGCAAAAAGAGTATAGAATATTACTTGTATATGAAATGGTTCAAATAGAAAATGAATTGCAATTATTAAGAGTAGTACGTCTAATAGTTTTATTTTTTTATGAAGCCTAAATAAAAGTAAAAACACAAAAGGATAAATGGCAACAACAGCAAGCTGCGTAACATGTCCTATAAAAATAAAAACAATAAGCCCTGTACTAAATGCGGTACTTAAGGCAACAAATAATGAAATCCATATACTAGCTTTTAATACTCTCATCAGCAATAGCATACCGATTGCAAGTACAAACAAATAGAAAGTAACACTGGAATAACCTACTGAAAATATTTTCCCTGGCAACAGCCTAATAGTGTTGTATACTTCAGCAGTAAAATCATACCATCTGTCTGGTCCATACGACATTGCGGAAGGCATGCCGCAGAAAATATACGGATTCCATAAATGTTCGCTGTGTTTCGCAATATAATTTTTGAAACTCATCGAAGTTAAGAGATCGCCGGATTGATATGTTTTCCCTCCGAAATACATCGGAGCAAAATAAATTAGAAATAATAAAACAATAACTATAACTGCAGCTAACGTATGATATTTTTCAGGAATAATATTACTAACATTAAACTTTGCCCAAAATCCTTCGTACTCATTCCTTTTTGCACGGGTATTTTTTTTAGTTTTAGTCATTTAAACACCATTAAAATTTTAATGTTAAATTCATATTAACGAAATATTATTTCCTAACAATATAATTAATTCCGGTACCGATTTTATTATTCGAACTAAAATCCAAGTACATCATTCCAAATGTAAATAAAAAAGTTAGTATATAATAAAAAGGTAATATTATAAAAAATAATTTTGAAACATTTAATAACTGCATAGGATATTTTATACCAAGCCGCCAGGCCTTTTCACCCCAGAAGCCATAAGTATAACGGGAGCGAAAAACCGTAAAGCCTAATGGTACAAGCTTCGCTTTAAGATCTTCAAACGAATAACCGTCTCTTGCATGTTCACTTATAAAGCTCTCCCCTTCTTCATCATGTACGTCGCTTCCGCCGTAAACAGACGGAGTATTGATCAACAAAAATCCTCCCGGTTTTAAAGCTCTGTAAAAATTCCGAAAAACTTTTTTATCATCCGCAATATGTTCCATAACGTCAACAGAAACTATTAAATCAAATTTATTCTCATGATTTATTTCAGTTAAGTCTTCAATACCAAATCTCACATTTGAAATTTTTCTGCTTTCAAAAAATTCTTTACAATCTTTAATCCACTGTTCTTTTACATCAATAGCAAAAATATTATTCGGCTTAAGCTTCTTTGCCATGAAATAAGAATACTGCCCGTAACCAGTTCCGGCATCAAAAATAGAAATCTTATTATCGCCTAGAATTCTTCTCAAATTTTTCAACTCTCTGCGTACATACCATGAACGAAGAAACATTATATCCAACATTTTATAGAATAAAATTCGAAGTAATGGAAATTTTTTAATTAATTTTGCAAAAACATCTTTTATAGGATCGTAATACATCTTATTGCTTTTTTAATGATTTTACTATTGCATTAAAAACCATATCCGAAGAAATTTCCCCCATACAAGTTATCTTAAAGTCGCATCTAGTTTTATAACAGACCAAACAATCAAGTTCAGGAACTACTTTGGTTATACAATCATAATCTTCAATCTCATTAAATGATGTCGGACCAAATAAACAAACTACATTTTTTCCCAATGCAGTTGCAGCATGTAATGCCAAAGTATCGCCGGTTACAACAGTATCGGATAAATCAAGCAAGGCGAAAAACTCTCTTAAAGTATTATCCGTACCTGTATGGATAAGAAAAGGAAACTTGTTTTTCAGATATAGGCTGCTTTCTTTTTCTTCAGGACCCCCATATAATAAAATTCCAAAATCTTTGTTCCTGCTTAATTTTTCTATTAACTCAACATATCCTTCTATCCTCCATTTTTTATACTGCCATCTGCTGCTTGCACCAATATTCAATCCTATAATATTAGTAAACCTATTGAGTTTATTTTTTTCGAAAAACTTCTGTTTATATTCTTGTTCGCTTTTCGATAAGAAAAGTTGTATTGCTCCTTTTTTATATTCCAGGCCGCTGATCTCATGAATTATTTGCTGATATGTTTTTTTATTTCTCTTTTTATTTTGATCAAAGATTCCCATTTCAAGCCATTCAACCGCATCTTCATTCACAGGTATTACCTTACCTTTCTCATCAAGAAGGTATCCTTTTTTTTCATCTGCTTTTACTAAAGATGCCACAGCGGCGCTTACCGGTGAAGCATCTGGATGAATTAGAAGATTAAATTTCTCAACTGAAAAACGCGGATAGAAATTATTATCTTCAAAAATCAACAACTCGTCCACAAAAATATTATTATTAAAAATTTCAGCGGCATTTTTACGCGTCAGCCAAGTTATATGAGAAGAAGGATATTTTTCCTTTAATGAAGTAAGAATTGAAGTGGTCCTCAAAACATCACCGGTTGCATCAAGTTTAATAATTAAAATCTTAAAATTTACAGGATCATAATAACTGCAATTATCACACATTTTCCCTTCTGTTTTATTGGGCACACAAGGTTTATTACCCGCATAAAATTTACAATCTGTTTTTACAATCATAACTAATTATTATTTATAATTTGATTAAACAGCATAGGCAGCTGTTTGAAAGAATTCCGGCCGACAATATTTTTAATATTTTGATCAAAGTTAATTTTACTTTTCATGTCATAAAAATTTTTTACTCCGGCTACTATTTCTTTCACGGAATTCGGCTGAATAACAAAACCCGTTTCCCCTTCCTCGACAAATTCAGCAAGCCCTCCAACATTAGTAACTAGAACCGGTTTTAAAAATCCGTAAGCTATGTTTAATATCCCGCTTTGAGTTGCATTACGATATGGTAATATAACGAGATCCGATAAAGAAAAATACGGCGCTACTTCTTCATTCGGAACAAATTTATTGATAAGGATTACATAATTTTCCAATTCGTTTTTTTTGATTATTTCTCTGTAAGTCGATTCATCATCATAAAATTCGCCGACAACGAGTAAACGAAATGAATGGTCGAACTTAAGTAAATCCGGCATTGCATTTAAAAGAATATCCAGTCCTTTGTACTTTCTAACATATCCGAAAAAGAGGAGAACTTTATTGCCATTCATAATGCCTAAATACTTACCAAGTGCTTCGCTTGCCCCGTGCTCAATTTCATTATAACAATCATAAATAGGCAGCTGGGATTTATAAATCTTTTTTCCTTCGGATACATCCCTTAGATTTTTTGCAACGTTATCCGAAAGTGCAAGAAATTTATTCGCATTTTTAAGACCGATTTTCGTTAAAATTCTATCAATAAAATGAGATTCATGTGAAACTATATTCTCGGTAATGAATAAAATTTTATCGTTATATTTCTTTTTTATTAAATATGAAATAGTAAAATGACAAAAAGAAAAAAAAGGGTGCCACCAATCGAAAACAATTAAGTCGGCATTTTCCTGCTTTAATCTCTTAGCCGTATATATCCAGCTAAACGGCGAAACGGAATTAATAATTCTTATACTATTCGCTTTTTTAATAATACTCTGACTTTTATCAATTTGTGTAGTACCCGGGAAAAGAATTGACGGATAAAGAAGTTTATAATTATAGATCTTAACATCAAATTCTTCTTTTAACAAATCATATATATGAGATATAAATAATGAGTTTCCGCCTCTGTAAGGATATGTAGGACCAATTATAATTATTTTTTTGTTTGGCATTTCTCGAAAATTTACTATTAAAACTACATGAAAGAAACTATCACCTGGGGGAATTTTTCAATTTATCTCAACAATTTAATACGGATACTGACTCCTATAGACTAATAAAAATTATATTTTACCGAACTGTCCCTTTGCCAAATCCAAAATTAAGCTTTAGCTTAGTAAATCTTTAAAATTACAGCTTATTTTGAAGCTTAAAATAAGTTATCCTTTATCCTTTATTAAATACTCTTCTTCGTTAACCGTACTCTTAACAACCATCTCACCAAGCAAACCCACACTAAAAAACTGTACACCAACGATTATTAAAAGCATTCCTAAAAACAGCATAGGACGGTTACTCAGCGGTTTGCCGTTAATCCAATCGATAGTTAGATATGCATTAACAATAAATCCTATTAAAAAAGATAAAGCACCGAAAAAACCGAAAAAATGTAAAGGCCGCTTAATGTACCTCGTTGAAAATAAAACGGTAATTAAATCGATAAATCCTTTAAAAAACCTGGAAATTCCGAATTTTGTTTTGCCGTACCTTCTTGGCTGATGCTTAACCGGGATTTCAGAAATTAAGTAACCTTCCCAATCGGCAAGTACCGGTATATATCTGTGCAATTCGCCGTATACTTTAACATGATCAACAACATCACGTCTATATGCTTTTAATCCGCAGTTAAAATCATGAATTTTTATCCCGCTTAAAAGTCTGGTTATATAATTAAAAAATCTTGAGGAGTATCTTTTAATAAAAGGGTCATATCTCTTTTTTTTCCATCCGGAAACTAAGTCGAAACCTTCATCTAATTTTTTTATTAAACTTGGAATTTCGTTCGGGTCATCTTGAAGATCCGCATCCATTGTTATAACAGCATCACCGGTGACTTCTTTAAACCCAACTTGAAGGGCTGCAGACTTACCGTAATTTTTTCTGAAGCTTATGTACTTAAATCTTCTATCCTGCTTGCAAATATCTTTTAACACATTTAAAGATTTATCCGTACTTCCGTCATCAACAAAAATAACCTCATAACTAATATCTATCTGTTTTAACGATTTTTTAATTTCGTTAGATAACGGTGTAATTGATTCATCTTCATTGTATAAAGGAATGACGATTGAAAGTTTTTTAAATGATGTTTTTTCCTGCGAAAAGGAATGACGATTTTGTTTGTAATATTTTCTTCTTCTATTATAATAAAATGGTTTACGTGGTGAGGGTTTATTTCCTAAATTTTGATTTTTTTCCCTCTTCTGCCCATCCTGTGGATTTCCTGACTGATCATTATCTATTCTATTCGTTTCTTCCAATTAAATTTCCATAATTTTTATTTCCTTTTATAAAATTAACTCAATAATTAGATAAAAACAATTTAGATTATACATCATATTTGATGATTTTAAGTCGATATTAAACTCCATTAATATTGCTTTAAAGCACTAAATTGATAAATCTATTATCAATGTGATTTATTATTACTATTTAACTAAAATCAATCTTGACTTTTTTGTACAGATTATTTAGGTTTGAATCGCATTGAAATTAGAATTTTTCTCAAAATAATAAAGAAATTGATTACCGGTTAGGAGAATAAATGAGCGCCACCGAAGTAAATACGATTGAAGAATTAGCTAATAAAGAATATAAATACGGCTTTGTAAGTAATATAGAAGCTGAGAGTCTCCCTAAAGGATTAAATGAAGATATTATAAGACAATTGTCTGAAATCAAAAAAGAACCTGAGTTTATGCTTGAATGGAGATTAAAATCCTATAGGCACTGGCTGACAATGAAAGAACCCAACTGGGCTAATGTACATTTCGCAAAAATTGACTATCAGGATATTTCATATTACTCAGCACCTAAAAAGAAACCTCTTAAAAAAAGTTTAGAGGAAGTAGATCCTGAATTATTGAAAACTTATGAAAAACTTGGTATTTCTCTGGATGAACAAAAAATGTTATCAGGTGTAGCTGTTGATGCAGTTTTTGATAGCGTTTCCGTAGCAACTACATTTAAAGAAAAATTAGGTGAATTAGGTATTATTTTTTGTTCGATGTCGGAAGCAATTCAGAATCATCCCGACTTAGTTAAGAAATATTTAGGAAGCGTTGTTCCGCATACTGATAATTTTTTTGCATCTTTAAATTCTGCAGTATTCAGCGATGGTTCTTTCGTTTATATTCCGAAAGGCGTCCGCTGCCCGATGGAACTTTCAACATATTTTAGAATCAACGCTGCAAATACCGGTCAATTTGAGAGAACTTTAATAATAGCGGACGAAGGTGCTTATGTAAGTTATCTTGAAGGTTGTACGGCGCCAATGCGGGATGAAAACCAGCTTCATGCGGCAGTTGTAGAATTAGTTGCGCTTGATAACGCAACAATTAAATATTCAACGGTACAAAATTGGTATCCCGGTGACAAAAACGGAAAAGGCGGCATTTATAATTTTGTTACTAAAAGAGGTGCCTGCCGGGGAGTTAATTCAAAAATTTCCTGGACACAAGTAGAAACCGGTTCGGCTATTACATGGAAATATCCAAGCTGTCTTTTAATAGGTGATAATTCAACCGGAGAATTTTATTCTGTTGCGGTAACAAATAATTACCAGCAGGCCGACACCGGGACAAAAATGATTCATATGGGAAAGAATACAAAAAGTACAATCATTTCAAAAGGCATTTCAGCGGGCAAAAGTAATAACAGTTATAGAGGACAGGTAAAAATTATAAAGCGCGCAAACAATGCTAGAAATTTTTCTCAATGCGATTCGCTTTTAATCGGCGATAAATGCGGTGCTCATACCTTCCCCTATCTGGATATTAATAATCCGTCTGCTCAAATAGAGCATGAAGCTACAACTTCTAAAATCGGCGAAGATCAAATATTTTATCTGAATCAGAGAGGAATATCAACCGAAGATGCAATCGGTTTAATTGTTAACGGTTATTGCAAGGAAGTATTTAAAGAGCTTCCAATGGAATTTGCTGTTGAGGCACAGAAGCTTTTAAGTATAAGCCTTGAAGGAAGTGTGGGTTAAAGACCTTTTTAAACCCTTCTGATCGAAATAACAAGGTGGGTTTCGACAGAAGGGGGGTCTTTATTTATTAAGTTTAATTCGGAATTATATTAATAAAAATAGTGAAAATTAAAGAGGCTAATTAATGTTAGAGATAAAAAATCTGCATGCGAATATAGAAGGTAAAGAAATCTTAAAAGGAATCAATTTAAATGTTAAAGCCGGTGAAGTTCATGCTATAATGGGACCAAATGGCGGCGGTAAAAGTACCTTAGCACAAGTTTTAGCCGGGCGTCAGGAATATGAAGTTACGCAGGGAGAAGTTACTTTCCGGAGTAAAAACTTGTTATCGCTTTCACCTGAAGACAGGGCTCGTGAAGGAATATTTTTAGCCTTCCAATATCCGGTAGAGATTCCGGGAGTCAGCAACACAAACTTATTAAAAACCGCTCTCAACGAAATAAGAAAGTACCGCGGACAGGAAGAACTTGATGCAATGGAATTTCTCACTTTGCTAAAAAAGAGGATGAAATTAGTCGAAATGGATCAGGCTCTTCTTAGCCGTTCGGTTAATGAAGGATTTTCCGGCGGAGAAAAGAAAAGGAATGAAATTCTGCAAATGGCAGTATTAGAGCCTATACTATCAATTTTAGATGAAACTGATTCAGGTTTAGATATTGATGCATTAAGAATTGTAGCTAACGGTGTTAATAAATTAAAATCAAAAGAACGGGCTACTATAGTTGTAACTCATTATCAAAGACTTTTAAACTATATCGTTCCGGATTTTGTTCATGTACTTTATAACGGCAAAATAGTAAAGTCCGGCGGAAAAGAATTAGCATTAGAACTGGAAGAAAAAGGATACGATTGGTTAAAAGATCAGCAGGAACTAGTTACAAATTAAACAAGGTAAATTTTATAAAACGAATTTCAAATAATATAGCAAAAAACGCGGGCGGAGTAAATTTTTAAATGAATAACGGAACAGAAATAAAAAATTGGTATTTATCCCGTTTTAAAGATTTCGAAAACGGTCTTAACGGAGAAAGTGTAAAACCAATTCACAAATTGCGTAAAGAAGCTATTGAAAACTTCTCTCATCTTAATTTCCCGACACTTCATGATGAAGATTGGAGATATACAAATATTACTCCTTTGTTGAAGTATAATTTTAAACCACCCGACGGATTATCTGATTTAGATGAAAAGAAGATTAAAAAATATCTTCAAAATAAATTCAGTGCGAATCTTTTGGTTTTTGTTAACGGTCATTTTGTAAAAAAATTATCAAAGACAAAAAATCCGCCTGATGGCGTAATCATTGGTAATATAGCTTCTGAAATAAAGAACAGTTCGCCAATCATCAATGAACATTTTAGTAAGTATGCAAGTTATAAGGAACATATTTTCACGGCTTTGAGTACTGCATTTACAAAAGACGGTGCTTTTATTTACGTCCCGGACGGGAAAATCGTAGAGGAACCGATTCATATTATGTTTATTACGGATTCAAAGGGAGAAAATGTACTTTCACAACCCAGGAATCTTTTTGTTGCCGGAAAGAACTCTCAAGTTTCAATAATTGAACATTATACTTCATTAGGTGACGATGTATATTTTACAAATGTAGTTACTGAAATTGCGGCAGAACAGGATTCAATTGTTGATCATATTAAACTGCAGGAAGAGAGCATAAATTCTTTTCACATTTCAAGAATAGAAATAGACCAGGAACGAGGCAGCAATTTTACTTCCCATTCTTTTTCATTCGGCGGCGGGTTAGCAAGAAACGATATTCAATCCCGTTTTAATGATCAAGGAAGTGAATGTACATTAAACGGACTTTATTTGCTTAAAGGCAGGCAGCTATACGATTCTCATACAATGATTGATCATGCGAAGCCTTATTGCAACAGTCATGAGCATTATAAAGGGATTCTGGATGATGAATCGAGAGGAGTATTTAACGGAAAAGTTTTAGTACGTCCCGATGCTCAAAAGACAAATGCATTTCAGGAAAATAATAATATTATTTTATCGAACGATGCGCTTGTTAATACCAAACCCCAATTGGAAATTTTTGCCGATGATGTAAAATGCAGCCATGGCGCAACCGTAGGACAGCTCGATATGGATTCGCTTTTCTATCTAAAATCCAGAGGAATCGGTGAAGAAAAAGCCCGATCAATTCTTATTCATGCATTTGCAAGTGATATTGTAAAATCTATTAAAATCGAAACAGTTAAAAATTATTTGGAAAATATTTTAGAAAATACTTTTAATAAAGAAAGCTCGAGGGATTAACAGTGAATCCTAATGTTGAAACTCAAACTGATAATAAAGTAAAGATTTTCGATGTAGAAAAAATCAGAAAAGATTTTCCGATTCTTAAATCTTTGGTTCATGGGAAGCCTTTATGTTATTTAGACAATGCAGCTACGACTCAAAAGCCTAAAATCGTTATTGACTCGTTGGTTGAATATTATAATTCAATGAATGCAAATGTTCATAGAGGAGTTCATCATTTAAGCGAGGTTTCTACCAAAGCTTTTGAAGATGCACGGTTAAAAGTAAAAAATTTTATAAATGCTTCCAGCGAAAAAGAAATAATTTTCACAAGAGGAACTACGGAATCAATAAATCTTGTAGCTAATTCTCTTGCAAAAAGCATGTTTCAGGATGGTGATGAGATCATAATTACCGGAATGGAACATCATTCTAATATAGTACCATGGCAATTAATTCAGCCCATAAAAAACATAAAATTAAGAACGATTAAAGTTGACGATAACGGTGAACTAATATTAGATGATTTTGAAGAAATGTTTAATGAAAGAACTAAGCTTGTTTCTATCGTTTACGTTTCAAATTCTTTAGGTACGATTAATCCCGTTGAAAAAATTATTTCGATTGCTCATAAGCATAATGTACCGGTTCTTTTAGACGGTGCACAGGCAATTCAACATCTTAATGTTGATGTACAAAAACTTGATTGTGATTTCTTAGCTTTTTCAGGTCATAAAATTTATGGCCCGACTGGAATTGGCATTCTTTATGGCAAAGAAAAATTTTTAGAAGAAATGCCTCCTTTTTTAGGCGGCGGCGATATGATTTCAAAGGTAACTTTCAACGGTACAACTTATAACGAATTACCATATAAATTTGAAGCGGGAACATCAAACATAGCCGATGCAATTGGACTGGGCACAGCACTTGATTATGTCTCCGGTCTTGGAATTGATTCAATTTCAAAACACGAAAATGAAATTCTTGAATACGCTACTGCGAAATTGCTGGAAATACCGGGATTAAGAATTATAGGCAAGGCTAAAAACAAAAGCAGTGTTATTTCTTTCGTTTTTGAAAATATTCATCCGCATGATGTAGGAACATTTTTAGATTTTGAAGGTGTGGCAATAAGAACAGGGCATCATTGTACACAGCCTTTAATGGATCGTTTTTGTGTGCCGGCTACTTCAAGAGCATCATTTGCACTTTATAATACTAAAGAAGAAGTAGATATTTTGGTTAAATCATTAAAAAAAATTATAGAAGTTTTTAATTAATCCGGAGTCTTACTAACTATGGATGCTGAACTAAGAGAACTTTATCAGCAGGTAATTTTAGATCATAATAAAAGTCCCAGAAATTTTAAAAAGCTGGAGAATGCAAACCATATGGCGGAAGGCTATAATCCGCTTTGCGGTGATAGAATTAATATTTATTTGGATGTCGAGGACGGTGTTGTAAAAGATGTAAGTTTTTTAGGATCAGGCTGTGCAATTTCAAAAGCATCTGCTTCTTTAATGAGTACAATTATTAAAGGGAAGTCAAAAGAAGAAGCAGAAAAAATATTTGAAAAATTTCACGATCTGGTTACAGGCAACTTAACAGATGAAGAAGAAATTGAAGAATTAGGCAAACTTGCGGTTTTTGCCGGCGTAAAAGATTTTCCTGTAAGAGTAAAATGTGCAAGCCTTGCCTGGCATACAATGATTTCAGCACTAAATAAAGAAGAAAAAGTAGTTACAACAGAAGAAAAGTAGAGCATGGAAAGTATGATCTCTATGGAAACAATAAATAAACAAGAACTGGAAGAAAAAATAATTCAAGCATTAAAAACTTGTTACGATCCGGAAATTCCGGTGGATATTTTTGAGCTTGGATTAATTTATGAAATTAGAATTGATAACGAGGCAAATGTAAATATAAAAATGACTCTAACCTCTCCTGCTTGTCCGGTCGCAGGTTCTTTACCGTCTGAAGTAAATGCTAAAACTGCTTCCGTTCCCGGAGTTAAAAGTGTTAACATTGAACTTGTATGGAATCCGCCGTGGGATAGGGATATGATGTCGGAGGTTGCAAAAGTCGAACTAGGAATGCTGTAGAAAGTTCAAGTTCAAGAGTAAGTTTAAGTAGTTTTAAGTTACTTGATCTTAAACTTGAACTAATATAGGATTAAAGTTTATAAAAAGAAAGATAACTATACAAAAAAGCAAAACATAAAATAATCCATAATAGATAGGAGATATATATGTTCAATATAATTTCGCGTCCGCCAATATATGATCAGGACGCAGTTCAGCCGATGCGCGACGAATTGGTAGCAGTAGGATTTAGTGAATTAAAAACACCTGAAGAAGTTGATAAGGCTATAAACGTAAATGATGATAAGATTATTTTGGTTATGATTAATTCGGTTTGCGGTTGTGCTGCAGGCAGTGCTAGACCCGGAGTTTCCCTTGCATTACAGCATCCGGTTATTCCCGATAAACTTTATACAGGATTTGCCGGCCAGGAGAGAGATGCCGTCGATAAAACCCGGCAGTATATAGGAAACTTCCCCCCGTCCTCTCCCAGCATTGCATTGTTTAAAAACGGAAAACTCCTTTATTTTATGCAGAGATATGAAATAGAAGGACAAAGCGCGGAATACATTGCAGGTGAATTAAAATCAGTTTTTGATGAAGTATGTTCAGCCAAAGGTCCTTCAATCAGCCCGGAACAATTTGCTCAAGTACTTTATGCAAAATCATGCGGATCAAAAATTCCGTTATTTAAAGGATAACTTAAATGGAACAAAAGATGAACGCTGTCGGCTGGTTCGAAATACCTGTTACAGATATGAACCGTGCTAAAAATTTTTATGAGGCGGTATTTGAACTTAAACTCACTCATAACAAACTTGGCGATAATTTTGAAATGGCTTGGTTCCCTTTTAAGGAAGCTCAAGGATCTTCGGGTTCACTTGTTCTTAATAAGGAATGGTACAAGCCCTCAGCCGAAGGCGTTCTCATTTATTTTACTTCGCCTTCAGGGGATTTGAATAATGAACTCTCTAAGGTTGAAACATCCGGAGGAGAAATTTTAACTCAGAAAAAACTAATTTCTGAAGAGTATGGTTTTATGGCTATATTCACCGACACGGAAGGCAATAGAATAGCTTTACATTCAAAGAAATAATAAAATAGAATAAATGATATGAAATTTAGTACACAAGAAGAATATGGTTTAAGATGTTTGCTGCGAATCGGAATGTCAAAATCTCCGAACGGTTTAACAATTCCCGAAATCAGCCAGATGGAAGGACTTTCTACTGCCAATGTCGGGAAAATCCTTAGGGCTCTCCGGTTAAGCGGTTTTATTGAAAGCACGCGAGGACAAACAGGAGGTTATAAATTAGCAAGATCTCCTTCTGAAATTAATCTTAGCGAAGTATTATCTGTCTTAGGCGGAAGGTTGTTTGAAGATGGTTTCTGCAACATACATTCCGGAACCGAAATGATTTGTACTCATTCAATAGACTGCTCGATCAGGTCCATATGGAGAACTATTCAAACACTGCTGGATAGTGTTTTGGAAAAAATTACTCTTAAGGATCTCATTGGAACAGAAGAACAGGTCATCAATCTTGTTACCAACTTTGCAGATGCAGCGGAAAAGCCGTTTACAAATAATTAATTATTTCAAATTCTCTAGACGTTACAATTAATTTTTGCTTCTCTTTTTTAATTGCTTTTTAATGAGCTTAGTTGTATCCGTTTCCCTATCTGCTTTGTTATCTTTGATATACCCATCCTTTATTAAACTCTCAAATGAAATGTAAATTTTTATTCTTACTTCTGTGGAATTATTAAATCCGGTGGAAATAATTTTTACACCGTCAATTTCTTTTACTATTTGTATTGTAGAATATAATTTATCCTTGTCTATTAAATCATGCTTCAATCTTGATTTACTTTCAGGAATATTATTTAACGACCAATAAATACCCTTCTTCGCATTTTGATATGCAATATCCACATTGTTTTCCAGTTGAGACTGAGGTAAAATTTGACAGGAGAAAAAAATTACAATTAGTAAAATGCAGGTTTTCATAATCATCCCCGTTTTTAAGAAATTATTTAAGATAAATATAAAAACTTTTGTGATAAATTCCGGCATGAGAAAAATAGATTTATGACTTGTTAATAATTACAATCTTGTGTTAAAGATTAGAGATAAGCTTGGTTTTATTAATTGTTTTTTTGGTTTCGCATGAATCAATAACTATTTTTGTAAATGGATTTTAGATTACTTTATTTTCTATATAAAATCGGAGTGAAAAATAATGAGTTTTAAATTAGTATTGCTTAGACATGGTGAAAGTGTCTGGAATAAGGAAAATCGTTTTACAGGGTGGACAGATGTTGACCTTTCCGAAAAAGGTTTGAAAGAAGCTGAAGATGCGGGGAAAGTTTTAAAAAAAGAAGGTTATGTTTTTGATATAGCATTTACTTCTGTTTTAAAAAGAGCTATCAGAACTCTATGGCTTACACTTGATGAATTGGATTTAATGTGGATACCTGTGGAGAGATCTTGGCGTTTAAATGAAAGACATTACGGAGCTTTGCAGGGATTAAATAAAGCGGAAACTGCTGTAAAATTCGGAGAAGAGCAGGTTCACATTTGGCGAAGAAGCTATGATGTACAACCTCCTGCATTAGAAAAATCCGATCCGAGATTTCCCGGTAATGATCCACGCTATAATACATTAACAGAAAATGAATTACCTTATACGGAATGTTTAAAAGATACGGTTAACAGGTTTGTACCTTACTGGGAACAACGAATTGCTCCCGTTGTAAAAACAGGCCAAAAAGTAATTATTGCCGCACATGGAAATAGCTTACGAGCCCTTGTGAAATATCTTGACAACATTTCCGGCGAAGAAATTGTCGGTCTTAATATTCCTACCGGTACACCTTTGGTATATGAATTGGATGAAAATTTAAATCCTATTAAACATTACTATCTTGGCAATCAGGAAGAAATAGAAAAGAAAGCAAAAGCTGTCGCAAATCAAGGTAAGGCAAAATAATTTATTGAAAGCAGTATGCAATTATTTTCATACTGCTTTTATCTTCTTTAATATTAGCCTTGATTTTCAATTTCATTTTATCAATTTTGTAAAATATTTTTCTAACAAAAAATAACGGGAATCTTCGTTAATGCTGAAAAAATCTGTTCTAATAATTGCAGCCGCTTTTTTAATCATACCTAAAATAAATGCGCAAACAGTTATCGGGAAATATGCCGGTGAATTTTTATCCATAGGGGTCGGCGGACGTCCGCTGGGAATGGGCGGAGCTTATGTGGCTATTGCCAATGATGTTACAGCCGGTTATTATAATCCTGCAGGATTGGCACAAATCAACTATCCTGAAATATCATTGATGCATGCGGAACAATTCGGAAGCCTTGTAAACTATGATTATGCAGGGGTTGCAATTCCTTATCAAAAAGATATGAGCTTTGGAATCAGTATTATGCGCCTCGGTGTTGATGGAATTCCCGATACCCGCAATGCTTTAGTCGATCAGACAACGGGCCAGGTTATTACGGATATTAATCTTCCTTCGGCAAGGTTGGATTACAGTAAAATAACCGAATTCAGCGATCAAGACTGGGCAGTCTATCTTTCCTTTGCTAAACGGCATTCTGAAAACTTATATTACGGCGCCAGCGTTAAGCTTATTTACAGAAGTATTGCTAATTATAGTGCATACGGAATCGGTTTCGATGTAGGCGGTATGTATCTTCCTTTTAAAAATTTCTCCTTGGGTGCTAATCTCCAAGATATTACCACAACCCTTGTGGCCTGGAGTACCGGCAGAAACGAACTAATCGTACCGACTGCTAAAGTCGGAGCGGCTTATCATTTTAATTTCCTGGGAGGTACGATTACTCCTGCTCTCGATTTTAATGTTAGATTTGAAGATAGACAATATGCATCTGAAGTTAATTTAGGACCCGTAAGTTTTGATATGCTGGCCGGTTTTGAATATAACTTTAAAAATATCTTTATGATTCGCGGCGGATATAATGATGTAAAACAATTTACAATTGGTGCAGGTATCAAATTGCCTAAATTAAATATAGATTATTCGTTTGCAAGGTTTAGTCAATCTGCACTTGAAAGGTTACCGGATACTCATAGAATTTCATTAATTCTTACATTAGAAGAGCCGAAATTCTTAAGATCTCATAATTAAAATATTGTCTACTAATTTTTCTTTCTCAAATTTTACTTTTTCTTCAGCAAATCCAGCAGTGTATTCAGCAGAATTTTATTTTCGACAGGCTTTGTTAAAAAAACATCCACACCGGCATTAAACGCATTTTCCCTGTCTTTTTTAAATGCATGTGCAGAAAGACAAACGACGGGAATATTTTCATAACCGGGCATATTTTTTAATTCTTCGGTAAGTTCCAATCCGTTCTTATTTCCTTTTAAAGAAATATCCATTAAAACAAGATCAAACTTTACATTTTTTATATTATCGTAAAATGATTCGGCGGAATCACATATATAAACATCGAAGTTTCTTTTAAGAAACATCTCAAGAAATTTTTGATTTTCAAAGTCGTCCTCAGTTACTAATATTTTAGGTTTTTTTCCTGAATCATTTTCCGGCATTGTTGCAGCTCCTGTTGTTTCTCAATAACATTTACGCTAAAAGGTAAATGCTGTTGCTATAAATTTTTTAATTTAATTTTGAACACTAAAGTTGTTTAATTATAATCTTCAAATATTATATAATCGATTAAAAAAATTTTATTATAAGTAATCGTTAATTATTTTTAACTTTTTACTTAAAATAACGCTTTAATAATTTTGAATTTAACTTCAATCTCTTAATAGACTTTCAACTATGATCGCTAATTTACAAAATATATCTATCTCTGAAAATTAAATATTAAAAATCGGTTAAAAATCTTTATTACAGTTAACTAGAAATTTTAATTTTTAGAACGTGTAAATATTTTCATAACGGCATAAATCGAAAGGGATGTTAAGGTCAGCTTTTAATCAGCATATATTGACTTGAATGGTATCAAATAAAATAATAACCTAAATAGGCTACAATTTTAAAATTACTTTCCTTTGTTATTACAGTTAACTGCATTTTATAAATGTATTTATTGATTGAAGCAATATTTCATTTCGTACCGGCTTTGTTAAAAACATGTCGATGTACGATTCATAAGTATTTTTTTCGTTGGTATTAAATATATGAGTTGAAAGGCAAATTACCGGGGTTTTTTCAAACTCTTTAATACTTTTGATTTTTTTAGTTAAATTCAACCCGGTATTTCCATCTTTAAGCGAAATATCAAGCAGTAAAAGATCAAAATTTTTATTATTAACTACTTCCTTACATGAAGTATTGGACCGAAACACTTCAATTTCGAACTTCCTGCCTAAAAAAAGATTAAAGAATTTTTGCGTATCATTATCGTCTTCGATAATAAGAATTTTAGCTTTAGTCATTGGTTAATGATTTTATTATAAAAATGGGAACCATTGAAGAGTGACTTAATCAATGGTCCCCATATCCCCGCTCTAACCCTGCCCTAGAACCAAATTTTTTGTGCCAAATATAATTATTGTAAAGTTAAAATAAATCAGTAATACTACGTAATTTCGTCTAATCAAAATTCCTGCATATTCCTAGTCAATTTCCGTAGATAATTAAATTAAAGCCTTAAAATATGCCTAATTTCCAATGTTTTTAAAATTTAATTATTTTCAGGAAATTTATTTGTTAAATGTGTAATAAATTTATACAACCGGCAGGTTTTTTTATTGTAAAAATATTTAACATCTATTTCAAATTATTTTCAAAAGCATAGCGTGCTAATGCTGCTGTTGTTTTGATGTTTAATTTTTGCATAAGATTTGTTTTATGAGTATCAACAGTTCGGGCACTTATTCCTAACCTTTCTGCAATTTCTTGATTAGAAAGTCCGTTTGCAATAAGATAAAGCACTTCTTTTTCTCTCTTTGTAAGAAATACTTTATCTTGAGTTTGTGAAAGATCACTACTATCTACTTTTTGAAGCAGGCTTTCAACTATTATTTGAGAAACGCTACGGCCAAAATATCTTTTACCAGAAGCTACGGTTTTTATTGCAGTAACCAGTTCATCTTTGCTTGTATCTTTATGAAGGATCCCTGAAGCTCCTTGTTTGAGAGATGATAAAATATATTCTTCATTATCATGCATAGTAAGTATAAGAATTTGTATTGCCGGATTTGTTTCTTTTATTTGATTTGTAGCTTCAATACCTGAAACCTTCGGCATGGAAATGTCCATTAATACAACATCGGGCTTTAATTTTTTAGCTTTTTCAATTACCACTTGCCCGTTCTCTGCTTCACCGATAGTTTCTATATCAGGCACATCTTTAAGAAGGCTGATTATTCCTGTCCTTACAAGTAAATGATCATCAGCTATTATAATTTTAACTTTTTTCATTTATTGCTCCAACGGGATTTCAACAATTATTTCAGTTCCGCCACCGATTCTTGAATCGATAATAAACTTTCCATTTAGCGACAAAGCCCGTTCGGACATATTAGCTAATCCCATACAATCTTTCTTGTCAGGATCCTGTTGAATTGTATCCTGATTAAAACCTATACCATCGTCTTCAATCATTAATCTTAAAAAATCCGGATGCTTTACAAGCTGAATACTAAATTCCTTGGCAAGTGAATGCTTAACAATATTATTAAGTGCTTCCTGAGCAATTCTATACAATCCCGTCTCTAATTCGTTGTTTAATCGACTATTCAAATTAAAAGACTCGCAAACACCTTTAATTCCGCTAGTCTTTGAAATATCATTACATAATGATTTAAGAGAAGGAATTAATCCAAAATCATCAAGAACTCTCGGTTTTAACTTGTAAGATATTTCTTTTACTTCATTTGTTGCTTTTTCTATCAATGCATTAATATCTTTAATTTTAGTCAATTTATATTTATCGCTGCCTATACTTTCTTTTAATATCTCAATGTTAAGTTTTATTGAAGTTAAAATTTGCCCTAGACTGTCGTGAAGTTCTCTGGCAATTTTTTGTTTTTCCTCTTCTTGAAGTTTTTGTGTTTTGTATGATAATTCTCTTAGTCTTCTTTGGGACAGTATTAACTCGTCTTCTGTTTTTTTCCTTTGAGTAAAATCATTACAATAAATTTGACCAAACTTCATATCGCTCACTCCCCTAACAATTACTTCATAAAATTTTTTATCTTTTTCCAGAGAGAATTTAAAAATTTTTTGATTTTCAATTAATTCATTTAAATCAAGTTTTTCCAGCGACGGAAAAATAGACAAAATATTTGATCTTTTAATTTTCAGATCAGGGAATAAATTATTTGCAGCCTCATTAGCCAAAATAACGATTCCGTCAATATTAAATCTTAGTAAAGGTTCGGGATTCAATTTAGCAAATAACGCCATCAGTCTTGCATTTTCAAGTTCTATTTTTTCTTTTTCCTTTACAATTTTCCTATTAAGCGGCAGAATAATATGTACATAAATAATATAAAATATCCCCAGCTCTGATAATAAAATCAGTATTAAATAAACTATCGGATTATTTAGATTAGAAATCAGAGTCAAAGGAATCATTTAAATATTAAAATATTTTATGGTTTGAATATCAATACAAATATTCGGGCTGTAAATAAACCGGATTTATAATTCAAAAATAATTTGATAAGCTGACCTAACATTTTATAATATAGAAACTTACATGATTAATTATACAAAAATATTTATTTAATGTGTTATATTTAGGATAAATTTTACTATTATTTAAAAAGTAATTTTATAATTAAAAATTATGTTCAATGAATTTCAGCAATTCGGAAGAATATTAATCTTTATCGGTTTTATAATTCTATTTCTGGGAGTACTATTTTTATTCGGCGATAAGATCCCATTTTTAGGAAGGCTTCCGGGTGATATTTATATTAAAAAAAAGAATTTTACATTTTATTTCCCGATTGTCACTTCAATTATTCTTAGCTTAATTCTTAGTTTAATATTATATCTATTGAGGAAGTAAAACAATACATTAAAAGAACTTTCACCGGGATTTATTTGCAAACCGGTTTCTTATCTTTTCTGATTTTCCTTATGAATTGCCAAGTAGTTTATTAATTTCACTTATATAAGTTTCTTTAGGCGTAAGTCCGATATGCTGATTAACAATTTTACCGTCTTTACTAATTACAAAAGAAGTGGGAATAGCCTCAACATTGCCGTAATCTTGAATGACTTGTGAATTCGCATAAACAACGGTATAATTGATTCCCATATTTTTCATAAAAGGAACAACGTCTTTTTTGGTATCCGTATCCAGGGAAATGCCTATTACGGCAACTTTATTTTTAAATTCTTTTTGAATCTGTATCAAATCCGGGATTCCTCTCCTGCATGGCGGGCACCATGTTGCCCAAAAGTCAATTATAACTATTTTACCACGATAATTTTGTAAACTAATTTTTTTCCCCTTAGTATCAACAAGTGTAAAATCAGGAGCCTGCTGATTGTCAAAAGCAGAATTTTCATCGGAAGAATTTGACGAAGAATTTACAGCTGATTCCGAAGCTTTATTACTTTGTTCATTGGAAACTTTGGATGCATTCCTATTACATCCAAGCAAAATCAGTGAAGTAAACAAAACTGCAGTTAGCAAAATGGAACGATTCATTTTTTTACCTTACTTATTATTTTTTGTGTGAGTATCCATTTGCAGCCTTGGATCTATTGCGGTATCGGGCTGTTTTGCCGTTTCGGGATTATAGCTAGGCGGATAAGGTCCCTGGGCAGGCACAGAACGTGTATTATTAATAATAAAGAAAATTAGCAGAATTAGCAGAACAACAATTGTCCAAAACGTATTTTTATATTTCGGATTTATTAAATGCTTTTTTTCAGGCTGCTTTTTCCCAATCTGTCTTTCCCTCGGCTTGGATTTCTTTTGTGCCATTTTATTTTCTTTTATTACTTAATTTTATTTTTTAAAATACTTACTAAAATAATAAAAACTATGCAAATTGTTGATTAAATTTTTTGAAATATGATTTGGAATACTAGAAGATTTCAAACTGGTTATTTTTTATCCTTCTAAACGAATTAACATTAAGCCTTGTTCTCTCTTCATTTAAGTGATATTTATTGCAGGCAATTTCAAATAAATTATTTATTGTACCGGCTAATTTCCCTTCTCCGGTAAATCTTTTTCCGAACTCGTTTTCATTCAATTTACCTCCGTGTATTTCACGAATTTTATTCAATATTTTGGATGATCTCTCGGGGAATTCATTCTTAATCCATTCAATAAAAATTTCTTTAACGGAATACGGCAATCTTATCATAGAATGCCGGGCAAGAATTCCTCCGTGTGAGGCTACTTCTTTAAGAATGACAGGAATTTCTTCATCGTTCAATCCCGGAATTATAGGGGCTAAATTTACTCCCGAAGGAATTTTATTTTCGGATAATTTTTTAATAGTCTTTAACCTTCTTTCCGGCGTAGAAGTTCGAGGCTCCATTGAGCCGGTAATTTTTTTGTCCAATGTAGTTATACTCATCAGAACAGAAACTAAGTTCAAGCGCGCTAATTCTTTTAGAATATCGATATCTCTTTCTATTAGTGAATTTTTTGTAACTATTGAAACAGGGTTCCTATAATCCAAACAAATTTTTAATGCTCTCCTTGTTATTTGCAGCTTCCTTTCGACCGGTTGATAACAATCCGTATTTCCCGAAAACATTATAACATCCGGCTTATAAGATTTTTTATTGAACTCATTTTCCAGCAGATAGGCAGCATTTTCTTTAATTATTATTTTAGTTTCAAAATCAGTTCCCGAAGAAAATCCCAGATATTCATGTGTAGGCCGTGCATAACAATAAACACAGCCATGTTCGCAGCCGCGGTAAGGATTAAAAGAATAGTTAAAATCCAAATCATAACTATCGTTTTTCGATATAACTGACTTCGAATCATCTTTATAAAAAATCGTTTCTATTTTTTTAAGACCACCTTCATTATCATCGAAATATTCGTAATCTTCTTCCAATTCCTCAAGATAAAGTTTTTCGAATCTATTTTTAGGATTTGATTGAGCTCCGCGACCTTTTTGTTTTTCTTTTGTCATACTTAATATTAAAATGTTTAAGGCGGATAAAATAAATTCAAATATTATTATTTATTGAGTTTTAAATTACATACACCGGCAAATGAAAACAGAAAAAGCAGATAATAAAAATAATATTAATAGAATATGTATATTCTGTTATCTTTTAACCGACCATTTAAGGAAATCATCCTTGGTGTCTATATCTACTAATTCAGATAAAATAAAATAATTAAGGTTATTTTTAATTATTCTAAACTGGGTTTCGGAAAATACGGACTTGGTACTCCAATTAATATTATCGAATAAAAAATCATATTTCTTTTTCATTCCCAGCAGGTAATAACCTCCATCAGCCGAAGGGCCGATTGTTACATCCGCATAGTTTAAAACTTCGCATGCTCTATTAATGAGTTCTGCATCAATATTAGGAATATCGGTTCCGATTATCACTGCCTTTTTAATTCCATTTGAAAAAACCATGCTGAAAGCATTACTCATTCTTTCTCCCAGATCGGAGCCGGTCTGCGGAAGACAAATAAAATCAAAGCCCGCCCACTTCGCAATCAGTGTTTTATCTTTAACACCTGAATAAAAGAGATATAATAAAATATTTTCCGATTTTATTTTTTTGCATTCCGTAAAAGTATTTTCAGCACATGAAGTATAAAATTCTAAAGCGGATTCTTCCCCGATTTCTTTAGCTAACCTGGTTTTTACCTTCCCTTTTTCCGGATAACGCGCAAAAACAATAACAGCACATGAATTTTTATTTACCATAAATTATCGTTGTATATTTGAGGAAAATTTTATTTTAGTCTTTAAATAATTGTACAATAATTGTCTTAATTATAATTAAACTTGCCATAAAGGTGCCTTTCAGTGTTCCGGTAACCTTTGATTTCCCTATTCTCTTCCGGTAACTAACCGGAATTTCAAGAATTTTAAAATTCTTTTTAGCTGCTTTAATCTGCATTTCAACAGTCCAGCCGTACCATTTATCATACATATTCAATTCCAAAAGCCTTTCTAATCTAATAGCTCTAAAAGGACCTAGATCCGTATATTTCACGTTCCAAAATAAATTTATCAGAAAGCCGCTGACAATGCTTCCTATCCGCGATTGAATCGGAAGTGCACCTTTTTCTCTGTTTCCTAAAACTCTGCTCCCCAAAACAAAATCATAATTATCCTTAATAATAGGTTTTAATAGAAGATTTATTTCCTCCGGAAAGTCGCTGTAATCACCATCCATAAAGACAACTATATCGCAATTTTTTTTCTTAACATACTCTATTCCGGTTAAACATGAAGCACCATAACCTTGAACTGTCTCATTTAGCACAACTGCACCTGCCTTTACTGCAGATTTAACGGTATCATCTGTAGAGTTGTTATTTACAACGACTACTTCCGAAATTAAATCCATCGGGATTGATGATACCACTCTACCTATCGATAGTTCTTCATTAAACGCCGGAATTATTACCATTGATTTCATATAGATAATGCCGGATTATAATTTAAGGTAAGAATAATTTACGTTAAATTGAAAATTAAAAACAGTAGTTGTCTAGCTTCTTATATATCTTTTACAGCAAAGATATGACTGTGATAACTTTTAAGTTCAATGAAAAGGCCTTCATTTCTAATTTCATCGACCGATCTAAAATATTCTTCATTTGTTAACAGATCAATTAATTTAATATCTTTTCGGCCGGTTTTAAGCCGGAATCTAATTCTGCAGAATGAAGTTGAGACAGAATAATTTATCACAACAATTCTAAGTTCGTCTCCCAATCTCCACTGCCATGCAAACATTTTTTCAAAAGTATCATTATTATCGGAAATAGGCAGAGGGTCTATCATTAACCAGGAGCCATCCTTAAATATTTCCGATTTGGTAATTGTTAAAATTTTATTGTAATATTCTTTTAGTGAGTCGGATATTTTTTCTTCGGGTTCACGCCCTAATTGGACAGGAAGCTTAATTTTTTTCCCTTCAAATTGTCCGTCATAATATAATTTCATCCCTTGAATAGTACTCATTAAAACAGCAGCAGCATATGTATGTTTCTTCCCAAACTTTGTAACAGCTCTTGCTTCATCATGGTTCTCCAAAAACCTGGTCGATTTCATCTGAAAATCTTTATCGGCTCGCAAATGTGCTTTCACACTGTCGACATCTCCGGCACCAAGACGATCCGTAAGTCTCTTATCGTATGTAAAATCAAATCCAAGCTGCTGCAGCTCCCATTCCAGATCCCAATAAGCTTCAGCTAAAAAGACAAATTCCGGCGATTTTTTCTTTACCTTATCAATAGCATATTTCCAGAATTCTTCTTTAGGCTTTTTGAATGCTTTTTTGTTTAAAACACCAAGCCAGGTATTTTGGAAAACATTATTTAACTGCAGCATCGTCATGTCACATCTCACTCCATCACATAAATCAGTTAATTTCAGCAGTATATTTACCATAAAATCCCTGGCAGCTTGACTAAAATAATTAACCTGGACGGTATCCGTCCATGCCGGGAAAAGAGGATCTCTTCCGTGTGCAAAGATATCATCCGAATTTGAATCAGGACAAAAAAATGTAAAAGGATCCTTCGATAACAGTTCCTTGTCTCCTTTAAGAAAAATATCGGGATTAGTTTTCAACAATTTTGTATCGGCGCCAAAATGATTTGGTATAAAATCCAGAAATAATTTAATACCGTATTTATTTAATGTTTCTCGGAATTTATGAAGGTCTTCCCAGCTCCCTAACTTGGGATTGATTTCATAATCATCAATTGAGAAAGGAGAACCAATTACATCTTCTCTTTTCCAATCATTTAAACTTCTGCTATAGGAAGAGACTAAATCTACGGAAAAACAGCTGCTTTCGATTAAGCTGGTGCATGTTTTCCAAATTCCCATAGTCCAGACTATGTCAATTCCTTTATCTGCTAAATCTTCGAATATATTTTGAGGAATGGTAGATAATAAAGTTCCCTTTTCGAATTTTTTAATCCAGACTCTGGTATTTATTTCATATAACTTCGGATTGGTTAACGTCATTAATAGAATTAGAAATACTTTTTAAAAGTTACAAAATTTCATTTGAAACAAACGTAAATATGTAAATAATTTTATAATAAATAAAATGCGGCCTCTTTATCTATCATCCAGTTCATTGTTCCGTCTACTGGTTTTATTTTGGCAGAAGGATAATTTTTACTATCGGGCAGTTCCTTTATTATTTCGGAAAGAATTTTTGATTTGCTTTTCCCGGTTACAACAAATGTAATTAGTTTGGCATTATTTAGTACATCAAATGTAAGTGAAATTCTTTTTTGTTTAGTCAGGGGATGCTCGGCAATTCCCGCTATATTTGAAAAAGTAAACAACAATTCCTTATCCGGAAATAACGAAGCAGTATGGCCGTCTTCACCCATACCTAAAAATATCCAATCAAATTGAGGCAAACCATTTTTCCCTTTAGGCACAAGATCTTCTATCTCATTCACGTATTGGAATGTTTCTTCTTTTGGATCTAATTCACCTTTAATTCGATGAATGTTTTCAGAGGGAATTTTTATTTTATCAAATAAATTTTTCTTCGTCATGCCGAAATTACTTTCCTCGTCATCAGGAAGTACACATCTTTCATCACACCAAAAAAAATGCAGTTTATCCCATTCGATTTCTTCATTAAAAGGTTCTTCAGCCAGTTTTTTAAAAAATATTATAGGCGTACTGCCTCCTGAAATTGCAATGTAAAAACTTTTATCACTTTTATTAACCGATTCTTTCAATTGATTCGCCAGATTTTCGGCTAATTTTTCCGGTATATCAAATACTTGGAATTTTTTACTCATAATTTTTTAATATTAAATTTTTATTTATAAAGCTAAAGTTATTATTACAGACATTAAGGGATAATAATCACAATTGCAAAAATAGAGCTCAGAAATATTTCTAAGCATTAATTTAAAGTGAATAAATATTTTTTTAACTAACTTTAGAGTGTTGATTTTTTCCCTTTGCCGGATAACATAGTTTACCATTCATTTAATAGTTCGGAAAATAAATGAAGCAATCAATTATTTTATGGACGGCTGCAGCCATTATTACACTTTTGGCGGGCTATGCACAAAGTATAAAATCTCCTTATTACCCCGTAAACGGAACCATTACCGTCGTTTCAGGATATGCCTCATTCAGCTTTGACAAAGTGTATAGAGGAAAGGGAGGTTATCCCGTATGGATAGTAGCGGATTTCAAGGGATTAAAAGGAGAATTAAGATGGCGCAATTTAAATAATAACGGTGAATGGCAAATAATTCAAATGCAGCCTAAAGGAGAAGCACTTTATGCTGAAATTCCTGCACATCCGCCTCTTAGTAAAGTTGAATACAGAGTAACTTTAAATGATCAGGGCAAAACATTTCTTGTACCTCAGACAGAAATTGCGAATATACAATTTCTCGGACATGTACCTTCGCAAATAATGATGTTTTATTATATAACTTTATTCGCAGGAATTCTTTTAGGAATTAGAACCGGATTCGAAGTCTTTATGGAGAAACCCAGAATAAAAATGTACACTATCTTTACCCTCATTTCATTCTTTGCATTTACACTCATTTTTAGTACGGTAAAAAGGGGATGCGAGCTCGGTGCAATCGGCGGGACAAAAATTCTTCCTATATCGGATTTATTTAACAGCGGGCCTGTTCTTCTTTTTATCCTTTGGATAGCAGCATTAATATTAATTTTCAATTCTAAAAAATATAAAATATGGGCTGCTTTAAGTGCCTTGGGAACAATAATAATTTTTTTGCTTGGAAATTTTTAATGTAGAAAAACTCTTTAGCAAAGTATTTAACTTCACTTTATCAAAACAAGCTTCTTACTATCAGTATAAAACATACTTGAACCATTTTCATTGTATTTGACTGTAAGTCTATAAAAATAAATACCGCTTGAAAGATTTTTCCCGTCGAATTTCGTACTGTAATAACCTGCATTTTGATATTGATTAACTAGAGACGCTACTTCCCTTCCCAACAAATCAAAAACTTTTAATGAAACCTTACCGCCTGCCTTAAGCTTATATTCAATTGTAGTAGTAGGATTGAACGGATTCGGATAATTCTGTTCCAAAGCGAAAACAGATGGAATTGAATTTTTCGAATCAATATTATTTAAGATAATGTTATTAATCGATATCCGGTAACTGCTGTCGGTTGAAGCCAAAACTTGAACATATAATTTATTTGTACCGGGGTCAAAAAAATAACCTTGTAAAGACGATCTCAATGATACGTAAGATTGAACTTCCGGCAATTCGACGCCGTTGGAATATACTGTAGAAGGATTGCTATTTATTTTATGTATAATTGAGACATAACTTCTGTTTTTCACTTTACCAGAAAATGTTCCTGCCGATTGTCCGATATTTACAATAATATTATTATTTGAATTCGATTGAACAACCTGAGCTGTAAAATCCGTTACGCAATAACTGCCTGTTTGATAATCAAGAGTTTTACCATCGTCCTCATATAGTGAAAAGTCCGCTTCCTTAGTTGATGAAGGATAAATATTTAAGAATAAAGTATCCATCGGGTATTCATCCGTATAATCCATAACAGGCTCCATTGGAATTATACTTCCCTCTTTTACAAATA
>Ga0307441_1000068_pt1 | contig 46134 bp, 41 predicted proteins | sample SalMarWE160420MG_FD_202149 | JGI IMG/M metagenome (GOLD analysis project Ga0307441, IMG submission 202149) | Salt marsh sediment microbial communities from the Plum Island Ecosystem LTER, Massachusetts, United States - WE1604-20 | ecosystem: Environmental > Aquatic > Marine > Intertidal zone >... | reverse complement strand
TTACTTAAAAATGATTATCTACATGTTAAGCAACTGGATTCATATGCTGATTCTATTCATCAGACTTCTAAATATGCCAAGGAGGTAGTACCTCTTGGTGCTTCAAACTATCTTTATGTTGGAAAAGCTGCCAATGTACAAGCATCTGCTTTAGTAAAATATGCAATCTATTTACCTGATTCTGTATTAACGGATATAAATAACAATGCAGTCAGTGTTATTAATGCTAATATAACATTTCAAACGGCTTATACATTCGGCGATTCAAATGCTGCTTTCGATTTTTCCGTACATAAAGTTAACAGCCTTTGGACTCAAATCGGATTTGATGCCGATTCAACATTGAATCTGGATCCGACCGATATAAGTTCAAACCACCAAATATCGGATAGTCTGGTCAATGCGAATATATCAAATTCTTTAGTAACAAATTGGCTCAAAGAAATAAACGATTCCACTTATAGCTCTGATTATGGAATTTGTCTTTCTCCTTCAAGCGGGACACAAAAAGTAGTTGGTTTTGAAATATTGAATTCAAGTTTAACTGCTGCTTCTTCATTACAAATCGTATTACAAAAGCCCGGTGTTTACACTGATACACTTTTATTTTATCCTTTACAAAGTACTAGTGTAGTCAGCGGTAATCTTCCAACTGCCGTAAAGGGAGACATGTTTGTTCAAAGCAGTTTATTAATCAATTCCAAATTATGGTTTGACGTTTCTTCAATTCCTAAAAATGCTACGATTAATAATGCCGAATTAACACTAACAAAAGATTCCGTTTCTACTATTACAGGCAATACTTATATAAATGCATTAAGTGTATATAAATTAGCTGACAGCACCACTAATGTTTTATCGGATTCTAACAATGTGTTTGTATTAACCGGTTCCGGTAATATATTTCGAGGAAGTATTACTACATTTGTTCAAAGCTGGGTTGATAAGGGAAATAATCAAGGTCTGCTTATTAGTACAAATACTCCGTTAAACGGATTAGAATTATTTGCGATTAAAAATAGTAGTGCATCGGATTTATCTGTTAGACCGCGTTTACAAATTACATATACAATTAATAATTGAACATGAAAATAAAACTTAATATTATATTTTTTATACTATTCATTTTGCAGTTACCACTATTCGCACAAACTAATTCAAGTTATTCAAGAATAGGAATTGGTGATATTGCATATTCGTATTCTGCAAACGAATTGGGTATCGGGCAACTGGGAATTTCATTAGCTGAACGAGGATTTGTTACAATAAACAATCCCGCATCATGGAATAAGTTAATTTCAACAAGATTTGAAACAAGCCTTTCTTATTCCGGGTTATACTTATCAGATCTCTCAAATAAAGATTTTAATGGGAAGGCTCAGTTTAACGGTTTCGCTTTTGCTTTCCCGGTCAGCATTAAAAATGGTATAACTGTTGGCTTTGGAATTGTTCCATATTCCAAAATAAATTATCAGGTAGTTCAAAATTATTCTTTCCCAAATTCTTCCGAAGGACAATATTCTTTAACATATACGGGCAAAGGCGGCTTATCAAAGTTATTTATCGGTACATCGTATAATTTACCGTTTAATTTAAGTATCGGTGCAACGCTAGATTATTATTTCGGAAGCATGAATTATGCTGCAGTATCAAATTTTACAAATTCCAATAACGTCTCTACCCAATATAATACAACATATCAACCTGGTGGGTTGGGCACCACAATCGGTGTAATAAGCCCGGATTTTTCTAATATTTTTAATTCCAAATCTTTGTCTGATCTGAAATTAGGAATTGCTGTAAATTATATTAAATCGCTAAGTACCGATACTATTTTTACTTCGTACTCTCCCAATCGTAGTGCTGGAACCGATACTATCGGCATTGGTACAACAAAAATGAAAATTCCAGTGAGAATATCTGCAGGATTAAGTTTTAAATTGGATAAGAGATATATAATAACATTAGATGCTGCATCTCAGGCATGGTCAAATTATACTTTCAATAATACAAAAGTACAGGATTTAAGAAATTCCTTATTATTAAGTGCAGGATTTGAATATAGGCCTAAATTGGAATTGGGGAAATCTGTATGGGAACAAATTATATGGCGTGCAGGTTTAAGTTATGAACAAACACAGTATAATATTAATAATGTGGGAATTAATCAGTATTCTGTTACAGGAGGCTTTTCTTTTCCGTTAACATATGCAAATACAATAGATTTTGCAATTCAATACGGAATTAGAGGGGAAAAAGAATATAATCTTATAAAAGAGAATTTTATTAAAATAAATTTTGGCTTAAGCTTAGGAGAACTTTGGTTTCTAAGAAGTAATCAATAAATTCAAAAATAATTTTAAGGGAAAAGGGTGAAAACTGTAATTAACATTTTTGCGTTATCGATACTTGTAGTCTTTATTTTAAGCTCTTCGGTTTTTCCGAATACTGTCGATTCCGATTCTGCTGCAACTGCTGATTCTCTTCATTTAATAACTCAATATAGTCTCTTCTCCGAATATTATAAAAATAAGGATTATCAAAGTGCGATGCCCTATGCATGGAATGTACTTAAGTTGAATCCTAGGAAATTCAATAAATGGATATTTTTTAAGATGGAGGATGCACTTTGGTATCTTCATGATTCTTCCAAAATTCCTCAGGAACAAATAAAATCAATTGATGACACTATAAGATATTTTTATAATCAAGCAATAAAATATTATCCCCAATCGAAAGGATATTTTGAAGCAAGAAAAGCTTTTGTTTCCCAGACATGGCTGAATATGAACCCGGATTCGCTTATCAAAGAATATGAGCAGGCAATTAAAGACGATTCCACAATTTCGTCTTATTATTATAATATGCTTGGACAGCTTTATAAAAGTAATGCCGGCGATAAAAATAATTATAAAGACAAAGCTGTTGATCTGTATACTTACTTAAATGAAAAAGAGCCCAATAATCCGCAATGGACTACAGAGTTAGAATCTCTTGTTGAAAATATTAGGCAGCTTGCAGAAATAAGAAAAAAAGCATGGGATATTGATAAAAATAATTTATCCAAGGCATGGAATTATGCAATAACAGCAGTAAAAGCCGATATGTACCAGGAAGCAATTGGAGCTTTGGAATTTTTAACTTCAAAAGTACCCGATAATGTAAATTACTGGGTACAGTTAGCTTCCGTATATCAAAAAGTAGACAAACTTAATCAAGCTGAGGCCGCATATAAAAAATTGATTAATCTGAAACCTGATAATAGAGATTATTATTTGAACTTAGGTATAGTATATAAGGAACAAAACCGTTATGCCCTGGCAAGGACTGAATATTTAAAAGCTAATGATATAGCAAAAGGGTGGGGACAGGCAATTTTCTACGAAGGATTGCTTTATGAACAAGCCGCCAGATCATGTGAATTTAATTTTGAAACGAAACTTGTATATTTGCTTGCGGTTGAGACATATAAAAAAGCACTTAGTATCGATCCCAATTTTGCTCAGGCAAAAGAAAGAATTAATGCATTATCCGGCTCTATTCCCACAAAAGAAGATTATTTCTTTAGAGGTTATAAATCCGGTCAGGTTTTGCCTATTACAGGCAATTGCTACGGCTGGATAAATAAAAGCGTTACTGTTCCGTAATTAGAATTGACCTAAGCAAATTTGATTTATTTCTGGATTAGTTTTGAATAAGGTTTTAGAAGAATGATTCTAAAACCTTTTCTATTTAGGTTAAATTTTGTGCTTAAAAACTAAGGAAAATAATATTTTTTTTGATACTTTTGTAAATGAAAAATAAAATTTTATATATGAAAACCTTATTAAATAAAATACTAATCACATTCCTGAATAAATTATGTATGAATTTATAAAAAAAGACAGTGATATTTTTGAAGTACTTTCTTTAGAAACTAAAAGACAACAAGAAAAATTAGAATTAATTGCATCGGAAAATTTTGTCAGCCCTGCTGTGCTTGAAGCAGCAGGAACGGTGTTAACAAATAAATATGCAGAGGGCTATCCCGGAAAACGATATTATGGCGGCTGCGAATATGTGGATATGGCGGAAAATATTGCAAGAGAAAGACTAAAAAATTTATTTAGTGCTGAATATGTTAATGTACAGCCGCACAGCGGATCGCAGGCAAACATGGCTGTGTTAATGTCTTTACTTAATCCAGGCGATAAATTCCTCGGGCTTAGTCTGGCTCATGGCGGACATCTTACGCACGGATCACCGGTTAATTTTTCCGGCAGTCTGTATACTCCTGTGGGATATACTTTAAATAAAGAAACTAAAGTTTTAGACTATGATCAAATTGAAGACCTGGCAAAAAAAGAAAAACCAAAACTTGTAATTACAGGCGCAAGTGCTTATTCTCGTGAATGGGACTACGAAAAGTTCAGGCAGATAGCAGATTCTGTCGGAGCGCTTTTAATGTGCGATATGGCTCATCCTGCCGGTCTAATAGCAAAAGGTTTTTTAAATAATCCTCTCCCATATTGCGATGTTGTTACTTCTACTACTCATAAAACTCTTAGAGGTCCGCGTGGAGGAATAATATTAATGGGCCAGGATAAGGAGAATTCTTTTGGAATAAAAACGCGTAAAGGGGATAGGCTAAAAATGATGTCCGAAATAATTGACAGCATGGTAATGCCGGGAATACAAGGCGGTCCATTGATGCATATTATTATGGCTAAAGCTGTTGCTTTTGGTGAAGCGCTTAAAGATTCATTTACAGTATATGCAGAACAGGTAATTAAGAATGCCAAAACGCTTGCTCAAAAATTGAGTGAACATAACTTTGAAATAATATCAGGTGGAACGGATAACCATTTAATGCTGATTGATTTAACTAACAAAGACATAACAGGTAAAGAAGCAGAGATAGCACTAGGAAAAGCTGGAATCACTGTTAATAAAAATATGGTTCCTTTCGATCTTCGAAGTCCGTTTGTAACCAGCGGTATTAGAATTGGTACTCCAGCTGCTACAACCCGCGGTATGCATGAAAATGAAATGAATTTAATTGCGGAAATGATTTACAAGACAATTTCAAATTCTAAAGATGAGAAAAAGCTGTCTGAAATAAAGGAAGAAGTTAAAAATCTTTGTTCACGCTTCCCGCTCTATAAAGAAATAAATTAGATATTTAATTTAAAGTGGCCTCAAAAGATTTAACAGTTATTAATGATCCGGTTGATGATGATCCAGAAGAAGGCGAAATGACCTTCTTGGAGCATCTTGAAGAACTCAGATGGAGGATAATATATTCTATAATCGGAATATTAGTGGGGACAATAATATGCTGGATATTTATAGATTTTTTAGTAAATGATATTTTACTGCTGCCTGCTCGAAATGCACATGTTCAGCTTCAAAATTTAAAACCTTTCGGTCAGCTGATGCTTTTCTTTGAAGTAGCTATTGTAGGTGGAGCTATCCTTAGCTTACCGAACATTTTTTATCAATTGTGGAAATTCATATCTCCGGCACTTAAAAAAAATGAACGAAAATATATTTCGGCAATTGTTACGTTTTCTACATTATGCTTTCTAATTGGTATTGTGTTTGCATATTATGTGATGTTACCGCTTTCTTTAAAGTTTGCCGTTCAATTCGGTACTGCAGAAATAAAAAATATTTTTGCAATCACTGAATACATGTCGATAATAATTAGCATTATGCTTGGTTCCGGCCTGGTATTTGAGTTACCGATGATTTCATTTTTCCTTACTAAAATTGGTATATTAAAACCGTCATTTATGAAAAAATACCGCAGGCATGCAATTGTGGTAATTTTTATTGCTGCCGCATTTTTAACACCCGGTACCGATCCGGTTTCGCAATTAATTTTAGCAGCTCCACTAGTTCTATTATATGAAATAAGCATTATAATTTCAAAAATGGCAGTGAAAAAACCTTGATAAGAAGTAAACTTTCGGAAATAACTGTTCCCATTAAATCTGAACTGGAAATATTCAATGAAATGTTCAAATCATCAATTAGATCAAACGTAGGTCTGGTTGATTTAATTGCCCGTTATTTAATTAGGCAAAAAGGGAAAAAAATAAGGCCGCTCCTGGTTCTGCTTTCTGCTAAAGTTGTTGGCGGAGTAAACGAACGCACTTATAGGGGTGCAACGTTAGTTGAGCTTTTACATACAGCGACTTTGGTGCATGACGACGTTGTTGATAATGCCGATAAAAGAAGAGGATTCTGGTCAATTAACAAAATATTTAAAAATAAAGTTGCGGTTTTAATGGGAGATTATCTGCTGTCACGTGGATTAATGATTGCAGTTGAAGGAAAAGATTTTGATTTCCTTGAGGTAATGACAAAAACGGTTAGAAGAATGTCAGAAGGAGAGTTGCTTCAGATTAGGAAAACAAGAAAATTAGATATTGACGAAGAAACTTACTTCAAAATAATTTCCGATAAGACAGCCTCTTTATTAGAAACTTGCTGTGAAATCGGTGCATTAAGTGCCAGCTCAGATTCGAAATACTGCGAGGCAATGAAGCAGTTCGGTGAAAATATAGGAATGGCATTTCAAATAAGAGACGATATACTTGATTATGAAGGAAGCTTAAGTACAATAGGGAAGCCTATCGGGGGAGACATAAAAGAAAAGAAAATTACATTACCACTAATTTATTCAATGAACCAGGTTTCAAAAAGCGAAGCTGCCAGAATAAAAAAAATACTTAAGAATGAAAAGAATAAGGATGATATAAAATCTATTATTGAATTTGTTCGTGAAAATAACGGAATAAATTATGCATTGGAAACAGCAGCTAAATATTCGGTTTTGGCTAAAGAAAAATTAAAATTATTTCCTGATTCTCAAAGTAAAATTGCTTTAGAAGCTTTGGTCGATTTTGTAATTGACCGGAAAAACTAAATTTATTATAAATAATTTAAACGATATTATTCAGTACCACTGGTATTTTGCTTTTTGATCTCTTCTTTGATTGTAAAACCCTTTATTGGTTCACGAAGTGTTAAAACCGGACAAGGAGCCTTTCTAATGACCTTTTCAGCAGTGCTTCCAAATAAAATATGTTCAACACCTGTGTGGCCGTGTGTAGCTATAATAATTAAATCTATATCTTCTTCAGCAGCTGTCTCTATTATTTCTATAAATGGCTTACCGGTTTTTACAATAGTATTAACAACAACATCTGTCGGAATTTCTTTTTTTGCCAGCTTATACAGTTCCTCAATTGCCCGTTTATCCATTTCAAGATCCACTGAGGGAATTGCAATTTGTCCCATACTGAAATCCGGCGGATATATTACAGGTTCAACAACATATATTAAGTAAAGTTCGGCTTTATATTGTTTAACAAAGTTTACCGCATACTTTAACGAATTTTTTGAGTAATCAGAAAAGTCTATCGGAACAAGAATTTTTTTTATGTTAGGTTCCATAATCTTTCTCCGATTTTATTTTAAGAGTTGAGTGAAGTGAAATATGTTCTTCATTTAACTTTCTAAGTCTCATAGCAACGATTTCCGAAATACCTTGTAATATTTTAATCCCTTTTCTGGGATATGTTTCAATAAATTCATCAAGATCGGGTTTAAAAATTACGGCAAGTCTTGTATCTGTTTTTGCAATTGCAGATGCAGATCTTTTCTCGCCGTCAACTAAGGCTAATTCACCAAAGAAATCTCCGCGAGAAAAAGTCGCTAATGAAATAATATCTTTTGATTCAATTATTCTTTGAATAATAACTTCGCCTTCGCGAATGATATATAATCCTATACCTGGATCTCCCTGGTAAAATACATATTCACCTGCCAGGTAGTTTCTAGTATGAATTATATTGGTCAGAAGTGAAATTTCCTTCTTACTTAATTCTTTAAAAAACGGGATTAACTGAAGCGCCTTTACAAGATCAATTTTTTCAACAGGAGAATTAAAGAAATTGGACCAGAAACTACTGTGTATTATTTCGTCGTTATTGTTTGCCATTTTTAAACCCTATTTAAATATTCCCGATTCGGCAACCCGCCATAATTTTTGACATGGAAATCTGTTTTCATACAAGGCTCGGCCTATTATTACTGAGTCAATACCTAACGGCATTAAATTTTGGACATCCATAAGCTCATCTTTATTTCTAATTCCGCCGGATAATGTAACTTTTGTATTTGTTATTTCAGCAACTTCTTTTGAATAAATCAGGTTTGGGCCTCCGAGAATTCCATTACGAAGTACATCGGTTACTATAAATCTTTCAACACCAACATCTGACATTTTTTTTGCAAAATCTTTATAAAATATTCCGGTTTTGATTTTCCTTCCTTTAATTACCAATTGTTCATCTATTATATCCAGCGAGATTGAAATTTTTGTAGGTCCGTATTTTTCAAATATTTTTTTAAATATTTCAGGTTTTTCAATAGCAATTGTGCTCATTACCAATCTGCTTATGCCGGTAGACATAATTAAATCTACATCGTCTAGTCCTCTTATACCGCCGGCATATTGAACCGGAATAATAACCGATTCACAGATTTCTTTTATTATAGGTAAATTTTTATGGCTATGTTCAGCTGCTGCATCAAAATCTACAATATGCAGAAATTTAGCATTTTCAGCTCGCCAAATTTTTGCCATTTCCACCGGATCACTGTCATATTCTTTGCAATTAAGTTCCGGAATACCTTGTACAACTCTAACAGTTCTGCCGTGTTTTATATCAATAGAAGGAATAACTAATAAATATCCCATAAATCAGTTTTCTCTAATCTATTTTCAGAAAATAAAATTTGCCAAATAAATGATTTAATTTCTATATTTTATAAAATAATGAATTAGAGCTTAAAAACAAAGATATTTAAACAATCGTTTTATATTGTAAAAATTCTATTGTTAAAACCTGGATTCTAAGAGCATTTTTATATGTGTAAATATTATTAAATTTGGATTTAATTCCTTAAATCCATATGTACTTAATATATTCATTTTCCTTGACTTTTCACGCTATAATAAGCATATTTAAATTAAATGACCAAAAATTTTATCCTAATCACAAGTCGAAGTGAAAAGTTAAGAATTACGGCCTTTGGTATTCAAAACTATAAATTATCACCTTGTTTAATATTTATTCATGGATTTAAAGGATTTAAGGATTGGGGATTTGGTCCATATATAGGAAATTATTTTGCAAATAATGGTTTTTTTGTTCTTACGTTTAATTTTTCTCATAATGGAGTGGGGGATAGTTTAACAGAATTTATTGAGTTTGATAAATTTGCAAATAATACATTTTCTTTAGAAATTAGTGAACTTTCTGAATTGATTTCTGCATATTTAAAAGGTTTTTTCGGAAAAACAGAGAATAAAAAAATCGGACTATTAGGTCACAGTAGAGGCGGAGCAATTGCCTTGTTAACAGCAAGACAAAGAAAAGAGATCAATGCGGTAGCTGTTTGGTCTTCAGTTTCAAAACTTGACAGATATTCGGAACGCCAAAAGAAAAAGTGGAGGGAAAGCGGCGTTTTTGAAGTATTTAATTCGAGAACGAAACAAAAAATGAGTTTAAATATTTCATTATTAAATGATATTGAAGAGAATAATGATAATTTGTTAAATATTAAAAAGGCGGTAAAAGAATTAAATAGACCTCTTTTTATTGCGCATGGTGAAGAAGATTTAGCTGTTCCGATTACCGAGGGAGAATTACTTTTTAAATGGTCTGATAAAAACTTAACGGAGTTATTTAGAATCAAAGAAACAGGTCATACATTTAATATTAAGCATCCATTTGAAGGAAGCAATCCTAAATTTGAAATGTTGTTGGATAAAACAAACGGATTTTACAAAAACAATTTAATCTGAGGAAAGTTATGTCAACAAATGAAAATATTAATTCAAATAAATTTTTGGAATTAATTAGTAAAGCAAATTCATCTAAATTATTTTGGATTTTATCTTTTTCAGTACTTACAGCGGTCGCTGCCCAAATTACCGTTCCTGTAAAACCGGTTCCGTTTACATTACAAACTATGATTGTTGTTTTAGCCGGCGCATTTTTAGGTGCAAAGAATGGAGCGTATAGTCAAATTATTTATTTAATATTAGGCTGTATCGGCCTTCCGGTTTTTGCGCAGATTCCTGATCCGGCAATCGGAATTGCAAGATTATTGGGTCCTACAGGCGGCTATTTATTGGCATTTCCTATTGCTGCTTTTGTTACTGGTTATTTAATCGAAAAAAATAAAAAATATTTAAGAGTTGTAGCTTCAATGTTTGCGGGAAGTATTATAATTCTAATTATCGGTTCTTTTTACTTTGGCTCCATATACCTACATAATATAAAAGAAGCACTTATTTCCGGCGCCGTTGTATTTTCTGTTTGGGAGGTTGTAAAAGTTTTTGCCGCAGCAAGTATTTTTTGGGGAATATCAAAGAGGTTTTCCAAAATGCCTAATAAATAAGTAATCTTTTGATAACTTATTATTTCTGTTTTATTTAAAGGTTACAATGGATCTAAAAAATATCGTTTTCACATTAGTTTTTGTCTTTGCAATTAGTCTATTTCTTTGGAGCAGCAGGAAACTTATAAAAGATATGCTTGTTGCTAAAAAGAAAGATGACAGATTCGATCATGTAGGCCAAAGAATGAAAAGAGTACTTAAAATTGCTTTTGGACAGACGAAATTACTGCGCGATCTCAAAGCCGGCAGTTTACATTTTATAATTTTTTGGGGATTTATTTTATTCCTTTTTGCTGTTGTTGAAGCTTTAATACAAGGTTTTTATTCTCCCTTCACATTTGAATTTCTAGGTCCTATTTATTCAATCATAACGATTATTGAAGATGTATTCGGTTTGCTTATAATATTAGCTGTTTTATATGCACTGTATAGGCGATATATAATCCATATTCCCAGGCTGGAAGTAGAGAAAGCTCATAAAATAGATGCTACGGTAATTTTAATAATGATAATGATGGTTTGCATTGCTATGTTTGGCGAGAATATCTCTTTAATTGCAGCACATGGCTTCAAACTAGCTCCTTATGAGGTTCGTCCGATATCCGCTGTTTTAAGTCCTATATTTTTTAAGGGAAATACTTCCAATTCATTCGCCTTTTTTGAATTTTTCTGGTGGGCGCATATTGTTGTTGTGTTAAGCTTTTTAAATTATCTTCCTTATTCTAAGCATTTGCATGTACTAACATCTATACCAAATACATATTTCGCTAATTTGGATCCGGTTAGGAACACGCTTAAACCTTTAAATCTGGAAGATGAAAGTGTTGAAGTATTTGGTGCTGCCGATATTGATCAATTATCATGGAAACAAATACTTGACGGATATACATGTACGGAATGCGGTAGATGTACTGCTGCATGCCCTGCAGCTACAGTAGGGAAATCATTGTCACCTAGAAAAATAATGGTAGATATAAGACAAAGGACTAAAGATAAGGCGCCTCTTTTGGCAAATGGAATAACTGAAGGAGATGTTTTTGAGAAAACTCTGGTGCACGATTATATTAGCGATCCGGAATTGTGGCAATGCACAACTTGTATGGCTTGCGTTCAAGAGTGTCCTGTTATGATTGAACATATTGATTCTATTGTTGATTTGCGAAGGAATCTTGTATTAACGGAATCCCGCTTCCCGTCGAATCTTAATAGTGTATTTAAAAGTTTGGAAACTAATTTTACACCATGGGCTTTCAATCAAGCTGATCGTGCTGAGTGGGCTGAGGGCATGAATATTAAAACCATGGCGGAAGATTCAAATTGCGATATCCTGTTTTGGGTCGGTTGTGCAGGTTCTTATGATAATCGTTATAAAAAAGTTACAAAAGCATTTGCATCTATTATGCAAAAAGCTAATATTAATTTTAGAATTTTAGGAATTGAAGAAAAATGTAATGGAGATACTGCTAGAAGATTAGGTAATGAATATCTTGCTCAAATGCTGATAACGGAAAATATTGAGACCTTAAATAAATACGGCGTAAAAAAAATTGTAACAGCGTGTCCTCATTGTTTTCATTCCTTAGGAAATGAGTACAAATTATTCGGCGGAAATTTTGAAGTTTTACATCATACACAATTAATTCATCAACTGCTTAATGAGGGAAAAATAGAATTAAAAGATTCTTCGATTAGCGAAAAAGTAACCTATCACGATTCATGTTATTTGGGTCGTTATAATCACGTTTTTGATTCTCCGAGAGAATCTCTTAAAAAAATCAATGGATTAAAATTCATTGAAATGCAAAGAAACCTGACAAGGGGATTTTGCTGCGGAGCAGGAGGCGGGAGAATGTTTTTGGAAGATGAGGAAGGAGGAAGAATTAATCTTGAGAGAACTAAAGAGGCTTTGGAAACGAATGCAAACACAGTCGCGTCGGCTTGCCCGTTTTGCATGACTATGTTAACTGACGGTGTAAAGCATTTTGAAAAATCGGAAGTAGTGGAAGTAAAAGATATAGCAGAGATCATTTTCGAGAATTCTAAATAACTAAATTTATTAACTTATTTTTTAGGAGGTTTAAATGGATAAATTTGAGAGCTTACTACAATCAGTAAAAAATTTGGAAGCTGATTTTGAGAAGTTCTATATTAAAGGACAAGCAGCGGCCGGAACCCGTTTACGTAAGGGTTTGAGCGATTTAAGAAAACAATCGCAAGAAGTCAGAAAAGACGTTCAGGAAGTTAAAGCTCAAAGAAAAGCTAATAAGGCAACACAATAATTACATTTCACTTTTCATTTAGGGCTGGGTTATTTATAATAGCTCAGCCTTATTTTTTTATTTATGAACAAATTACTAATCCTTATTCCGATTCTCTTGAGTCCGTATTTTTTCCAGCTAGGTGGTGATAATTATTGTAAAAAAGAAGGTATCTCCAGGAAAGACTCAATTGCCACTATTACTATTTCCGTAGTCGGCGATTTAATGTGCCATTCGGTAGAATTTAAATATGCCAGAACAGCTCCCGACAGTTTTAATTTCAACCCGTTTTTTAAATATATAAAACCAAACTTACAAAAATCGGATTTTTTATTCGGTAACTTGGAAACGGTTCTTGCCGGTAAAGAGAAGGGGTATACGGGATATCCTGATTTTAATTCTCCAAGTCAATTTCTTGCTCCCATTAAAAATGTAGGTTTCAATTTAATCACTACAGCAAATAATCATGCGCTGGATAAAGGCAGCAAGGGACTGTTGCGAACTATAGAAGAGCTAAAAAAATATGATTTAAATTATGAAGGAACTTTTTCTTCAAAGGAGGATAGGGATTCTATTAGAATTTACAATATAAAAGGAATAAAAACATCTTTTCTCGCATATACTTACGGTACTAATGGTCATCCGATTCCTAAGGGCGAAAAATATTTAATCAATATTATCGATACTACTCAGATTAAAAACGATATATTGAAGGCTAGGAAGGATGGTGCAGAGATTGTTATAGTATATTTTCATTTCGGACAAGAATATGATCGTGCTCCAAGCAAATATCAAAAAGAAGTTGTAGAGAGAACCATTCAATATGGAGCAGATATAATTATCGGTGGTCATCCACATGTAATACAGCCGGTTAATTTTTTCAAAACAATAAACGGTAAATTAGACACAGGATTTGTTGCTTATTCAATGGGAAATTTTTTATCCAACCAGAGATGGCGCTATTCGGACGCAGGTGTTGTTTTAACTATCCATCTAACTAAAAATTTTTGTACAGATTCTATTTATATTTCCAGAGTTTCATATTTACCGACATGGGTATTTAAAGGAAAAACTAAACTTGGAAATGAATATTTGATATTACCTGCACAATTAATTCCCGCAGATACTTCTTTAACTTTTCTAGATAGTTCTGATAAATTCAAAATGGAGCAAGCATTTAGCGACACAAGGAATATTTTATCAAAATATACTCAACACATTTTTTTACAAACACTTAACAATAGCATCTTATCTCATAAAATACTGCAAAAATAAAAATATATATAACCTATCGTAAACTTTTAATTTTTATATTATTATTTTTAGAATATCATTTTGGTGAATTATTAATATATGCTGAAAGTTGGAAATTTAAATATTGATAAAGCTGTTCTTTTGGCGCCGATGGAAGATGTTACGGATATTTCTTTCCGATTGGTTTGTAAAGAACTTGGAGCAGATATAGTTTACACAGAATTTGTTAATTCCGAGGGATTGGTACGTTCATCCGAAAAAACTCATAAAAAGCTGGAAATTTGTGAAGAGGAAAGACCTGTCGGTATTCAAATATACGGCGGGGCAATTGAATCAATGATTGGTGCGGCAAAAATTGCCGAAAAAGAAAATCCTGATCTTATTGATATAAATGCGGGATGCTGGGTTAAAAATGTTGTTGGAAACGGTGCAGGTGCCGGTTTATTGAAAGACCCACCTTATATGCAAGAACTTGTAAAAGGTGTTGTAGATACCGTTAATCTGCCGGTAACTGTTAAAACACGTTTAGGTTGGGATAATAATAACATAAAAATTTTAGAAGTTGCCAAGAGAATGGAAGATGTGGGTGTAAAAGCTTTAACAATTCATTGTCGAACCAGAGCAATGGGACATAAAGGTGATGCTGATTGGAGTTGGATTCCCAGAATTAAAGATGTTGTAAATATTCCTGTTATTCTTAATGGAAATGTATTAATCGCTCAGGATGTAAAAAAGGCCTTTGACGATACCGGTGCAGATGGTGTAATGATAGCACGGGGAGCAATTGGAAATCCCTGGATTTTTACTGAAGCAAAAGAATTGCTTAATAATGGAATGATCTCAACTATTATCGATGAAGAAGTAAGGATTAGAACTTGTCTTAGACATTTGCATTTAGCTATTAAAATAAAAGGGGAAAGAAGAGCTGTTCTTGAACATCGGAAATTTTATTCCGGTTATTTAAAAGGATTACATAATGTCTCCCGTATAAGAAATTTATTAATGCAGGTTTATGACTATAAAGCCGTGGAAGATATATTGCTTAAATATTTGGATGAGTTGGCCAAATTTAAAGTAACAGCATAATTCAAATTTTTTAAATCTAAAGAATTTTTTTAATAATATTCTAAATTGGATAAAAATCTTTCTGATAAAATTGCCAGAATTATTTCTACTTTATTTGTCCCCCCGTCATTTACAATAATAATTTTTACATTTTTTGCTTTTAATCTTGAAAATGTTTTAAGTAAAAAAATTATTACTATCCTTGTTGCATTGATATTCGGATTTTCTCTTCAGATAATATTATTTATTTCTTTCAGAAAGAAAGGTAAACTTGTTAATCTTGATGCTACTATTAAAGAGGAAAGGACTATCCCTTTTTTAATATCGGTTGTTTTTTATGTCGTTGGAATATTGATTTTAATATTCGCAGAAATAAATATCCTTTCAATAGCATTTTGGTTTTGCTATATTTCTAATACAATAATTGTAATTCTTATAAATAAGTATTGGAAAATTAGCGTACATTCTACAGGTGCATCAGGAGCGCTTGCAGCTTTGATATTCGTTACGGGTCCGATCGGATTGTTACTCGGTCTTCTTGTCTTCTTAGTTGGATGGTCGAGAATAAGGCTTAAATGTCATAATTTTTTACAAGTTGCAGCGGGAACAATCTTCGGATTTTTTTCAACATATCTGCAAATATTACTTATTTTAAAATGGTTTAGTAAAACTTGAGTAATTAATAATTTGAATAAAATAATTTTCTAAATAATAATTATGGAAATGGTAAATTTTTTTGAAGAAAACAATGTGGGTATATTAACTTTAAATAGACCGGAAAAGCGAAATGCTCTTCATCCTAAAATGGTTAATGAAATAATAAATCAACTTGATATTATAGAGAAAGACGATAATATAAAATTTCTTATAATTACAGGTGAGGGCAAAAGCTTTTGTGCAGGAGCTGATTTAGCTTATTTAAATGATTTAAGAAATTATTCTTCAACTGAAAACGAAAAAGATTCGGAAGATCTGGCTGAATTATTTATGCGTATTTATAAATTTACTAAACCAACTATAGCGGCAGTAAATGGTGCTGCTATTGCAGGCGGATGCGGACTAGCGAGTGTTTGCGATCTTATAATAGCAGATAATGTTAATTCCAAATTCGGTTATTCCGAAGTAAAAATTGGATTCATTCCGGCAATTGTATCCATCTTTTTAATAAAAAAAGTAGGCGAAGGATTTGCAAAAAGACTGCTTTTGACCGGCGAAATTATTGATGCTAAAAAAGCTTTTGATCTCGGGCTGGCAGATTATTTAGCAGACGACGCTTTAGCTGAAGCAAAAAATCTAGCTGAAAAAATGATAAATAATTCTAGTTTTAGTATGCAGACAACAAAAAAAATGATACAGTCTATTTCAAATTTGGATGTGCAACAAGCGGTCAATTATTGTATTAAATTAAATACAATTAGCCGTTCTACCGACGACTTTAAAAATGGACTTAATAATTTCCTAAAAAAATAACGAGGATAATATGCCGACAGACTTAAAAAAATATATTCGTGGCGTAAAAGATTTTCCTAAAAAAGGAATAATGTTCAGAGATATTACAACATTACTTAAAGATCCCGAAGCATCAAGAGAGACATTGGATTTATTATTTAATTTTGCAAAAGATTTAAAAATCAATAAAGTTGTAGGAATAGAAGCAAGAGGTTTCATATTCGGTGCTTTATTAGCAGAAAAATTAAATGCCGGGTTTGTTCCGATTAGAAAGCCCGGTAAATTACCGGCAGAAACCGAATCTGCAACTTATGCATTGGAATATGGAACCGATACGATCGAGATTCATAAAGATGCTGTGCAATATGGTGAAAAAGTTCTTCTTCACGATGATCTTTTAGCAACAGGGGGAACTGCCAGGGCTGCTGCCGGTCTTATTGAAAAACTAGGCGGGGAAGTAGTCCAAATATCTTTCATTATTGAATTAACAATATTGAAAGGAAGAGAAAAGCTAAAGAACTATAATGTTAAGTCTTTAATTGAATACGAAACAGAAGAATAATATAAACATTTAAAAATTATTTAGTGTAAATATAAATTTATCTTTCTTCCCAATTTTTTGGAGCTAATAAAACGACAAATTCTCCTTTTGTTATTTTATTTTTTACGTCATTCTTTAAATTAGCTGAAGTTCCGCGCCAAGTCTCTTCAAATTTTTTGGTAAGTTCGCGGCAAACAACAACAAATCTTTCAGGCATTATTTCGGAAAGTTCGTTTAATAACTTTTCAATTCTATAAGTAGATTCGTAAAGAATTATTGTCCTTTCTTCTTCGGCTAATTTATGAAGCTTTTTTTGCCGTCCCTTTTTTAAAGGTAGAAAACCTTCAAATAAAAAACTATCGGTCGGTAATCCGCTTATTGAAAGTGCGGTAATTGCTGCAGTTACCCCGGGAATAGGTTCAATACTAATATTCTCTTTAATAGCGGCGGAAACTAATCTTGTACCGGGATCGGAGATACCCGGAGTACCGGCATCTGAAACCAAAGCGCACGATTCACCTTTAATAATTCTATTCAGGACAAAATTAATTTTTGAAACCTCATTAACAGCATTTAAAGAAACCATTTCTTTTTTAATATCGTAATGGCTTAATATAATTGAAGTAACACGCGTATCTTCACAAACAACAAAATTTACTTCCTTTAACGTATCAATTGCTCTGAATGTAATATCTTTCAGATTACCAATCGGTGTGCTTACTATATAAAGTTTATTTTCCAATTTATTTTAAAATGATAACGGCTCCAACATGGAGCCGCATCATGCAAGTAGTTATAAAATATTTTAATTATTAGACTTGATCAAAAATAATACTTTTTTTATTATTTTCAAGCTCTCATCAAGAGCATCCGTGGTAACATTTAGAGGAGGTCTGAATCTAATTGATTTTTCACCGCAACCGAGAATAAGAAGTTTTTCATTAAAGCATTTCTCACGAAATTCATTTCTTAATTTTGAATCGGGAAGATCGAATGAACACATTAAACCTAATCCCCGTGCATTATTGACTAAAGCCGGAAACTCTTTCTGAATTTCATAAAGATTATCAAGCAGATATTTGCCTTTCTCTTTAGCATTCTCTACTAGATTCTCTTCATCAATGATTTCCATTATATGCTTTGATCTGACCATATCGGTTAAATTCGCTCCCCAGGTAGAATTAATTCTGCTTGATTTATTAAAGCAATTTTCCGGTATATCATCAATCCTGTCATTTACCATAATTCCGCACACTTGAGCTTTTTTACCGAATGTAATAATATCCGGTTTAACATAGTATTCGGATGCCCACATTTTACCGGTCAATCCGAATCCGGTTTGAACTTCATCAAACATAAGAAGAATTTCATTTTCGTCCGCAATTTGCCTCAGCTTCTCAAAAAATTCTTTTCTAAAAAAGTTGTCTCCTCCTTCTCCTTGAATTGGCTCTATAATTATCACCGCGATATCATCGGGATTATTCTTTATAGCTTCACTTATCTCATTAACGGCCTGGTTTTCCAGCTTAATAATTTCCTGTAAATTTTCTTCAATAGGAAACTTAATTTTAGGATTTGTAATTCGCGGCCAATTAAATTTCGGATAGTATTTAATTTTATTCGGTTCCGTATTAGTTAAAGACATTGTATAACCGCTTCGACCGTGAAATGCCTGCTTGAAGTGAATTACCTGATGTCCTTTTTCCTCCTTAATACCTTTCATAAAATTTTTCTGAACCTTCCAATCGAAAGCTACCTTTAAACCGTTTTCTACGGCTAATGCTCCGCCTGATATAAAAAATAAATGTTTCATATAATCAGGTTTTGCTAATTTTGCAAAAGTCTCAACAAATTCGGCCATTTGAACCGTATAAATATCGGAATTAGAAGGTTTGTTAATTGCTGTATTTATAAGCTCATTTTTTACTGTTTCCGTAATTAGTTTTGGATGGTTCATACCTAATGCTGAAGAAGCAAAGAATGTAAAAAAGTCCAGGTATTCAGTTCCTGTCTTTGCGTCGATTATTTTAACTCCTTTACTGTTTTCCAAATCTAAAACCAATTTAAATCCGTCGGCAAGCATATATTGTCCTATCACTTCATGCACTCTTGAAGGTAAAACATGATTAGATTCGTAAGTAATGTCGTTACTATTATTAAAAATATTATTATTCATAAAATTCTCCGGTTGTCTATAAGAATAAAATAAAAATGACTGAAAAAATTATAAGAAAAGAAAGCGGGGCAGGAAATTTAAAATACGTTTTCGAAACGGGAGATAAAATAACTCCTTAAGTTTTTAAAACCTTTAACTTCACAAAAATTAATTGAATTAGACATATTAAAAAATCTTAAAAATTCTAAAGTAATTTATATATTTTCCTTAAAATTTACAATTGATTTAATACTTTACTAAAGTCAGGATTTGCATTTATGATTGATTTTTGAATTTTTATTTGTTACACTTACTATAACAAATAAAATAAATTATGTCCGCATCAACAAAACTATCAACAGCAGTAAAAGCGTTATGTTACTTGGCAAATTCTTTTCCGCAGCCCAGATCCAGTGCAGAAATATCTGAACATATAGGAATTAATGCTTCCAAGCTTAGAAAAATTTTATCGATGCTGGTTAAAAATGATATTGTTGAAAGCACATATGGACCTAACGGCGGATTTTTAATAAAAAAGAAACCGGAAGAAATTCACCTGCAGGAAATTTATTGCTCAATAGAAGACCGGAAAGCTTTTCATCTTAATGTATCTTCGCAAAATGAAGGGATCACGAATGAATCCGTAAAACTTAATGATTTTTTCTTAAATCTCTTTGCCGAGGTTCAACTTGATATTGAAAATAAAATGCGAACTATAAATATTCAATCGATTTTAAATAAAATTAATTCAAAAAAAAATTGAGGAATGAGAATGGAATTTCTTAAAAAATTAGGAATAAAAGAAAAAAATTTCGGTTCTAGTACCGGGACAAAATGGAACGAAACAACCGACAGTGGAGAGTTAAAAATTTATTCTCCGGCCGATGGAAAATTCATTGCTTCTGTTTATCAAGCTTCCGAAAAAGATTATGATAGTATTCTTGAAACGGCTGCCGAAGCATTTAAATTTTGGAGAAAGATGCCTGCGCCTAAGAGAGGCGAAATAGTCCGTCAGATCGGAGTTAAGCTGAGAGAATATAAATCTGATCTTGGTAAATTGGTTTCTTACGAAATGGGCAAATCACTTCAAGAAGGATTAGGAGAAGTCCAGGAAATGATCGACATATGCGATTTTTCAGTCGGTCAATCAAGACAGCTTTACGGTTTTACCATGGCGTCTGAAAGGCCGAATCACCGGATGTATGATCAATATCATCCTCTTGGTGTAGTAGGAATTATTTCCGCATTTAATTTTCCTGTTGCTGTTTATTCCTGGAACGCAATGCTGGCTGCTGTTTGCGGAGATGTAAATTTATGGAAGCCTTCTTCAAAAGTACCTTTATCAGCAATAGCTGTTCAAAATATTATAGCAGAGGTTTTAAAAATTAATAATCTTCCTGAAGGTATATTTTCATTAGTTATAGGGCGTGGTTCCACAGTTGGGGAAAAACTATTAAACGATAAAAGGATTCCATTAATTTCCCTTACAGGCTCTACTAAAGTCGGAAAGCATGCTGGAGAAGTAATTGCAAAAAGGTTCGGACGTTCAATTTTAGAATTAGGCGGTAACAATGCTATTATCCTTACACAAAATGCAGATTTGAAAATGGCAATGCCTGCAATTGTTTTCGGTGCAGTAGGTACATGCGGTCAAAGATGTACAACAACAAGAAGATTAATTATCCACGAATCTATTTATGAAAAAGTTAAAGAATCATTGGTAAAAGCATATAAAGGATTGAAAATCGGTGATCCTTTGGATGAAAAGAATCATGTAGGGCCGCTTATTGATAAGGATGCAGTCGAAATGTTTTCAAAGGCTTTGCAGAAAGTTAAATCAGAAGGAGGGAAAATAGTATTCGGCGGCGAAGTTTTATCAGGCAGTGGTTATGAATCAAATTGTTACGTAAATCCTGTAATAGTTGAAGCTGAAAATAGTTATGAGATAGTTCAGGAAGAAACTTTTGCTCCTATTTTGTATTTGATTAAATATAAGGGAGAAATAAATAATGCAATCCGGATTCATAATAGTGTTGTACAGGGATTATCATCTTCAATTTTTACAACAGATATGAGAGAAGCAGAACAATTTTTATCTGCTGAAGGTTCCGATTGCGGAATTGCAAATGTAAATATCGGAACTTCCGGTGCTGAAATAGGCGGTGCATTCGGAGGGGAGAAAGAAACCGGCGGCGGAAGAGAATCAGGTTCCGACGCTTGGAAAGCATATATGAGAAGACAAACAAATACAATCAATTACGGAACCGAATTGCCTCTTGCCCAGGGAATAAAATTCGACATCTAATATTCTGAACAAATTGATGTAACATTTTGAGCTCTTTTCTTAATATTTTAAGAAGAGAGTTTTTTTTAAATCAACTGCTGATTTACAATAACTCAAGGTAATTTTGCCATTTTATGTACATTAGAAATATATAATAGTTAATTTTTTAAGGTTTTTAGTACTATTTAAAGTGGTATGTATTTTGTTATTTTAATGTATAATACATGGTAAGACATGAAAACATTAACATTAAATACTTTTACTTCATGTCCCGATGATATAGAGATAAGTCAATATAAAATATTATCGAGTTTGAAGGAATATAGAAGAGAATTCAATAAAAATAAATTATACCCAACTTTAACCGAATTGATTTATCTATATTCCACATTAGAGGAATTATTAGCAAATAAATCCTGCTTTGAATTGCTTTTACCAAACGGAATATCCAGAAAAAATAGTAATAAGAATAATTTTGTAGAAATCATTGACCAATCAACTGAACAAAAAGATAATGTTTACGATCTGATTGAATGGGCTTTGCCGATAATACAGAGTCTTATTGATGAGGCTCAAGTAATCTATCATTTCGTGTTTGAAAATATAGTTATTAAACAGAAGGGAAGATCAAAGAGCAAAGATAAAAACAGCTATTTGCTGGTACCTGATAACCTTAACACTCAACTTAACGTATATAAGTTTGAAACTATTGAAAATTTTAGAGATAACCGATCCAATCTTATTTTAAATATCGGTTACCTCCAATCTACTAAGATGATTAATCTTCCCAGTATAACCTGGTATATAGATATGGAATTAAAAAATAAATATAATAATGGAAAAGATTTGGATTGTTATCTTTGTCAAACAGATTTAGATTTTCCGTTTTTTGAAACCATGTTTCCATTAGCTAGAGCTAAATTGTTGAACTATCTCTCCAAGTAAATAAAAAGGCCGGCATAATAACCGGCCTTTTTATTAGATATTAACATGATTAACTAATTAGATTAATGTAATCGGCAAGAATATGTCCGGTTTCATCAAGTTCGGGATCATCTTTAGGTGTATTATCGTTAGTCGGTTTTTCTCCTTTAGGTAATAATTTTAAACCTAGGCTTTTTCGCCGTTCATTTTCTCTATCGAATTTCTTTTGTTCAATTTCTTTTTGTTCTTCCTTTCTTACCTCTTCATTTAATGATAAATATTTTTTATCATGAGCTTCCCTATATTCTTTTACTTCATCGGTAAATTCATTCCATTCGGGATCATTATTTTTTATTCTGGCAAGATGCAGCTTAATCAATTCGGGAACGTATTTTTGAATATCTCCAAACCTAACATATTTGGTAGAATCGATTTGATCCCATGGAAGAGAACTGGGCTCCGTACTCTCGCCGTATTCCTTGTCATTAATTAAAGACGGAAATTTAATATCTGGAATAACTCCAAGATGCTGGGTACTGGCCCCGTTGATTCTATAAAACTTTGCTATTGTCAATTTAACCTGACCAAGCTTTTTGCTTTCGCTCGGCATTAATCGGTTTAGGTCAATTAAATTTTGGACAGTTCCTTTACCATAAGTATTGCTTCCTATAATTAAACCACGTCCGTAATCCTGAATAGCTGCCGAGAATATTTCCGATGCAGAAGCGCTAAATCTATTTACCAAAACAAAAAGAGGACCGGTATAATCAATAGACTTATCAGGATCGTCTTCAACATCAATACTTCCATTGGATTTTTTTATTTGCACAACGGGACCGTTCTTAATAAACAATCCTGTCAGTTTTATTGCTTCTTCCAGAGAACCGCCGCCGTTATTTCTTAAATCAATAATAATACCTTGAACATTAGCCTTTTTTAATTCGTCAACTAATTTTTTTACATCGCGGGTTGTACTTTTATAATCTTTATCACCACGTTGCTCCGCATTATAGTCACTGTAGAATGCCGGCAAAGTAATCACTCCGAATTTGTAAGTTTTACCATTTTGCTTTATATCTAAAATTTTATCCTTAGCAGACTGCTCTTCAAGTTTTATCTTGTCGCGAACAAGCGTAATCTCTTTTGGTGCAGCATTAACGCCTTCATTTCCGGGAATAATTTGAAGTCTTACGATACTTCCTTTTTTCCCCCTTATTAACTGAACAACATCTGTTATTCTCCATCCGATTACATCAACCATTTCACCGTCTTTTCCTTGTGCAACACCGATAATTTTATCCCCGCGGTGCAATAATTTGCTTTTAAATGCAGGGCCGCCGGGTATAATTTCCACTACTTTTGTATATTCGTCTTCAGTTTGAAGCTGTGCCCCGATGCCTTCAAGCGAACGGGTCATTTCAATATTAAAGTTTTGAGAAGTAACAGGAGACATATAATTTGTATGAGGATCCAAAGATTCCGTAAATGAATTTTCGAATAATTGAAACACATCTTCATTTTTATATTCCATTATGTTCTTACGGAGATTTTCATATCTTTTTTTCAGCAATTTCTGAATATCATCCCATTTCTTTCCGGCTAAAATCAGACTTAGTGCATCGCTTTTAACTTTCCTCCGCCAAAGCTCATCCATCTGCGCTGAATTTGCAGCCCAGGCTGCATTCTTTCTATCTATCTGTATAGAATCAGGCTTATTAAAATCGAAACCTTTTGTTAATAGTTTTTCTGCATAATCAAATCTTTCATAAGCTCTTTCTCTAAATTTATTAAAGATATAAAAAGCAGGCTGCAAGTTACCATCTTTAATATCGTCATCTAACTGATATCTGTATTTATCGAAATTATCAATGTCCGAAGCATAGAAATAATACTTTCCATAGTCCAAAGATTTTAAATAACGATTAAAAATAACATTTGAAAGTGAATCATCCAGTTTAAATTTTCTATAATGATATCTTTGAAGTATTGTGGCAATCAATTCATCCTCGTTTGACATATATCTTGGAGGTTCGAGGATTGCAGTTGTATCGCTGTCAACATTTTTATTACCATTAAATTTTAAGGTTTTAGCTAAAAATATATTAGCAACTATAATAAGAAGTACTAATACAAGAATTTTTTTCATTAGGTTACTCGTTTTTTTTGTCATTTATTTTTAATCATTTATACTCAAAATGTAATTTAACAATACTTAATCACGGAAAAAATTGATTTTTCCCTCCATAAAAATAAAAATATGAATAAATTTGAGTGGGAGTATTAAATCAAAAATATCCGAGGTATAATATCTAAAAATTATTCATTGAATAAAAATCCCTTTTTTTGTACGCACATTTTTAAAATAGTATTTAGCATTAACAAAATTTTTGATAAAAGCCTTTTTTAGGTGAAAATAAAATTAAATATTTATCTTCCGGTATATAAATCCGCTAAACGTAATTATTTTTAGGAGCGATATCAAGATTTAAGCTTGTTAATTATTCAGGCGAATGGCGGTATTATGATTTTAAAGAATTAAAAAATTTCAATTTGAAAAATATAAGTTTTTAATAATTGATAATAAGAGAAGGGTATAAATTTTAGTATACCCTTCACTAAAAATTATTTTAATTTCATTGCAAAATTAAAAACTTCTGCTGCATGTTTTTCAATGTCGGTTACATTAATAATTTTTGCAATTTTACCTTCCTTATTAATTATAAAGGTTACGCGCTTATCGAATCCGTTGGGTAGAAGTACACCGTATTCTTTAGATACCTTTTTATTTGCATCGGATAACAGCGGGAAGTTCAGTTTGTACTTATGAATGAAAGCTTTTATCCGGCTATCAGGATCGACACTAATACCAAAAACTTTTATATTATTTTTTTTGAATTTCGACCAGTCATCTCTTATGCCGCAAGCTTCTTTAGTACAACCGGGTGTACCTGCTTCGGGATAAAAATAAACTATAACCGGATATTTTTTTATGTATGACTTTAAATTATATGATTTACCAAATGCATCTTTTAATATAAAATTGGGAGCTTTATCGCCGACCTTTAAACCCTTTTTAGTTTGTGCAGATGATGGGCCGGCAATAAAGAACATTAAAAATAATATTGCCGAAATAAATAAACCCGTCTTCATAAATGCCTCCTTATTTTTGTATGACTTCCCCTAAAATGAAATATTATTTGATTGATTATCCGCTAATCCGATCCTATGCTTCTTGAAAATATATAATCGACATTTCTAAGCATATTTTTATTATCAAATATATCTTTTAATTCCTTTTCAGAAAGGTATTTCATCACATCTTCAGATTTTAGAAGTTCGCTTAAAAGATCTTTAGATTTATCAGCCCAAACTTCCATGGCGGCGGTTTGGACTATTTTATAAGCATCTTCTCTGGAAATCCCTTTATTTACAAGCTTTAGTAAAACAGTCTGAGAGAAAACTAATCCTCTGGTTAAGTTTAAGTTTCTCATCATGTTTTCAGGATAAATAAGTAAATTTTTAATCAGCTTGTTCATTAAATCAAGCATATAATCCAAAGCAATACAACTATCCGGAACAATAATTCTTTCAACCGAAGAATGTGAGATATCCCTTTCATGCCATAATGCAACATCTTCAAAAGCTGCAACTGCATTGCTTCTTAATACTCTGGAAAGTCCCGTAATTCTTTCACTGATTATAGGATTTCTTTTATGAGGCATTGCTGAAGAACCTTTTTGACCTTTTGAAAAATATTCTTCCGCTTCCAGGACTTCTGTTCTCTGCAGGTGTCTAATTTCAACTGCCATTTTTTCAAGAGTAGTTCCAATCACGGCAAGTGTGCTCATAAATTCAGCATGACGGTCTCTTTGAATAATCTGAGTTGAAACAGGAGCGGGGGATAAGTCCATTTTTTTACAGACATATTCTTCCACTTTAGGCGAAAGATGTTCAAAAGTTCCTACTGCACCGGAAATTTGACCAACACTTATTGACTTAACAGCATTTTCAAGTCGATTAATATTTCTTTTTGTCTCTTCAAACCATAAGGCAAACTTAAGTCCCATCGTAGTAGGCTCTGCATGGATACCGTGCGATCTTCCGACACACAAAGTATTTTTATGTTCAACCGCTCTCTCTTTCAATATGCTTTTTAATTCATTTAATCTTTTTAATATAAGTTCACCCGCAGTTTTCATCTGGTAAGAAAGAGTAGTATCAAGGATATCCGAAGACGTCATTCCGTAGTGAATATGTCTTGAAGCAGGACCGACATATTCCGCAACATTAGTTAGAAATGCAATTACATCATGTTTTGTTGTTTCTTCAATTTCCAAAATTCGTTTAACATTAAAATTTGCTTTTTGTTTTATCACTTCAACATCTTCATTTGGAATTTCTCCCATTTCACATCGGGCTTCACAAGCAAGAATTTCAATTTTAAGCCAGGTTTTAAATTTAAATTCATCCTGCCAAATTTTTCCCATTTCGGGGAGTGTATATCTTTCAATCATGAAGTTTTCTCCAATTTCATATGTAGTTTAATTATTTTATTGTCACGGAGAATTTTTAACGTTACGATTTCCCCGACACTAAATTGTGTAAAAACTCCCACAAGAGTCTGTTCGTCATTAATTAAGTAATTATCTACTTGTAAAATTATATCACCTTCCTTAAGTCCGGCGTTTGCAGCAGGCGTATTTGGGAAAACCTGAGTGATTATTACACCTCTTGTATTTTGAAGGTTATAATATTTTGCAATACCTTCATCAATTGATTGTATTTTTAATCCAATATTAAAATCTCTATCGATTTTGCCGTATTCTTTTAGCTGCGTAATAATCCTTTTTATCTTGTTTATAGTGATTGCAAATCCCAAACCGATATTTCCATTTGTTCCGTTGGCAGTATAAATTAAAGTATTCATCCCTATAACTTGTCCAATGCTGTTAACTAGAGGACCGCCGCTGTTTCCTGCGTTAATAGCTGCATCGGTTTGAATCATATTTAAATAATAACGGTTATTGGATCCTACATTAACCGGTTGATCCAAATTCATGCCTGTGGAACTTACGACTCCAACGGTAACGGTTGGTTTATCATTTACATTAAAAAGACCAAAAGGATTGCCGAAGGCAATTACCCATTCTCCTATAAGAATATTATCAGAATTACCCAATGTAACGTACGGCAAATTAGAACCATTAATTTTAAGCAGGCAAATATCCGTTGCATGATCCGTACCGACTATTTTTGCTTTATATTCCTTACCGTCAGTTAGGGTTACGGTAATTTCAGAAGCGTTTCCTGCCACATGATCATTTGTTACAATGTATCCGTCAGGTGAAATTATGAAACCTGAACCCAATTCTTTCACCCTTTGATTGAACATGCCTTGGTCACCAAAGAATTGTCTGAAAAACGGGTCGCTAAAAAACGTGCTGTATTGTTTTATTTCGGTAACGTTTATACCTACGACAGCGGGACTAACCTTTTGAACAGTCCGGGTTATTGCAGTTTCTCTACTGTTGCTTATTGAATTATTATTTTGAGCTTTCTGCTGAAATCCGGCTAAAGAATAATTGGAATTACTAGAATCGTGATATAAAGGTGTGTCCATTTTTTTTTGTGTAAATACAAAGGCAGAAATTAAAAGTATTAAAATACCAAATGTTAGTATAAGGTTATTTCTTGTTTTTTTAGTCATCTGTATTCCTTAATTTAAAAATATTTTTGCTTTTCATTAAATCTCTTAGAGGTTCAATATGCTTTATTAAAACCAATATTAATAAAGCTGTTGAAAATAATATTAGCAATGATACGGACTCGGCTCTGGGGAAAGAATATTTTACGGCGATTTTGTTTGTGGTAAAGACAATAATTAATGACATTAAAGTTGCCCAGATATTTCCCCAGATTATATCCTTTTTTAATAAATAAATAATAACCCAAATAATAATCCAGGTTGCAACTAAAAAGGGAAATAATAACAAAAGCCCTCCGGTACTTGTAGCCAATCCTCTTCCGCCTTTAAAATTTATCCAGGGATTAAAGCAATGGCTGAAAACTGCCGCAAGCAATGCTAAAGAAGGGAATATAAATTCTTTCGGAAAGATTAATAATACGATATAAACACTTAATAATCCTTTAAGAGCATCTATCAAGAGTACTATTAAACCAATAATTTTAGATTTTGAAACTTCAAATGAATTATATGCTCCTACATTTCCCGACCCTTGGCCGGTAATATCAATTCCTTTTGCTTGTTTTAAGATTAAGTATGCTGTTGGAAAAGAACCCAAAATATATCCAATAACAACGCTTAAAAAATAATTCATATTAAAATTTGCAGAATGTCACTTTTGAAAGACAATTTAATTTAATAAAAATTTTAATATCCATTTGTGAAAAACAAAACATGGACTAATAATTAGCTATAAATATGAAAATATTATTGCAAGAATGTACGAATCATGTTATATTTGCTCACGAAAATTAAAGATAAAAAAAATTATATCCGAATAACTAAATTATCCGGTTCATTGTTTAATTGAAGGTAAAATCAGTTCCGGGCTTTTCAAATTTTATGGAAAGAGTTTACACTTAACAAAGCCGGAACAAATTGATGAGGGCCTACATTGAGTCAGAATCAAGGTGGATATTTTAATCGGGGAAATCGAAAAAGTTCTTAATAAATATTGAACAAACATTATGCGGGAATAGCTCAGTTGGTAGAGCGCAACCTTGCCAAGGTTGATGTCGCGGGTTCGAGTCCCGTTTCCCGCTCTGTTAAAAGTGATCGGTTATCAGTTTCGGTTATTCAATCATCAAAACTATTGACCGATTACTAATGTCTTATCATTGATTACTAACCAATGGCGCTGTAGCCAAGTGGTCTAAGGCGAAGGTCTGCAAAACCTTTATTCGTCGGTTCGAATCCGACCGGCGCCTCTAATTTTTCCAGAAGTTATAATATCATATACATTCTTTTATTATTGTTCTAATCTTAAATCACCAATATAGCTTATTAATTTACCCTATCTATTAGTTAATAAATACTTTAATCTATTTCTTTAAATCATAAAGTTAAGTTAAATATATAACGACTAATATCTTATAGTGTAAAAGGATTTTGAATATAAGGGTTTTAATTATTGTTTTTTTAATATAAACATTATTATTAAAATTTCGGGTATTGTCATTTTCTTGTAAACAAATTTTACAAATATAATAATATTTCATGTTGTAATAAGTAACTATTACTTACCATGACAAGACAACATCAGAAAACATTAAAATTTTAAGGATTTTATTTGATGGCATAAACGTTGTTAAATAATATATTCTAATATTATAAAATTTAATCATTTATCTATAAATATATAATTTAAAATTAAAAGGGAATTAGTTGTTAAATTTTTTTGTATTATACATTATAATCGCGTTTCTATTTTTGCTAGGTATTTTCATTTTGGTTTTAAGTGCTCCCAGTGGCATTGAAAACGATAATGGATTTCACTATGAAATGAAGAATAATCGGGGAAAGTATGTATCAAAAGTTTTAAAGAATCGATACAAGATTATTAAAAATGCCGATCTGCAAGGGGTGAAACAATAAATCATTTATTAAATTCCAATTAAAAAGATTTTTTGAGATTAAATGTTTAGGAATTTAATTTCAAATAATTAAAGTAATTATTTTTTCTTCCGCCTTTCATATTAATCGTTTAAAAGAATGTTTGTTATTTATTAGTAATCTATTTCCGTGTCATTTGTTTAAAACCCCGATATGGAATTGAACCCTGTATAGTAATAAATGCCTTTTTATCTATGGTCTCAACTAAATTTATCACATTCTTCTGCTGTTTTCTTGGAGAAATTAAAACTATGACAGAAACGCCGCCGGATCCGCCTTCAGCAGGCAGAATTGTAACTCCGAATTTCGACCTTCTTAATGTATCGGCAATTTCATCAGTATGATGCATTGAGATAACATTTAATTGTATGTATCCGAAGCCGATTCTTTGTTCAATAGTAATTCCAATAATATTCCCAAGCCCGAAACCGATTGCATATCCAAAAAGATTGGGTATGTTATCTAAATGCTGAAAAACAAATCTAATTGCAAATACCCAGATTAAAACTTCAAAAAATCCTACTATACCTGCATTGTACTTTTTACCCTGAACAACTAAAATAACACGGATAGTATCCAGGGAAACATCGCAAACTCTCATGGCAGCAATTAATAAAGCGCCGCCGATAATTTCAACCATTTTATCCTCCGGAATGTTTCTAAAAAAGGATTTCAAATTTAATAAATATTAAATTTTTATTTTATCTTTATACCTTAAATAAATAAAAAAAAGTTTATAATGTACGAAAGAGAAAGACAGGAACTTGTAGATAATTTATCTGAAAAAGGTATAAACGATATTTATGTATTAAAGGCTATAGGAGAAATTGAAAGACAGAAGTTTGTTCCTAAAGCCATGAGGCATCATGCATATAAAGATGTAGCGTTGCCAATAGGATACGGGCAAACAATTTCACAGCCTTATACAGTTGCATTTATGACCCAGGCACTTAAGTTAAAACCTGGATTAAAAGTACTGGAAATCGGAACCGGTTCAGGTTATCAAGCTGCAATTTTAAGTAGTATGGGTATGAAGGTTTTCAGCATTGAACGTCAGTTTGAGATTTATGTTAAAGCTCAAAAACTTTTAGAAAGCATGGGAATCCGTACGCATGTAAAATGCGGCGACGGCACGATTGGATGGGATGAGTATGCTCCTTATGACGGAATTATTGTAACTGCCGGTTCTCCTTCAATACCGGCGTCACTTAAAAAACAACTTTCTATTGGAGGCAGACTTGTGATACCTGTCGGTGATAAAAATTCTCAAAAGCTAAAAATTATTACTAAACTTGATGATGATAAATTTCAAGTACTTGATATTCCTGAATTCTCTTTTGTTCCTCTTATAGGAAGAGAAGGTTGGAACCAAAAGTAATTGTAATTGTCGGCCCGACCTGTTCGGGAAAAACTTCCTTAAGCCTGCTGCTGGCAAAACAAATAAATGCCGAAATTATTTCTGCAGACAGCAGGCAGATATATAATTATCTTGATATCGGAACAGCTAAACCGACTGCGGAGCAATTAAAGGGAATAAAACATCATTTTATTAATATTCTTAATCCAGATGAAGATTATAATGTAAGCCGCTTTGAAAACGATGCTATAAATATTATACAAAAACTTTTTTCAAGTAATATAACTCCATTAGTTATAGGCGGTTCCGGTTTATATATTAAATCTTTAATTGATGGCATTTTTGACTCTGTAGGTGTTGATGCAGAATATAGAAATTATCTGCTTTCAAAAAGGAAAGAATTAGGGAACGAAATTCTTTATTCTGAATTAAAAAATGTTGATCCTGAAAGTGCTTCTAAAATGCTCCCCCAAAATTGGAAGAGAATAATTAGAGCTTTAGAAGTTTACCATTTAACAGGGAAGCCTATAAGCATGCATCAAGCAGATCATAAAAGGGAAATTAATTTGAAGTTTATTCAATTCGGGCTGCGATGGGAAAGATCCCTTCTTTATAAAAATATAGAAAAAAGAGTTGAGAATATGATAAATCTTGGATTGGTAGAAGAAACAAAATCAATTTTAGAAAAGGGATTTGATAAGAATTTAAATTCTTTAAATACTGTCGGATATAAAGAAATAATATCATTTCTGGAAAAAGAAATTACGCTTGACAGAGCAATTGAATTGATTAAAAGAAATACCAGGCGATTTGCCAAAAGACAAATTACCTGGTTCGGAAAAGATAAAAGGATAAATTGGTTTGATATTAATGATGAAGAAGATTTATTAGTTGCGGGTGAAAACATGTTAAAAAGATTACAATTAAACTAAAAAATGAAAATATTATATCTGTCTAAAATAAATCAAAATGGGAGTATGCACATTAAAAGAATTTGCGTCTGCCTAGCAGAGTATACGAAGACGGATAAAAAAATTATCCGTAATGAAGTGCTTGCCTCATCGGAACTGAAGTTCCTCTAGTGTGAAGACTGAACTGCCATGCTCAAGTTAACTCTTCAATTATAATTCTGTTGAACCTGTCCGGTGCAGACGGAAACCAGAATCTCAAAATAAATTGATTTAGGAGGTTGCGGATCAAGTCCGCCATGACAAATTCTTGTTAACACTTAGTCGTCATTCTAATCATGTTTTCCCCAAAGGGGAAAAATATTTCAACCGGAGGCAGCGCCCTCGGATATTAGAGTTAAGCCAAGTAATAATTACTCTGAAAGAGTTAAATAATTAGAAGGAAACCGATGTAACTTTTTTAAAAAGAGATTCCAGCGTGAAGGCCTGATTGACAAGTTCAGTGTAACTCTTCAAACATTGTTCTGACAAACACATTTTATTGTGTAACATATGCTAATTGTCTAAATAATTTAATTCGAACTCTTATGCTCTCATTAAGATTAATTTGTACATCATGGAAAATATTATTTCCATATTGATAAAAATTCAATATATTGAATATTATAAAATTTCTTAAAATTATTGAGCCAGTATATTTCCAACAAATTATGGGAGAAAAAAATGATTGGCATAGTTGGATTTGGTTCTTACCTGCCTCGTTACCGTATAAAGGTTGAAGACATAGCAAAAGAATGGGGATCGGATCCGGAAGCAATCAAAAAAGGTCTTCAGCTTTTTGAAAAAACAGTTCCAGGTCTAGATGAGGATACAATTACAATTTCTGTTGAAGCAGCAAAAAATGCACTTAAACGAGCAGAAATTGATCCTCAAGAAATCGGCGCTGTTTATATTGGTTCCGAATCTCACCCTTATGCAGTTAAACCCAGCGCAACAATTCTAATTGATGCATTAGGCATTGGTCCAAATGTTCATGTTGCTAGTTATGAGTTTGCATGTAAAGCAGGTACGGAAGCGATGTATACCGCATTTAGTTTAGTTAAAGCAGGAGAAGTTAAATACGCACTAGCAATTGGTGCAGATACATCCCAAGGCGCACCCGGCGATGCACTTGAATACTCTGCTTCAGCCGGGGGATCAGCATTTATAATGGGAAAAGAAAAAGTTGCGGCAGAAATATTATTTACTAATTCATATACTTCGGACACACCTGACTTCTGGAGAAGAGAGCATCAGTTTTATCCGAGACACGCCGGAAGATTTACAGGCGAACCTGCTTACTTTAGGCATGTTGTAAATGCAGGGAAAATTCTTCTTGAAAAATCCGGTATGAAATCCGGAGATTTTAAATATGCGGTATTTCATATGCCTAATGGTAAATTTCCGCAAATGGCCGGTAAACAATTAGGCTTTTCTAAGGAACAACTTGAAACAGGATGGATAGTTCCTTGGATGGGAAATACATATTCTGGTTCCTCTCCAACCGGCCTTTCTGCTGTCCTAGATGTCGCGGATCCCGGCGATCTTATTTTTATGGTTTCATTTGGTTCAGGTGCGGGAAGCGACGGATTTATTTTTAAAGTATCGGATTATATAAAAGGAATTCAAGATAAAGCTGTTAAGGTTAGAGAAATGCTTAATAATGGGAAGATATATCTTGATTATGGAGAATATGCAAAGTTTCGCGGCAAAATTATTCTAAATGAATAGGGAGTAATAAATATGAAAGATGTTGCAGTAATTGGTGCTGGGATGACAAAGTTCGGTGAACTTTGGGGAAAGTCAATAAAAGATATTTTTGTTGAAGCAGCTCTTAAGGCGATTGAGAATGCAAAAATTGATCATATAGATTCAATGTATGTCGGCTCGATGTCCGGAGGACTTTTTGTAGGACAAGAACATTTAGGTGCCGTAATGGCTGATTATTTGGGAATTAGTCCCATTTCTGCGACAAGAGTTGAATCAGCGTGCGCTTCAGGCGGAGTTTCATTCCGGCAGGCATATTTAGAAGTTGCATCCGGCAATAGTGAATTTGTTCTTGCCGGCGGGGTAGAAAAAATGACTGACGGTGCCGATGTTACAGATTCGCTTGCAACAGCAGCAGATCAGGAGTATGAGATTTATAATGGAGTAACTTTCCCCGCTTTATATGCTATGATTGCTAATGCCCATATGCATGAGTATAAAACTACAAGAGAACATCTTGCTGAAGTTGCTGTCAAAAACCATAAAAACGGAGCAAATAATCAAAATGCTCAATTTCGTAAAGAAATAACCGTTAAACAAGTGCTTGAATCAACATTAGTTGCAGATCCATTAAGGTTATTGGATTGTTCCCCTGTAAGTGATGGTGCTGCCGCCGTGATATTATGTCCTTTAGATATAGCAAAAAAAATAACCGATTCATACGTAAAAGTAAAAGCTTCTGCGCAGGCATCCGACACGATTGCTTTACACAGCAGAAAAAGTTTAACTACTTTAAATGCAGTTTCATCTGCCGCATCAAAAGCATATAGTATTGCCAAAATAAAACCAAAAGATATTGATTTTGCAGAAGTTCATGACTGCTTTACGATTGCGGAAATTGTAGTTTCAGAAGATTTGGGCTTTTTTGAGAAGGGACGCGGGGGCCCTGCTGTTCATGATGGATTAACTTCATTAAATGGAGGTAAAATTCCGATAAATACGAGCGGCGGACTTAAATCTAAAGGTCATCCTGTTGGAGCGACCGGAATAGCACAAATTATTGAACTTTATGAACAGCTGACTGGGCAAGCCGGTAAGAGACAGGTTAAAAATGCACGATTCGGTTTAGCTCAAAACATGGGCGGTTCCGGAGCAAGTTGTGTAATAAATATTTTGGAGGCAGTATGATTAGTCCTAGATATTTTAGAGAAATTCCGCGAAGGTATAGACTCGAAGCCGGAAAATGTGATAAATGCGGAGAAATTTATTTTCCTCCAAGGTTAATTTGCCCAGAATGTAAATCCCAAAAATTTACATCAATTCAATTGAGCGATATAGGAGAAATTATTACATATACGATTATTAGAGTTGCTTCAGAAAAATTTTCTATACAAGCGCCATATGCAGTGGCTATAATTAAGTTGACTGACGGTGTAAAGCTAACTGCTCAATTAGCAGATGTTGATTTTGATAAAATTAAAATTGGAATTAAAGTTAAGTTGGTGTTTAGAAAAATTTTTGATGAAGGAGCCTCCGGACTGCATTGTTATGGTTATAAAGCCGTGATAATTTAGTTAATTGAAATTAAGCAACTATCATGCTGAACCACATCATCCCGGGCTTGACTTGGGATCTGCAATTAATTCAGCATTTAAAAATAGCTTAAATATACAGATTCCGAATATTCCGAAGGAATGCCTGCGGCAAAGCCCAGAGACAGTTTTAAGACAGCCTCTATTGATAGCTGAAAACTTACATTTTTAACTGTTCTAATTTATCTGCCAATTAGTAGATAGTTTACATGCTAAAAAATCTAATTCGAACAAAGAGTATATTAAATTATTCATAGTGTGAATTCATTCAAATTAATTAACATAAAGTTTTATTATCTTTATTATAGAAACTTCTTTAAATCTATATAAGTTTCCATTCGGATTAGAACAATCCTTTAATTATTCAAAAATATATTTAATCATTTGGAGTATAAATTGAAGGAAAAAATTAAAATAGCATCGGGACAGGGTTTTTGGGGAGATTTAATTGAAGCGCCGTATTCTCAAGTTACTAAAGGAGAAATTGATTACCTCGTTATGGATTATCTCGCCGAGGTTACTATGTCGATACTTCAAAAACAGAAGAACAAAAATCCAAGTTTAGGTTATGCACTTGACCTTCCCAAATTAATGAAACGAATATTACCCATATGCAAAGAAAAAGGTATTAAAGTTATAACAAATGGAGGCGGCGTAAATCCTGCCGGTTGTGCTGATGCTATTTTAAAAGAAGCCTTAGAATTAAATATAAATGATTTAAAAATTGCAATTGTTTTTGGTGATGATATTTTGAACAAGCTTGATGAAATTATTGATACCGGATGTGAATTGAACAATTTGGAAACAGGTGAATCTATTATTCCGATTAAAAATAAAATCTTAAGCGCTAATGTTTATTTCGGAGCTTATCCGATAGTGGAAGCACTAAAAAGAGGAGCTGATATTGTAATTACAGGAAGAACTACGGACACTGGTTTAACGTTAGCTCCCATGATTTACGAATTCGGATGGGATCCATCAAATTATGATTTAATGGCAGCAGGAACAGTTGCAGGGCATATTTTAGAATGCGGCGCTCAATCAACTGGAGGTAATTTTTCAGGGGACTGGGAATCTATTGAAAATTTTGCTGAAATTGGTTTTCCAATTGCAGAGGCTTATCCTAATGGTGAAGTTATTATTACAAAACATGAAAATACTGGAGGAAGAGTTTCATTCGAAACTATTGCGGAACAACTGGTTTATGAAATCGGGGATCCGAAAGAATATATTACTCCAGATTGTGTAGCTGATTTTTCTTCCATAAAACTTCAAGATTTGGGTAATAATAGAGTAAGAGTATATAATGTTAAAGGCAGACCTGAAACGGAATTTTTTAAAGTATCTTGTTCTTATAAAAGCGGATTTAAAGCTGTAGGAACATTGACATATTCCTGGCCTAAAGCACTAACAAAGTCTAAAATTGCCGATAAAATATTAAGGCAGAGATTAGAAAATATCGGTTTGCAGTTTGATGAAATCAGAACAGAATTCGTAGGTTACAATGCTGTTCATGAAACTTTGGCATCTGGAGTTGATGAGAACGATATAAATGAAATAATGCTTAGAATTTCCGTAAGGTCGGAAGATAGGGATACAATAATCAGATTTGGACAGGAGATTGCACCTTTAATTTTAACCGGGCCTCCCAGTGTAACCGGTTTTGCCGGAGGAAGACCGAAGCCAAGCGATGTTATAGCTTATTGGCCTGCTCTCATTCCTAAAAAATTAGTCGAGCCTATTATTAAATTGCTGGAGTTAAAATAATGAAAGTAAAATTAATCGATATAGCACATGCAAGAAGCGGCGATAAAGGAGATGCTGCAAACATCGGTATTATTGCCTATGATGATAAAGGATATGAAATTATTAAAAAACATTTAACTGCCGAAGAGGTTAGAAGGCATTTTAAAGGAATTTGTTTTGGTAAAGTCGAGAGATATGAATTACCTAATTTACGTGCATTAAATTTTTTACTGCATAATACTCTTGGCGGAGGCGGTACCGTTTCATTAAAACTTGATGCTCAAGGAAAAACTCTGGCAGCTGCATTACTGAGAATGGAAATAGAAGTCTAAATGATAATTTCATATTCTTAAGAAATTATTTTTAATTATTCAAGGAAATCTATATGTACGAAGACGAAGTAAAACAATTACATGGTTATAAGGATAGGATTCATAGATTAAGAGGTTATCTTTGACGTCGACAACAAAAATTCCAAAATAAAAGATTTACAGCATAAGACTACCGAACCTTCTTTCTGGGATGATCAAATAGCAGCTCAAAATATTCTTCAGGAAATTAAATCGCTGCAAACCTGGGTTGAACTCTGGAATGATGTTGATAAAAGAGCAAAGAACCTTGATGAATTTATTCAATTAGCTAAAACGGAAGAAGACGAATCATTTGCTAATGATATTGAGAGCGAGCTGGAATCATTAAAACAAGCAGTTGAAGCTGTTGAATTTAAAAATATGTTAAGCGGTAAGGATGATGCACGTAATTGCATTCTTACAATTCATTCCGGTGCAGGCGGAACAGAAGCTCAGGATTGGGCTGAAATGCTTATGAGAATGTATATGCGATGGGGTGAACAAAATGATTTTAAAATGTTAATTGTCGATATCTTAGACGGCGACGGTGCCGGAATAAAAAGCGTTACAATTGAAGTCGAAGGTGAATTTGCATACGGTTACTTAAAAGCTGAAAACGGCGTGCATAGGCTGGTGAGAATTTCTCCTTTCGATTCAAATAAAAGAAGACATACCTCCTTTGCATCTGTATTCGTCATTCCTGAGGTTGATGACACAATTGAAATTGATATTAATCCTGCTGACTTGCGGATTGATACATATCGATCAGGCGGGAAAGGCGGACAAAACGTAAATAAAGTAGAAACTGCAGTAAGAATAACTCATATTCCAACCGGGGTCGTTGCCGCTTGTCAGAGTGAAAGATCACAGCTGCAAAATAGAACAAATGCAATGAAGCTTCTTAAATCCAAACTTTACCAGATTGAAAAAGAAAAGCATGAAGCGGAATTAGACGAAGTCGAAAAAAGTAAAATGAAAATAGAGTGGGGGAGTCAGATTCGTTCTTATGTATTTCATCCGTATAATATGGTTAAAGATCATCGTACGGATGAAGAAACTTCCGATGTGCAGAGTGTAATGGACGGAAATATAAATAAATTTATAAAAGCTTATTTGCTTAAATTCACTCAAAATTAATTTTTGTCCCTATGAAGAAACCTTTAAAAAAACCATCCGGAAAACGAAATGAAGATTTTTTCGACAGGGTTTATAAAATTGTTGCAAAAATTCCTTACGGAAAAGTTACAACTTACGGAGATATTGCAGAAGCCTGCGGAATTCGTTCTGCCGCAAGAACAGTCGGCTGGGCGTTAAACGGGGCAAAGGAATCCGGGCTTCCGTGTCATCGTGTAGTTAATAGATTTGGTGCTCTGACAGGAAAGCTCCATTTCGGTGATGCTGAAATAATGGAAGATCTTTTAAGGTCTGAGGGAATAAAATTTACTAAAGACGGTCTCGTTGATATGGAAAAACATCTATGGAAACCAAAGTCAACTAAACAAGTATCAAAATCACGAAAATAAAAAAACAAGACATCGTAAAAGACTTCTAAATTCTATTTATTATGTTTCATCCTTTCCAACTTTAAAGAATAGTGATTAGTGAATGGCTGGTAGATAATTGTAATTGGTAATCGGTAATCTAAACCGGAGTTTCTTTCTATTTAATATCCGGAATCAGGTATCTTGTATCCGTTTTCTTTTCTCCGTTTTCCCTTTCTTTGTCACTTACTTCTATCTCCTTTATTTTTCTTTTTACCATTCTCCTTTATCACTTCATCAGCTTTCTTTTACAATTCTTTGACAATTTTTTGACAACTCTTCAAATTGAAAAATTTAGATTTTTGTGTATGAATTAATTAAAATTTTATTAATAAAACCGGGGATCTTATGAAAAAATATTTATTCTTTTTTTATTTATGTCTTATTTGCTTTCTGAGCTTGGGAAATTTGACAGCTCAAGTCGACACACTTACAATACTTCATATAAATGATACACATTCAACTTTAGCGCCTTTAGGACCTCGTAGTTCAAACCTGCAGGGAACACAGGGAGGTATTGCAAGAGCATCAACAGTAATAGGTGAAACACGGGTATCTGATCCGAATGTTCTTGTTTTACATGCAGGTGATGTATTTATTGGAGATCTATTCTTCAATAAGTTTTTCGGTATTCCGGAATTTCAGCTTATGAGACAGCTGGGATTTGATGCTATGACAGTAGGAAATCACGAATTTGATTTAGGACCTTCGACTTTAAATACTGTACTTAGAAGTTCATTTAATCCCGGGGAGGGTTTCCCTCTTCTTTCTGCAAACTTAAACTTAGATGATCCTTCGCTTGCTGATCTGAAAAATTACATCTCTCCCTACACGGAAAAGAGACTTGGCAATATTAAAGTCGGAATTTTCGGTTTAACTACTCCTGAAGCTAATATACTTTCAATGCCTTCGCCTGCAGTTGTTGATACTAATATATTCCCGATTGCCGTAGATATGATTTCAAAACTCAAAGCAGATACCTGCAGCGTAATAATTTTATTATCTCATTTAGGTTATAATCTCGATCAATTAATTGCTGCAAATATTCCAGGTATTGATGTAATAGTGGGCGGACATGATCATTACCTTTTTAAACAACCTGTTGAGGTAACTAATCCTTCCGGGAAGAAAACATATATAGTGCAGGTGGGAGCATTTTATGAATATATGGGAAAGATGCAATTAGCAGTTTCAACATCAGGCGTGAGTTTGTTAAACTATAAAGCAATTCATCTGGATAGCTCCTTACCTTTAGATCCGAATGTAAATGCAGTTGTTAACGGATTAATTACCGAAATTGAAAACACTTACGGTCCGGTTTTTTCACAACAAATTGGGTATGTAACCAATACACTTGATGAAGTTGCGGATAATCTTTTAAGTTCGGGAATTCATGATACACCAATTGGAGACCTGGTTACTAACGCGTTTAAATGGAAAACCGGAGCAGATATTGCTATTGAACCCGGCGGATTTACTGCCCAGCCCTTATATAAAGGTCCAATTGTTGCCGCTGATTTGTTTAGAATAAACGGTTATGGCTTTAATACAGACAACGGCTTAGGATTCAGATTAGCTACTTTCGACGTAAAAGGCAGTGATTTGTTGTACGGGCTGAGTTACGGTTTATCTTCTATAGAACTTAACGATGAATTCTTAATTCAATCTTCTGGATTAGATTATATTTATGACGGAACATTATCACCCGAATCAAGACTTGTCGGAGTTAAAGTCAACGGTGCTCAAATTGATCCCGATAAAACTTATAAGGTAGCGTCAAATGAAGCTGTAATTTCTGTTTTAAGTATGCTTGGTATTACTTTTACTAATCTTCATATTTATGAAGGATTATCGGAGTTTCAAGTTTTAACGGAGTATGTAACGACAAAACTTCAAGTTATTCATCCTGATGTATTCGGAAGAATTGCCGATATTCATTTACCGGATAATGCCGGAATAGCAAACGGCGGAGGAATTATTATTTCGCCTCAAGGAGCTTTATACAATAATACAAATACTAATGGCCATTCTGAATTCGGATTCTCGGTTAAATATTCAGGTAATTTAAAAGATGTAAAAGGAAATACAAACTTTGCTTTTAAAAATGGCAGTTTACACCTAAATAGTAATAATTATGACTGGCTGATTGTAAATGGTAATAATGCATTATTTAGAGGAACTGCAAAAGTTAATGGAAGCGGAGATTTCGGTTATATGATAGCCGCTTTTGATGGAGCAAAACCCGGAAATAAAAACGACAAATTCAGAATACGGATATGGAATAATGAAGACGGGGAAATGATATATGATAATGTAGATAATCAGAATATTGCTTTAGGCTCAATTGTAATCATGAATAAAAATAAAGGTTATGATTTTGCTGATCTGGATAATGGGCACGGCAATCATCGCCTCTTCCAGAATTTCCCTAATCCTTTTAATCCTTCGACATCAATTAAGTTTATAGTTAGCGAACAGGAATTTGTTTCGCTTAAAATATATAATAGTATTGGTCAAGAAGTCGCTTCACTAGTAAACCAGATGCTCCCTGCAGGTGAATATAATTATACATGGAATGCGGCTCATTTAGCCAGTGGTATCTATTTTTATAAATTCAGAACCGGTAATTTCGTTGAAGTAAAAAAGATGATATTGATGAAATAAATTAATTGTACATCGGGTATGCAGTCTCGCGGAATAGGCTGCATACCAGCATTAACATTATATTTTCGTCTCTATATGTTACAGCAAATAACAACAAAATATACTTTGTAAAGTTACATACGTAAACAAATTTCTTTCTAAACTTTTACAATTGTTAATTTTAATAATTTAGTTTTAGTATTTTAATAAAATTTTCATTACATTTTCGCAGCAATTAGGACAGGGAGATATTTTGAGGGAAATAGACTTGTTTAAAAATATCTTAAATTTTAATTATTCTTTAATTAAGAATTTAAGTTCTAAGATCTATTCTCATAATCACCCCAATATACTTTTTAATATAATAAAAGTTGATCTATGCCTAAAAGTTATTTTAATATGTCAATATTTTTTTTCTGAAGATTATACTAAAATATAAATTCAAACCCGTTGTGTGAATTAAATAATAATATATATTAAATGAATTTTTCGATATAAAAATATTTTCAAAAACGCGTTAAATTGTCACCGTGAGCGGAGTCGAACGGTGAATATAAGTCTTCGACTACGCTCAGACTGACATAGGTGTCTATTATTTCACTAATTTTTAAATGATTTTTTATTTCACACAACTGCTAAATTCAATTAATAACTGATTAAAGTAAAAATATTTAATGTTGCGGGGGAAATTAATTTAATGTTTATTTTAACTTTAGGGGTATATGGATAGAATAAAAATACTTGTTATTGATTATGATGAATCTTCCAGGCAATCATTAAAAGTATTTCTTCAAAAAGAAGAATACGAGGTTATCGAAGCATCGAACGGTAACGAGGGGATAATTTTATTTGAAAAAGAAAAGCCCGGACTGGTTATTTCGGCTTTAAAATTACCTGATATTAACGGAATTGAAATACTCAGGATTGTTAAAAAAATTGAATCAAGTATTCAGGTAATAATTATTACCGCATATTCGGATATGAATTCCACTATTCTTGCAATGCAAAACGGAGCTTATGATTATATTGAAAAACCTCTTGATATGCAGAGGTTCAAGTTCGTTATATACAAGGCTTTAGAAACGAGTTCTTTAAGTAAAAAACTTGAAATCGCTTCTATAAATCTTTCAACTGTTGAAGAGGGTAATAATTTTATTATAGGCAGATCGGCTAAAATAAAAGAAATTATTAAAAAAATCGGGAGAATTTCCGGGAATAGAGTTAATATTTTAATCCTGGGAGAAAGCGGTACGGGAAAAGAACTTATTAGCAAGGTTATTCATAATTCGGGAATCACCAAAGGCCAGCCGTTTATTGCTGTAAATTCCGCTGCTTTACCCGAAACTTTGCTGGAAACCGAATTATTCGGGCATGAAAAGGGAGCTTTTACAGGAGCAATTCGTGAGAAAAAAGGAAAGTTTGAATTAGCAGGAGAAGGAACGATATTTTTGGATGAAATAGCTGAAATATCACCGAATCTTCAAACTAAACTGCTGAGAGTTATTCAAGAGAGGGAATTTGAAAGGGTAGGAGGTGAAGAAACCATACAGATGAAAGCCAGAATAATAGTGGCTACAAATAAAAATTTACAGGAGCTCGTCAAACAGGGCAAATTCAGAGAGGATTTATTTTACAGGATAAATGTATTTTCAATTAATGTACCTCCTTTGAGAGAAAGGAAAGAAGATATTCCTTTGCTTGTTGTACATTTCCTGCAAAAAATTAACAGAGAATTACATAAAAATGTTAGAAAGATTCCTTTTGAAGTTGTCGACCTTCTTCAGCACTATGAATGGGTAGGAAATGTAAGAGAACTGGAAAATGTTTTAATGCAGGCCGTTGTACTTGCACAAGGCGAAGCTTTGGAAAAAGAAAACATATTATCTAAAGCAAATATGATTAGAAAACATTCTAATGAAGATATTGATCTAAGCCTGAGTACATTGGAAAAAGAACACATTACCTATGTTTTGGAAAAAGTTAACTGGGATAAAAAAGAAGCTGCAAGACTTCTTCATATATCAAGGCAAACACTTTATAATAAAATTAAAGCATACTCGATTCTTCCATAAAAAATAAATGCTTTTAAATCATTAAAATAATAGGTCAACATCTATGCAGAGGAGGGGGCAAAGGGAGTTTCAAAATCACTAAATAAAATGTGAGTTTACTATAGAAATTAAAAAGCGAATCATCATTAAAAACGATTCGCTTTTAAATATTAAAATAAATATTTACCAGCCAACCGAATATCTAACTACTTTAATTGACGATATACCTGAATTTACATAAATAAAAATTTTCTTTTCCGATTTATCAAAATTATCTGTACGGTAAAAATTGGAATTAATTTTTTCAAAGTCTTTAAAATCTTTAGAAGACAATGCAGTGTGAGTCGTTATTTCACATCCGCTCGAATCCGGAACATAAACATCTACGGAAGAAGCGCCGGATTTTATATTAAGTCTTATTAATTTACTTCTATCTCCGAGTTTAATTTTCAATGATGCTGCGCCCATTTTAACATTGATATTATGAGTTTTATACGATCTCAAATCCAGATATGCGGATGCAGCTCCCACATCAAAATTTAGATCCCAATCAGGTAAGGAATTTAACTTAATAATTGCTTTGTTCCTGAATTTCCCATCATTAAAAGAAAACCGTTTATGCTTCATTTCAAATTGAACAACGCTACCGCTGTCATTATTAGTTCTGGTCATCTCAAAGTTATACTTGACACCGTTGGTTACTGCCGATACTAATCCGTGGGTTGTGTCTTCGATTTTAAAAGACCCGGCACCGGCCTTAAAATCGAATTCTGCATTTTTAATTTGTCTGTTATAAGGCTCAAAATAATTGGTAGTGTCAACATCTCCGTCAACTTCAAGATGAATACCGTTGTCGTTAATAGTGAATCTATTGTCTACAAAATTAAAAGCATAATTGAAAAATCCTACGATCGCAAAAGCAAGAATAATAGCAGACACAGCGGAAAGGAAGACTTTCAATATATTATTTTTTACCAGAAATGTTATACCCCAAAGTATTAAAACTAACGGCCAATATTTCCATAGATCAGACAGATCGAAATACATTTTTCCCAGGTTGTTTAACAGTATTAATATTCCGATCGTAACAAAAAATATTCCCCAAAATACATGTTTGGATTTCATAATAATCTCATTGGATTAAATTTTTAATTTTTTTTAGCATTTATCAAAACAACTACGCCGAGAATAATTAAAATTAATGGCCAATAATCTCCGAAATGAAATCGCGGAATAAGATTATCGGCTAAAAACATTACTCCAATAATAATTAAGACTGCACCGAGTACATTTCTTCTTCTGCCCCTTTGCTCTTCATAGGCGGCTTTATACTTTTCATCTTCTTTAACATCTTGGTTTTCGTTATTATTTTGAGATTCATTTGCTGAGGCGGCATACGGTTCTTCGGGAACAATTATCCATAAAATTATGTATGCCAATATTCCCGAACCGCCTAGAAAAAGCGAAACAATAAAAATTATACGAACTAGTGTGGGATCAATTTCAAAATATTCGGCAAGTCCTCCGGCAACACCGCCGATCATTTTTTCTTTTCTGGAGCGGTATAACTTCTTATTCATTTTTAGCCTCCCGTTATTTATTCTACTTCTGCAATATTAAGAAAATTATGGATAATCATTTTAATATTATTATCATCGGTGTTGATATTTGAATAACGGATAAAATATAGTTTTAATGGCGAATAAATTTTGTTTTTTTACTTATCAACTAATTTTTTGAAAAACGCAAAATGGCTTATAATGGATTTCTTCCAATAATTTCTCGAATGATTTCCAGGCCCCGTTAAAAAGACGACCGGAATATTCAATTCTTGACATTTTTTAACAAAGTTCTCATTTACTTTAAAAGAAAAATCTTGCTTTCCGCAGTCTACTAAAATCGGGACTTTCCAACCGGCAATATTTTTAAGCAGATATATATCGGAGTATTTTTTCCAAAGAGAAGTATCAGGTTTCAATGGACCGAGATATTCAGGCAGTTCCCAATTTTTTGGAAATGCAGTTATATCTAATATACCGCTTGTACTACCTGCGCTTTTAAAAAAGTGAGGATGTTTTAAGAAAAGATATATTGCTCCATGTCCGCCCATACTTAACCCGGTGATAAAAATATTTTTCTTATCAATATTATACTTATTAAAAATATCCGGTAC
>Ga0307441_1000067_pt1 | contig 46501 bp, 79 predicted proteins | sample SalMarWE160420MG_FD_202149 | JGI IMG/M metagenome (GOLD analysis project Ga0307441, IMG submission 202149) | Salt marsh sediment microbial communities from the Plum Island Ecosystem LTER, Massachusetts, United States - WE1604-20 | ecosystem: Environmental > Aquatic > Marine > Intertidal zone >... | reverse complement strand
GGGTGCTTTTTTGTCCGTTGCTGATCTCTATGATCGCAGGTCCATTGTCTTTGATGGTGATTTCTTCGTCACCATCGTTCGTATAAATCTTTATTCTTTTCATATTTATCACGTTGCACTATTATTTCACTATATTTTTGTTCAATGTACTATTAATAAGGTAATAAAAGATGTAGATTTTAGATTAGAATTCATATTACTTTATAATAATAAAAATTGGAAATGAAGATTTCCAGTTTTGATTTTAGTATAACGCTGTAGTAAGTACGTAGAGGTATAGGGGGGTTTTTTCGTTTGTTTAACAAATGTTAAATATTTTTTTAACTTTTTATATCTTATTTGTTTGGTTTTTCATTATGCAATAAATACTAAATAGTAAATGTAACATTATTACATTGCATGAGTAAAATTAATTTGGAAAATAAAGAATTCGAAGAATTATTTCATGAGGAGATAGTGAAAAGTTGTACGATACTAAGTTTACAAAAACTTTTATTGATTTGGTATAATTGTAATTTTGTGGAATCGTTCTATAAAAAATTAAAATCAAGGAAAAAAAGAGACTGTTTTTTAGAAAATAATATTTGTTTTTTGAATCATAAGGACATAATGGATTTACTTTCTTGTTGTGAACGGACAGCTAAGAGTTATGAGACTGTGATTAAAACAATGTTTTGCCAAAAATAATATTTTTTTTAATTGATCTTTTTATGTTTTTTATCAGTATATGTTTCCCATCGTTCAATGATTACTGAGCAGTAATGTGGATCGATTTCCATCATGTAACAACATCGTTTGTTTTGTTCACAAGCAATAAGAGTGCTACCTGAACCACCAAAAGGATCAAAAACAATATGGTTTGGCTTAGTCGAATTAAATATTAATATTTTTAATAATTTCACAGGTTTCATAGTCGGATGGATTTTATTACTTAATGGTTTATCTACTTCAAATATACTACTGGCATTGGTAGGACCATACCATTTATGACGATTTCTCCAACCATATAAAATAAACTCGTTTTGACATTTGTAATCCATCCTTCCTAATACAATATTGTTTTTTTTCCAGACAAGAACATTACTAATTTTAATTCTTTTATTAGAATAATGATTAACTAAAGAATCAAAGTTACCAAAAATATAGATACTGTTATATTTAGACATGAAATCAAGGCAATTATTCATCCATATTTTAGTAAAATCAACATAGTCATCTGGATTCATATAATCATAAACAATTGGTGTTTGAATGCGGTTTCCTTTATCATATTTATTCAATAATTCATTTTTCGAACTGTAATTCACATTATAAGGTGGATCAGTAAGTAATACATCTATCGTTTTATCCCCCAAAACACGTTTTAAATCGGTTTGTTCGGTACAATCCCCACAAAGTAATACATGATCACCTAATTCATATAAATCCCCATACTGTACGTCATATTTACTTTCACGTTCAATTAAATCATTAACATCAGTTTTTTCCTCATCAAGTTCAATTAATCCTGCATCTATCATGATTTGGTCAATTTCATCCTCATCAAAACCAGTTAAAAGATCCAAATCATCTTCTTTAAGTTCATTAAATAATAATGCTAGTTTCTCCTCATCCCAATCGCCACCAATTTTGTTCAAAGCAACATTAAGACTTTTTTCTTTATTAAGGGACATATCGACTTCAACAACATCAATTTCATCAATCCCCTTATCTTCCAACACTGCTAATCTCTGATTACCACCAACAATATGATTCGTTCTTTTATTCCAGATGACTGGAGAAACATAACCAAACTCGTCAAGACTTTGTTCAAGTTTAGAATAAAAATCTTTATCAGATCTTACATCGATTCTAGGGTTAAAATCAGGGCGTATTAAATCAGATATTTTCTTTTTAACGAGATTCATTGAAAAGCTTCCTTAATTTTCATAACTTTTTGCTTCAATTTAATTTCACCATATTTTTCAGTGATTTTCATTAATCTTTCTTTCTTTTCGCTTTCTTTGATGTGTATCATCATTTCGTCTACGATTACCTCAAGCATCTTTTTACGTTTTACAGAATATTGTTCATAAACATTATCTGGAAGGAAACAACTATATTCAGTTTCACCAACCTTCGGGTTTCTTTTCATTCCGCTAGGGAGCGTATATTGACGATAAATCGTTGCCATTCTACGAAAATCCCCAGATTCTTTTTTGATACGTACAACATGATCATCATGTCTGCGTACATAACTCACTAAATCATCAATATTAGGAGTAGTCATAATAATACAACTTGAAGCAAGACGAATCGTGTCAAGAAAACTCTTCAAGAGCGCATGCCATTTATACCGCATGCCATAAGCCTGGCCACTAAAATACACTCCTGCATCATCAAAAATCAATGCAGGAGCAGGAGTATCTATATCTAAATGATATTTGATCCTATTTGTAATTTCAGGGAGATCATAAAGGGTGTTATCTAATGCATGTTGATAAGCATCTTCATAGTCTAAACCAAAACCATTATGATACAAATCAAAAAGGGTCTTAATTGCAAAACTACTCTTCCCATATCCTCTTGGTGCATAAACAATAACGCCGACAAAACCAGTTTTTTCATAAGCTTTAATGATCTTACGGGCAAGAAGACTCTCAGGTTTACCCACTAATGGCATCTTTTTCATAAACCCTCATCTTCCCCTGATATTTCTTCCGTAATACTTCCTGAATAATCTGATACGCCCTTCGCCATCTCTTTCGAGTCCGAGAACCATATGATTTCGTGACATCCAACCAGTTCTGACTAATCTTATAAAAAAGATCCTTCTCTACAATATCAATAAAATCTTTTTTAGAAAGACAAGTTGCATTAATATACATCTTATGTTTTCCATCACCATTATTGATTTTTTCAATGGTTTCAAGGATTTCTTTCCGATCCTCTTCAAAACAATTATTCCAAATGGACTGTACCGTGTAACAAAAATTGATAACTCTATTCTCCTGAAAATAATTATTTGCTTGAACCAATTGAGAAGATAATGTTTCCTCATAATTAATTTTTCCAGCTTCATACTCTGAAATCTGTTTCATTTTGCCATTCGTAGTTTTATTCATGATTCAACCATAAAAAAAATAAATATTTTTTCAATCAGTCAAACGATCCGTTTCAACATCTTTTTCTGTTTTCACAGGTTTTTCAGGCGTCTCTGGTTCTTCTTTTGGTTCAGGTAATGGATTATCATCAAGTAATTTTTCAATTCTTTTATCATCATGATAAACTGGATAAAATTGAAAGGGAAGATGTATCGTATCATTATTCTCTTTGATAATTATATCTGGATTATCTGTTAAACACTGATGACAGAGGATATGAAGGATTTCACCAGTAGGAATCAATGTTTTATCAGTGAAATCAAAACAGGTTGGACAAAACGTATCAGATTCAATCTTATATTCTTTTGAATCAATGATTTCTTTTTTTTGTTCAGCTGAAATCGTTTTCATCTGATATAACACCTATTTTTTTAAGAGGATTATTTAATTTATCATTGATTCTTTCTTTAAGAGTCATCACTTCATCTAATTTTTCAAGATAGTAATTATCAGACCTGTTATCACGGGTATATTCGAATTCTATTTGTTCATTTTTAGAGGAAATACTACTATCATGATTTCCAGTATAAGCAAGATAAAGATTTTTGCAATTTTTAAAACGATAACGATATCTTTTCATCAGTTTCAGTCTCATATCTGGTGGGAAATCACATTCATCTTTACGATTCAGATTTGCATCACATGAATATCCTCTTCCTTTTTTCTTCAAATATTTTGCAGGAAAAACGACAAGAGGATCATTAACCGTGCTGCTAGGATGTATCTTGAACGAGTCGATTCCGCCAAGAGGCATAGCCACCATTTTTATAGTTTGTTTAGCGCGTTCTTTGATCAACTGGTTAGTCCATTCGAAAATAAATTTTTCTCTACTGTTCACTGATGCGAAGATAGCATTTGATTCAAACGGAGGACTTTTTCCTTTAGCTATTGGAAAAAAGAGTAGACCAACTCCAATGATGCTGATAGTGATCGTTAGAAAAAAATGGATAGGGCTGAGTGGTATAGGTGTAATTGCTTGATACCATATGATTCCTGTTGTAAAATCAATGATGTATAAAAGTATAATTATTAATACTTGATATTCCCAACGTAACATAATAATCAGTTTTCTCCAAAAATATATTTGTTTTTAGGCACTTGTCGGTTTAGCCTTCTTTTTTCCTTTTGTTTTTCCAGTATTTGATGCTATGAGAATATCAATTTTCGAATGAAAACTGGTCATGTCTTTTCCGATGTGTTCCACATCTTTTTTTATGTTGGTGACATCTTCTTGTATTGGTCTGATTTTATTATCGGTTTCCATACGGATCTGATCGAATTGTTCAGTGTATCCTTTCTTTGAGAATCGTGCTTTTGCGTTTCCAAGAATGTTTTTTGTCGCTCTCATGGTTTTATGGTATGCATTCCTAGTTTTTTCTAGGATTGTCGTATCATATTTTGATGCGAGTGTACTATATCCGCTTTCTTCCAATTCAACGCTGCTTAATGGTCGTTGTTTCCATAAGACTGATGCCACGACAAAACAAATAGCAAATATGATAAGTGCTGTTGTAATAATCCATAGGGGGATAAGTCCATTTGCTTCTTCTAATTCAGTTATAACCCCATTATAATAATATGGTGTATAGTAGGTTCCTTTGTCTTCACCGACACTAAGATACGAACTGGTGCTTACTCCATTGTTCAACTTTTGAACAAATGCTGCATATGCACTCAGATTTAATTTTGTGTTATTGTACGCAGTCTGATTGACCTTTAACTCTTGTATTGTAGTATTCAACGAAGTATTGATAGTGTTGTATTGCACGGTAAGATTCTGATAAAGTATCTGCAATGCATCTTTTTGTTGTTGTAGTGTATGATGGTCACTGTTGAGTTCGGTGTAATCATCATAATATTTGTTGTATTGCTCGTAGTAATGCACGAAATCATCATAAAGCGTGTCTGTTTTCATTTGCATACTGATCATGCTGCTATCATTGAACAGGGTGAGGGTTTCATTGAGATCATGGATGAGCAGTGTGTAGTTCTCTGTTTCATTTATTAAACCACTCCAATTATAATACAGGTTATCATAGTCTGTTTGTAGTTGCTGTAGTTGTATTTCAGTTGGGCTTTCCGGTGGAATGATCTCTGAGTAGTCTATGTTGATAGTGTAGAGTTGACCTGTGTTCTCATCCTGATAAATAAAGGTTTTTATGTCTGGGGTGAATGTATGGTCCGGGGTTATGTGATTGCTGACTACTTGATATTTTGTCTCATTTTCCACTGGGTAATATGTTACTTTGGTGATGGTCACTGCTGATTGGATGTATTCGCAGGTTATAAAAGAAAGATTGACTTCCATGGTGCTTCCGATGAGCACATATTCGTATTCGAGATAGTCCAGGTTGCTGATGGTGATCGGATCGGTTATTGCTGCATCTGTACTGTTTATATTCATTATTCCGGTAAAAGTGATGATAGCTAATGCTATCACCACTATCGTTTTTTTCTCCATAAAATTTGTTTTCTCCTTTAATATTGTTTTTTGTTTAACAAAAGTTAAACTTGGTATTCAAAAAAAAAAATAGTTTTAATGGTATTAACTCATCTGTGAAGCAGGAGTGAACGTGATCATTTCACTCTGTTCATCATACGTTTTTTGTTTTGCATTTTGAAGTTTGATCGTTGTTTCATTGTTTTCAAGTAGCATATCTAGTTCTTCAGCAAGAGTAATGATTTGTTCTTTCGCGTAATCTTTCGGGTCCATCCCGGCTAATCCTGCTAGTTTATATAATCTAGGCAGGATCATATTATGGCAGAATAACATGATCTCTGCTTCCATAGGGTACGGTATCTCAAATTTTTTACATATTTTTTTGTAGGGGTTGTAGAGTTCCATGAAGTGGTCTTCTTCGATTTTTAAAAGAATGTTGTGTTTGTCTCCTGAGTTGACTTGGCCGATGTCTTCATTGTATACACTTTTACCAAGCAGCCAATTAATTAATCGACATGCTTCCGGGCTGAGATGGTCTTCTTTAGACATGAGTATTCACTGTTCCATGATGGATGTGTTCATAGGCATCCTTCTTCATTTTTTTGACAATATAAATGATCATAAAGGTGTACAACGTAGACAACCCGAAAAGTAAAACAAGTAGTCGCATGGAAATAAAACCGCTGCTTAAATATTGCAGGAATACCCTGACACCGGATACGGAATAAATAAAAATAATAAGGATTGCATAAGCATGATTCCAATACGTTGGGTTCTTCATGTATTTTTCAAGGTCTTTCTTTTTTGTTTCTTCTGCATATGTTTTATATCGTTCTTTCAAATAATGTAACCATTTCATGGTTTCTTCTTCTCCTTAATTTTTATACGTTTATATACATGAATACGGTCATCCCATAGGATAAAAATTATGGCAATAATAAAAATTATGGCAATAATGGACAAGCTGGCTAATGGATGTAAATCACTAAAAAAATCTATGATAGGGGTTGGTATATGTTTGAAATAATCAATGTTTTCTTCTGTTGATATAGGGTCGTCCACTGCGCTTAGCGTATGGTTACTGCCGATGCGGATGTATTCTCCAGTATGAAACGTGTTCGTGCAGTCTCGTACCCAGAGTTCTACAAGGTATGTTTCTGCATATTCTAAGATGAGGTTATGCTGATAGAGGTCTTCCACTGGTATCCAACGAGTATACGTCCTCATGTCCTTGCTCATTGCTCGTACGGTCCATTTGTAATCATCATAGAGTGTATCGTCAACAGTCGGGTTCAACGTGATGGTTTGTCCTTCTACGTGATACGTGTAATTGTACCCTGGTGCAGAAAAACCCTGGGGTAATATGCAGAGGAATATAATTAAGCAAAAAAACAATATTTTTTTTAAAATAACTAATCACCCTTCAGAATCCAAGAGCTTGAAACATTAACGAAAAAATAAGGATTATAAATGGAAGGATTATCAAAAACAAACTTTTCTTATCCCATCGTTTCTTCCTCAACAACCCATATGTGCCACTACCGCCAAACACTAAAAAACTGAAAGCATTAACACAAAACAATAACGTGATCGGAACAGCACCAAGATAAAAAATGATAGAACCCAATGTTAACACTCCAGGTTCACTGCTCATACTCATATCCTCCTGCCAATACACTCCGAATGTTCGCACGCCACCCGCAGATACCGTTCCAATGGCATCATTACTGATATACACGAATTCAGCACTAGGAATAAACTGATCAGATTCAAGCATCAGATTATTATCCATATCCTGAACTTTGATACTATCAGCATCAACATCCATAGGGATATTAAACCGGATATGAAGACTACCTTTAAAACCAACAGTATACACATTATGCATTCGGACATCTTCGAAATTATAAAACTGATTATCATTCGCCAATGTCACACCAGTATCAAAACCAGGGAGGATCTCACGTTGCACATCACCATACTCATAGTTACTGGTGATATCACCATAATACTCAAGAAGAAAATTCCGAGTGGTCCAAGCAGGTATCCCACCATCAATCTGAAATTCGATACCTGAACCACCTGTTTTAAAATCATCGCTCTGATCATCCGTCACCACACCATTATGGATATCCGTAACCCTGGCAGTAGAAAAATCTGGAGTAGTCTTATTACTGAATCCTGCTAACACCCGTACATTAAACAAGGAGGTGTTAAGACTATTCACCACTTGAATAGATGCAGCATGATACCCTCCGCGATTCAGGATGTATCCATCATTAATCGTACTATTCGTGATATCCCAATAGAATTTTTTTTCCTGATGATACGTGGTCTCACGAAGGATGAACACATCATTACTGCAGTTCACCGTAATATTTGATCCTTCTCCACCAGGTAGATACACTGGGGATTCAACATGGGTCGTATTCTGAATGCAGACTCCGCTATCAGTATAACTGACATTCACATAATCTGCTGTCCCAGATAAATACAAAACATCTTCTTTCACACTAATAGACCCAAAGTTTGTTGAATCATTCTCAGGGATCAACGGTATAAAAGTCACATTTCCAGCGAACGTACTATTCCGAGTAGTTGCCACTACGATTTTTGGAGGGCAAACTTTCCATACATTATTACCCAGCATCATCCCGTATTTGTCGAACGCACTGAATACAGATATCGGGTTTACACTCCAAAGTATTTCATCTGGTGTCAATGCATAATCAATAAGCATTGTTAATTCCAACAGTTGCCCTTGGATGACACTCTGACCGTTAATGATCAAACTTAGATTCGTCCCATGTATCACATATACCCGACTGTTCACAATGGTCACATTGCCCCCGTGGTCGCTGGTATTGTAGACTTCGTTGTAATCTGCATCATAGATACGCATACTATAATTCCCGGAGGGAATAAGGAACTCTCGTTCACCATATGGTACGATACCACGTTCCCACCATCGAGTCGCTCCTTCTTTTCTCAGACTGATCATATAGTAATCATCGTTCTTATCACTAAAAAGCCAACTGTGGAACGTGAGTCCAAGATCAAGGAACGTCCTTGTTTGAGTGATCGTAAAATTATTATGATAAAGCAATGTATTATAATAATCTTTGATAGTGACATTGATGACTGCGCCAGTATAAGAATAAAAAACATTACTATAGACTCGTTCTTCATCCACGTATACTTTTAATGTTTCACGTGGAAGCCCGAGTCCTTCATTCGTATTATAAAAACTAATGTATACGATAGCATCACTGTATACGCCAACAGGGGTATCATACGATAAATATAATGTTTCTCCAAAGCTAAAAGTAACTCCGGTATCTGGATCTGTGAATTCAATGTAGACTAGGTAAATACCTGGTGGAAGAACCGTGGTACTAATCGTACATTCATAGTTTCCATTACTACAATTCCATTTGATGAACGGGTCTTCACCGATGGCAACACTCCCATTCTCAAAAAAGATATAGGTTGATGCAACAAGTCCATCAATAGGTGAACCAGTGCTATTCTCGATCATCCCCTGCATGATCAAGTAATCACCAACAGTGAGATACTCAGGGATATGAATACTGAAGTTTGCTCCATAACTGCAGTTAACCGTCCAGTTCACCACTGTTGACGTGGTAAGATTTATCGTTCCGATGTACACGTTCTGGTTCGCTGCATCATACCAGTAGGTGCTATTCCGTAAAGCATCAAAAGATAATACATTAGTTGCTTGTGTTCCACAAGTATTATTGGTGACATCAACGATCCCCCTGGTATCATTTGATACTGGGCAGCAGAGGACAATGCAGCTGTTATTCGCTGTTTTATTATGAGTTGGTGTAAACGTAAAATTATTTGATTCTGAATTCGCGCCAACAATCCGGGTCACATTGAATTCTTCGAAAAGATTGTATGCACGGAGTCCATTCCGATGAGTTCCGACAAAATAAGAATCATTATGAAGGATGCCAGGATAATACCCGTTGGTATCGTCAAAAGAATCTTTGAACACGAAATGACTGCCGCTTAACGTATGAACATAGATCCCATCATCGAAATCAGTATAGTACACATAGCTTTTATTGATGCCTCCTCCAAGCATCACATTATCGCTTCCGCCGAGTTCTGTTAATTCAGCGAGTAATGTAAGACTTCCGCTACTACATTGATATGCTCGTAAGCCATTATCATCATAACCTACGAAGATATGTGTCTCATTGCAGAATACATCATAATAACAGCCGCCGTCATCTTGACTGTCGATTAAGGTAAGAGTGGTTCCATCAAATGAATACACAAATAATCCAGCTGTGTTCCCTTCGGTATAAATATAGGTATTATTTCCACATATCGACCCGTAGGTTGATGTGGTATTATCAATCGTGTCTAACAAGGTGAATGTTGCTCCGCTGAACGAATATGCTTTAATATCCTCTCCGCAAGCACAATACACATAGTTTTCATCACACCAGACATCATAATAATATCCGCCGTCATCAATGCTTCCAGCAAGAGTGAGTGTCCCTCCTGAATAGGTGTATGCTCGTACTCCGCTTGCACCGTTTGCAGTGAAAATATAACTGCTGTTCCCATGTACTGCACCATAGAACCCGCCGTCATCGAGAGTATCTTTCAGAAATAATGCGGTTCCATTGAATGTGTATGCTCGGAGTCCATCGTTTTGAAATGTTGCAAAAATAATGCTTTGATTGCACCATACATTGGTAACAAAATCCCCGTCATCTCTTGTTGCTTGTAGTTGAACTGGAATGCTCCCATTTATTGTACCGCTAACAGCTTCATGCAATGATAAATATGAGAAATGGGGTGGACGAATGAAATAATGAGTCTCATTCTGAGTATAAGGTAATGATAGTTTTTTATTCAATTCAAATACCGGATGAGTGATCCCTTTGCTTTTAAGGTAGTCTTTGCTGATGGTTATTTGTTGGCCACTCGTATCACTATTATGTGTAATATCGAACTCTAAGGTTCCAATGGTATCCTTTATTTTTTTGATGATCATCGCTCGTTCCTGAAAACGAATAGTGTTTTTATTTCCCCAGGTATACCAGTTCTCTCCAATGTTTGCATCTCTGTAGGTTCCCCATTCGTATTCCTGGTTGAAGTTTGGTACACTGAGTTGAAACCAGGTGTCTCCATTGTATTCAATGGTTTTATATGCTAGGTTCTTACTTGCTAACTGTCGCAGGTCGCTTGGGAAAAAGTTTTGCACCAATGCTTTCCTGAGATAAAAGTATCCGTTTTTTGGTTCTATGATATTCCCTTCATTATCACGCTGCAGGGTGTCTTGGAAGCTTATTTTGAAATAGAAGGGGCCTTGTTGGAATTCGATACTGCAGGAGTCAATTGTTCTAAGGGTGTTATTCGTATACGTGGTTGCGAGGACAAGTGCGCCATTCCCATCCTTATTGAATCCGCCGCCAATAGTGTTATCGTACCAGAGTCGGTTGAAATCCGATACCGTGGCATCATAGGATTGCACTAATGGTATCGGTATGATACCGATAAGAAGAAGACTGGCTAACATTATTTTCATTATTTGTTTCATACTGTTTTTTTCTCCAACAAAAAAACTATTATTTTTTTTTAACTTTTTTTAAACAATGATACTAAAAAAAGAAAAGAAATGTATTAAGTCAATGTAAATTGAATCCAACTATTATTCACACACTGGAAATACTCTGAATCTGAATCATCCCATACGAAAACACTATCACGAGTATAAGATGCCCAATCACCAGCAACACCAGGATCACCAACATTACTTGAAACACCATTCACTATTGAACGAGTCGCTCCACTCACATCAATATTTGTTCCACAATCACTAAAATGGTTATTATCAATTATTGCATCATCACTATTATCATCAATACCATTTGTAGAACAACCAAAAAAATTGTTGTTTATAATAGTATTATTATTTCCATGTTGCGCATAAATACCTCTAGTTGAATGACTGATAATATTTCCATCAATTAAATTATTAGTTGACGATGCACTACTTAAATAAACACCAGAAACACTGCCTTTAAGATAATTATTAATTATTCTACTATTTGAACATACCATTCTTATAATATATGAGCTAGAATCACCTGCAGAAATAATACCATCCTTTATAGTAATATTTGACCCGCCAGTAAGATAAATCCCGCTTCCATAAGTATCATGTATATTTACATTATCAACCAATAAACCATTTTTAGCACCATTTGATATTAATGCAAGAGAACAATTAATCATTTGTATCCCTGAAATAGTTATATTATCACCTGAAACAGTTATAGCATATTCAGTTATATTACTCATATCAATTGTTCCTGAACCATAAATTTTAGTGTTCTCCAACGGAGTGATCATTTCAGTGCTAAGAGAAACATTTGCTTTTAAAACAGCACCATCCATAATTTCATAATCAACATATCTACCAGCACGGGAAATAACATTATCAATATCATATAATCCTGGATGGAATACTAACTTCATATGCTCTCCTGAATCATATGAAGATATATAACCATAGATTTTTGTTCCATCCCCCTCTCCTGTTGGATAAATATCAAAAACATGTTTTTCCATAGGTTTAAAATCAAGTTTATTTCCTTCGCCAGTGTCATTAAAACCATATTGTTGTTGCAGAGTACCTGAAAATTGATTTCCATTACCAGAAACAGTTAACGGAATACCAGTAGAAACACTATGCCAATCCCAAAACATAATATTATTAAAATGATTTCCATCAGATTCAATATTTAGTCCGTAACATTCGACTGTTCTAGGCTGTTGATCATAAGCAAAAATAGTATTATAATTACTTTCACCACCATCAACATCCGTGATATTCATTCCATATATACAATCATCAACATCAATTTTTTCAAAAAAATTCCCATTAACATATGCATCATCTGTACCATCATCAGAATGAATTTCGACACCAAGATTAAAACCGAAGACACTTACTATCCCAAAAAAACATTTTGCGACACATTCATTTCCCTCTTTACCAATGGCAATAATACCAAGTCCTGTACCAACATGAGTAGTACCGAGTTGACGAATATGAAGATTATCATAAATATCTGAAACAGACCAATGATATGCGGAACCATCAAGATAAACTGCATAATCACCAGTCCAACCGACTTCTGTCAACACCTGAACATTCTGTAATTTTCCATCAATGATATGTATACTGGCATCACCTGAAAGATTAATACAAGTTGCTTTTTGATAATCATTTTCGTATCTGTTAGACGATACGCTGTTACCAACGATTGTAACATGATTATCGATAGTTAAATTAGATGAAAAATCATAATAGTTTGTTGGAGCGTATATTTTTCCGCCATTCGTATTATTGAAATCCCAAATTGCCTGTTGTAGATTATACCCATTTGGAGTATATACCCTTCCTTGACTTGTTCTAATCATATTAAGTGCATCAAACATACTATTATTCGCAAAGTTCATACTATCATGAATCATATGTTCAACGACATACTCAATAGAAGAATCAGACCGATAACCGTCACCGCCACCAACCGTATCAATCGATGAAACCGTAGTGCCATCATACTCAAGGTTCTCACCCCATAATGCAGGATTCACATCTAGTGTTCCATCAGGATATAAGATCAACCCGGAACCAACTTTATCCTTTTCAACTGTTGCACCACCTGATTCAATGCAACCACTGAAACTCGTGGCAATAAAAAGCAGTCCGATAATACAGGTAAGCATCAGCGTTTTCATCTTATTCAATTTATTCTTCTTTGTTTTCAACATAAAAAACTACTCCATTCCAAAAAATATGTTTTAAAAATCAGTTATTCTTCTTAAAAATTAAACATCATCACCCATATTATTTTCAATAAATCCCTTAGTCAGACTATGATCATCAAGAGTGTCATCAATAAAACTATTCAACGTGATAATATTCCAATCATCAGAAGCGTGGCAATCAACACCACCTGCATTGTTCTTAAACGTACAGTCTATAATCGAATAATTATTACAAGCAGCAATCGTAGTATCAATACCATCACCAGTATTCCCCTCAAAAATAGAATTAGTAATCTTAAAATGAGCAGTGTCATCAATGGAAAGTCCCATGCTTCCCCCATAACTAAACTTACTATTATCAATCAGAATATTAGATGAACCATCATCTATCTTATTGTATGATGTAGAATGAAAGACGTTAACCTTATCTAATGTAATATCCTTCCCTAAAATAAAGACACCATTACTACCCGCATTGTCAATAAGAACATCTGAAAAAGTAATGTTTGTTGGTCCAGCACCATTCACCATTGAAACACCTTTTAACCCCACATCTAAAATAGTAGTATGAGAAATAGAAACATCATTAGCCGTGCTATAAATCGTGACTCCATTACCACTTGGAATATTAGATAACTCAAAATTACTGATCTTAATGTGATTACAGTTCTCTATTCTAAATCCTTCACCTGCACTACTAATATCATGAATGTTAAAATTTGTAAGAGTAATGTTATCTGAAACTGATACTGAACCAGCGATCTTCATCCCATGAGAAGAATCCTTAATGATAATATCACTGAACACACTATTATCACAACTTGACATATCCAATCCTTGCAATGATGGATTGATCAATGTCATATGGGAAACATCTAAATGATCTGTTTGTGCTAGACTCAACGCTTGATTACTCCCAGTATTCACTTGCAATAATCCATACGAGATATGAATATCATCTGCAAGACTGCATCGTATACCCGCAGCACTCCCATCATACACATCTACATGATCGATCCAGATGTTCTTACAACCCGTGCTGATATACAAACAATTACCGGAAGCACTCCCTCGGTCATTCCCATCAATGGTCAACCCACTGATCGTCACATTCTCTTTTCCTAATGCATACAATAAACCAGTGGCAAAGGTCGCCCCGTCAGATGCTTTAAGAATAGTCACATTCTGGCCCATACCCCTGAGTTTAATATTATCATCAAGACTGATAACCGTTGAAACATCAAGAATCCCACTCGGCAACCAAACCGTACCACCAGTGGTTAAATCATCAATAGCTGCTTGGATCTGTACATGATCATCCGTTCCATCGACCGTCCAGTTTTTTCCATTTGTATTCCAAATGCTTCCATTCACAATATTACCATCTAATCCTGCCACTGCAGCATCCCATGCATTAAAATCAGTGGTATCCAACACCCGACCGTCAACCGTGATATCATCCGTGAACGTAGCATCTGTGCTTTCAATCGTTCCCGTTACCTCAAAATCACCATCAATTGGAGACGACACAAAAGTTATTGTTCCCAGGCCATCATAAGTAGTCGAAGCTGTAATCTTATCAAACACAGAGTTCCATGTATCACCAACTGCAACATCAGCACCAACTGCAACACCGACAGAGGTAACAATGATCTCATTATGCCGCGTGTCTATAACCGCTCCGCCAGCAGTGGAATCAATCCAGAACCCATACGCTGAAGCACTACAATTAACCGTGATACGATTCTGATTGAAAATTGCTCCTGAACAAGTACCATATGCCCATATCCCCGTGGCACTTGCACCATCACCATCTGCATCAATATAGATCACATTATTTGCAACAAGACAAGTTCCGGTTACGGTAGCAGTTGTTTCAAAACCTACCAAGTGATCATTGGTATCCGTGGTAGTAACCACGATCTCATTATTGTTCATGATCACATCCGTCAGCGTACCCGTTTGAACTACTGCAGATTGAGTCAACCCTGTATCTGTTGCACCACTTGTATCTGAATAATTAAAATAACAATCGGACATACGAAACGATCCTGCAGTGATCTCCATCCCGTTCATAACGAAATCACCACCTGATTTTGTCACCGTTATATCACAATCTTTTAATACAGAATCAGCACCCGCACTGGTTATCGCTGTGGAAGCAACCGTCAACGTCCCATAATCGACAACAATCCCTAATTCAGATATCGTAGATTTATTAGCAGGGAACGTGAGCACCGTGCCACTGGTTCCATTGATAATAGTATTAGTCCTCCCAGACCCAATGACATCCACGTAATCCTTACAGATCACATTCTCCGTGTACACACCCGATTTAACTTTAATGCAATATCGGTTTGTCGTAGTCGCATCCGTGATCGAGTCTATCGCTGATTGAATCGAAGTGAAATCACCACCATGCCCAGCAACGGTAAGAGTCTGATTATAAGGAGTGTTTAATTGATCAATTGTGAGTATGTTGAAGTTGACGTTATCGTCTTGGTTAAGATCTTGGTCAAATGGATTTCCGGCACCACCACCGCTTCCGACCATATCCACTGCGGATAGATTATACCCGTCATAGATAAGGTTCTCACCGAACATATCCGGGTTAAACGAAATAGTACCATCAGGATTACGGATGAACTGTGGTCCAATACTCTCCTCAACCGTAGTTCCACTGGTCTCAATGCAACCAGTAAGCGTTGTAGAACAAAGTGCAACTATAACCAGCCCAACTAATAGCAACTTATCTTTCTTTATCATTCATGATCAACTACCAAAATTATTTTTTTTGTTTAACTTTTATTAAACTAAAAAATTGAAAAAAAACAATCAGAAAAACACTGACTGTAAAAACGAAGGGATCATCTTAGGTTGAATGCAAATAATCTCAATGACATAATTTGCATACACATAACCAAAACCTACCACCCACACCATGAGTAACGCGATCAATATAATCCAAAAAGGGATCACTGGAACAAAAGAAAACACGAGTAAAAAAACTCCTGAACAAATAACCGCAGTCGCAAAAATCGGTTCCAGCATGAACGCAGGGATATCATACCCGAATCCATCAGCTCCATGAATACACATCAAAACCAGAATAGGTATACTTATAAACAATAAGACTCTTCCAAACATAATAATCAGTTTTCTCCATTTAAAAAAAAATAAATCTTTTTTTTTAGCTGCTGTTCACCCAGGCAAGAAACGCAACATAAATTGCTACAGTCCCCTCAGAACTAATCAAAATCGTATCATACCCATACGTTTCCTCAACCGTGACCCCATCGAAGACGACCACGCTTTTCGCAAACGTACTATTCAACGCTGCAGGATCATTCGTCCAAATGATCAAACGGACATCATAACCAGGTCCAGTACCAGTATCATCAAAATACGTGTACCAATCACTGTATTCCGTATTATAATAACTCATGATCTCACCAGTGGTCTTATCGTTCACACCGCAAGCTTGCATATCAAGACTGCTTACAAAACCAAGACCAACCTGGTTATTCAGATCTTTACCTGTTGCAATTTCAAGCATGTTCAATATTTCTATATCGCTGAAACCACAGTAATCCGCATCAGGATAACTTTTCTCATCGCCAAGATTCAATCCCCCGAAATCTGGTGATTCCACTCCGGGTATCATCCCAAGGCAGTAAAAGACTGCGACAGCAATGATCGCTGCTATGACGATGATTAATGCTATTATTCCTTTCATCTGTGCATCACTTCCCTATGACCAAGAACACTATTCCAAGAATGAGGAATAGGCCGAATCCAAATCCGCAGGCTATCATCGGTAACGTCAATATCATTGCAAAAGCAATATTTGACATCGCCATCCACCAGAACAATCCGTATAAGCATGCAAACACCACAGCGAGTATTAACATTAGTTTTCCATACATGTTTTTTTCAACCACCCTATTTTTATTAAAACTTTTAAATTATTTTTTTTAAGCGAATCTAAGACACACAGTTATGTGCCAAGGGTTTTATCCCCATAAACATAAGAAGAAGGATTCGTGCTCATCGTTATATCATACAATGGCACCATCATATACGCATGAGTCAAATCGAAATACAGACTCATATCAGACTGCAGATCAATACTTGAAGTCTTCGTGAACAACCCGTTCGATGCTTTAACCGTATGACTCCCAAGCGGAAGCGTGAACACCGCTAACCGATCGCAAATAGTCGTACTGGAATCGCCATCAATCGTAATACACGGCAATGACACACTAATCGTATACACCGTTAACTCTGCGTAACCAGAAGGAATCACTGTGAGATCGACAGAAACCGTTTTATCAGCATCAACAAACACATTCCCTAAAACAGTCTCATATCCATCCTTCATCGCTGTATACCCATACTCCTGATTAGCAGTTAAATCATAAAACGTACAAGGAGTCGTCTTCGTCACCCCTCCCAGAATGATATCTGCATGATCCGGAGTGGACACAAACGAAACATCATATTCAGTGCTACCGCCACCTCCACCACCAGAAGTATACTCTATATCAAGATAGGTTTTAATGTCAACAGATTCCGTCTGCCAATCACCATTACCACCATCGCTCAACCCGCGAAACCGAGCATTTGCTCTCCCGAAAAAAATATACAGATCATAACTACCCGCACCATCATTCGTAGATGGAAGCGCAAACGTCTTCGAGAACACATTATGAAAAGCATTATCTAAAGGAATCGTGATACTACTCGGTCCATACGATGTGGAAAACGCATGATTCCACTCCCAGATGCTCCCCTTCCACATCTGACCACCGCAAGGAATCGCATCAAGATCCAGTTCGCAGAAATCAAAACCGGAACCAGTTGCTTTCGCTTTCAGCACATATTTTACCGCAGTGACCACATCACCATTATTATTAAGCCAGGAAAGTGTTTGCAGATTATTCATCTTCGGCTCCATCAGTGTCTCCGTGCCATCCTCAGTGACACTATAAACCTCGAGTTTCCAACTGCCGAAACCAGACTCGATCTCATTACCCTGGCTGAGAGGATACACAAGAACTCCTGCAAGAGCAACCATGACGATGACAATAAAAACAATTTTTTTCATAACTGATTATCACCCGAAGTTAATATCCACACTGCGTTCATCGATCATCTCAATAGTAAAACTAAATAAATCAGGAAGATTCACATCAACATTATCGATAAGGATCTGCCCGGAGGGAACAATCCGTATCGTATAGGTACCATCAGGATACGTGTAATTAATGAAATCGAAGATATCGAACGTATCACGAGCGACCAATGTTTTCCCATCTGCTTGCAGATTATACAGATCGCTGAAATACACTTGTCCGTCTTTCACCATGTTCTGATCACTGTTCAAAACCTGATATTCGAAATAATAGAACTGTATGTTCACGGTTACTTTCTCATCAGGAGTGATATACAAGGAATACGTGATATCATCAACTTTTTTGTTTCCTTGATAAATATATCCGATGAGATCATTGCTATGGCTGCCGTCTGCATAGTTCACAATGAGTTGTTGACTATAAAAACCGATTTCGTCATCTGGGTCATCTGGATCATCAATTGGAGTATCTTCTTCCCCTGGATATGAGACTACAACATAGGCAACGATGCCCACAGTGAGAATAATGATACTTATGATGATCCATAAGAGTTTCATAGAAATAATCAATCCTAAAAACCTTTTTTTAAAGCCAAATAACTTGTTTATCCCAATCGACAGTTGCATCAGAACCAGTTAAATCAATAAGATATTCACAAGCCATGTTCTGACTGCCGAGACTTGCTTCCTGCCACTCAGTATAGCCACCATCATTATGACCACGCCAAATACAGTAACCACTAGGGTCAAACACAACTTTATACGAATAACTTGGGTCATCCCCGGAATCAAAGATAGTATCAAAATAAATCGTATGTTCATACATCGTAGTCCAACTCCCTGAATCTGGTATCAAGGTAATGATTTGATTAGTTGCTTCTGTGTTCTCAGCCCAATGCTGTCGCCATTGCTGATCACCCATATTATATTGAATGATGGAATCCAAGTTGAAATCAGTGAATGTGTACCCTGCTGTTGAAGGATTAAGATTAAATTCAAGTTCATCGAAGGGTTCTTCCCCGGTGTTAGTCGCTTTTGCTTTCATCCTCCAAGTGACACTATCATAGGCGACACCATCATATTCAACAGATAATGGTGCACCATTGACACCTGTAATGGTTTTACTAGTTCCATCTGGAAAATTCAAAGTAAGATCTATTTTAGCGATCACTTCAAGGTCATCATCAATATCAAGATCAAATTCATTATCTGCTGAAGAAGTAGTAGTCACATAAAAATAACCGATGACGGCAACGAGAGCAACAGCTAATACTAATATCATCATTTTTTTCATCATTTTTTATTCTCCTTTTTAAAATAATATTTTTGTTTAACTCGAAAAAATAATCTTACTCCCAATTTACTTCTGATTCGAAACTCACTGGTTTATCATCACCAGGATCACTATCATCGTCATCGTCATCATCTCCAGTACCAGGATCAATACTACCAACTCTGATATACACACTGGCATTAGATGGAAGAACCGCTACTTCATCATCAACAAGGATCTCACCAGATGGAACAAATTTCACTAGATACGTCCCATTAGACAACGATTTCAACCCATCCAACGTCAACGATGCATACACAAGAATGGTTTTACCATCATTACTCAGAATGGTTTCACTCCCGCTGAATTCCTCAGAGTCAACAATATTATTGTTCACGATAACATCTAACTGATAATCATCATAATCGAAAAATGCCCCACCGCTACTATAATTACTATACACTGATGCTTTCAGCACATACTCCAACGTGTTCACACTCTTCCCACTATGATACAGACTCAACGGAGCCGTAGTCCCATCAGTATACGCGATCTCATAGTTCTGATACCAACTACCCCAACTGGTTTCATCCGTATGCCCTTCAACACGAATAAAAACATACGCGGTCACACAAAGCAGAAACGCAACGATAACCAACGTGTATAATAGTTTCAACTTCAAAAATGTTCAACCTCCAAACCAACTCATCAACAGACCAGTGGTATAAAGCCAATAAATAAACGAAATGATGATACCAAGGATAATAATAAAAACCCCGAAAACAGGATTAACAGTAATCCACAATAAAATCCCTGCAAAGATAAAAAGAATGATGATCAATACAATAATGATCAATTCTGTCATTTCCACACCAATACCAGGGATCTCCGGATCTGGATCTGCATCCTTCAAATACACCGTGACCTCACGAGTCTCAGAAGGTAAACCGCCACTTCCATGAGCTGCATCAAAAGCAGTTGCTTCAACCGTCACATACGCATCAGCACGATTCGCGATGAAACTGAACTGAGCACCCCCACCACTAGCAGAAATATATTTTGGAAGATCACTACTCACTGATTGGATCTCACTATTCCCATAATATGCTTTCACATAAAACTCATACACCGAATTAGCACCATCAGGATTCGGATCGGAATGCAATGTGACCGTGACCTCATCGCCTTTCTCATAAGAAGGTTCATCAAAAGACACTGTTGGAATACCTGGACCATTCTCACTCATACCCTCTCCGACAAAATACACTTGTTCTTCAGCTTGTGTGAGAAGCGTGTTAAAAAGCTCGATCGTCCATTGATTATTCCCATTTGGATTATATGCACCATCTGGAACAATATATTCAATGAGATAATTCGCCCGGTTGTCAGGTACATTATATGTTTTTATTGCAATACCAGAATCAGGTTCATAAATACGGACTTCCCATCCAAGATTACCATAACTGCCACCAATGGTTTTCCCACTGAAACCAGTATCGATAAGGATAGGAACAGTTTCACCTTCTTCAAACACCGTGGTACTCGTATCAATCGTGATACTTCCCGCGCCGGGGAGAAGGTTGACTTCATCTTTCAAAAGCAACTTGGAATACAACCCAGGGTCATTCCATTCGCAGTCAAACAACCCATACAGTTCAACTTTGAGTTTACCCACATATGGTCCGATCAACTCAATGCTGAACGTCTGCAATTCTGGATAAATCTTATCACAGTCCAACGTGCAACCACGATGTGTACTGTATACTTGATCGCCATGATGATCATACACTGGATATTTACCGCCGCCAACAGTATATAATTTATTAGTGTAATCACCCTCAGCAAACTCAAGAGGAACGCCAGGATGCCCGCTAGTCGGACTGGTGAAATGGACAATGCTTTGATCATAATTCTTCATCCAAAGGATATCTTCCCATCCGTTACCTGTATCCATTTGGACGACATAATAATAATATTGAGGAGTTTCAGCACGAGTACCCGCCCAACTGCATTCATTGATATACATGTTTCCTTCAAAGCTGAGTTTGATACTATTCGCATCTGCTTTCCAACTGGTAACAATGTTTTCCTCATCACAGAACTCATCCGTTGCTATTCCCCTCGTAGGAGTATCACTATTCGGATAAGCAGTGTATGCTACCGTATCAGTATCCGCATTGAACAAATCCAATGGGATGACTCCTGAAAATACCAGAGCTGCAGCAAGAATAACTAATAGTATAATTATTATTTTTTTCATAATTTTTTTTACTCCCTTACGGTTTCACTAAAATAATGATGGATGCGATAAGGAAAATCGCATCATCAATCCATCCAATGATCGGGATGATATCAGGGATAAGATCAATCGGTGAAAGCAGATAAATAAAAGCTATGATCAATAAGATAATTCCAAGTATTTTCATGTTTCAACAATCACCCAAGCATAACTTTTACACCAGCAATGATACTCCCAAAAAAACCGATTGCACCCAACCAAAAAAGAACCATCTGATTCTGATTTAAAAAGGTGAACAACGGCCTGATATCTACAGCCCATTCATACACAGGCCAAAAGAACATCCAACTGCAAAAAACAAGGATGATGATAAGCAATATTCGTAATATCATGCGAAAAACCACATTCCTTTACACATAGCAATATGCAATCCATAAATCAAAGAACTCACACCTAAACCCAGACTGATCAACCCAAGTCCTTTATGCACCCACCAAGTAATAAGTGTGGAAGCAAGACTGCAAACACCAATCCCAATAATCCCAACGACTGCTGATTCACTATATGATTCCCCATTCGTTACTTCTACCGTCTCCCAATTAATGATCTTCGTCCCAAACAAAAGGATGACAACAGCAACAGCAAGAAGGGCAAGAGCAATTTTGACAAACATAAAATATTCAACCTCCAAACATTAACGTGATCAAATCATATGTTAAACAAAGATAAACAATGACTGCAAGAGAAACAATGAACATGAACAATATCAAAGGACTCGTCAATAATGGAAGAAGATGAACACCAACCAATGATGCACCAATAATGGTAAGCACCAATCCTAAAACAGTCATAAACGGAATGAAACCCAGACCAAACAGGGGGACCATGAACGCGTAAAGAATGATATCATCCAAAGGACTTAGGATCGCAAGACCCACAAGTAATAATATCGCACCGGTTTTTAACATTCATACGACCAAACATTCTTCATTTTTTTATGTGACCATGAATAAAAAAAGCCCCATGACCATCGCATTCCACGTCCAATGAAAACCAACAGCGACACCCACATTGAACTCAGTGACACACCAACCAAGGAAACTACCCATCAGAAAAGCAAAAATCAAAGATTGCCAGCTGAACGAATACGCCGTTACATGATACCCGCTGAAAATAAGACCCTGGATGAGAATAGCCCAATACGGTCTTTTAAACATGTTATTCTTATAAAGAAGCACTCTGAAAATCCTGAGTATCACTACTTGGAAGATAATGGTTTCACTGCAGACTACGATAAAAAACTGATACGTCATCATCGCGGGGATATATTTATTCGGAGGAGCAGTCACACCCTGGAAATACACACCCGTGATATACAATAAGATGAATAATGAAATAGAAAGAATGAACGTCAACGAAATACCGAGGAGGATACTATAAATATTGTGTTTACTCGAATATCGTTCACTTCCAAGTTCCCTTGGGATCTTCTCATTGATACCTAAGAAGACTGCGACACCAAGCAGATAGATCATGGTGTTAGTAACCCAAGTGGAATTCCAATTCTGGAAGAGCCCTGACCCATTGATCAACAGATGATATGCTACCAGTACATAAAGAGTGATAAACGTTATTTTCTGGAGTTTACTTATCGTGTCCACATCATATTGAATGGTCAGCGTAATAGATGATCAACTCCAAGTTTTTACCTGATACTAATTGCTCTTAAACAACATGACTTGTTTAAAAACCCACTATAAAACAAAAAAATAAAAGAATAAAGAGAAGGGAAAAAAACATTTTTTTCCCTGTTTATTTAGGTTGTCTATGCAGTATAGCTGACGACAATAGCATGAACCGTGATGGTTTCCTTGTCACCGCAACTGTTCTCAAAGGTCACATACCAAGTGAGACTATCACCGACTTGACTGAGTTCAGTTACCCAACTGCCACTGGTGCCATTGATGAAATACCAACTGCAATTGATGTACGCAGTAGATCCTGCCGCAACCTGAACGACATCAGTGACATACTCTGTTCCACTAGCTGTCGTGATCTCCGCTCGATAATCATCACCGGTTTTATCCAACACGGTTTCGCCGCCATACGTCATCGTATAATCCGAAGTGACTGTGAACACACAGTTGACATCATTAGTCAACCCAAGTGCTTCCAACGTAACATTCACACCAGCAGCATAACCAGTAAGATTACCATCGCTGCTATCTGCAACGGTTAACGGTACAGTAAGCGTATTCGTGTTCTCATTCCAAGTGCTGTCAACGAATACCGCACCAGCAGTGATCGCAGTACCGGTCAACTCGAAATCACAACAGTTATCCCCAGTTGTATCAGCAGCAGGAGCCTCTTCGAAATCAGCGATAGCGATAAATCCACCTGCTATGATAAGAAGAAGTGCGACAATATACGCAGGGAGCTTCGAAGAATTACCACTTGTTTTCCAAGCGAACGCAACTACCGCAACGATAATACCCACGACCACAATGAACCAGCCGCCGTTATACCCGAAGATCGAAATACCTTCACCAAGAGTAGCAGCACTCACATTAAAAGCCATAGCGACAAGTGACACAAGAGCCACGAACATCATCAGCATCCAATTACGGACAATATTTTTTTTGTTTTTCATAATTTCACCGTCCTCCGATCTGTTTCTCCATCAGACCAATCCTGAACCGATGGCGGACAGGCAGTCAAATGAATGTTTTTACCTGTACAAAAATGGAGAAAACAATATTTTTTTATGGAGGTATTTTTGTTTTGTTGTAAAAAGGACGAGAAGGCCATCAAACATACTCCCCCGGAGCATGCATCAGACAGGCCTCCCTGTCCTTATTTACCCTAAAATAATAAAAAAGTTTCTAATAAATAAAATAAAAATAGTAGTATTACTCATGCATACGCATGCAATGGTTTAAACTTCTGATAAATGATCTTCAGTATGAATTCAAAATTAACGATGTATCCAGCATCGATAAGTTCCTTATTTATCAGATGTGCTAACTGGTATAGATCAAATATTTTTTTTTGTTTGAAGAATCGTAATATATTTTTAAAATGCTTATAATCAATTCGTTTCGTACAAATAATCTGAATTAACACGGATTTAATGAAACGATTTGAAAGCGGTAAGTTCAACGTACCAATATCCTTGATTATCTCTTCGATGTCACTGCAGCTTCCGCATTGATTGCAGACACGAGGGATGTATCCTTCGATGTTGAAATCGAAGCTGTGAGGATGTTTCAGTTTTTTCATGTATCCCTCATGGCATTGGTTGCATTCAACATCATCTTGTTTTGAGTTATTCTCTAAAAAAAGTTGCTCTTCCTGCATGGTTTACACTACCGGTGGCCGTGGAATCATCCACGGTCTTTCAGACCGGAGAGCCGAAACCCCCAAAAAAATTGGGTCACCGGTGGCCAAGGTACTTCACCCTGGACTTTTCTTTATGGTTTATAGTTATGTTATTTCTTTTATTTAAACCCTCGTTTTTTTAAAAAAAGTTAAACTTTTCTGTGTCAAATTACATAATTATAGATATTTTACACGTTAATTGAACATAGAACATGGGTATGAACAATAAAAATTTTGAAAGATGAGTCAAAAAAAATTAGTGATTTATTAAAGAAAAATCATAGATTGTTTAATTAAATCATCCTTTAAATATTTTATTGCCTTATAGGGAAATGGGAAAGTTTATATACTGCATATGTATTTCCCTATTGGGATTACCCTATGAGGCAAATAGCAACAAGCGCCATCGGCGACAAGAATAGAACAAGAATACCAAACAAGGTACTTAACCTCTTACCAAAAGGTGACCAAATCAGTTGGGAACTTGATGAAAAAACAGGTAACATAATCGTTTTCATGGGGCATATACGAGTTATCAGAAATCATAATCATAACAATAAAAAGTACAATGGTAGCAATGGTGGAAGTGAATAATTGTTAGAACTCAATCAAATCTATAATATGGATTGCTTGGAAGGTATGAAGCAATTAGATGATAATAGTATAGATTTAGTTCTCACTGATCCACCATATAACATCGGAAAAAACATAGAAAATGATTCTTTAAATGAACAAGAATTTTTATTTTTTCATACAAAATACTTATTTGAATTAAAAAGAGTGACCAAAGAAAAACACCCTATTGCAATATTTTTTAATAATGGTTCAAATTTAAAAGATTATCTTAGCATCGCAGGAAGCATTCTATCGTTCAAAAGATTGATAACCTTATACAAACCAAATGATTGCAGTTATCCAATGCAAACCATGCTTCGGACTTCCGAAGCATGTTTAGTGTTTTCTGATAATGGTGTTCTTAATTATGAAGGATCTAAAAATATTCATGATGTTCTTACATTTAATCATGTAAAATTGGATAAGACTTTTTATCATCCAACAGTAAAAAACATAAATTGTATTATGAAATTAATAGAAGCATTTACTTCCAAAGGTAATGTTATCCTTGATCCATTTATAGGTAGTGGTACAACAGCCGTAGCATGTAAACGATTGGATCGTCAATACATTGGTTTTGAGATTAATCCTGAATATTGTAATATTGCTCAGAAACGAATAGATAATGTTCCTGAACACCTTGAACAATGGATAACAATAACAAACAATGGTGGTGAAAACAAGTGAACCTCAGTAATCAATCACTAAACATGCCCATCAGTATAGACCAAGAAAAATACCCAAACACTTATCATGTATTCAAATTCAACGATATGTTTCTTTACGAAGCAAACAGGAGAGACTGATAAACACATGAACAGACAACAGCAAACAAAACCACGCAGAAGACTACCAGAACAAACCCGGATCGCCAGAGAAAAAGGCATCCGATTCCACAGTTCAGACTAAACAAAAAAAAGAAAGAATAGAAGGAATGGAATGAAAAACACGGAAGAACCACCCATAAAAAAAATCACAGAAGAAGAACTAAAAGAATTGAATAACTTGATTAAACAAATAATATCCTTAGAATTATCAATATCAACAATTTGCAGATCATTACATAACAAACAATTCATATTTGCAAAAACATTAGATAAAATATTGAAAAAACAGGGAATACCACTAGAAAAATTTGATTGCATAGACGATGAAACTAGAGAAATACATTGCAAAAAATAAAAAGAAAACAAGCTAACAAAAACAATAGAAGGAATGGAATGAAAAACATGGAAAAAATGAATGTAAAAACATTGTTTGTTTTGGTAGATGCAGCTTTGAAGAAATGTGGATATGTTTCCGGCTGCACTTTTGAAGCAGAAATGGGAAGATTCGAAGAAAATGACATTGTAATAACTTTTGATATTAATGATCGTTTTGCAAAAGAAGAATTTGATGACATAGCTGATGCATTGCAAATAATCAGAACTGATGTTTGCGGTGTATTCGGTACATGGTATCAACGTGTTAGACTTTTACAAATCGATGATGAAGAATCGCTTTCTAAATATTATATTGAAATTGTACTTGATCCAAAAAAGATGTAATAATCAGACTAACAACAAAGACTACCTAGCCCGTGGATGGGATGGTAGAAGGAAGATGGAAAAAAAACATGAAGCTAAAACAATGGGAACTACACTCGAAAACACTCATACTTCATAACGGACGGGTTGAGTGCATCCCATCTTTCATCAATTATGAAAGCCAAAAATTTTTAAAACACACTGAACGTGTGGCCCGTCCTCCATCCATATCACAACATCATGAAGAAAAGGGAGTCATCATCTATTCATCTCGACCACGATTAGATTCACCCTTTTCTTCTCCTATTCAACATGGCAGGCCGCAGTCATCATCAGAAGTTGAACATCAGCCGAAACGATGCTCAACACAATGTGACCGAAAAAAGGTCACACCTGCCTTACCATCAAAACAAACTCATCGTGGAGAGCCCCAAAACACAAAAAGAAATAACCAACAAGATCAAACAGTAACAATTATCCATGAAAGAAACATCCCCTATAATTCCCTCAAAAAAACAGATGTAAATAACACACGTGTTGAAGGCAAGGATATTCAAACATCCCGCTCTCCACCTTCAACACCCAAACAAAAAGATTCACACCTATATGATAAGCCGAGCCGATCTTGGAAGGGGCACGTGATGGCGGTCACCCGTAAACCTGATTTTGTAGAGGTGAGGTCACCCCAAGGAAATGAAGCGTTAGAGGCATTACCCTGTGTGGATACATCAGGCTCTATCCACACTCCATCCCTTATTTTAGACTCATATACTAATATTATTGATTTACAACACTATGGAGTTGATATGATACCATGATCAAACATACACAGATCTGTACAAACTGCCATTACGAATACCCAGATGGCAACTGGATATGTCCCCGATGCGGACATCATAACATCAGAAACCATCCAAAAATCAAAATGACACATGGAATATGAAAAAAAGGGAACCGTGACACTATGAACATGCATATGAAAGAACTCAAAAAAGGATTCAAAAAAGAAATGATCTGGAGAGTGAACAACAACCGAGAACACATCGCAACATCAAAAAAACACGGACACGAACGACCATACAGTAACAAACAAGAATACATCAACCAAAAAACAACACAATGGGCAGAATACATACAAGAACAACTGCAGAACGGACAGATAAAAACACTCTACGACCTCCTTCAATACTACATACGAAGAAACCCGGATAGAACAGAAGAAACCGAAGGATCAACATAAACACCCCCCCTATTAAGACTTGATCGTCTTTCAAAAAAAATGATGTGATAAAAAAATGGTACAAAAAAACATAAACGAAGAAGAAAACGAATGGGTAAAAGATGAAACATACGATGATGCAGAAGTCATCAAACTAGGAATAAACGAAAGCATACAAGGATTACTCGTAGACCGATTTCAAAGCGCAAAATACGAAGTAGGAATATACAAAATAAAAGACAAAGACGATGATCATGTAAAAATAATCATGGGAACAACCGTACTCGATAAACTCATGAAACCAAAAGAACTCGGAGAAATAGTAATGATCAAACGACTCGAAGATGGAAAAACACAAGACGGGAGAATATTCCAAAACTATGAAACATACCATCTTCACCATAGTAGTAGTAAAAAAAACTTAGGATGATATGATATTCGATGAACCGAAATGAACAATATTTTTTTCATAGAAATCCTCCTTTGAATAAGTAGTCCAATTTTTAATCATTTCGGTTCATCACGCCCCATTTTTTATTTTTTTCAAAACAATTATAAACCATGCAAAGTATATCACAAATTCCCGCAAAATGTTTTGCGGAGGAACGAGGAAAGAGTCATGCGTTATGGAGAAAAAAATAGTTTACAATGAAGACGGGGCCGTTCGTGTTCTTCGAGGAATAATAATAGAGGAAGACGATTATTTTATTAAGATACAAAGACGAGATGGTATACAAAGGATAGGAAAAAAATTTATTATCAGGATCGAGGAGGGAAACGATGGATAATAATATTGATTCTGAAAATGAATATAAAAAACTTTTAGAAAAAAATTTTTTTCCGATTTTTTTTGATGAAGGATGGAAACCGATTATAGGTAAAACAAAAGAAAAACCAATACGATATGATACGAGAAGATCAATTATAGATTATTATGGTAAAAAAAACAATATACCAACTTATGTGGAAGTAAAAAATGATAGGATACGACAAAAATATTTATTACAAATAATGAGATATTATTGTGATTGCAATGAAATGCATCCAGTGTTTCAATTATATGTTATATGCACTAAAAAAATAAGGCCACACAGAGAAAATGTATTGGAAAAATTAGATATAAAAATATTGGATATTGATGAAGTAGCAAAAGACCAAATGGAGTTGGTAGATTGGATGTAGAATGGATATGGTTCTACTACAATCAAGGATTCAGCATCATACCATTGGGAAATAATAAAGGATTTTGGAAAAATAAAAAAAATGAGCCAAAAAAACCATCAATAAGATCATGGGATAAATATAAGGATGAATGCGCAACAAAAGATGAAATAAAACAATGGATAAAAGACGGATTATTTAATAACATAGGAGTATGTTGCGGTGCAGTAAGTGGAAATTTAGTAATAATCGATATAGATGATGAATCAATACCTGAATTAATAGGATTAAAACTTGATAAAATAAACGAAACAGGTTCTTGGGTTGTAAAAACAGGGAAAGGATACCAAATATATATAAGACATCATGGAAACCCAGGGGATTTAAAAAAACCGTTGAAATATAAAATTGAATACCGAGCAAATGGCGGGTATTGTGTCGCACCACCAAGCATACATCCAAATGGAAAACAATACAACTTTTTATTCGTAAATGATTTTAATGAATTACCAAAACTGAAAGAAAAAGATGCTAAAAACATATTTAAAGAATTTAAACAAAAAATAGGTGATAAATGGGATATAAAAACAAAAGAACATTCAAATAAACCACTGAATAAAAAACCTTCTAAAAATGGTTTGCCTAAATGTGTTGAAATTGCATTGGAAACAAAAACAGTGCATCCAATGAGATACAATATAATATATGGTATTGCTTGTTCAATGGCCATGCAAGGAATACCACTTGAAATGGCTGGAAAAAGAATTAAACAATTTAACATGGAAAAATGTGTTCCGCCAAAAAAAAATAGTGATGTTGAAAATGCAGTCAATGGTGCATACAATAATGATTCTAAAAAATATGGATGTGAATTTTGGATTGACGATGCTGAATTATGCCCATATGAAAATATAACTGAATGTTATTTTGGTCATAAAAAAATAAAAAGGGATTTAACAAAAAAACATCATGTGTTTAATTACACTGAAAAAAAGAATGATGCTGGTGAAAATTATTATATTAAATCTAGTGTTAATTGCCCTAATCTTGCAGAGCTTATTTTAACAGAATATGATTATAATTTTGTGACTCTTGATGATACAAAAGAAATATATTATTATAATGATGGAATGTACCATCAAAACGGAGAAAACATAATAAGAAACATAACAGAAGAATATATGGAGGAACTCACAAGTAAACATAGAAAAAATGAGATTGTAGATTACATACGAGATAAAAATTATATTAAAAGATCAAAATTCACACCACCAAAACATCTTATTAATTTAAAAAATGGGATATATAATTTACGTACAAAAAAACTTTTACCACACAATCCAAAATATAAATTTATTAACGAGATACCAATAGAATATGATCCGAAAGCAGATTGCCCACAAATAAAAAAATTTCTTGGTGAAGTCGTAGAAGAAAAACACGTTTTTTGCATACAAGAATTTATAGGATATTGCCTTTATCGTGATATTCCGTTGCATAAAGCTTTTATGTTTCTTGGTAGTGGTAAGAATGGTAAAAGCAAAACCATTGACATGATCACAACATTTCTCGGTAGAGAAAATACTTCAAATAAAGAAATACAACAATTAACCTATGATAAATTTGCAAAAGCAAAATTGTTTGGTAAATTAATCAATGCGGCAGCAGATATAAGTAGTACAGCTCTCGGTCAGACTAGTGTGTTTAAAGGATTAACAGGTGGCGATTATACGGATGCTGAAAAAAAGTTTTGTGATAGTTTTGAATTTAAGAATTATGCGAAATTATTATTTTCAGCGAACACCCTTCCTAAAACAAATGATGATAGTTATGCTTTTTATCGAAGATGGGTTCTTATTAATTTTCCTAATACATTTGAAGGTGATAAATGTGATCTACATATTTTAGAAAAAATCACAACTCCACAGGAAATGAACGGGTTGTTTAATTGGGCATTGGAAGGATTATATCGACTTTTAAAAAATAATCGATTTAGTTATAATCGTACGGTGGAAGAAATACGATTACAATATAAAACCCTTAGTGATCCAGTGTATGCTTTTGCGCATGAATTTTTAAGTAATGATACTACTGGTTGTTTGTTAAAAGATGATGTGTATCATAAGTTTAATATTTGGTGTAAGGATAATGATTTACCTAGTACACCTAAAAATATGTTTTCACAGGATCTTGTAAAACATATGCCTAATATTAAGCCAGGGAGATCGCGAATTAATGGTAAATTAACACAAGTTTATAATTATATAACGTGGAAAGACGATGAAGGTATCGACGAAAAAGATGAAAAAAATGAGAATTTTGAAAGCAACCCTGAACAGCAAAATTACTTCCGTTGAGAAAGCCAATTGTTCAGGGTTTACAGGGTTACTCCCCAGTTCTTATATTGAGGGAAAAATAGTCCTTCATTATATAAACTATCCAACAACCCTGTAAACCCTGAACAGTTTATCGTTTTACTCCCGTTAAAATGCTGTTCAGGGTTCAACTAACTTTTCCACCAAAAACCTTAAAAACCACCATTCTTATGTCATTATGATGTCAAATAATTGTCAAGTGCGTAAAACATTGCGGATTAGTAAAAATTTTGATGAAAATATTAAGGATTTAAAATCGAAATCACCATTTGTGAATGAGTCTGATTTTATTCGTCATCTTTTAACATTAGGTTTTAATGAGTATCGTGAGGGTTTTGAATGAATGTTAAAAAAGTTCAGGATAAGTTTGATGCGATTGATGAGGTGGTGTTGGTTGATAGGCCTTTTGTTGTTGGTGATAAATCTGGTTTTAGTGAGGAGTTTGTGTTAGGTATGGCTCGGGTTCTTGGAGTGGTGATGGGATGAATATGTTTAGTGATTTTTATTTTTGGTTTAAAAATTTTTTGATTGTTAACTGTCGTCATAATGATATAAGGGCTAAAATCCCTAGATCAACTCGTCTTCCACATCAAGGATTAGGTGTGGTAATGAGTAAGTATGTTCATCTTGGTGAGCATGTGTTGGTTCGTCAGGGTTGTACGTTTAGGTATCGGCATAATGTGTGTGATATTTGGGTTGGTGATCATACGGTTTTTGGTGCTGGTGTTGTGGTTCTTGGCCGGGTTCGTATTGGTAAGGGTTGTAAGATTGGTGCGAATAGTGTGGTGTTGAAGGATGTTCCTGATTATATGACTGTGGTAGGTGTGTGGAAATGATTGATTTTTTGTTTCATCCTATTTTGGTGATGGAGTATGGTTTTCTTGGTGGTTTGGGGTTGATGAGTTTTGCTTCTTATCTTTGGGATAAGTATAGGGGTGATGGTTCGTGAAGGATGATGATTTTGATAAGTGGTTTAATAAGTTGCTTTGTAAGGAGTTTGATGCAGAAATAATATTGTTGAAATAGCATAACAACGGAAGGTAATCAGATGTTGAATAAACAAAAAGGTAATATGTATCCATGGGTGACTCACACATGGAATCCTATTAAAGGCAGATGTCCTCATGATTGTAGTTATTGTTATATGAAACGATTTCCTGTTGGAGATCTTCGTCTTGATCAGAAATGTTTTAAGGATAATCTTGGAAGTGGGAATACTATTTTTGTTGGAAGTAGTTGCGATATGTTTGCTGAACAAGTACCAGAGCTTTGGTTGAAAAATGTTTTTTGTTATATCAGCTCATATACTAATAATACTTATTTGTTTCAAACTCGGAATCCTGGACGACTGTCAGGTTATTTCATTCCACCATTTGTAATATGTGGAACTACAATCGATTCTAATCGTGATTATAAAAATTCAAAAGCACCAATTCCATATAATAGATTCACAGGTCTTGTTGAACTTGATGCCGAGCATAAGATGGTGTCCATGGAACCCATTCTTGATTTTGATTTAGATACCATGGTCGAATGGGTAAAAGAAATAAAACCAGATTTTGTGAGCATTGGTGCAGATTCTAAAAGTAATGGGTTGCCTGAACCATCTAAGGAGAAAGTCTTGGAATTAATTAATGAAATGAAAATGATCACTGAAGTAAAAAAGAAAACTAACCTAAACAGATTGATTAGATAGCATAATTGAAAAAGATTTAAAGGAGTAATATCATGAAATTTGATATTAAAGAAGTACAAGAAATGAAGAAACAAATCGAAAATGAAAATAAACATTATTTCACGCCTGAACAGATTTTGCAGTTATTATCTAAAATAGTTGTTTTACAAAATCAGAATAATGATTTATTGAATCAACTTGGAGATATGATTCATAAGGTTGAGCATTATAAATGGTGGTGTGACCACATCTCAAGACTATATGAAAAAAACAAGAAGTTATAGCATAGTTAAACAAGGAGAAATGATGAATGAGAATTGAAGAAATGAATAAAATAACATTAGTTAAAACACAATTGGCAAAAGGAATTTATTTTACACCAATAGCATTAATAATTTTCTTTTTGGTTTATGAGATTTTTGAATTTAACAATTTTTTTATTAATTGGGCTTTAGTTTTCATATTTTCGTACCCCCTTTTCATGTTGACAGAAAAAGCATTTGATGATGTTGACAACAAAGGTCGTTTGGTTAGATATGATGATTGCCTAAACTTATAGCATAGTGATGAAATGTATTCAATAATAATTATTGACTGGTTATATCGATTCAAGTGTGTTTACCGTTCAAGATGGTGGTTGTTTTGTTGGATGATAAAATGGCGATATTGGATGAAAGGATATGAGCCAGTTATAAATAAATTTGAAAAGTAGCATAAAGCTGTATGACAAAACAACAAGGTGATAGAATGAAATGTGAAAGATGCAAAACAAATGAAGCAACACGAGAATATAAAGATATGGTACTTTGTTTTGAATGTATGATTGAGTTACAAGGGTTTGGAGTTTAATCATAGCATAAATAAACAATGAGGTAGATAAAAATGAGATTTAGTGAATATACACCAGCAGAAGAAGAACACGCTGAAATGGCAGTCGAATTTAGTGACCATGTGAGAGTTTTCATAGATGAACATAAATTATCGAGAGAACAGATTTTAGTTCTTTTGAATGATGAAATCAAACAACAAAATTATGAAGAAGAAAATGAAAAGGTGCAATCGTAGCATAGTACACATAACAACAAGGTAATTAGATGAAAAAGTGTTCCAAATGTGGAAAATTAAAACCTGAAAATGCGTTTAATAAAAATCATAAAGCAAAAGATGGGTTAGACCATCGTTGCAAAAAATGTGTGCGATTGTACCGAAAAAAATATATTAGCAATCCAGAAATACATAAGAAAGAATTAGAACGAAAACGTATTTGGGATGATAAAAATCTTAAGAGAAAGCGGGCTAATGATTTAAAACAAAAAATTAAAAAACGTTTTACTGGCAGGGTGCTTGGCACATCTAATATTGGTCAAAAATTATCAAGAAAATATAACGGTGAACCTGATTTTAAAAGAGAGTTTCGTATTATTAGACGTGAACGTAATTTTATGTTAAAGAAAGGTAATAAGTGGTTTACATTTGGTTGCAATCAAAGAATGACAATAGAAAACATTAATTTTTATTTACGAGAAGTTGATAGAGTTGATTTTTTTAATAATATGTCTGATGATTTTGTTCTGGATTGGAATAATGATGAATTTAATTATTTTATTTGTCCTTTTTGTAAAAAGGGGATTGTAATACAACCTATGAATCCGCATAGTTATGAATATACCCCAGATGGAATACCAATTCAGATTTGCACTAATTGTAATGTTGTTGTAAATTGGAGTGATGGTTTTGAGAAAAGTAAAAATTAAAAAATGTATATATTGTAATTCGATTATGAAACATGACAAAAATGGTTATTATTGCCCGAATAAGGAATGTGGCGTCTTTGATAAATATGTATTCAAAATGTAATGTACTTTTACTTTAATGGTATAGAGAGAATATATGACAAAAGTGAAAAGGTAATAGTGTATGTTAGAACTAAACAAGATCTATAATATGGATTGCTTGGAAGGAATGAAATGGAAAAAATAACAATAACATGTAGAATTGCACCAAGAGATTATAAGAGAATAAAACACTTGATTAAAATCGGTAGATTTGAAAGTGTTGAAGAATTCGTTCAAGTTTCAGTTGAAAATTTAGTGAATGAGGAATATGGTAAAGTTCAATTGGATAAAAAAACAATAAAACATATTCGTGATGCTTTGGGAATTCAATCTTAGCATAATTAAAAAAGATTTGAGGTAGAAAAATGAAAGTATATAAAATAGAAGCAATAGCCAACATGTCAAAACCATTATATTCAACGCCTGATGATTTGAAAAATAGTTTTGAATTTTTAGGAATAAATAGAAGAAAACAGGATTTTAGAATTTCAACAGTTGAAATTGATGAGATAGAATATGATGCTATGCCAGAACATGAAGGATTCTAGCATATTAAAACAAGGAGAAATAAAATGTACAATGATAGTTATTTATTTGGAAATGTAGATATGTATAATCCACTAAACAATCCGTTTATAACGGATTATGAAATAATGAGATATTTAGAAAATGATTTATAATTAGTAAGGTAGATAAAAATGAAAGAAAAAGTTAAAAAAATACATTTTTGGGATGAAGATATTGGTGATACTTTATGCGGATATTTGGAAGATGACGATGAGGTAACTGTTTGTAGAGAATTTGTGAATTGCATAAAGTGTGTTTCAATGTTAGCATATTAAAAAAAGGAGAAATGATAGAATGGCAGTTCATCTAAGAATAACATCACATGACCATAAACATTACAATTATCTATGTCGTAAATGGGGAACAAATATTATTGATGGTAGATGGACAACTGACGAAGAAAAGGTTACTTGCAAGAATTGTTTGAAAAAGATGCAAAAACCAATTACATACATTGTGACACATGAATATAAAATTACAAAGATAGCATAAAAACATAAGGAGAAATGATAATGTTTGAGTTAAGGATAATTGATAATATTCTTGATAATAGATGTCCTGATTGTGATGAGTTACTTGATTTTGATGGTGAATATGAAATTTTCATTTGTCATAATTGTAATTGTGGCTGGAAAATTGAAGTTGAGTAACATTAAGAAAAATTTGAGGTAACAGAAATGAAGGCAAAAAAAGAAGAAAAGTTTATTGTGATTAAAAAAGCTGATTTGGACGATTTCTTTGGTGAATTTACTAAAGGTATTTTTACTTCTTATGAGGAGAAAGAATTAATTGATAAAATCACTTGGAAGGAAGTTATGGAAGCAATTGCTAACAATAATAAGTATATTGTTTGTAATCAAGATGAGTCTTATGCTGATGATGTTTGGGATGTTATTTTAAAAGGTGAAGATGAAAAGAACAAATGATTAAGGAATGATAAAACAATGAAGATAGAAGTAGAATCACAAATTATTATAGACTTGCCTTATGGAATAACAGAAGAATCTGCACATAGGATGATAGAAATCATAAAGAAATCATTAGACAAATCAGAATTTTGTGATTTGTATGACGATATTGAATTAGATTTTTAGCATAATTATGAAATCAGAGGTATTAAAATGCAAAAAGTAAAACTTGATAGAATTGGAGCAGAACCTACAATCGTTGAAGTACCGGATGATTGTACATGTGTAGTTGATATGACATGTACTATTACAATGAACCGAATGTATGACACTCTCAAAAAGCGGTATGTTACGCCAAAAGTCGGTTATGTAAAATATTGGAGCAAACAGGAAGATGGTTCTTGGGTGCTTCATAATGAACCATTGGGTGAATTATTGCGAATGGGGTATCTAAAACATGATAAACTACAGGATTTCATTAAAGAAGCAAAAGCAGAATTTGAATCTTCTACTAAACAAAATACACTTGTAGCATATTAGTTAAAGGAGAAATGAAAGGATGAATTGGATAGTAACAGATAAAGAATCATTTCAAGCGAGGCAGGATTATTTGATGAAGATTATTGATGAGAAACGTAAGCAGAAGGAACAGTTAGAATTTGAGATTACTGCATTATGTTTTCTTCATATGCAAATGGGAAAAGAAAATGATTGTAAGTAATCGTAGCATAGTTGGTAAACATGGACAAGAAAAGGATTCCCGAATTACAAGTGACGGACAAAGGTTTTCTACATGAATCATTGGGGGTAAATTGTTGGTTATCTTAGAAAACATCCTCTTGTAACCCATGTTTATTAAATATCATAATCGATAAAGATTTCAGGAGTTGAAATGAAACCGAATACTAAGAAGTGTAAGAATTGCGGTACTTGGAATGGTCCTTGGATTTCAAGTTATTATCGTGGCAAGAAAGGTCGTGTTTCTGTGATTAAGCGAAGGAAAGAACCATTATATGTTGCAAGAAAGGTTTGTATTAATTGTGGAAAGAAGTTATAGCATAGAGGTAAATCAAAATGGTAACAGTATATTGTAATACATATGATTGTAAATGGAACGATGGATCAAATTGTACTGCTGATTTTACAACGATTGAGCATGGAGAATGTCTTGGATATGAGTTGAAAAAATAGAGAGAATATGACAAAACAACAAGGTAATTGATATGAAAAAAGAAGATGTCGGTAGTTGCCCAATGTGTGAAGATGATGAGGACATTGATATTTCAAGCGATTCTATTCATGTTCTTTGCGATATTTGTGGATTATGTAGAAAATATCATTGTGAATGTGATTATTAAAAATGAGGTAGATAAAAAATGTATGAAACAATAAGATGTCCTAATTGTCATGGAGAAAGATTTGAAATTTCAAGAATATCACTTAATAATTTTAATTTTCTTTGTGTTAAATGTGGTAATGTATTGAACATGATGAACGATTTAACATATGCCCAAAAAATCGCTTCAATCGGTTTTCATGATGTTGATGAATTTTATCTTGAATAGATGGTTGAATTGATAACATAAAGAATATGACAAAAGACAAGGTAATTAGATGAAGATCATAGAGAAAGCATTAAGTAAATCGAAACATCCTGCGATTGCATTTAGTGGTGGAAAAGATTCAACTGCTATTCTTCATCTTGTTAGAAATATTGATCCAAGTGTACCTGCTGTTTTTTGTAATACAGGTGTTGAAGCAAAAACAACTATTGAATATATTAAACGTGTTGATAATCTCATTGAGTTAAAACCTGATCGAACATTTTGGGATTGTGTTGAAGAATATGGATGGCCGGGTATCAAAGGAAAAAATAGTAGCAATAGGGTTAATCATTGTTGTTATTATTTGAAGGATAAACCAATGAAGGACTGGTTGAAGACTTCTGGTTGTGATCTTATCTTTACTGGTCTTACAATGGATGAATCAAGGCAACGTATGATGTTTTTGAAATATTGGGGTCAATATGGTTATGTAAAATCTTGGAAGGTGTGGAAATGCCATCCGATCAGTGAGTGGTCTGAAGAAAAAGTTTGGGATTATATTCTTTCTCATAATTTTGATTTCAATAAGGGTTATGTTCAAGGTGGTGGTAAGATGGTAAGGTGTGGTTGTCAACCTTGTACTGCGTATTGTAGTTGGAAGGATCGTCTTGCTGATGAAAACCCTAAGTTGCTTTCTTATGTTCTTCAAAAAAGATATGGTCAAATGGTACTCGAAGGAGTAATATGACAAAACAGAAAGATTTAGAGATGATTAAATGGCAAAGTTAACCGAAAAAGAACGTGATGCATTTGAGAAAATATTAAGAGCAGATCTAACCGCTATTGATGCAAAATTCATGAATCAAATAAAAGATTTTTGGAATATAGCACGTAAAGAAGTAAAGAAAACAAAAGGTTTTGATAAACTCGAAGAAGAACGTGAAATGCTCGAAAATCAGAAAAAAGATATTGTTAAAAGAATACACGATATTGAAGGAGAATTACAAAGTGAGGATTTAAATCCTGAACAAGTAATTGAAATGGGTGGTCGTGTAAATGAATACGGCAGATATAAGGGTGCAAATTTTTATGGCATTCCTATTGAATCTCAATTTGATTATGAAATAGTAGAGTTTATTAGAGCAAATATTGACATTGAAATACCTGCTAAAGTGTTACGTGATGTTGCACGTTCATCTGTTAGAGCATTAGCAATGGCAGGGACTTTTGAAGAAGCAAGATCAGCGTATAATAAATTTTATAGTCTTGATTTCAGAAAATATGGTGTGGATATTCCACCAAGACTTGATGAGGTAAAAGAAGATGCTAAAAATTTATTGTATGCCCAAGAATCATTACAACTTGCAGAAAAAAAACAGAATCAATTAACTGATGGTAGAGAATTAAAAAATGTTACGCCAAAAAATGAATTAGAAAATCAAGTTTAGTTTTACCTTAAAAGTGAAAGATTTCTGTGGTCAAAAAATGTGGTTAGTATATAAAGAACCAATCAAAAGTATTCAAAATCTTATATTTTTATTCAAATAACAAGTTCATGTTAATAATTATCAAAGTGTTCAGTAAGTTAAAGGTTGTTGGACTTGAAAGATACTGTTAGAATTTGTTTAGATGGATAGTAGGTAAATGAACAAATCAAAAAACTCAATTAATCTTTATGCAAGGGTTAGCACTGAAGATCAAAATGTAAATCAACAAATTAGCTATTTAAAAAAGTGGGCAGATCACAATAATTACATCATCCATAAAATTGTAAAAGATATTGAATCCGGTCTTACTCCATTAATTAATCGTAAGAAATTCAGGAATCTTTTAGATTTTTCTAAAGAATCAAAAGTGGATATTGGGATTTATAATCTTGATCGGTTGACTCGGAATTGGGAGGATGTTGTTTTTATTGAAAAATGGTTTCGTGATCATTGGGATGTTTGTAAGTTGATCAGTACCTCCGATGACATCAACTTATCTAATGCTAATGGGCGGTTCATGTTTCGTGTTCGGATGGCAGTGTGTTGTCTTATGCCGGAGGATATGCGTGAGAAACAACGCATTGGTATTGAACGTGCAAAAAAGCAAGGGAAGTATAAAGGTCGTAAAAAAGGATCTAAAAACAAAAAGTAGGGCGTGGTCTAAATTTACATGGAGAATAACAAAGTTTAAATATTAATATTGTATTACAATACTATTAATTTAATGGGGCGTTGAAAAGTGGTGAAATTACAGAAAAATAAACGACAATTTACAATCACGATTCCAAAAGTTTATGTTGAACAAGCAAAATTGAAAAAAGGTGACGATTTGACAATTAGTTTTAATGAACGGGGAAATCTTGAACTTGCGAAGGTGAGAAAATAGAAGATATAGTTGAACTTGAACATATAAAAGATTTGAGTATCTATTCAATTCCAAGAAAAAGTGGTGTTTATTTTTTAATGAACGATGATGAATTGTTGTATATTGGAAAATCTAAAAATATTTTTTCACGGTGTGTTACCCACACAAAAGATAAAGTTTTTAATCATTTGTTTGTAAAACTATTACCTATTAATGAGTTAGATCGTTTTGAGCAGAATGCTATTGAATTGTTTTATCCTAAATATAATTGTTTTCTTGATAAAAGAAAAGAAAAAATAAGTATTGATTGGGAGAAGGTATTGTATTTCCGTAATCTTGGATTATCTTGGCGGAAGACTGCGGAGAATTTGATTCCACGTGTGAGTTGTACGACTTTGATTAAAAGAGCAAGAGAGGAAGGATATTATGATGAATAAAAAATATGATAAAATAAAGAATTTCAGCACTACTATTTCAGTGGAAAAAACTATCGCTGAAATTGAAAAGATGCTTTCCATGTATGGTGCTACGCGGATAATGAAAGAATATGATGCTGATGGGAATCCTAACAAACTTGTTTTTGCAATTATGACTGAGTTTGGTGAAATGCCTGTTAAACTTCCTTTGAATGCTGATAAAGTGCTTGATGTGTTTAAAGTTCAAGTATCAGATAAAAAGTTACCAAAACGGTATTGGAATGATATGGAACAAGCTCATAGAGTTGGTTGGAGAATCATTAAAGATTGGCTTGATGCACAACTTACGTTGTTGAATATTCAGATGGTTAAAGTTCATGAAATATTTCTTCCGTATGCTTATGATTCTAAGCATGATCAGACTTTGTTTCAGAAAATGGAGGAGCAGGGTTTCGCTGGTTTTATTGAAGAAAATAATCGGGAACCCCCAGTTTATTTGGTGAAAAATCATGATGAATAAAAGGGATGGATAAAATTATGGGTATGACTGGTTCTGAAATGGGCGGAAAACTTATTGAAAAATATGAGTTAGGGAAGAAACATGAACGAGGGAGAATACTTGCAATTATTAATGAGGTTGAAAAACAGGTTCTTTCTGAGGATAAAACTGGTGCTTCCAGGGATATGATAGTAAGTGGAACCGTTGCTCGTATCGTACAGAGGATTAATAAATGAATATATTTGATAAAATAATTACTCGTTATTTCGTTTGGTTTCATAATAAAGCATGGAAAAATTTTAAGGAGAAACATAAAAATGACTGAAGAAAAAAGATTATGGAATCCGTTTAATTGCGATCAGCTAACGGAAGAAGGATGTAAACATGATTTTGGTATGAATTATTGTAGTAATGCGGAGGAATGTATGAATGCGTTTGTTGAAAACATGAATATTGCTAAGATTCCTTTGCATCGGTATGTTGAAATTATGATTAATATTGTTGGTGATGAACCAACGTTTCAGATGCTGCAGGATTGGGCGAAGGCGAAATGTAAACAAATTTATAAGGTGTTACCTGAGATGAATGGGAAGGAACAAGTGGTTTCTTGTTTTATTACTTCGTTTTTGAAAGAGAATTTTGATTTGTTGGAGGATCCGGAGTTATGACAATAAATCTTAATGAAGAGTATGAGTTCTACCGGGTTGACAAACCATTTCTAATTGTTGAAAAATTTGATGCATTGGATGATGATTTCTTTGATTTCGTATCAATAAAGCAGGTGACAAAGGATCAGTTATTAAAAACATTTGACGGTGATATTGAAAGGATTCCGAAGATAGAAGATGCACCATTTCTTGATGAATGGAATGTTTCAGATGGAAAGATACCTCTTACAATTTCACCGAGAGATTTTTTGTATTCTCTTGAAAAATATTTGGAGTTTAGTTTTGAAAGAGTATCTGAAGAATTTTTGGATATTGATGAAGAAGTGTATAATAAGTTACAGAAGAAGATAATTAATGATTTTATTAAAAGTGTAAAAAAGTGATATAGATGAAAAAACCAACGATTATTGAAATAAAGGTTTGTGCGATGAATCCAGAAGGTATCGAAAAAGAGTTCTATTTTGAGTCAATGGATGAATTAAAAGAATGGTGGAAGGATCCGTATAAACCTTCTGAATATCATGGAGTTATGAACAGGAGGCCATCAGATGAAAAAAAATAAATCACTTGGTAAAGTAAAGGATGTTATAACGTCTGAACATTTCGGTAGTATTATTGAGCTATTTTCAGAAAGATTTGGTTATGGTGTTTACTTACTCGTTAAAGGCAATTATGAGAAATGGTGCAAACGAGCATTATTCGTGCAATTACCAGAGGCAGGTTTATATTACTGGGATTCTATGAAAAATGATGATGTTTTAAAAATTGATGATTTTCCACTTGATTTCCATGATATTTATAAAAAACAAGAAAGATGGAAGAAGGAAAAGTATAATGAAAAAATGTGATTGTTGCGGTTGGAAAGAGATTGATGTTGAACCTGTGACTATTCGTGGTGTGACGCAGAATCTTTGTGGTGTTTGCCGGAGGTTGGATTAATGAGTAACGAAGATCATATTCATGAATATGAACAGGAACAATTAAACAAAATGATTGAGGATGATATGTGGAAGCAGAATCCCCATGCAACAGAAAATTATTGTAATGTTAAATCAAGGTTGTTGGTGGTTCAGGAATTAAGAAATCTGCAAAAAATCTTTAACTCTTGGAAGTGAAAAGGAATGAAAAAAGAAGAAAAATTAGTCGGATTGATTGCTGTAATACCTATTTTATTTGGTTGTTTTTTTGGTAAAACACCTGCAGGATATATTCTTGTTGGATATGGTTTGTTTGTTATCGGTGTTATCGATATAATCGTCTGGGGAAGAGAAATCAAAGAATGGAGAAGAAAAATCTTTCAGTCCTGGTGATGAAATGAGTGAAGTAAAGAATCATGCTGATGTTTGTATTGATCTTCGTGATATTCCTGTGGATAAAGCAGAGTTATTTGAATCTTGGTTGGAGAGGTTGATTAAGGATAGTGTTTGGGCGGAGTATTTTGAATATATGGAGTTGAATTATTGATGAGTGATGATTGGTTAATCCTTCATTTGAAGTATGAATATTGGCAGATGATCCGTGATGGTGATAAGACTCATGAGTATCGTGAGGTGAAACCATATTGGGAATCAAGGATAAGGAATCAAAAAAAGTTAACATTGGTTCCTGGGTATTTTAATGATAATTCTGTGGATATTGATGCAGTGATTAAGTCAATTAAAAAGATACCTTATCATGAATTGCCTGAATATGTTCAATGGGCTTTTCCTGATACCGAGTATACAATGTTTTATGATATTGAATTTGAGGTGATAAAATAATGTTTGAATTGAATGAGAAAATAAATCAAAGCATTAGATGGATATATCTTGGTCTTGGTTTCTTTCTTGGTTTGATTATAGGAATAAATCTTTCATAAATGGAAGTGAGATAGAATGAAAATATGGAAAGCAATAATTTTATTATCAATAATTTCAACAGTGATTGTAATGCTGTTGACGTATGGCATTCAAAAATATTTGGAGTATAAGTTTAATGTTATCCCAACGGTTCCATTAAATTTGTTTAATATGAGTATGCTTTCGATTCTTGTGTTTATAGTGATGTTGATTGGTATGCCAATTTTAATTGAGCGTAATAGTTGGAAAAAAGTTTAACAAATGGAAGTGAAAAGGAATGATTGAAAAAATAGTAGTTGTTGTAATGATGCTAATATTTTCGTTGGTTGCTAATGGTTATTTGCTTTTGGTAAATCAAGATTTAAGGGAATCATTGGATGTTTCTATTGGTAATACTGAAAATATGATTGATTGTGCGGTTTCTAATGCAATGTTGATGAATGATACACTTTGGTATTATCAGGAGTTACGTGAGTCTAATGATGATTTGACTATGTTGAATATTGCTTGGTCTTTGTATGTTGCTACGGGTAATGTTAGTTGGTTGCCTCAGAGTCCTTCTGAATTTGAGAATGTCACTAAAGGATGATAAAAACATTACAATTATGAGGTGAAACTTGTTGGTTCAGACTCGGTTGACTGAGTTTGTGTGGAATACTGATGGTTCCCATGTGCATTACACTGGTATCGACCATCGGAAAAAATAATGTTTGTAATCCTTTTATTTCTTTTTGTTTTGTTTTTTTGTTTGGTTGCGTGGCAGGCCATGCAGATGTATGTGTATATGATCCATTCTGCAATTTTGAGGATGGCGTATAGTGGGTCTGATAGGAATAGTTCAGTGTCCAATTGTTATCACGTTGGTTATCTTGAAAAAAGTGTGTGTTTCATAGGGGGTTAAACGTGCATGATATTTATTATAAATCATCGTGAATAAAAGGTTTTTATTGTTTCAGGGTTTTCCGGGTGTTTTGATGGCTTTGAATGGTCATGTCTACGGCATCACGATGTTTTTTACCCATGACCTTTTTTATTTTTGTACCTTGGATTTGATACCGGGTGCTTTTTTGTCCGTTGCTGATCTCTATGATCGCAGGTCCATTGTCTTTGATGGTGATTTCTTCGTCACCATCGTTCGTATAAATCTTTATTCTTTTCATATTTATCACGTTGCACTATTATTTTACTATAGTTTTGTTCAATGTACTATTAATAAGGTAATAAAAGATGTAGATTTTAGATTAGAATTCAAATTAATTTGGAAGTTTGTATACTCTCTCTCTTCGGTGTTAAAAAAAATTTAACCTTCACAAATCAAAAATTTATATCATATAATTAGTAAATTATATGTGAAGTTTAATGTTAACTTTCGTGAGGATTGGCTCTTTTATATTGCATCCTACATGAATGAGAACAAAATTCTTTATCAGAACGTTTTGCTGATACTTCAACACCACAATTCTTACAAACAATAGTTGTCCCTTTCAAGTATTCAATTATAGCATCTGGTAAATCTTCAGGAAGTGCTTTACTTGTATACTCCAAGAAATCCTTGAATGCTTCCATATCCATCTTTTTACCATTATCAAAAGAACCAAAAGTGAGAAAACTAAAACCTTTCTGTGCATAAACATGTTCACCAACTTCAACAGTTTCCTCATTACAAAGCTTGCATGTCCCCACTTCATAAGGAGTACCAATCGTGTTCATATCCATTATCGAACGTCTTCCTTTCTTTCCGAAAGCTATCTTTTTAAGGCTAAACTGTTTCCCATCAGGAAACTCTTCAATGAATTTATCATAGAGTTCCTCATCCTTTAAAAAAGCATAATCCAGCTCTTCACGGATACCTTTAGGCATCCCCCGTTCAAAACT
>Ga0307441_1000066_pt1 | contig 47443 bp, 43 predicted proteins | sample SalMarWE160420MG_FD_202149 | JGI IMG/M metagenome (GOLD analysis project Ga0307441, IMG submission 202149) | Salt marsh sediment microbial communities from the Plum Island Ecosystem LTER, Massachusetts, United States - WE1604-20 | ecosystem: Environmental > Aquatic > Marine > Intertidal zone >... | reverse complement strand
AATTTGTCATTTGCTGCCGAAGTGAATAAATCTACGTTATTGATTTTATTGCTTCTTATTTTTATTCCTTAATTTCTGCAGCAAAGCTTATTTAAATTTTTTATTAATGTCAATTAATTTTTCAGAAATTTCTAAAAAATATAGTAAAAATTATTTTTATATAATAAATTATTCCTTATTTTATTTTTAATATAACCGCCATTCAATGATGAATCGGCTGCATGAATTTATTTGGAATTGTTTTAATGAGTGAAGTGGAAATTATTTTGTCTTTGCTGCAGCTGTAAAGAGCGGGGACAAAAAATATTTCTTCATTAGGTAGAAATATTCTGTATGGTATTTTCATTGTTCTTTCTTTCTTCCATTCGTAAAATGCGGACATTAGAACCAGGACGCAATTCTTTGAGAATAATGTCGGCCCCTACGTTTTAATTCGGCAGGCTGAAAGAATATTTATTTATTTTATTGTTCGATTTGTAAGTTACGGCTTATACCGCATAATCAAATGTTTAATTTATATTGACAATTATTCACTGCGTTATTTAGCGTTCCCTATCACAAATATTATTACTTTTTAGCTTTAACTTATTTCGCGGCCATATCTTCAATAAAATAATTATCAATAATAATTTATTAGGAGTTAACTATGAAGAAGAAGTATTATACTATTTTCTTTTTTGTGGTAATGGTTGTGAGCCTCTTCGGTTTTAAATATATAAACAAAACCGGGGATACTACGATTTATAAGATCCCTTCAATAGAAGGTACCTATAAATTTGAATACCGAAAACTTCCCGATGGTACAACATTAAAACCACCTAAAGTTATGGGGATACAGACCTTTACACATGGTGTAAGAAATTTTAACATAATGTGGACCGATAAAAACGGAAAACATTTTTCATTTTCTGTTTATTCTAACTATAAGTTTACTGATTCTACTTATACTGAAACAATTCATTTTGGGGTAATGAATGATGAGATCAGCGGCAAAGGACTTACATATATTACAAACCAGACAAAGACTGTTCCTATCAAGTATGACGGAAAAAAGTTAGAATTCAAATTTCCTTTTGATCCCCCGGCAACCACATTTGAGGGCAATAAAATGATTGCAGCCGCTAAAGGAATGTTTACCGATTACTGGGAAAAGATAAAATAATTAGATTCATAAATAAACTTATATTCTTGGTCCCAATTTTGGGACGTGTATTTATAAACCAAAGGAGAATAATTAATGGCAGCAGAAGATGATGTACGCAAAGCATCGAAGCAGTTCTATAATGCTTTGACCAGCATGTCGAAGGGGAACGCGGAACAAATGGGAGAAATTTGGTCGCATGAGGAAAGTGCAACAGCTATGCACCCGATTGGCGGACGGGATGTCGGCTGGAAAGCAGTCAAGAATTCGTTTGATCAAGTTGCCGGACTAGCAACTGAGGGCAGCATTGAATTGAAGGATCAACTAATTCGTGTAGTGGGAGATGTGGCTTATGAAATTGGTATTGAGTCCGGCGGGTTTAAAATTGCCGGGCATCAGGTCAATATCGAACAAAGAGTCACCAATATTTATCAGCTAAAAAGCGGAGAATGGAAAATGATACATCACCATAGTGATGTTGCTCCGGCAATGATGGATGTATTAAGCAAATTACAACCACCAACTTAATTGGTGATAAAGTAAGGCGCTATAACTGGATATATAAATAAAAACCAGGCCTTCTTTCAAATATTGAAAGAAGGATTCAATCTATAACAAAATTTTTCTAAAAAATTTGAAGCACCTTTGAGTTATTCCTGCAAGTGTTTTTTTTATTATTGAAATAGAGCTTTTTATTCAAATCGCCTGTTATTTTATTCATTGAACGCGAATGATAAATTAATTAGCTTCTATTAAATCAAGTTTGATTTTTATATTAAAAATGATTGAGAATAGATTTTCAGCCCCAGGGCTAGTTAATACTCTAAAGAATCGTGCCGGCTTTAATGATGATGAAATTGATTTGTTTATAAATCTTTTGGAGTTAAAAGTCCTCAAGAAAAAAGAACATCATTTTATGGCAGGAGAAGTGTGCAATTATTCAGCTTATGTCAAAAAAGGATGTCTGCGGCGATATATAATTGATGAGCATTCTAAAGAAATAATTGTAAACTTTGCACTTGAAGATTATTGGGTTGGAGATCTGGAAAGCTTAATTTCTCGGAAACCTTCGATTTATTATTTTCAAGCGCTGGAAGAAAGCGAATTACTTATGCTTTCTTATAAAAATTACTGTTACCTCTATAATTCATTACCCAAGTATAAAAATTTTCATGATGAAAAAGTTAAACGAAATCATTATGCCACTATCAAAAAATTATCAGCTGCAAAATCCGCTTCTCCCGAAGAAAAATATATTACACTAATGCAAGAACAGCCTCAGTTATTCCAAAGAATTCCCTTGCATTATATTGCCGCATATCTAGGTATAGAACCGGAATCACTCAGCCGTCTAAGGAAGCGAATGGTTGTTAAGCTGAAAATTTCTTAACCAAAGTCAATGAAATTAATACCTTCTTAAGATTATTTTAGTTTCGAAATAAAAATTTAAGGAGGTATTATGGAATCAACAGTAAAAACACAAAATGCCGAAGTCGGCACGAAGCAGCTTAACCCCGAACATATATTAAAGATCGGAATGGGGTTCTGGGCTTCCAAAACAGTTCTTACAGCAGTTAATTTCAAACTCTTTACACTGCTTGCAAACAAGCCTCATACTGCTGACGAAATTAAAAATAAACTCGGCCTGCATGAAAGATCTTATCTTGATTTTCTAGATGCTCTAACAGCTCTTGGATTTTTGGAAAGAGTCGGTTTGGGAGGAAGTGCGGTATATTCTAATACTGAAGAAACAGATTTCTTCCTTGATAGAAATAAGCCGACATATCTCGGGGGAATGCTGGAGATGTGCAATAACCGGCTGTACAAATCATGGGATGGGCTTGACGAAGCATTGCAAAACGGGCTTCCGCAAAATGAATTGAAAGAAAGTAATTCTGAAAATCAATTCTATGATTTTTATTCGAACCAGGAATCATTATCTGAATTCCTTCGTGCAATGGCAGGGCTCCAGGCAGGTGCATTTATGTCATTTGTAAAACAGTTCGACTTCTCCGGTTATTCATCTTTCTGCGATATAGGCGGAGGAAGCGGTGCTATGTGTATTCAGGTAGCACTAAATAATCCTAAAATTAATTGTATAAATTTTGATCTCCCGGCAGTTGAATCATTTGCAAAACAGACTATCCGGAATGCAGGCCTTTCCAACAGAATAAAAACCGCGTCAGGCGACTTTTTCGCAGATCGTTTTCCTAAAAGCGATGTTATTGCAATGGGAAACGTTCTTCATGATTGGAATAATGATGAAAAATTCCTTCTGTTACGAAAAGCCTACGATGCTTTACCCGAAGGCGGAGCTTTGGTATGCATCGAGAATATTATTGATAATGAAAGGAATAAAAATGTATTTGGATTGCTAATGTCGCTGAATATGCTTATAGAAACCAGAGGCGGAAGCGATTTTACTTTTAATGATTTTGATGAGTGGGCTCATAGAATTGGCTTTTCAAAAACCGATTGGATGCAGCTTGCCGGACCAACAAGTGCAGCTATAGCATTTAAATAAATTTTGAAATTATTCTTCTTCCTCCCCTTAATTAGGGGAGGAATGATATGAGGGATGAGGAAAAATTATTGACGCATCTCCGCCGTACTTTCACAACCATCAAGGCCCATAGAAGAGTGAGACTTGAAGTAATGATGAGCTTCGACAAAACTTCCATTACGCCCGCAGATAAGTTCCGGATCGCATCCAATATTGAACGAAGTTGATTGCATAGTATAAGACTCCTAGTTTATTAATAACTAGGATTTTTATACCAATATTTAGGTGTGAATAAAAATAAAAAAGGATATTTTCATAAGAATTAAATCGAAGCCGGCTCTATCGCCATCTTCCCGCTGTAAGGAACGCATTTTGTTACGTTGGAATCAGCCTCATCTAATAAATAATTTAACCCTTCTTTTATTTTTAGTATAACCGGCATTCGATGATGAATGGGCTGCATGAATTTGTTTGGCGTTATTGTAAGGGTTTAGTTTCGAAACGTCCGCACATTTGAAACCTCTTAATTTTGTTTTGATAGAATAAATTAATACACAGCAAAAAATACGCTAACTGGAGTCCGGGATAATTTACAATCTTTATAAGTTTAATTTATTAATTCAGACATATTGTCATTCCATTTTTTGTTAGTACAAGATTAGTACAAGATATGTACAATATAAGTACAAGATAAGGCAATTGAGAGTTAGTGCAATTACGCTTAAAAAACAACAATTCTAATAATCCAAAATTTATATTAATGACAGATTGACATAGTTTATTTTTCACTTAATTTTAGATATTACTATGCCGCAATAGTAACACTCGATGCGGACAACAACCCGGTTAACTTCTCATCTACAATCTGCATAGAGTAGGCAAAACAAAAATGGCGCCGCATGGCGCCATTGATTAAGAGTTAAAAAAAACTATGGATATAGTAACTGAGAAAAATGTGATAACCTTTTATGGGCTATATCGATGAATTCATTCTTAAATAATTTTTTCTTTCTTTCATTCCAATTATAAATTTTGTCTTTCAAGAGGGTAGATTTAAAATCATTTTTCAACTCTGTATTGATAACAAAATCCACAGTTGCTAATAATTCCATACCAAGTGGAGATTCAAATCCTTCGATTAAATTGTAAACGGATTCTAATCGTTTTTTCTGTTCATCATTACAATTTTCTTCAATATACTTGTCGATCTTATCAATTTCTTTTTTATTTATTAAGATTTTATCAAAGGGTTGAGCGGTTTTTTCTTTCATCCCGGACAAATAATGTCCGTCCATATCATTCAAAACGTGAGTTAATTTATGAGTATAAGGACCGTACTTACCTTTCTCAAAGTTTAATTGTAAGTTTTCCCCGAAACGTTGTAAGAAGTATACTAATTTTTGTGCTTCTAAAAGAGTAAGCTCGTAACCGAGAACAGTATATCGATTTAACAAAGCAATTACCATTGCTCTGACTGCTGTTAACTTTGGTTTTTTAGAGCGTGTCTTTATAGAAGGTTTTTCATAAGCGAATTCAGAAGGTTCAAATAGTTTTATTTCTAAATTGGATATATCACTTAGAGAATTAATTATTAATGGTTTAACATCATTCCATTTTAATTTACCATTACCGCAGCCTAAAGGCGGAATTGCAATGGATTTGATTTTATTATGCAATATAAAATTACGCAGGTCTTTTAAGCCTTCTTTAACCCATTCTATCTTAGAAGGGTAGCGCCAATGTTTTTTTGTTGGAAAATTTATGATGTATTTGGGATTGGTAAATTTGCCGGTCTCCGTAACAAATACTTTCCCGATTTGAACTTCCTTATTTTTTACTGCTTGTTCGTATTTTTTAAAATTTTCCGGGAATGCTTTTTTGAATTGCAGAGCAACACCTTTACCCATAACACCGACAGTGTTCACGGTATTTACAAGAGCCTCAACGTCGGATTCGATGAGGTTACCTTTCTTAATAAATTCAATCATATTAATAATACCAATTTCGTTTAACAATGGTTTTTATATTCGTATTACATTTACGCTGAATCTTATTTACCGCACTTTCCATTCTGTCATCGAAAACAACTATAGCAAATATACAAGTAATTGGAACAAATTGATAGACTAGAAACTCTGCCATCCTTCTCCTTTTTCTATCATTATCATCAGCGGTATTGTTCCAATAAGTTTCGCCCATAATCTGCCAGTCAATATTCTTTAAGTCCTTTTCCTTATTATAGAAATTAGAAATCAATTCATAAGCGTGGCCATCGGTAAAGACAAAAGGAATTTCAGATTCTTTTACCTTTTGAACAGAACTGACAAGATAAATTATATCTCTTTGCGAACCGGTAAAACCTTGTACAAAACCAGTATGGATGCTATAAAGCATTGGTGAGCGTGGTGCGAAATAAAAGGGTACGTAATCATTAAGTACACCACCAGGTTCAACAGGAACGACACGGCTGCCTCTTTTATCAATCAAATTTTTGTGCCCAATATTATAATAATCCGGGTCGCAGCCCTCTGAATTTCTACAAAATAAACCATTCTCCAACGTAAATTTTAAGTTACGATTATGAGTCAAGCGAAATACTAAAGTAGGGCGTTTAAATCCTTCAGGCATCTATTTACCCGAAGTTTGTAAATACTGAATGATTCATTGCTTATTTTGCCTCATATTCTTCATTATAGATTATCTTATTAATTTCCGGTTCTATTATTTAATTTCTTCATAAGTAATGGCGTAATTAACAAAATAATGCCAACTTTGCTTGTTTTTTATGTTTTGATGTTCGGGCATTATAAGGATAAAATTTTATTGTTTTTATAAATATAAAAATAAAAGAAATGGATTCTAAGAGGATGTTTTTAAAAGGTTAGTGGAATTATATTGTACAAGAGAAATAAAAAACGGGATCCTTAGTGAAATAAAAGGATCCGTAGGAAATATTACGGGGAGAATAATTAACGGTAGAAATATACTAAGCCGTAAATCGGGTTTTAGGAAAGTGTCAGCCAGTCCTAACCTATTAAAGGTAAAGAATAAATTCAAAATAGGCGTAAAGCTGGGCTCGGCAATGAATAAATTCGATGTGCTTAAAGCAGTGTGGAAAAACAATACACCGGACGGAATGAATTTCTTCAGCTACTTCATACAATCCAATTACAAGCTGACAGGTGAAGGCGTACTGACGAGCAAAAACATAATAACTCCTTACGACGGCTTCCCGGTGGATGTGACCGCAAACGATATAACTTCAACATCCGTAAGCATTACATTAGGTGCGCTTGCAGGCACTTATAATTTCGATACGAATGCCGAGACAAATGTAAAGATGTGCGCGGTTATTTATTTATCCGGCACAGCAGACCCGCAGGCAGCACCGTATTATCTTATGACTGTAGATTTCGATCCGCAGACAATGCAGCTCGATAACCCGCTTTCATTTACCAGGGCGCTGCTTAAAGCAGACCAGGTAATATTTGAAAGCTATACAGACCATAAGGTATACGCTGCAATAGTAACTCTCGATGCAGACAACAACCCGGTAAACTTCTCATCTACAATCTGCATAGAGTAAGATAAACTAAAATGGCGCCGCAAGGCGCCATTGTTTAATAATTAGTATTTAAATATTATTTTTTTCTAGTATTTGCTGAGCTGATTTTTTAAATTAAACAGGAGGCAATCCTAATTCCTTTAAAAAATTATTGTGTGTTTTTCTTGCCTTAGCTATATCCTTTTCTATTTCTACAAGTTTCTCATTAACTTTTTGTAAGTCAATTGGTTCTTCTTCCATGGCTGTGCTTACATAACGTGAAATATTCAGGTTGAAATTATTTTTTTCTTCAATTTCCTCCATTGAGACAACACGTGAATAACGATCTTCTGTTTTTCGATTCTGATAAGCATTGACAATTTTCTCAATATGCTTGGGCAGTAAACTATTTTGGCGTTTACCTTTTTCATAATGCTCGCTCGCATTGATGAATAGGACATCATCTGTTTTCTTACACTTTTTCAACACTAAGATGCAGACAGGTATACCGGTAGAGAAAAACAAGTTTGCTGGCAAACCTATGACAGTATCAATGTTTCCGTCCAATAATAATTTTTTTCTGATTTTTTCTTCCGCTCCGCCTCTGAACAAAACGCCGTGGGGAAGGATTATTGCCATTGTTCCTTCTTTGCTCAGGAAATGAAAACCATGAAGTAGGAAAGCAAAATCTGCTGCCGATTTTGGCGCTAGGCCGTAACTTTTGAAACGAAAATCTTCGCCCATTGCCTCGTTCGGCACCCATCTGTAGCTGAAAGGAGGATTAGCAACAACAGCGTCAAACTCTACTTTTTTTGCAGGGTTTAATTCACTTAGTATCGGCCAATCATTTGTTAGTGTGTCACCATGATATATTTCAAATTCCGAATCTTTAACACCGTGTAAGAGCATATTCATACGGGCAAGGTTATATGTAGTAATGTTTTTTTCCTGTCCAAAAATTTTACCGATACCGTTTGCCCCCATTTGCCTACGCACGTTTAGCAGTAATGAACCCGAACCGCAGGCAAAGTCATACACCTTATCCATTTTTTTCTTTTTCCCTTTGCTTGGGTCCTGACTATCAAGTGTAACAATTTTAGAGAGAATGGTAGATATCTGCTGCGGCGTATAAAATTCTCCCGCCTTTTTTCCTGAACCTGCCGCAAATTCTCCGATCAAATATTCATAAGCATCGCCCAGGATGTCGGTATTGGTAGAAAATTGAGCTATGCCCTCCGCTATTTTTTGAATGATTGTACAAAGTCTTGCGTTTCGTTCTTCGTAAGTCCTTCCAAGTTTATCTGAACTTAAATTGATTTCGGAAAATAAACCTTGAAAGGTGCTGTCAAAAGAGTGGTTCTCAATATATTTAAAACCCTTTTCCAGCGTATGTAATAGCTCACCGTTTTGCGTTCTTGCCATTTCGGCAATGTTGCTCCACAAATGCGGCGGCTCAATAACATAGTGGACTTTTCTGCGCATTTGTTTTTCAAAATCCGCAACATCTTTTGGGTTTTCACCGTACCAAATTTGCAAAGGTGTAGAAACACCTAATTTTTTCATTATATCAGGATAAGTCTCAGGATAATCTTTCCCTAACTCTTTTTTAGCTGCCGTTTCGTAATTGTCTGATAAGTATCGCAGGAATAAAAACGAAAGCATATAATCGCGGAAGTCGTCCGCATTCATAGCGCCGCGCAAATCATCTGCTATTGCCCAAAGTGTTTTACCGAGTTGTTGTTGTTCTGTTGCCGTCATTTATAACCATTAATATTTGAAATTGTATTTATCTTGTATTTTTTGAAAAACCTCTTTAAAAAGTTCTTCTTCAGTTGGAGACATTTCATTAAACTGAAGGCGGTAAGCATTTTGGTGAGAGAGAGAGTTAATAGTATTTAAAGCTTTTTCAACATCTGTAATGCCTATCTGTTCCAAAATATAACCAACTTTACCAGAACCAAGAAATGAAGATATATTTTCTAGTAATTGTCTGAGTAAAACGAAATGATACAAGTACAAGTGATTCTTAGTTGCTATATCTATTGTCTGCATCAAGTGTAGGTGAAAAAGAAACACATCATTATTGGGGCTATTTAAACTTAAATCATTGTCTTGAATGCTTAATACATACAGTTTAGTTAAGTTTTTATATCGACCACTTTTTTCTCCTCTTGTTAATCGGTCTGCCAATATGGAAAACAATCCGATATGATGTGTTGTAATAATTATTTTCTTTTTAAAATCCTTTAAATTATCCTCAATTAACTCAAATATTGAGCCTGCTGTGATAAATATATTGTGCTCATCTAAACTCGATACGGGGTCATCAATAAAGAAGTGTTCATCCTGTACACCTGACCAGCCATCAGCTTCAAACAGTGCCAAGAAAAAGCACCAAATAAAAATTCTTTCTTCCCCTCTGGAAATCTTAATAGGCTTTTCCTCACCTTCCCAAGAAAATGTTATTGATTCAATTCCTTTCTCAGGATCAGAATTAGCGTTCAATTCAAAAGCATATTTCGGATTATAAAGAGAAAGCTTTTTACTAATCAAATCCTTACTCTCTATAAGAAAGCTGTGAAATTGGTTTAAACTACTTGGAATGATTTCTAGTTTAATGTTTTCGTTGTCATGCTCTTCATCATTATCCCATTTAAATAAATCTTCACTATAAGCATTGTAATAAACACCTGCAGGTTTCCCATTTTCGGGATTCCTTGTTATGTTCTTATATTCAACGCAAAGCCGTGTTTTACCAGTAGAATTAAAAGCATATATTAAAATAATATTCCCCTTATTGTCTTTTAATTGTTGCGCTATTTCTACTAGAGTACTCATACATTTACTTCACTCATATTAGGAAACAATCCTTGCATCAGCCCTTTTTTATGCTCTTTCAACACCTCTATCTTTTGGCTTTGGGCGGTGATTAAATTATCTAATGAAGAAAGGCAATCGGCGATTTTTTGTTGTTCTTTTATCGATGTATGTGGTAACATTGTTTTATATACAATATCACTGCTAATGTTTTGAACAATTCCACCTGCTGAAAACTTTGTATACTGGTTTTGCATATACTCTGAATTAAGCAATTGAAGTAAAAATTTTTTATCGTAGTATTGCTCATATCCACGAAGAACAAACCAACCATCGTAGATATAGCCATCTATTGCTAATTGATATGTTTTACCAAAACTCATTGAGTTTGCTAATATCAATTCACCTACGTTTACCTTTCTTGATTTTTCTGCACCCTCAGGTGTTATTCTTTCTTCAACTGAACTTATTATAAAGTTATTGACAGATTTTGTATCCCCAATCTTTATCCAATTAACACCCCTACTATCTCTTGTTAAGTAATTTTGAATTGGACGTGGAGAGCTACCTCTATAAAGGACAATGTAATTTGAAAATTCTTTAACAACCCACTCTCCACTATTATTAAATTCCTTAAACCTTAGCTTCGGCACCTTTTCTCCATCGGCGGGAAAAAGGTTTTGCATTAAACCTTTTTTATGCGCTTTGAGAGTTTCGAGTTTTTGGTTTTCTGCGCTAATCAAGTCATCCAAAGAAGAAAGACAATCGGCTATTTTTTGTTGTTCGGAATGTGAAGGAAAATAAATCTCAAAATCATTTATTTGTTTTGCGCTAATGTGAGGAATTCCGCCACTTGTATTAATTCTATCAACATAAGAATGAAACTTAATTGAATTAATATGCTGAAAAATAAATTGAATTGATGTTCTATCTTTAGCTCTCAATCGAGCAACTCTCTGAATCAGTAAGGATCCGGAATCTTTTTTATCTATAAGTGCCGAATTTTTACCAACTTTTGAACCGTCCATTCCTATTACTAAATCATCTTTTAGTAATATGTATTTCCCAAGTGTTTCCAAACTACCAAGATAGAATCTGTCAATATCTTGATTGTGTCGAATATATCCTTCTGTGATATTAATACCCCTCATCAGCGGAAGACCACTAGCATCTTCTGAAATTTCCGAACCGCTAAATGGAAATCCTGATAACAAATCAACTTCTTCACCCAAAGATAATTTTACCCATTCTTCATCATTACTAAACTCAGGAAACCGCAGCTTGGGCACTAACTTATTTTTATTCTCTTTACTCATTGTCTAATTTAGATTCAATTAATTTCCGGTTTCGTTCTGTAATCATGCTCGCCAGTTCTTCTTCGGTAGGAAGCACGGTTTTATATTTAGAGGCAAACAATTGTTTGCTTTCCTTCAGCACCGAGTATTTTACAATGGTTTCGTCTTTTTCGGCGCATAGAATAATGCCGATTGTCGGGTTATCGTCTTCACCGCGTTTTAAGTCGTCAAACATACGCACATACATATCCATCTGTCCGATATCGGCGTGCGAAAGTTTTGAAGTTTTCAGATCAATAATCACAAAACACTTTAATAAATAATTATAAAACACCAGGTCGATGTAAAAGTGTGAGGTTTCGGTGCTGATTCGCATCTGGCGGTCAACAAACGAAAATCCCTTTCCCATTTCCAGCAGGAACTTCTGCAGGTTGGCAATCAAAGCTTTTTCCAGAACCGATTCTTTACCCGATAAATCTTCGGGCACATTTAGGAATTCGGCAATGTAAGGATCTTTAATAAAATCCGCAGGCTTGTATTTACCGGCATCCTGATCAATATTTTTTTGTTGAGTAGAAAGCAGGCGATGATAATAGCCGCTCTTAATATTTCGCTCAAGAACGCGTGAACTCCAATTTTGTGCTGCGGCTTCCCGGATATAATATTCCCTTTCTTCCGGGTCGTCAATCCGCATAATCTGCCGGATATTTGTCCAGCTTAAATTCCCTACGCGCTGCGTAGAGAATTGGTCAAAATCGGGGAAGGTCTGGTAAAACTGTTTCATATTCCATAAGTTAGCTTCCGAGAAACCTTTGCCGAAAGTTCCGGATAAGTGCCGGGAAAGATTTGTAATGAGATAATCGCCGTAGCCCGCGCGTCTTTGCCCCTGCTGTTCCTGCTCAACAATACGCCTGCCTATCTGCCAGTAAGTCTGCACCATTATGGTATTAACAGCATGGTAAGCCTTGCTTCTTGCCCGCTGCAGCAATTCACTTATTTCCGCGTAAAAGGTAAGTTCGTCTTTGTTTGTATGTTTTTCTAAGTGTTTACTCATACGCTTTCAGTCCGGATATTTCACGCCCTTGAGCTTGCTTTTTTAATATAGGCACTAAATCTTCCATCAACGACAATTCTTTAACCCTGCGTTCTTTCCAGCTTAAATCCAGCGGAGCCAAAAGTTCGGTAAGCTGTTCGCCGTCAAAAATCATTCTGTTTAAAATTACTTCTGCAAAATTTTGCAGCACGGTTTTTTCTAATCCGTGCTTATTTGCAACAGCAGCTAATTCTTTAGCGTATTTTTCTGTTTTAAAGTTTTGGTAGCCTTCCCGTATTTCATTTTCATTAAGGGCTTTGCCGACTTCCAGACTGTTAATGAAATCCTTAATATCATCCCTCTCATCCATCAGGTTAGCGCTTGAGCTGAGCAGACCGATAAGCTGCTCTCGCGTCATTTTCTGTTTGGAAGGTTTATTCTGTGTGTATTTTGCAATAAGCGCCATAATATAATCATAATCCACTAAGGCAGAAGAAAATAAAACAAACTCAAAATCAAGCTGTTGTATATCGGGACTGGCGTTATCAACTTCCTTTTGCTGTATTTCTTTCAATTGTTTAGCGGTTTCCAGGTACGAACTTCTAAATGAACGCAATTTCTCTTCAGGCAAAGCATTATCGATTTTTGATTTTTGTTCTTCGCTTAAATCAGTGTACTGGTCAAGCTGTGTTTTAAGTCGCTGCACTTCTTTAAACCGGTTAATAAATTCTATGCGCGCCGTATCGCCTTTGATGTTATAAACTTCCTGGGGTTCCGCAACCAGATTGTTTCTCTGCATAAATTGTCCCATTGCAGCGACAGCCTTTTCATATTTTTCAATCACTTTAGGAGCAGGTTCCACCAGCCAAATTTCTTTTGCGCGTAAGATATCTTCACCGGAAAATAATGCGATAGCCTTGTCCGCTTCCGTCTGCTGCTGCCGGAAATCAAGAATATTTCCGTATGGTTTGGTATCATTTAAAATGCGGTTGGTGCGGGAAAAAGCTTGTATCAATCCATGGTATTTTAAGTTTTTATCCACATACAAAGTATTCAAGAATTTTGAATCAAATCCCGTAAGCAGCATATCCACTACAATTACAAGATCGATTTTGTTCTTATGAGGATAATCGGCGTTTGTATATTGCTGAAATTTGATTCGCTGCTGCAAGTCCTGGTAATATAAATCAAATTCATTAATGCTGTGGTTAGTTCCGTATTGTTTATTATAATCTTCAATAATGGCTTTAAGAGCCTTTTTCTTTTCTTCGGGTGCTTGTTTATTATCTTCTTTTTCCTGCTGTAAATCTTCCTGAAGCTGCTGCACATCTTTATTGCCGTCTGCAGGCGGAGAAAATACGCAGGCAATATTTAAGCTTTTAAAGCCGTTAGTTTCTTTTTGTTTTTGGGTCTGTGTATTTTTAAATAATTCATAATATTCAATTGCATCGTTAATAGATGAAGTGGCAAAAATTCCGTTAAATCTTCTGTCGTGCGTAGCTGCGTCGTGTTTATCAAGAATTGCATTTACTACAGCCATTTTATGTTCTATTGTTCCGATTTCAACTTTCTTTTCGGCTTTAAAATAATCAATATGGAATCTTAAAACATTACGGTCTTCTATTGCATGGGTAATTGTATATTCGTGTAACCGTTTTTGAAAAATATCCTTTGTGGTTTTATAAGATCCTATAGTTCCGTCAATTTGTTTGTAGGAAGCATTTTCATCAAAAATCGGAGTGCCTGTAAAACCGAATAATTGTGTGTTCGGGAAAAACTCTTTTATGGCTTTGTGGTTTTCGCCGAACTGGGAGCGATGGCACTCATCAAAAATGAAAACAATTCGTTTGCCGCTCAGCGGTTTTAAGCGCTCTTTATATTTGTTTTTATTATCGGGGTCTAATGCAAGCCCTAATTTTTGAATAGTAGTTACAATTACTTTATCGGCATAATCTTCCGACAACATGCGCCTTACCAATGTTTCGGTGTTCGTGTTTTCCTCGACGCATCCCTCCTGAAACTTGTTGAACTCTTCCCGTGTTTGTCTGTCGAGATCTTTTCTATCAACTACAAACAAACATTTTTCAATATCCGGATTGTCCTTAAGAAGAGTAGATGCTTTAAAAGATGTTAGCGTTTTACCGCTTCCGGTAGTATGCCAAACGTAACCGTTACCTCTGTATTGGTGAATGCAGTCTACAATAGCTTTCACCGCGTATATCTGGTAAGGTCTCATTACCAGAAGTTTTTGTTCACTTGCAACAAGAACCATGTATTTACTTATCATCTCCGCTAATGTGCATTTGCTTAAAAACTTTTCGGAAAAGTCGTCAAGATGCGTAATTTTCCTATTGTCTTCGCTTGCCAGTTGATAAATGGGTAAAAACTGTTCATCGGCATTAAAACTGAAATGAGTACTGTTATTATTTGCAAAGTAATGTGTATTGGCGCGGTTGCTAACAATAAAAAGCTGCACGAAACAAAGCAGCGAGTTTGTATAACCGTTGCCCGGGTCATTTTTATAATCAACAATTTGCTGCATTGCTCTGCGCGGGCTTATGTCCAGGCTCTTCAGTTCGATTTGCACAACGGGAATGCCATTAATCAGTATTATCACATCATATCGCTGGAAACTGTTTTCGGTATTTATACGAAGTTGATTGACTACCTCAAACTCGTTTTTGCACCAGTCTTTTATATTTACAAGAGTATAGTGAAGAGGCGTTCCGTCTTCTCTTTCAAAAGTATTTCTTTCTCTCAATTTTTTAGAAGAAACAAAAACATCAGAACTAATTATATCTTCTTTTAAACGTTTAAACTCAGCATCTGTTAAATTAACACGGTTGAGCGCTTGAAATTTTTCACGAAAATTTTTTTCAAGTGTTTCCCTGTCTCTTATATCCGGCCTATAAGCATACTTCAAGTCAGTCAACTTGGTTATTAAAGCCTCTTCTATTTGTGCTTCTTTAATCATCAAATTTATTTTATAAGCTTACATTTAAATTTTTTAAAATTGAAAGCAATAGGGAATTTTATTAATCCCAAATCAAATCACGGTTGCTAACTTTTAGTGTTATGTCCAATGAAATTCTTTACGCAATATTGCATAAAGTTTGTCTTAAAAACTACATTTGTATAAATTGAAAAGCAAAAAAATATTAAACATTTATTATTAAATCTCAAGTAAATTTCTCTAATCTTGATGATGTATGAAATATATATTAGTATTATGCATTACTGAAATAGCATTTTAGGATATATTGTAAAACACTCTTTGCAAGTTAATTTTTTTATGATTTTTTACTTTCCCATCTAGATTTGTCCCCATGCGTATCTTAGTGTAGTTACCATATCCCCGCATATAAATATCGTGGCAAATTATATATAAATTTGTTTAAATGTTTAATAAAATCAATAAGTATTAATTATTCCTTTGAATAATATCTAATTTCATCAAACCATTTCTTAAATATTTGGAAAGCGGTTTAGCCGTTATATACAAAATATCTTCTTTGGACGTGTTTTTTGTATGTCGTTTATAAAATTCAAAATTTTTTATCGAAGGTAAGTCATAATCACGTCCAAATTTAAATATTGCAAACACTTCATCCTTCTCTAGTTGTGAAAAACTATTTAAAAAATTAATTAGTATATACTCATTAGAATTGTTAAATATTTCAGCCGCAATTTCGATTTCATCTTTACCAATGGTTTTTCCTTCTGTTTTTATTTTCAGCGTTTGTTCAAGATTTTGTTCATATAATTCAATTACCTTTTCTAACTTTTCCCTCGAAATATCCATAATTCCTATCCTTTATTTTTATAATTTAATTCATTAAAACCAAATACAATATAATATCAAAATGGGGGGCTGTCAATTCCCTGCTAATTGCTAACGCCCCTTTAAATACTTACATATTAATCTTTAAATGCCAAATTAATCTAATATGTATGTTATCAACTTAAAAATATAAGTATATGATTAATTATTAATTTGGTTTAATGAGTAAGTAGAAGGACTTGAGATAAAAATTGAATAAATATTTAAATTTTTCTAATGAGGAGTTCGCTATTTTCTGATCCCATTATCCTAAAAAATTCAGTCTTTTTGTCAAACTCAACTACACAATTGGATATAGTAAATTCTGTTTCACCTAGATTAATATCTTTGTCTAAGATTCTAACTATCCAATTATGTGATTTAAATGTTAATGCTGAATTTAAAATATTTTCAATGGGTAGTTTCTTTCCGAATGAATCTTTTTTAATAGAAATTTCATAACCTAAAAATTTTTTCTGAAATTTCCCTATTGTTAGAATATCATAAATGGGATCAATTATACCATATAAGTGAATATCAAAATCTTCAATTTTAGTGAAATAAATATCTATACCACTTTTTTCGGAAATATATTTTATTTTTTTAATGTAGTTCAAAAAGATTACTATAGCTTCTTTCGGAAAACCCCCATTTTTTATTTTAAAGTCTTTGTTTCCAATATATTTATTACCTACAATTTGTATATTATATCCCATATCGCAATTATTATTTAACTTATTGAAAAACTCAAAGATTTGGTTATAATGAGGAAGTAAATGAATAGATTTTCCTGTCCATTTATTAAAATAAATATCTATAGTTAAGTTAGTGTGAATTGAATTCTCTTCAAAATTTGGAATAATTACAACTACAACGTTTATTAATCCGTCATCCATGGTTCCAGAAAATCTAAATTGCTTTCTTCCAATAGCGAGTTTACCGTTGATATTACTAATACTTTTTTCAGGATAATCAAAAGGATAAATAAATAATGACGACTTCACTTCAGGGTAAAGCTTGAAATTTACATCGCCTGGTTTATATAAGTTCCATAATTCCTCTATTAAATTTGAACCTGAGACCTGGATATCGTTTCTATCAAAACTAAATTTTTCTCCTTTATCAATTGAATCCCTAAGCAAATTTCTAAATTTATCAGCATGAGGTTCATAAACTAAAAAATTAAGTCTGATGCTTTCTTTAGCTGTTAAATTATAGGCAATTGTGTCTTGGTCGGCATTTATTACAACCTTAAAACGTGGATCTAGTTTATTCCAATCCGATAATTGTTTGGCAATTGCTGGACCTGGTGAGGAAGGAAATAAGTCCTTAATATATTTATGTGCTTGATTTATTTCATTTAAAAATTCTTCAATTTTTCTAATTTCATTTTTCACTGGAATTTTAAGCGTAATGGTCTTTTGTTTGTTTAATACCGATTCATTTATCGATTCTTTTATATATTTTTGAAAAAAAAGCCAGTATCCAATTTTCTTTTCAACATTTACTAATATAAGATATATTGGTATTTCGAACCGTATATAATATCTCAGGTGTTTAGTTGCAATTTGATACGAAATTATTCCCTTATTGACATTAATTTTTTCACGCCCTTTTAATTGCACGGCAAAGTTTTTACCCGAAGGTTCATTTTCAATAGGAGTTTCAATTAAATAATCTACATGAAAATCTGGAATGTGTTCTCGAATTAACCAATTATTAGGAAATAATGATTTCAAAATTCCTTTTGCTTTTTGATCAATTTCGAATGCTTTGGTGATCATAAAATATTCTCTGAATTATTTGAATTATACCAGAGATATTTATCGAATACTCTTTCCTTAAACCATCTTTTTGAGATTAAATTTTTTATTTCTTTATTAGAGTAATTGTTAGCGAGAGTAAATCTTTTATAATTATATAGATTTTTACAGGCTTTTTCAATCTTTAGTTTACATTCTTTGTAATATTTAACCCATAGTATTATATATGATTCGTAATCATTTATTTTTAATGAACTATTCATTTCCCTGAGACAATTTGCAGCGCGGTCATCATAAATAATAATCGGGGCCCTATATTTCAACCATAGTAATTTAGAAGCTGCTGAAATTACGTTTTTCCCATAATAACTTTTTAGCTTTTCTGAAAAATCACATACTTCATTTTTAATATTACTTCTGGATGAAGGTCTATTTGTCATATTTAATAACTCTAATGCTTTTCCTAAACGTTCATCTTCCTCAATAATTGAAAAGTTTCTACTGATTTTATAATACTTAGCTGCATTTCTTATTCCGTTTAGTTGTTTTTCTGGTTTTCTTGATTTCAAGTCCCGAAAAAATTTTCTATCGTATAAAAACCAATCGTTTAAATAAGTTATTGCAAAGTAAAAAAAGTTATCATTCATTTGATTTATGTCTCAATTATTTGGTTATAAATTAGTTCAATCAAAAATAATTATCAAAAAAATATTTTTATGACTTAATTAAAATTAATGAATTAGCTACCCGTATAATGTTGTGAATATTAACTATTAAAAATAGAAGTGTATATTTGACGAAAAATTCAGAAAATAAAGAGAGACTAATCGAAGGAAACGTTGCAGTTCTTGTTGACTTGGGAATATACAGTGAAGATCCGGAAGAGGATGAGAGAATAAATGAAGAACTTAGAAAATTTCTTGAGTCTATAGGGCATAAGGTGCCGGGGTTTAGGGATCTGCTGAAGGGTAATGAAGAATGAATAATTAAGAATTAATAATTAAAAATGGGGATTAAAATGCGGGATGGGAATGTTAGATAAATCATTTCCCAAGTGACAATAAGAAATTTGAAAGTGTAGATTGATTTATTATCTTTATATTATTGCTGTCCTAATTATTTTTAATAAGAAGGAAAAAGTTCTAAATAAATCATTTAGACAAATATTATTGAAAAACACAAAACCGATTCCTACTGCATCTTATGGTTCGATAAACGCTATCGAAGAAAATTTATTAATATTTTTTATAATGTACTTTTCTTAGCGTAAGAAAAGTACCAAAAGAAACATGCACTACAAAAGAAATTCTAAAATTATCCTTCGTTACACTAAGATAAATAAACTCGTTCCGCCTTTTCTGAATAGATAAACAGTAAGAAGTCGGAACTCAAACAGTATTTATCTTTTAACGTTTCATTACGGATAATTTTTTAACAAATTTCTTTTAATGTGCACAATCTCCTTTTGATTATTTTGGACAGATATGCTTTATATAAAAGAATAATATGTATTACAGAAGAAAAATATTATTAGCTTTGCTGCAGGTCTTTGGAGGGGAGCTGTCTAAACTTGATTTGCAGAAGTATTTATTTCTATTCAATGCAAGCGGCAATAAAACTTTCTTCGATTTTATCCCGTATAAATACGGCTGTTATTCATTTCAATCCAACCAGGACTTGTCCACATTATCAAAATATAACCTGGTAGAAGAATCTGAAAAATCATGGAGATTAAAAGATAAGACAAATTTCTTAAACAGCTTAAACACAAAAGATAAAATTTCGCTTACAGCCTTTTATCAAAAATTCAATTATTTAACCGGCAATAAGTTGATTAAATATGTTTATGAACATTATCCTTATTACGCAATTAACAGTACAATTGCAGAAGAAATATTAGATGGAGGACAATATAAAACTGTCCTTAAGAATAAACCTAATAAAAACGGATATGCTGTTTATTCCATAGGCTATGAAGGAAAATCAGTTGAACATTTTACAAATGAACTGATAAAAGAAGATGTAAGGGTTTTATGCGATATCCGTAAAAATGCATTCAGTATGAAATACGGATTTTCAAAAAAACAATTGAAGTTTATCGTCGAAAATGTAGGAATAAAGTATGTCCACATTCCTGAGCTTGGTATAGTTTCCGGTAAAAGGAAACAGCTGAATTCAAAAGAAGATTACGAAATGCTTTTCAAAGATTACGAAGAAAACATTTTACCCGAAAATAAAGACGCTTTGGAAGAGCTTTATAAAATTTTCTTACAGAATAAAAGAATTGCTTTAATGTGTTTTGAAGCCGACCACAATTACTGTCATAGAAGCCGCACTTGCAATGCATTAGCGGAAATAAATGAAAAGGAGACTAACTACCAACATCTTTAGGGGATAAACATGCGAACCAAACTTTTAATTACCGTTAAGGCCTACCCGGCACTTTCCAAGAAATACAATGAAACTGTATGTACGGCAGGCATAACTGAAGAAGGCAAATGGATAAGAATTTATCCTATACCTTTCAGGCAGCTTGATTACAAAAATCAATTTAGAAAATATGAGTGGGTAGAACTAGATCTGGAAAGAAACACAAGTGATTTTAGACCGGAATCTTATCGTCCCCGTGATTTATTTCTAAAAGATTTGGTTTCAAATGGTTTTATTAAAGCAGATGGGAATATCTGGAAAGAAAGAAGAAAATTCGTACTTAAAAATGTCTATACTAATTTGGAACTTTTAATAAATGAGGCAAAAAACAAAAATATCTGTACTTCATTAGCTGTATTTAAGCCGGCAAAAATATTGGATTTTACTTATGAGCCAACCGATAGAGAATGGAAAAAAGAAAAGCTTGATTACTTAAAATCAAAAAAGCTGCAGTTAAATCTTTTTGACAATGAGAATGAAGATAACATTTCCGGTTTTGAAGTTGTTAATAAATTGCCGTATAAATTTTCTTTCGGTTTCGAAGATGATTCAGGCAAAAGTTCAAAGCTTATGATAGAGGACTGGGAAACAGGTATGCTTTACTGGAATTCTTTAATAACGCACAAAGGCAATGAAAAAAAAGCTTGTGAAGATGTAAAAAGAAATATTTTAATGATTTTGCTAAAACCAAGGATTATTATTTCTTTTTAGGTACAACAAAGTTGCATCATTTTGTTGCACCAAATCCTTTTGTAATTATCGGTGACTTTAGACCAAAGCATATTAATCAAGAAAGTCTTTTTTAGAAAATTTCTTAGGGTAATCGTGGATAAGAATGAATAAACTGCATTTAATATAAGCTTCCTAAATTAAATTGCTAATAAAGTTTAATTATATTTTATTATAATAAGAGAAAATTGCTTAAGTTTAATTATAAAATATCATAATTAAAGTGGAAGCGCTAAAAGCGATGAAAATCGAAGTATTTAAAAGCGGACAATATCTGCAGCAGTATCAATACAAGAGTTTCTCGCCGTCTAAAATAAACAATGAATGGACCTGGGAAGACGGCAGAATTAACACATTATTAGCGGAAGCAAATAGGAAGATCGGTTCATTAGATACATTTGCTCTTCAGGTGCCGGGTATCGATATTTTTATTGAAATGCACATTGCAAAAGAGGCAACCAAATCTAGCAGGATAGAAGGGACTCAAACTAATATAGAAGAAGCTGTAAAAGACAGTTCCGGTATCTCACCTGAAAGGATAGATGACTGGCAGGAGGTTCATAATTATATTGAAGCGATGAATAGTTCGATTGGTAAATTAAAAACCTTACCCGTATCAACAAGATTAATTAAAGACGCTCACCGGATTCTGATGCAAAGTGTAAGAGGTGAACATAGGCATCCCGGCGAATTCAGAACCAGTCAGAATTGGATTGGCGGTGCATCGCTCAAAGATGCGGTCTATATTCCGCCTGTGCATACGGAAGTTAATGAATTGATGAGCGATCTGGAAAATTTTTTGCATAATGATAAGATAGATGTCCCGGTACTAATCCGTGCATGTATAGCTCACTATCAATTTGAAACCATTCACCCGTTTTTAGACGGCAACGGAAGAATCGGGAGGCTTTTAATTACATTATACCTGGTTAATAAAAATATATTAACTAAACCGTCACTTTATCTTTCCGATTATTTTGAAAAACACCGGCAGCTTTATTATGATAATTTGAATAATGTGAGAATTAAAAATGATCTTCTTCAATGGACAAAATTTTTTTTGGTAGGGATTATTGAAACCGGTGAAAACGGGATTAATACTTTTAAAGCTGTATTAAAATTAAAAGAAAATATTGAGGATAAAAAACTGACTGAACTCGGTAAAAAATTACCAATGGCAAAACAATTAATGAAATATTTATACAAGAAACCGGTTGTAAATGTTCAAGAGATTCGGAAAGCATTAAAAGTTTCTTTACCTACAGCCAACTCCATTATTTCTGATTTTGAAAGATTAAAGATTTTGAATGAAAAGACCGGCTGGAAAAGAAATCGTGAGTTTGAATTTACCGAATATTTAGAACTATTTAAGGATTAGTAAAAGCGACAGCAGCAATATCAGAGCCTTTTGAATTACCGAAGCAAAATTAGAGTTATTAAGAATTTAAAACAAAAAATGCGAATACAAATGATATTCGCACTAAATCAGTGCATCCTGCGGTACTCTTCCGTAGGTTGGAAGGACTCCTACGGAGAATCCCTTCGGGAGAAACGGCGACCTGCTAATTAATGCATACCAAAACGAAAGTAAAAAACATTGAGGTTAGAAAATTTCTTGAGTCAATCGGGCATAAAGTGCCGGGGTTTAAGGATTTAATGGACAAACAAATTTAAATTGATTAGGGTGTTGAATAAAGTTAATTAATCAGAATTTGTAGGATTGCTATTGAAATTTAGGGAATAACCTAATTTATATGCAAATATTTTAGGGTATTACCTAATATTTTTCTTGTAATTATTAGGATATAGCCTTATATTTACAAAAATAAATAAGGATATTCCCTAATGAAAAATTTAGATAAATCTTTAATGATTGAACAGCTTGATAAAAAGCTGTCTAAATTTGCTGAAATTGAAAATAATTTAACACCGGAAATCGGCTGGATAAAATCAATACGATTGGCTTTAAATATTTCACTTACTCAATTCGCTAAAATGCTTAAAAAATCTTCACCGACCGTAAAAGAATTAGAAGAAAGGGAGGCAAATAAAAATATTACTCTTAAAAAGCTGATTGAAATTGGCGATGCATTAAATTTAAGATTTGTTTACGGTTTTGTTCCGAAAGACGGTTCGCTTGAAAAAATTATTGAGAATCGGGCTTACAAAATTGCAGAAGAAATTGTAATGAGAACATCACATACTATGAAGCTTGAAGATCAGGAAAACAGTGAAGAGAGACTTAAAAAGGCAATAAAAGACAGGGCGGAGAAAATTAAAAACGAATTACCGAAATATTTATGGGATTAGATCTCGATTTTTTTGAGGGGCAAACCCCTCTTGATGAAGATGAAAAAAATGGATTATTAATCCTTACTATCACAACTCGAGGTGAACTGGATGAGTTTGAGCAGTTAGGAGTTGAGAAAGCAAATGAATGGCTGCTTACAAAAAAATTTTCAATTGATAAAATATTGAGCGAAGATTTTGTCAGAGACTTGCATAAGAGAATGTTTTCCGATACCTGGGAATGGGCCGGCGGATTCAGAAAAACGGAAAAGAATATAGGCGCTGATCCTGTTATGATTCCAATCGAGTTAAAAAATCTGCTTGATGATTGCAAATATTGTATTGATAATAAAGTTTTTGATATTGATGAAATCGCAGTAAGATTAAGTCACAGAATGGTATGGATTCATCCATTTGCGAATGGTAACGGAAGGCATTCCCGTTTAATGGCAGATGTTCTGGTAAACAAGGGATTTGGGAAACCTTATTTTACCTGGGGCAGCAAGAACCTGGTAAAACAAGGTGAAGCAAAGACAAAATATTTGGAAGCATTAAGAGCTGCTGATAAAAACGATTATAAACTTTTAATTGAATTTGCAAGATTATAATCAATGCTCGGGCATGATGAATAATTAGGAATGAAGAATTAACAATTAAAAATGGGGTTTAAAATGCGGGATGAGAATGTTAGATAAAGGAGACAAACAATATAGATTACCGGGTTATGATTATTCCGGGGAAGGCAACTACTTTGTATCAATATGCATGTATAACCGTAATGAATATTTTGGAAAGATAATTAGCGGTAAAATGATTTTATTGAATGCCGGTAAAATTGCAGATAAGAATTGGATTGAAATTCCGGGTAAAATTGAAAATGTAAAATTAGATGCCTATCAAATAATGCCGGATCATTTCCATGGAATAATTTCAATCCGTAGGAATTTGACCCACCTGCCGGACGTGCATGTTTATCAAATTCAATTAAAAATTAAAAGAATTTCATAAATGAAATTCGTACAAAGGATATGGTGCACCCTGCCGGGCTCGAACCGGCGACCTGCTGATTAAGAGGTAATTTTGCCCAATGTTAAGTTATTATCTTATAATAAGTTACAGAACCATGACATAGTAAATGACATAGTGATTTTTAACTTTTATATTTTTCTGAAAAATTTTTAACAATTAATAATTAATTGATGAATGAGTTTATAAAATTTTTTTATGAAAAATATTTTTTTATTTATTTTCATTTCCACTTGACTTCAGAGCATCGACGGAATATATTTAAACATAAATAGAGTTGTTAAAAATTCTCTGTTAAGTCGAAATAGATAGTTAAATTCGCCTTCGGGACTGCCTACCAACTCACTAAAAAAATCCATATACAAATAAAAAATTTCATAAGGAGGATTCTTATGAACATATATAAATGCAAAGACTTCTATTTGTCAAGCTTCTTGCTTAGTGCCGGATGTAATCTTATTGATACTCCGGTCAGCAGCGGAATCACGACTTTCATATTTGAAGACAATGAAGTCTTAAATAATCTAATTAAAGATTTCTACAGCTTAAAGGCATCAGTAGAACCTACGAAGTATGCAAATGCAATTAAAACATTAAAAAGTATCCTGCATGCATCGAAAGCAAATTCAAATTCAAAAGGTAATCGTTATGTCTCACAATATAGGAGTACAAGACAGTAAAATTAGTACCGATTCATTCGGACAAGCGACAGAAAACAGCACTTCACAAGAGACTGCGAAACAAATAATCATTCCAAGTTCTGATAACCAAAAAATCAATGGATTCACTATTGATCTTGTAAGAAAATATATAAACGAATATAAATTAAACTTACTCCCCACCAAAGCTAATTCTAAAAGGCCGGATGGTAACTGGTCAGAATATCAAAATAAAGTTCTCACCGAGGATGAAATAAACCTCAAATTCCAAAACATTGATAATGAAAATATCAGAGTAGGAATTGTCTGCGGAAGTATTTCCGAAGGTCTTGAAACGTTAGACTTTGATAATAAGTTTGGAAACATTGATGATGTATATAATCAATTTCTAGGCCTTCCGGATGTTAAAGCTATAGTTGATAAATGCCCGGTAGAAAAGTCTCAAAGCGGAGGTTATCATATATATTACCGCTGTGAGGAAATTGAAGGCAATAAGAAGCTTGCTGAATGGCCTAAGGGAAAAGATAAAAAGGGCAAAGATAAATACGAAGGTATAATTGAAACACGCGGTGAAGGAGGGTTCTGTGTCTGTTCACCTTCTCAAGGATACAAACTTATACAAGGAAGCTTTGCCGACATACCGGTCATAAGTATTGATGAAAGAGATACTCTTCTTAGTGCAGCACGAACCTTTAATCAGAAAATCGATAAGGCTAAAACCAGATTCCGTGATAGTAAAAAATTTGAAGAGAGTCCCTGGGTAATGTATGATCAGAGTGATATAGGGCAGGCTGAATGTAAGCAGCTGTTAATTCAAGAAGGCTGGACACTTAGTTATGAAAAAGGTGACACTGAATTTTGGTGTAGGCCCGGAAAAACCGAAGGTATATCTGCTTCATTTAAGGGTAATACATTTTATGTATTCTCGTCAAATGCTCATCCCTTTGATGAAGAGAAATATTATTTCCCATCCCAGATATATACTTATTTAACATATGGGACTGAATCCGAAGATTTCAAAAAATCGACATTAGATTTTTTAGATAAAGGATTTGGAAAACGTATAAGTAATAGTAAGAGAGATTCAAGTATTGAAATAGCAGATGTTGAGGAATTTCTTTCAGAAGAGTATGACTTCAGATTAAATGAAGTAACAAGCAAGCTTGAATGGAAGAAAAAGAATGAAGAAAATTTTAGGGCAGCCGAAGATTATGATATTTCAAGTATCTATAGATCCCTTCAGCATAGAGGAATAAATTACGGATACGATAAACTAAATAATCTGCTTAATTCGGATTATGTCTGCCGTTATGATCCTATTCTTGAATACTTTGAATCTCTGCCCAAATGGGATGGTGTAGATTATATAAAAGAACTTTCTTCAACAGTAAAACTTCGTAATCCCAATCTTAATGATTATTGGTATACCGGGTTGAGAAAGTTCTTAATCGCTATGGTTGGATGTGCTATAGTACCAGAAATTACGAATGAAACATCGATCATTTTCTTTGGTGAGCAAGGTGAAGGCAAGACCAAGTGGCTAAATCGTCTGGTTCCGGAAGAATTAAATCCTCAGCAGTATTTATTTGTCGGGACTATATATGATGACAAAGATTCCAAGTTAAATCTTTCTACAAGACTGCTGATTAACCTTGATGAATTAGGTTCATTTAACCGCCAAGAAATAGGGTATCTTAAATCTCTATTCACATTAAATACGATCTCATTGAGAGAACCGTATATGAGAAAAAGCAGAAACTTTATAAGGAGAGCCAGTTTTGTAGGAAGTATAGACCGGGAAGAGTTCTTAACGGATCTGTCCGGGACAAGAAGATTCTTAACCTATGCAGTGTCTAAAGTTAATTATCAGCATAAAGTTGATATGAACAAGGTATTCAGCCAAGCATACTCTCTATTTAAGAATGGTGAAAGGCATTACTTTAATAAAGATGAGATTAAAGATATCAATGACCATAACGAGGAGTTTAGGTTAAGATCCTTTGAAGAAGAACTGCTGCAGATGAACTTCAGCATACCGGAATATGCTTCAAGTGCAAGCAGTATGACGACTACTGAAATAGCCAATGTATTGTCTGAGAATAATCTGTCATTTAAGGTTACCAATGCATCGCTTAAAAAGATAGGCGAGGCTATGAATAAGCTCGGATATGAAAAGAAGAGTATAAAAAAAGATGGTAAGCCATTAAAATGCTGGCTTGTTAAAAGAGTAGATCCTCTGGCTCAACTGTCAAACATATCTTCGGTACAAAGTATAATGCAGAACTAGTAGTCGGGTAGTAAGGTGGTAGTAAGATCATCTTACTACCCAGAAATATTAATTATGAACTAAAAACGAAGAATATATATAAAGTAGTAAGGTAGTAAGGTAAAATGAATATAATAGATAATAATCATAAGAGTATATCTAAAAAAGGAGAGAGGATATAAAAATGAAAATGACTAATAAAATATTTTTCATTACCTCTGTTACAAAAGTAGTGACTACTCTTACTACCTTACTACCGGGGCGAGTAGGTTGTGCATGTCGGGTAGTACGTACCCGGCGGTATGTACAGTACACAACCTACCCTACCCTACCCGGTCTCCCTCAGAGACCTATAAACAAAAACAGCCTACTTGCCCAGGCTGATTAATAAAAAAGAGAAAATAAAATGGAAAATCTTAAAATTACATTAGATGAAGAAGTAAAACCTAATCCTAAAAAAATACCTCATAGTACGGTCGATAAGCTGATAGATGCTTTAGGTATGGAAAAGGTTAAGGAAATCAGCTTATCATATGGTACCTACAGAGGTGCAACTATTCTACGTGAATTAACCGGAATATATGTCCCGGACTCAACCATACTTCATATGAGGAAAAGGTTCGGTTGGGTACGCATTATTTCCTCAAAGAAAGACTGCAATGCAAGAAGTATAATAAACGGCAAAGTGCCGGTAGGTCATTTTAAGACGATTAAATTTTCGGAGGATATAACCAATGAAATTCTTTAATAAAACTGCACAACAAATTGGCCCGGTCAGTAAGAACGATGAAAAGCTCTGGCTGGACATAGTCAAACTTTTTAATCCTAATAAAAAGATTAAAATAGATAACTTCACTAGTATTAGTGATATAATAAATAATGCTCGTCATGATTACTACAGAGAATATTACGATAAACTTGACCGTGCACAAAATAAACCTTATCTGGAGGACAATTCAAATGAAAGCATTTAATGATAAAATTAAAATATATAAATTTGATAGTTTAACACAATTAAAGAATACATTTAATTATGATGATTACTTAATCATCGTTTACGGTGAAGGCGAAGAAGGTACGTGGTATCTTTTTGTCCCCGATGAAATGGATGATGATTATAAACCTTACTTAAGAAATAATCTTGGGGTTACAGATCCAACTGAACTCCAAAATATAACCGAATTCTTTAATGAAGCATTAAAGAACGGAACTTATGAGACAATTAAGGCCACCAAGATATGGCGTAACCAGTACACAAGTTCGGCTTATACAGACAAAGGAATCACGTTAAGCTTGAAACCTCGCAAGGGTACCGTAGGTTATTCTTGGACAAAGATGAGAACGAGGAGGCACAAAAATGGCTCTTTTAATTGAAGCTTACCGTGTAATAATAAAACTGTCAGCTCTTGAAGATAAATATCCGGGCGGTTTGGAGGAATTAAAGTATAAAATTCCCAGTGAAGTTGTCTATAAAGATGATGATCTGCTGGCTGTTGGATTTATGAATAGAGGTTATTCGGATCTTTTTTTAGATATAATGATTGATAAGGGACTAAATCAAAATGATGTCGCTTCTGTTTCTCAGAATTATGGATTTATTTATCCAGCAAGCTGGTTAAAGTTAAGTAAACTAAGAATGGATGACGGAGGCAATGTGGTAAAGGTCGCCTACTTAAACGATAAAAGACTGGTTTACGAATTTGTAGCACCTTCCGGGTGGCACTTCAAAGGTTCTTTAAGTGAGGTCTAAAGTGGTGGGTCGGGTAGGTTGGGCATTGTCTGACCTACATGACCAATACCCGCCCAATATTGGTATAAGAAAAATGACTAAAACGATCTCTATTCATTGGTTAAAATGAATAAATCGAAGTTTCATAGATAAATCGATTTATTTGAAAAAAAAATTTGGATTGTTTAATTTTGTAAGACAATTGTGTGGGGTAAAAAAATAATTTTTGTAAAACAACCAACTAAAAGTTTTCTTAAAATATTCGATTATAAATTATTTCAAATAAACTTCTACTAACTAATTATAGGCGGGGAAAATGAAATCAAATGTCGCTCTTCTAATACTTTTAGTATTATCAATTTTGTCTTGGAACTGCTCCCAGAAAAACAACCCGGTCACACCCAACCCAACTAACCCCATACATAATACGGTGCACAATGGGCGATTCGGTGTAACATATTTAAACGGACTTGCCAAGATTTCTAAGACAAGTTCTGATTCTGTAAATTTTGATTTAGGAGATTTGCGAGGAAGCAAATCGTTTTACTTCATCTTGCAGAACACCGGTGACACCAGCATAACCAATATTTCACTGACATCCACTGACACTTCTTTAGTAATAACACCGTCGCATATTGCGGTGTTAAATACCAATGGTTCAAGTTCGGTTTTGCAAACTATTAAGGTAACTATATTAGATGGTACTTTAATTGAGAACGGAATTGGATCCGTTCCGTTACAGCCAATGGGTGATTTAATGAAGTCGATCCAAATAGTTGGATCTTCCAACAGCACGGTTTCATTAAACTTAAACCTAACAATGCATTCGTATGTAATGGATATTACCATGTTTTCCGGATTAGATACAATAGACTTTTCTAGTGCAGATCCAATTGTTTTTGGATTGGTTCCATTTTATCGGGTACCTAAGGTTGATTCAATTTGGAGTATACAAAATATAGGTAATGTACCTATTAAAGTTACTGTATACACTCAAAACTTTGACAGTCTAATTAGCAAACAAACTCTTAATCCTAATCAAACAATGACATTTCCTATTATTGTTAATGCAATGGGAGTGTCGGATGAAATAACTATCGAGGATTATACAAATACTATATATAATTCAAAGAAATTTTATCCAAATATAGCTGGGTTATTACGCTTTCAAGTATACAGAGGCCTTTAATGTTAAGCACCAGAACCTCTGGTGCTTTTTTTTACATTAAGTTTTTAAATACAACGGTAAGAGTTAACCACTTTCTAGTATTATTAATTATTAAATAACACACCTTTCCAACCATCTGAAGTAAACATCCAAAGTTCACGACCAGTTATACTATAATAAATATCTCCATAGCGGTTATCTGTAGTAGGTTGGGAGTATAAGTTTCCTCTAAACCGCATGACATTGTAATTATTAACAGTAAACGATGAACTCGAAATCGACATGAATCGTGTGCCATTTGCCGGGGTATTTTCAAATAAATTGACTGTTAATGTACTAGATGAGTAGTTTGAATCAATCTGCTCCGCCGAAATGTTTAAGACAGCATTATAATACCATGTATTGTTGTTCAATGGGTCGGTATCTGCACTTGGGCCGTTGTAGAATGATACATACCCATATGTAGCTTCACCAGGGAATTGGGGTGAACTTGGCTGTGCAAATAGAGCAATTGAACATCCTGAATAATTTGGGTCTCCTATAGCAATCGAGGTCTTATAAGCATCACTTGCAGAATCGGTATGTACAACACCTTTAAAATAAGCATCTCCCAGATTATCAATATAAAAGTTCTTACTATGTATTCCATAAGTAGAGTCCATTGTAAAATCACCATTGTTTCGTGCATAACAAGAGGTTATTTTTGTTCCGGTGCATAAAGAAAATGATATAATAAAAATTAAATGTTACGATAGACTTACTTTGAAACATTAGATTAGAAAAGATATTGGTAATGGACATTTAGTTCGGTATGCAATAACGGATCAAAATATTATTCTAATTAATGCTATGTATGCCAAATAGGGAGTGGGCATTCTTTGGATAAAATATCTGTAAATAACATTGGCAAAAAAGATTTCAAAGTAGATCTCGCCGCGAACGGTTCCATACAACTACCCCCCTCGATGTTCCCAGATCTACCAAGCAGTGTTTATCAAAATTTTCAAACCAGACAAGATGCCCCATTTTATTTTCGGAATTAAAATCGGATTGTGAAATTTTTTTTGTAGTTTTTAATATATAAAAAAAGGGAGCTTTCGCTCCCTAAAATTATCATCATTCAAACAATCACTTAATCTTTTTTTGAACTATTGTAAAGTCAAATCGTTCTTCATCCGGTTTATCAGTAAATAGAGTTTCTCCTTTTACAAGCCAAGATATTCCGAATGCTAAAAGCATAATGGTCTCGAAGACAAACGTCCATGCTGTTGCTATAAGGCTTTCTCCCATTACTATGGTAAGGATGAGAAGAGTAATTAGCGAGGCGAAAATAACTAGACCGCAAGCCCGATAAATGCCGTTTCGGATACTTTTACTCTTTGTCCAATTCTTCTTGTCTCCCAAAGTGAAAAGAAAGTACGAATTGATAGCAAGCAGGATAAAGAAAATTGCGCTTGATCCATAGTGTAGATAACCTGCGATTGGAGGAGTTAGTTGGAACATTCCGACAGCGGAAGATGGTACTGTGCGAGACGCGCAGGGAAAGATCGCAATACCTAGTCCTGCAATACCACTTATTGTAGCAATTATTGAATCTATATGTTCAGGTCCATTGTATGTTATTAAAAAAAGGGAAAAACCAATAACTATACCTGTAAGAACATCCCGCATATTCGAATGATAATATGCGCTAATGGAATCCAGAACTGGTTGATTTTGAAATACGCTGCCTCCGAACAAGCACGCAAATGGCAAAAGCATTCCAAGTAATCCAATCAGTTTACGTAGTGTGAGGTGAGAAACAATCAAGCTCTTGTTCTTGTCCCTTAGCATTTTATTATTCCTCCTACTTTGTTTGTTAAAAGTTTATTTCAATAGAATCCTATTTGATTAAATTCCATCCGAATTCTCAATTATTCGACTTTGGTGCAAACTTAATATCAAACACTGGATGAATCTCCCAAGGCGTATATGATTTCATTCCTCTTTTACCTCTCGGATTACCTTTTAAATGTGTCGCATCAAAAAATAACTGACCTGTAACTGTTACATAAACCTCGTGCTGCATTTTATTTCCTGTTGTTCCAGGTTCATTGCCATTCAATAAGTTGTCCCTAATAAATTTTCTTACCTCTGCACATTTGGTCTTAAGGTCGGGATCATTAACAAAATCAGGATAAGGAACCTCTATAATAAAACAACTGTCGCCCCATTTGGAAGAATTTGTAATTTGAATATGATAATCCCCATCCCTGTGGTTTTTTGAATCCCTTTCAAGTGCTACCAAGTGCAGCCAGGCAGTAGTTGTTACTATATCTCCTTCTTTTAAGCTATCCGGTTGCACAATTGTTGGTATCCTTTTATCACCATATTCAGATTTATGATATTCATCGATCGGATTGCTTAATTTCAGAAGATCAGCAATCGGAACTGTTTTTACGTTTATGACTGTACTTGTTTTTATACCCCATCTATCAACTCCAGGGTTTACGTCTAGAGTTTGTGCATACGAGATATAGCTAACAAAATAAAAAGCTATCCAAACTAAAAGTAATTTCTTCATAACGCCCCCTATACTGGTTAATATTTGTGATTACTTTGTATCAGGATATGAAATTCAATCTCTTAGTTTATTTTGTAATGAGTGAGAATTATTATTTGAGTAATTTTCTGAAAGCACCTTTCCTTGAAATTCCTCCAACTTGTTTCTACACAGATTATACCTACTTTGTGAATAACCACAATTAACATCTGCAACAACTATTTCTCCTTTGCGATCGGCCAATACATAGCTAATGACACAACCTCCCAAATAGCCTACTTTTCCCCATCTGAATAATCCTTTACCGATTACCATTTCTCCACCACCAGACACTACTTCGACATACAAAAGATGAGATATATTCTTCTTATCCATATACTGATGCCTTATAGCATTGGCTATTGGTGAGTTTCCGCCTTTCTCGGGTGGAGAGGTTATTTCTTTAATAAAACTTGCAAAATCACTAATAAGATTCTCTGCATTTTTACACTCGGTCTCTATTTGTCCTATTTGTTCTTTCTGTGCAGCCATTCCACTTTTTTTCTTTTTAGTTGTTTGCTCACTTGTAAGGGTTGATTTAAGTTTATCTGTTAGATTCTTCAATTGGTTTTTGTATGTAATACACGAACCAAAATTCTGGATTATTTCTAAGTTCTCATTATCGTTAATTCGGTAGAAGGAAGGAAAGTAAACAGGAAATTTTTTCTCTTTAATTAATTTACCTGCGACCAAGGTTCTTAACGCTATGTTTGACAAATCAAAAGTCTGTCCTTTTATGTCGTAATCCACTTTAAAAAAGCCAACGATATCTGCTAAGGACTGTAAAACTGTAGTAATAGGAGTCGTTGATATCATCTGTTTTGTTTCAACCTGGGTCGATTCCTTTGTTTTTTGAACTTTATGAGGTGTTAAAAGATTCTCAATTATCTCTATTTGATTCTTAAGTACCTCCAACCAATATTTTAATTGGTTATCAACTTGATGAAACTGGATATCCTGTCCAGATAAGTCAAGTGAATCCACTATCAATATTTTACTACCACTTTCTTTTTCTAGAAGTTCTTTAACCTTTGTGGCAATTTGTTCTGCCGCCTTGATCATATAAGTATACGCGGCTAACGTAGAAATATAGCCCGACTTCTCATCAGCAGTAATCTTACCCTCTACAGCTTGTGAAGTTTTGGACGAAGTCTTTTCTTCATCGTTCTGTTGCTCTGTTTTGTCTGTACTATCACTCATTTAATTCCTCCTTTTTGATTGAGAATACTATTCTTATTGAATAATATACACTCATCTTTTATCTGAAGATTATACATCAAAAACTAGTGACATATTATTCATGGTATCGCTTTGACAAAGTGAGTTGAAAATTCGGAATAAAAGTATATTTAATATCGACTTTTTACCTATTAAAAAAGTTAGGTTTTCGTTTATTTTAACAAAATTAATTTTTTTGTTTCAACGAAACTTCCAGCTTTTATTCTGTAAAAATAAACTCCGCTGGAAAGCTTATTTGCATTAAATTCAACATTGTAATCACCGGCTTTCTTATTTTCATTCACTAAGGAAGCTACTTCTTTGCCTAGAATGTTAAAAACTTTTATTGTAACGAAATTGGCCTTGGGTATCTCATATTTAATCGTAGTCGTCGGATTAAATGGGTTAGGATAATTCTGGCTAACATAATAATTATAAATCTTATTATTATTCTCTACACAGTCAATATTATCAATTGTTGAAATTTGGCAATTCTCATATTCTACTGTTAGAATACTATCATTTATATCCAATATATTTGATGAATCTTTTATAAAGTTGACTTCACTTGTATCAAGATTTTTAATATAAAACATCATACTAAACAATGTTGAATCATTTGGAAGACTAATTCCACTAGGGCCCTCACCCACCATAGTAACTGTTCCTTTTTTATTTGATACATAGAGACTATCAATTTGATCATTCAATTTATAGATTCTTAACCAATTTAGAATCGATGTATCAAATTTGACAGTAAATTTAAATGAACCTATATTAAAAAAATTATCCACTGTTAAAGGTAAAATCAAACTATCTTGTTTTACTATTTTTTTACTTAATAGTTTAATTTTTACAGTATCGTGTTCAAATAATGCCGATTGCAAAACTGGAGAATTTAATGCAATACTATTGATTTTATTGCTTCCCGTATATGAACCATTACCTTCTCCAACCCATTTATTAAAAAGGTATCCTTGATTTGATTTTGCTTCAATTTGAAATACTGTATCCTTTGAATACCATCCACTTAAAGGATACACGATTCCAGCATTATAAGGTTTACATTTATTAGTAAAATAATATTGAGTAACAAAGCTGGATGTATAAGTAATTGTATCCTCAGGAATAGTTATTTCATGTAATATATTACCTCCATCACTCCAATTTTTCCAAAGATATCTTGTCTCTGAATTACCTTGAATTGAATCTGTGCCTATTAAATGTTTTGAACCTGGTATCCAAACGAATGTTTGTTGACTAGAATAACTATTCCCATCAACAATGAAAATTCTACCTTTTGGATTTGAATTGATATTTATATTTACTGGGAAAACTTCCGTAACTAAACCATCAATATAATTTACATCTAATAAATTTGATTTAATATCAGCTATTTCGCATTGAGCGATGTCAAAGACTAAATTAGTATTTCCTCCGAAATATAAAAATTTTAGATCGAGTAATTTTCCATTTCCAATATTTACACCATTTTCATCATCCCAAGCAATTACAATTTCGTCATTCACTAAACCTACTAAACCATCTTTAATTTGGTTATTCCAGTTTAATGCTCTTCCCCAACTTAATTCTGAGGAATTTATTTTTAATTTAATTGTAATTGCTCCGATATTATCAAAGTTAGTTACTGTAATGGGTACGACTATACTATCGCCTTTGCTTCCACTAATATTGGTAGCTTGCACAGTAATTTGTGAAAAAATATTAATTGAAGTAATAATAAGGAATATAATAATTAAAATTTTTTTCATTTTAATCCTCATTAAATTCTTTTTTTATTTAAGAAGAATCATCTTTTTGACCTTAGTGAAAGCTTTATCTTTACCCTTCGCTATCATCCTGTAAATATATACTCCACTTGACATAGATTTCGCTTTCCATTCAATTTCATAACTACCAGGTCCTTTTATTTCATTAACCAAAACTTGAATTCTTTCTCCTAATAGATTGAATACTTCTATTAGAACTTTGCTTTGTTCGGGTATTTCATATTTTATTTTAGATGAAGGGTTAAAAGGATTCGGATAATTTTGTTCCATACTATATTCTTTCGGCAATAAATACTCAATTGAAGGAACATTTAAGGTTAAATCTAAAACATTTCCATTGTTATCAGCAAATTCACTGTTCGGTTCAATACTTAAATTCATAAATTTATTTGCTAATTCTTGTTTAGGTTTTAGTTTTATCTCAAGAATATTCTCACCAGCCTTTAGTTTTAATGGTTTAATATCGTCCCAAGCAATTCGTATTAAATCTTTATAATTATTGCTTAACAACCCCTCAGCTTTTGAAGTTATTCCCTTAAAATCAAAAAATTTATTCGGATACTTAATGAATAAAGTAATTGCTCCAATTGTAATATCCCTGTTGCAGGTTAGTGGAATTGAAAATTCATTATTATTTTTTAATATAATACTTTTACTACTATTAATATTTATTAAAGAAGCTGTTTTTGCTAGGGAAGAATTATAAGAACCATTTACATCTCCGACACAAATTCCCTTAATATCTTTATTAATGTCTGAATTATTAATTATAACTTCAGGATTTTCGAATTTCCAATCACCAAGTGGAAAAGAATTAATAATTCCTACAATTCTTTGCCTTATCAATAGAGGATCTAAACTAGTTATTGTCCCACTACCATTAACATCTAAAGCCATTTTTTTGCAATCTGAAATAGTTATTTGTCCGACAATATATTTTCTAATTAATAATGCATCTGTAGAATTGACACCTCCCCAAGTTGTAGTAGTTGTTATCGGTCCTATATAATAATTTCCATTTTTAATTGAATTCAGTTGAAATTTATTATTTGTTTTTATCGCTTGAACTATAACATTATCTTGGTTTAAGTACACCGTCAAATTGTTTATTGGAGTATTACTTTCATTACAATAAGTTACTGTTCCTATTATATTATAAGAATTTAATGTTGCAAAATTTCTTATTTCCGACCATTGGCTGCTGCTAAAACTATTTTCAGCTTTTACTCTCCAAAAATATTTTGTATTATTTATTAAAGGTCCTATTTGTTTTTGAGTTGGAGTTATATTACTATCATTAACTAAACAATTTGCAAACGAATTATCTAATGATACTTGTAAGTCATAAAAATCTGCATTAGAAACATTTTGCCAGGAAAGCAAAGGATAAATAGAAATAACTGTATCATTATCATGTGGTAAAGAAAGAACTGGTATTGAAGGTGGAGGAGGATTCACTAATTTAATTGAACTTGAAATTAAATTATCTGGATAAGGATCATTGGGTAAAATGGCACTTATACTTATACTATAATTTCCCGCAGTTAAATCAGCAGTATTAAATAAGAATTTTGCTGTATCTTGAGAGTTTCTGATAATATTTAATATTTGATTAGAGACGTAACTAAATTCATTAGGGCCGTTAACAACTAGTTTTATATTTAAATCATTTTCATCATAACCACCATTATTTTTAAATATTCCTTTTATGTTTAAACTTTTACCAATTGTATCTATATAACCATTTGATGGTGTAAGAGATACTTTTGATATATTATGAGGTTCATGTATGACTAAACTTAAAATTTGTGCATACGCCTCGTTATTTGTTATGCTCACTGTCGGCCAGAAAGAATATATTTTTCTTTCTGCATTTAATGGTACATTAACGAATAAGTCAAAATTAGTACCTTTATTATTTTTTTCCTGAAGCCAATCTTGCACAGCATCACCATCTGTACCTAATGGCCTTCCCCAAGTAGTGATTGTACCATATCCAGAGCTAACATGATAATAATCAGAGGTTCCAGCATCGATTATCAATTGATTTGGATCTATTGAAATTACACTATCTGGTAAGCCATAGTTGAAAGAAGCAGAATTATCAAAAGGTCCTTTATATATTAAGCAATAATTATTATTATCAAAAGTTGTTAGTTGATTTTCATAACAATACTTAGTCTCACTATAATTTCCCTTGTCAACTTTAACAATAGCCATTGGTTTCTCATTATATAATCCTACCCATGTTAATGTGTGGGTATATCCATTAGCCGCATAGGAATCATTCTTATTTAATACACCTAAAAAATCAATCATATATTGACTATATTTTGGTGAAGTACCAACAAATATTGATTGACTCAATGCATTATTGGAAGGATCATAATCTGTAGTTAATTGAGCTCTAACTTCGGCAGTATAATATCCTTTGGGCCCATTACTTGCTGTTGAAAAATTATGTTCATTATAACTAGATTCGTTTGGATCTAAAGAGACATAATCAGTTTTCGAATTAATAATAATTCCATTAGGGTCCTTAAGGCTAAATAAAATGGGAATGTTACTTTCATGATATAATCCTCTATTTACAATTGAACCAGTTAAAGTTATTGTTTGTCCTGGTGAGATATTTGTTCTGCTTGTTGTGAAATTATTCGCTGCACAATCATGTCCTATATTCGGATTATTTACTATTAAAGTAGTTTGATATGGAACTGCATCTTGAAAGCCTTCTTTTGTTGCATATAAACTAATATCATAGATTCCTGGATTTGAAGGAGTCTTAAAGCTTTTAGTATATTCACCACTACCTAATTCATCACAACTTAATAGACTACCATTTCCTATTTTCAAGAATACATTTGCTTTAGTTAAATTATTTTGTAATACTAAATTTAACTTTGCATTTTCATTAGCTAAGTATTGTTCTTTATCAAAATTAACAGAGTTAAAAATAATATTATTTCCTCCATTCATAATAGTTACTTTTGCTTGAGCTCCATTTCCTGCATTATCATAAGCCTTAACAAAAATGTTATATTGTCCTATTTTTAAATCTTGCAAATTTAACCAAAATTTATTTTGTGAAGCCCCAAAAGATTTTATAAACTCATCTTCTAAAAAGATATCAATTCTATTTAGTCCACTATTTTCATCTGAAGCATCAAATATTATTTCTACCGAATCAGTTTGGGTAGTATTCATCTTTGGATTAATTATAGATATTGTTGGTGGTAAAATATCAGTACCAACCGGTGCTGCATATAATTTATCTCTAACTTTTTCTATGATTTTAGAAAATGTTAAAAAATCTTCTTGGTATAACCAAAATCCAAAATCTCCAACCGGGGAATCGGGAGTTACCGAAAGTGTGAATGTATAGCTTTCATTAGCATCAAGATGTACTGTGTAACTTGTCTTATCTATCCACTTCCAATCTGGATAAAGAATCCCACCACCATCCCACACTCTAATGTGATAATTATCAGATTCCTTTACCTTAACCTCAACATTTATTGTATTTAAGACACCTTCTACTAGTCTAGTGGAATAGATATTTTGTATAAGATATTCATTAGGATCATCTTGAAGGGTTGTAAATCGAAAATTAATAAAAGGATTATTAAACAAGCTATATTCACCTGACACTATTGAATTTAAAATAATATTTTTAGCAAAATTTGCTATGGAAATACCTGGAGAACCACATCCATTAATTAAGTTTATTAAATTTTCTTTTTTAATTTCAAAGGATAGTCCATGCACAGAAAATTCTTCACCAAAGCTGAAGGGACTTGCTACTCCTAATTTTACGTTAAAAGTTTTATAATCCCCATTTGAATTAACTTGTAAAATATCAACAGGTATGCTATTAACAGTAGCATTTGTTGTTAAATCAAATAAAGCAACTGGCGAATCTGGGGCATTAGCACCATAAGATCTTAGCTGAACGCCAAAGCCTATTGGCCAACCGTCAACACCAATTGAAGCAACTACATCTATCCATACTGTCGTCCAACCATTTTTCCCTTCCTCTGTTATTCCTGCTATATCTGCTAAATCTACAATTACTTTTATTCCACCAGATGCAATTCCTGATTGCACGGGTTTTGCCACAAAATATGCAACCCACTTTTTCCCATTTTGATAATCAGATTGAATTTGATTATTACCGCCTATCTGGCTGATTAATGATTCAAATATATTATTAGATTGTGCTTTAAGAATTGAGTTAAAAAGGATTAATTGTATAATTATCAGAATGTATAATGATGCCCTTTTGCTTTTCATTTTTCCCTCTTACAAATTAATTCTAAACTTATTCTTTTATGAAAAATTTAATAAGAAATTTATTTTTTTCGAAATTTAATAATGGATAGCTCACCCTATGTATATTTCCCTGTCTTTGATTATACGTAATCTTCGCACAAATACGTAAAAGTTTAACAATTAATTTTTTAATTATCCATAAATATTTTTATAATTATTAGTTCCTACGATTTTCTACCAATGCTTTTAAATCTGTATTGGTGCAAAAAGATGTATCACTTTATGTAGTTAAAGAGTTATTACATCATGAAGATTTGAGTACCACTCAAATTTATTCCCATTTAAAAAAACAAAATTTAATGGATGCTGTAAATCTTTTATAAATAAAAATTCCCGAATCTCTCCGGACATTAAGATTTATTTTCTTTTACTTCATCAATATTAGCTTCTTCGTTTCAACAAAACTTCCAGCTTTTATTCTGTAAAAATAAACTCCGCTGGAAAGCTTATTTGCATTAAATTCAACATTGTAATCACCGGCTTTCTTATTTTCATTCACTAAGGAAGCTACTTCTTTGCCTAGAATGTTAAAAACTTTTATTGTAACGAAATTGGCCTTGGGTATCTCATATTTAATCGTAGTCGTCGGATTAAATGGATTAGGATAATTCTGTTGTAACATGAAGCCATTAGGCGATTTTACATTTACTGTATTTGACAAATAATACTTAAATGTTCCATTATTATCTAGTTGCTTTATTCTGTACTGATAATTTCCAGCTAAATTTATATTATCTTGAAAATGATATTCCAAAGGACTATTGCTATTCCCAGCCCCAATTATAAAGCCGATCTTTTCCCAATCAGAGTTTCCGATTTTTCTTTCAATATCAAATCCGTATACGTTTAGCTCTGTTGCAGTCTGCCAGAATAAATCAATGCTATTTCCATTAACAGCCGCATTAAAAGTCAGCATCTCAACCGGAAGAGCGTTCATAAATTCAAATGTTGTAAATACTGGTAAGTGGTCTGATGCATAACATAGTGCATCTGCAACTTCTTGAGATACTGCTAAATTAGGAACGCTGTTAACAGAGTCATTCATATGCTGGCCATCGTTTCCATATGCAGTATAAGTATTAGGAACTAAAGATATATTAACTCCATTATTTATACCAGATGAAATTAGTATCATGTCAAATCTGTCATCGAGCCCACCGTTTGCACCACCTCCGAATTGTCTTGTTCTTGGTGACTGCGTAAAATAAGCCGCATAAATCGGGTTATCATGCCATGTCCCGGTCATATTTAGAGGATCAATAAAATATCCGGTTTTAGTATGATCTAATAATTCTTGAAATGCTGATTCATTAGCTGAATAAATATTATAATCCCCAACAACTATGAATGACGCATCCTTAGGTAGTTTATCTGTAACTTTTCTCAAGCTATCAACTTCAGCTGCTCTCTTTTCTTCATTTGTAGTGCCCGAACTTGCTTTCAAATGAACAGAATAGATCCTTAAAGTATCTTTATTAGTTAGATCAACAATTGTAAATTCATAAATATTTCGTAAAGCTGTTTGTATTGGTTTGTTACTTATAAACTTGAAGAGGGAAGACTTGAAATATATTTCGCAATCTGTATCAGGTCCATCAATGAATGTTCCGGCTGCATATCCGGATGAGACTGAATTAAGAACATTATTTAAAAACCCATCAACACCGCTTTGCGAGGTCATTTCTTGAACGACAAGAACATCCGGGCGTACATTTTTAATAATAGTTCTGAAATATGGATTCCTAGTAGTTGTATCATTGCCGGGATAATTCAAGAGATTGTATGACATTATTTTATAAGAGGATTGAGGAAATATATTTACTATTATGGTGAGTATTAAAAAAATTAAATACCGCTTCATATTTAATTGCCCCTTTTATGAGTGTTTGTAATTATAATGTTTTAATCTAACTATTATAAATAATTTTGTAAAGGGAAAACTTAATTTTTGTAATCAATTCACTTTAGAATTATTTTTTACCTTTTCTTCAAATTCAATTTTAAGCTGCTTTACTTCTTCCAAAATTTCATTCTCAGTAGTAATGCCTCTTCTTTCAAGAATTCTTATGATAGCTTGGATTTCAAGCATGTTGGATAAAATCAACTCTTCATTGGATACTATTTGGTTTGTGTTATTCATAGTTTATTTATTTTTATATTTAATTTGACTTTTAACTTATTAAAGATGTTAGCCAGCAATGTGATAATTTTGAATAATGTTTCTTAACTTTTTTATTTCTTCTTTTGCAGACAATTTTTTAACTGCCCAAATATATATTGATAATATTTCTAAATCCTTTTTATTATTTCTTAGAATCCTTTGAAGATAAGGTAATGCATCTTGTTGTTCTAATCTTCCAACTGCGTAAATAAATTCAAAAGGAAATTTTCTTGAAATTTTGTATGCCTTAGGTTTATTGTATTGAATCATTTTTTCAATAATTCTCATTCTCCAATATTTTTCAGATAAATTTTCCAATACAATCCTATCATCAATATATTTCAGAGCATTTGGATAACGAGCAATTAAAATGAGATACTTTTCGTCTTTGGTATCCAAATATTTTTTAAATAATGCATTTGCTTTTTGTTTATTAACACCTAATAATCTAAAAAATTTATCAGCAATGTTTCTAATTGCAACACGATTATGAGTATCAAATTCATATGCTAATTTTAAAGCATATTTTTTAGGAAGAAGCTCTGATAATTTTTTTATTCTTCTATCAAGAGCGTTTTTTTCTTTTTTAGAAAGGTTTTTATAAAATTTTGAGAGTTTTAAAATAGTATCATATAATAGCTCTGTTTGATTTTTAGTTAGTTTTAATGAATAGAAACGATAAATAATATCAAATGCAAAAGGTTCTTCCCAAATCCTTTCAATGCGAGAAATTAATTCATCGAAGGAAAGACAATAAATTTCTGCAAGGTCAACTTTGGATAATAATTTTTCAGGACTTATTTGACTTAGTATATCTTCGACTTCCATATTATTTTTTGCTGGCTAACGGTGTTGCAAATAACCGGCACCCTAGAACTACAATGCCGATTAAAATACAACGCCAATAATTTAGCAAACGGTTTGTAAATTAAACAGTACAAGCCGGTTGCGATAATTTTAATTGTTATTGAAATGTCGAACGAAAATATTTTATAATTTAACAAACTTAAGAATATCACAAATGTCGAACACATTACAGCGTATGGTTTATTTGCACCTTAATTTATATTTATGTTTGTTCTGCAGTATCAGCATCTTCATCTAAGTCTAAAGAAGATTCAGTTAATTCAGGTATAATATTTTGGGACTCTGCTTCGCTTAATGCTTCGACACTTTTTAATTTTCTTTGAATAGCACGAGTGCGTTTTTCCTATTTTTGTAACAATATTCGTAAGGTAATTTGCAGATACTACAGTAGTCTTCTATCTAATTACAATTATTGCAATAATAGCAGAAATCCCTTAATATATAATTCATTATTTAATAAGCATATGCCACATTTAAATATGCTATTTTATTCCTAGTTAAGAGAGCACACGTTATTATATAGATTTTCCAAATGATGTAATGATATATCAATTAAAGGTTCATACATAAAAGCATTCATATGTATATTTTCAGGAGTCATTAAGTTTACTTTATCTAATACCACATTTTCCGTCGTTTTATTCAGTTTACGGTACTCAGCAAATAAGGAATAAGTCTGATTTTTAGTTATTGTGCTTAGTTCAATATCCGGAAGGTTTTTAATCATAAATTCTTCCGCTTTTAAACGTATTGCGATTGACAAGACGACCTTATTTTCTAGAAGTATTTCATCAATAGAAGTCTCAGATATAATAGAATTAGCTGTTTCATAAATTAATTCTAAGATATTCTTATTTCCATAATTAATATTTTTCCCAGTACAAGAAGAAAACCTAGATTTATAAATTGCCATAATATCGTTTGCGCTAATTGATGATGAATCTGATCTTAAATGTAGACAATTAGTAAGTTTAAGATAATCCGAGGATGTATTAGTTTCGATATATTCAATAATATTTCTAGTAAAAGTTATTAAACTTATAAATATTTTAGGATCCTGAAGATTTGATATAAAATACTTTAATACATCTTTTCGATACTGTCCCCTTGATAATATTATATTTCTGTTTTCATCTTTTGTGGCCATATGGACAGAATTATTTAAGGAAAGTCTTGAATTAACAGTTCTGTAAAAATCGAAGTTATGTGTCAATATAATAAGCCTAAAATTGTCTTGGTTATGTAAATCCTTTATATATTCGATTATTGCATATTTGTTCTTATAATCAAAAGAATCTGCAATATCATCAAATATTATCAAATTATTTGCAATATTTTTTCTTGATTCAATATCAAATAATAATTGTAGAATAAAAAAGGCTCTTTGCTCACCTTTACTTAATACCTTGAGAATAATCTCTTTGTTTTGATTTACTGGCTCTTCATTTTTATCATGATATTGAAATTCTAGATTGGCTGTTTCTTCTTTAAGTATAATATCTTCTTGGTTAGTTAGAATAACTTTAAATGGCACATAAAACCTTGAATTAAACTTATCAATAATAGTTCTCCATGTCTCAATTTCTTTTTTTGCTTGAATAATTATTTCTTCCAAGTCTTTCTTTTTTGTTCTATAATACTTTGCAAGTTCTATCGCTTCATTTTTTATTTCAGATAAATACGAAATCCAAACTTTTTTCTTAAATTCTTCATATTTATCAAGTTCAATTAATAGTAAGTTATCTTTCTCAATAACTTTTTTGAACAATCTAAGTTCAACATTTGCTCCTATAGCTTTGTCAACTTTATCAAAATTGTCTTTTAATTTAGCATCGTTAATTATTTGGGATACTTCTTTCTCAACTAATTCTTTTAATTTATCAGCAGATTCTATAGCTACATTTCCATATAGAATAAATTTATGGCCAGCATCGAAAAACGAATTATCTTCTATTGCTTTTAATATTTCGCTTGCTTGATATGTTCCAAATGAATTTTCAGATTTTTTGAAAAAACTAGATTTCGTTAATAAGTCTACATATTTATCAATGTATCCGTTTAATAATTTTTTGTTTTTTTCTAAAAACTTCTTCACATTTCCTTTTTTGTCAAAAATGTCATTATACCTAAAGTTGTATTTAGTAAATTTATCTTTAAGTGTTTCTATAATTGTATCTAATGATTCATAAAAGCTATTTAATTCAGTTGTAAAAGTATTGACAAATTCGATCTCGCAATCACTGCTTTGAGAGATTTGTTTAAGCTTTTTAATGAAATCATTTTTCTGTGAACTAAGTTCTGCGTAAATATTATCATATTTTTGTTTAAGTTCCTTCCTGGCAATAAAATTGCTGATTTTCTTTGTTGCATCGTATGTACTGTCTTCTGCATCAACCACTAAAATTGATTCTGGATTTATGGTAGTACCATCTACTTTTAATTCATATTTAGTTTTTCGATTCTGGTATATTCTATCGCAGGGTACTATTTTCTTGTCATTTTTTGCTATATCATAAAATGTTTTTGCAAATGATGATTTCATTGTGCCATTTGGTGCATAAATTAAGTGAGTTTTAGATTTTGAAAAATCAAAGCTACACTCCATTTTTCCAATACCATAACAATTTTCAAGGTTAATTTCTAATATTTTCATTTATAATGCCCCTTTCGAGAATTATCAATAGGATTTTTATGTTTTAAATATCCTTATAGATATCAATGATATGAGAAATTTATATTTCTATCATTAATATTTTGTTTAGTTTGGCCTTATAATTATAATAATATAAAGCTTATAACGGACTAACATTTAAGCCGCAGCCCATAACTACGATGCCGCTTAGAAAACTAATGTCGATAATTTAGCAAACCGTGTGTAATTTTCTTTGCACGCGCTTTTTGCAAGTTTGCCGATTAGAATGTCAACGTCGAACAAAAATGATTACTTATTTGCATAAAACTCAATAACCGAAATTATGCCCGCCAGAATATGCGGTCGGGTTGAGTTGCTTGTTATATGCGCTTTTAATACTTAACAAATATTTACCATCTTTTTTTATAATAAGATTTGAAAAGAATAATGGAGAAAACAAATATCCAAAATCCACCTATATAAAATTTTGTGTAGTGGCCAAGAATTATGCCTAAAACAATAACAAGTATGAACAAAGAAATATAAGCAATCATATAAAAATATTTTTCCCGTTCCTTATAAACCAATTTTATGATTTGATATATAAATAAACCAATCGCCAAGAGGAATAGAAGAAGAATGAAAATTATGATTTCCATATTTTTTTATGATGCTTCTATACATTCCATTATTTTTAATCTGAAACGTTCCAGATCATTTTTAGAATACCATCTGACCAATACTTGTGTGGGGCCACCAATGTGATCAACGAAAAATACTCTCTTCCCAAACCGGGCTATTTTTATTATTTGTTTTATTCCTAGTATAGTAAAGATAAATACGAGAATAACTAAAATAATCAAAATAAGAATATTTGGAGTCAAATGATTCCAGAGGTTATTTCGCATTATGTAATCTAAAAAATTTAAATCCCTCTTATCGTTTAACAACAATATTAAGAGAATTATTGCAAATAAAAAATCCATGAAAGCTATAACTTTCCTTACAACAAGGCTTAGGGATGCAAATCCAATACCAGTAATTTGAGATAATGGAATCATTATATCGCCGGTTATAAATGCAGCATCTTTGATCTTATGTGGGGAAATTGGCATGAGCCTCTTTCCTTTAACATGCAGCCACTTCTTTGTCAAGATCATCACATTTTTCTCCATCCCGCTACCTGAGGTTTCGGAGCCAAGATAGCTCTGCTTTAAGACAGCAATAACCTTTTCAGAAGCATCAGTTGCTAGTTCGGCATACTCACCATTCTCATTGTCTATGGTGTCCTCAATATGGTTAATTGTAGTACTATTATTGGAGGTGTTTTTATTAATTGGGAGAGCAGAACCACAGTACTTACAAAAGGTAGAGTTCTCCGAAATCTGTTTACCACAATTTTTACAAAACATGATTATGAATCCTCTATTAGTTTTCTTATTAATTAATATTATTTATACATTTATTTTATTATTAAAGTTTGCTTGTATGTTAATTTACCGTTAAGGTATATTTCGTATATGTTTGTACCTTTTTCCCAGCTCCCAACATTGTAGGACATACTAAAAGTAATATCATTTACACCTTTGTGTAAATTAACTCTCTCGTATACCATCTCTCTTCCATTTTTAACAAAAGATGTATTACCCC